>Ga0169931_10000029_pt1 | contig 185382 bp, 179 predicted proteins | sample Kivu_15m_20L_FD_129675 | JGI IMG/M metagenome (GOLD analysis project Ga0169931, IMG submission 129675) | Freshwater microbial communities from Lake Kivu, Western Province, Rwanda to study Microbial Dark Matter (Phase II) - Kivu_15m_20L... | ecosystem: Environmental > Aquatic > Freshwater >...
AAAATCTTCCATCTTCAAAATAAGCTATAGTAGACCTTGAGCTATTCATGATGCGTTGTGAATAGGAGAAGTTTAAGGTAAAAAGACAGAGGAGAACAAATGACCAATTTTTCATGAGTGATTGCGTTTATTTTGAATGTTAAATATAAGGAAAAACAATCCATTATATTTCATTTTAAACAATCGATTGACCCATTTAAATCGATTACGAGCGAACTTATAATCCTTTAATCTTAAGCTTATATAATTTTAATTATCTGTTACTTACTACTCAATTTGCCTTTCTAATACTTTCCACCAGTTCTAATTCATCATTGATAGAGTTAGACCTGCCGCTTGTAATTTGTACAAAACCTCTCAGAAATGGGAGGTTTTTTTAATTTTACTTTATGTATTACGTTTATGCTCTTTCAAGTTTAGATAGGAATTACATTTACGTTGGCTTGACTTCCAATTTAGACCAACGTATGGATGTGCATCAATCAGGAAGGAACAAAACAACTGCTCCTTACAGGCCATTTCAATTAATTTATTTTGAATTATGTGAAACAAGAGTTGAAGCACGTTTAAGAGAAAAATATTTTAAGTCAGGAGTTGGTAAAGAGAAATTAAGAAAAATAAGAGATGAGCTTAATGGAGGTAATTAAACTCGTGTCCGAAAGGGTGTGGTTTCGACCTGCCTGCCGGCAGGCAGGTTCCCACTCCGGCTTGCCTACCGTAGGTAGGGTACAAAACCTCTCAGAAATGAGAGGTTTTTTTATGCTTTTTTAATTGCTTGTTGATAGAGCCCAATAGTGGTTTAATTCTTTCTTTCTCAAGTAAATCAATGGAATGTACGGTATCTGCATGGTTAGCAAAAGTGATTTTAAGAAAGTATTTTCTAAACCATGGCTTGTGATAAAAGAACAACATCTTTTTTATTGTGGAGTCATTATAAAAGATGCTTATTTTGTTTGGGGTTTCTTTTGTATTTTCTAAATATTTTGAAATGGAGGATAAAGCGGAATTATTTAATGTCATCGATTTTAAAATTATCTAAACAAATAGCTGTTATATTAGGAGATTGTAAAGTATCAGATTTTTTATAAAAACACAAAAGTATATAATTTGTAATTTACATGTGTTCATTATTATGCAAAAAAGAGGTCATAATAAGCAACCTCTTTAAAAAAAATCAAATAAAAAACTTAGTTGAAATCAAATCGTACACCAAACGAAATATTATTTTGTCGGACAGGATTATTTTTAAACAATGGATTTAAATCATATTTTACATACAAACCTACTTCTTTGTAGGATACATAAGTGCTTAAACCATAAATCAAGGTATTTGCGTTAAAGTCTCCTAGTTCTTTTACATAAACATCTTGGTCATTAAGAGTGTATTCTAATTTTTGTTTGGTTTTTAAACGCAACCCAGCATATCCTCCTAAACCTATACGAAAACTTTTGTGTGTTCTGAAATAGTTAGTTCCATCTTCATGGGTTTTTTTGGGAGTAAAGTCAAGCTCTAAATGCAATGGAAAAACCAATTGTACATTTCGCAAACGAGATTCTTCTAACTTCTCACCAAAAGGAACCAAAATTGTTTGGTTGCCATCTTTTACAAAATATCTGTTTTCTGTAGGACGAAGATTGTTGTACATTACCGAAAAGCCATATTTGGCATGCCAAAAGTTGTTATTTTTAAAAATACGGGTATTGTATGTGGCTCCCCATTCGTAAAATCGGGAACCCCAAGTACTAAAGTCACTTTGGTCTAGGCTTGATAAATCCTCATTCACTAGTAAATTGTTCAGTCCCATGGCAAAAACAAATTGCGAAGTAGTTCGTTTTTCTCCTTTTTTCCATTTTTTGGTTTTGTCTTTTTTATTGTCATCTTTTTCGTAGCTAACAATAATTCGGTTTTTTTTCCAACGTATGGTGTCTGTTTTTTCAAAAACCTGATCGTCAACTTTCATTTTTACCAATTCTAATAATTTGGCTTCTTGCTCTGCAACTTTTCTTTCAATTTGTTGTGAAGTTTTGATAGCGGCTAAAGATTTTAAACTATCTGCTGTTTTTTGGCTGATTTTTCCTGCGTTCAATTCTTCATCAATACGAACGACTTCCGCCTTTAATACTTTCTTTTCATCCTCTGAAATTTTTTGGATATTTTCTCCAATTTGTTTTGCTTTTTTTTCAAAAGATTCTTGTGCCAATAAATTTTGACATAATAATGGGAATAATAAAACTAAATAAATAATGCTCTTGTTCATGATATAATTGTTTTAATTTTCTTGATTTCTGTTTGCTAATTGTTCTTGTAAGGATTTTAAATTACGCTGAATTTTGTCCATTTTGCTTTCGCGATGTTCGTAGTTGAGTTCTTTTTCTACTTGCTGTAGTAAGTCGTTAGGGTTAATTTTTACTTGAGAAGCTTTGTTTGGTTTGGATGGATTTTCTACCAATGTATTTTCAGTAATGGTATTATTTACCAATATGTTTTCTGATGATTGTGTATTGTTTTGATTTACCAAAATTGTTTTCTTAGGAGGTATTGCCACTATTAATTTTTGTTTAGGAAGAACACTCTTTTTAGTAGTTTTTGAAATAGTTTTCTCATGAATTATTTCTTTTTCATCTTTTTTATTTTCATGAGATATTGCATTGATTTGCTTCAATTCATCCTCTGAAGAAATTTCAACAACTGGCTGATTGGGTGTATTAGGGATTAATACTTCCATCTCATTTGGTTTCAACCAAAAATAACCAACGGATAAAAGTCCGAAAACTATAAAACTAGCTGCAATAGTTAACCTTTGATTGCTTTTTGTACTTTTAGTTGGAGCATCTAAAAGTTGCTCCATTCGATGCCATGCATTGGCAGAAGGTTCCTTTTGTTGGTCTTGCATTTGTTTTTTCAACTGCTCGAAAAATCTATCTTGTTTCATGATGCTTAATTTTGTTGGGTGAAAGCTTTTTGATTTGCGAAATCTAACAACATCGATTTTAATAATTTTTTCGCATGTGCCAGTTGTGATTTGGAAGTGCCTTCGGAAATGTTTAGGGAAGCTGCAATTTCTTGGTGTTTCCAATTTTCAAAAAAGTACAGATTTAATACCGTTTTACAACCTACAGGTAGTTGGTTCAAACAATTTTGGATAATTTCTGGAGTAAAAATATCGAGCCAACTTTCTTCTTTAAGATCTATTGTGTCTGGAATTTCTTCTGTAAAAACCTCTATAAATGAAGTTTTTTTCAGACTTCGTAAATGGTCTAAGCAAGTGTTTACGATAATTCGCTGCACCCAGCCCTCCAAGGAACCTTGGTTTTGAAAGTGATTGATTTTTTGAAATACTATTAAAAATCCTTTAAGCATGACATCTTCTGCCATATAATCGTCAGAAAGATATCTAATACAAATAGCCAACATTTTTGGCGACATTTGATCAAAAACCTCACGTTGCGCTTTCCGATCTTGCTGCACCAAACGCTGCAAGAATTTTTGTTGGGAATTAAAAATAGAAATTACTTTCATCTATAGGCTTGTAATGATTTGAAAATTAGAAGTATTTTGTAAAGCTTAGTTACAATAATAATTCCGTTTTTACCTTAAAGACGAAAGTAATTTAAAAAGGTTGTATGGGTTTTATCGATTATTAAGTCGAAGTTGGTATCTTTTTGGAGAAATATTCATGTATTTCTTAAAGCTGGTAGAGAAAAATGAAGTGGAACGAAAACCAGAATTATCAGCGATTTCTTTAATTGTGTAATTTCCAGTTTCCATCAACCGTAAAGCATAATCTAAACGAAATTCACGAATATATTGGCTAAAGTTACAGCCTTTCATCTTTCTAATTTTCTTGTCTAAAGATGATTTGCTAATATATAATTTTCCTGCCACAAAATCCATTGTCAAATCTTCTACCAAATGTTTGCTCAAAACTTCGTCTAAAGCCGCTTTAAAATCATTGATTTTATTGCGTACAGTAATTTTATGCTCAGGTTTCGATTCGTAGTGTTCACGAATTTTTTCAGTAAACAATAATATATTTTTAATTTTTAAAATAAGTTCACTAATTTTAAATGGTTTGGTAATAAAGTCATTTACGCCACTTTCTAATTGTCTTATTTTAACATCTGGGCTAGTATTAGCAGAAATAAAAATAAAAGGAATGGTATCGAATTTTTTGTCTTTCCTTATTAAACTCAAAAATTCCTCTCCATCCATAATTGGCATCATCAAATCACAAACAATAATGTCTACCCTTGTTTCATTAATGAATGCATAGGCATCAATTCCGTTTTGAAACCAAAATACAGTAAACCCGTTTAATTTTAATAGCTCGAATATGGATTCGCCTAAAGCTTCGTCATCCTCTACAAAAAGAATTTTTTTATCAAATTTCATAAAAGTAATTTTAATGTATAAATATAATACAAATCTATATTACTAATATTAAACATAATAGTAAAAGTGTTTTTGTTATCAGTATTAAATTTATCATAATAGTTCAATATCATACTTTTGCTGTTTCATCCAAAAAAAATTAATATTTATAAACTTACTAAAGTATAAGTTAATATATTAAATATTTTTTTTAGTATTTTACTATTAATAAGAAAGTTTATTATTATATATATTATTTAAGAAATAAATAATAAACATAACTTATTTCTTTATAAATTTATATGTTAATTAATTATTTTAATTAAATTACATAAATAATTATTAGAAAATTATATAGTTTTAATTGAAATTGTCACTTATTTTATACTTTGTTACAAACAACGAATATTAGCTAAAATTTTTATTATTCGTAGTTCAAAATATTGTTAAGTATTAATATAAATAAAATATTCCTATTTACAAAGGTTAATTAATATTGCTAAATTAGTAAGTCTAATTATGAATAATATTTTAACAGGTATTTCAAACGCAAATAATTATTTACTTAAAGTCAAGAACATTCGAAATGCTCTTGACCTTTGTGTGCAAACTTTAGGTGAAAACCTTGGTGTGGACAGATGTTATTTATTTCAAAATAAAATAGATAATGATGGGATTTTAAAACTTTATTATGAATATGAATGGTGCAACCACCATACTACTCCATATTTTGGGAGTCCTGAGTTAAGTGGTTATCCATACGATTCCTTTCCGGGTTTATATGAAACTTTGGTTTTAGACCAAACCATGTATGGGTTGGTAGAAGAAGCAGATAATGAGTTATTTAAAAAAATCATGAGCATGCAAGGAATTTTATCCTATTTGTTTGCGCCAATTTTTTCGAATGATTTTTTTTGGGGGTGGATTGGTTTTGACGATTGTACAACTGCTAGAAGATGGAGGCCTGAAGAAGTAGATGCTATTCATACAGTTGCTAAAAATATAGGTTTACGATTAAATCAAGATAATTTATTTGCAGATTTAAAGAATACCCTTTTTGAACTGGATTTTTATATGAAAAACTCCGGTCAGGCCAAATGGGAGTGGAATATAAAGAAAAATCAGGTAAGTTTTTCTAATAATTGGTACGGCATGTTAGGATTAAAAGATAAAGAACTTCCAGAAACTTACGACACTTGGAAAAAGTTGCTACATCCTGATGATAAAGAAATTACGTTGCAGAAAATTGAAGATTATTTAAAAGGTGATGCTAATGAATATAATGGTTTGTTTAGATTAAAACATAAAACGGGACAATACCTTTGGGTGAAATATAGTGGGTTAGCATTTAAAGATGATAATGGAATAATTGAGAAAATTATAGGAACACATATTGATGTTACTAATATAGTTGAAAAAGAAAAACAAATTGAAATTCAGCGTAATGAATATGATTTTTTGGTTAATAATTTAGCTGAAATTATTTTTAAAGCCGATACAAATGGAAGAATTAAATATATTAACAAACAATGGCAAGAAATTACTGGATTTACTATTGATGATACTATTGGAAAGCCTATTGAGGATTATTTAAAAACAGAAAATCATGATTTTAAAGTTATGGAGTTACTAAACGGTGCTTCTAATGTATCAGTAGAAGCTAAACTTTTTAGAAAATCTTCATTCCCAATTTGGACGTTAGTAATTTTGAGTTTAAACATTGATAAAGCTAATAGTGAAAAGGTTATTATGGGGTCAATTACTGACATTAATGATAAAATTAAATTTGAAAACGAACTTAAAATATCAGAAAAAAAATATCGATTTATTGCCGAAAACACAACAGATCTAATTTGTCAACACAATTTAGATGGAACCTATTTGTATGTTTCTAAATCTTCGGAAGCTATTATAGGATATGATGCCAAAGAAATGATAGGCAAATCCCCTTTTACTTTTTTTCATCCTGAAGATGTTAAATTATTAATAGAATTAATTCATGGAATTACCGACATAGATAAGGTTTATAGCGGAATTTATCGTTTTTTGAGGAAAGATCAAACTTATGTATGGTTAGAGATTTTTGCAAAGTTGATTGTTGATAGTAACAATCAAATAGTAGGTTTCCAAAGTTCTAGTAGAGATATTTCTGAACGAATTAAAGCGGAAGAAGAAATAAAACAAGCTTTGAAAAAAGAACGTGAATTAAACGAGTTAAAATCTGGCTTTGTTACCATGGCTTCACATCAATTTAGAACGCCATTGTCAGTAATTTTTTCTAATTCTGAATTGATTGATTTCAAAGCAGAGCAATTGCCAGATAACCAAAGAGAAGGTTTTAAATCATTAAGCAAAAGAATAAAACTAGAAGTAGATAGAATGACAGAATTAATGAATAATATTTTAGTGTTTGGGAAGTATGATTCAGGAGAAATTAAAGTAATAAAAAAACCTATTGACTTACAACTTTATGTAACTAGTTTAAATGAAATTTATTATACCAATCAAAAAGACGGAAGAAAATTAAAGATTTACTCCATTGGAAATTCAAAAACTTTAGTTTCTGATGAGCAATTGATGACTCATATTTTAACCAATTTGATAAGTAATGCCTTTAAATATTCAATTGGTAGGCCTTCGCCTGAGCTTATAATTAAGTATGAAAATCATAATGTATTAATTCAAGTTAAAGATTATGGAATAGGAGTACCTAAAGAGGATTTACAAAATTTGTTTCATTCTTTTTACCGTGCAAGTAATACTACTAATATAAAAGGCTCTGGATTAGGATTAGTAATTGCAAAGCAATTTACAGAATTACTAAACGGTAAAATATTAGTTGAAAGTGATGAATTTAAAGGATCTACTTTTACGATTGAATTTCCATATGAGTAGTTATTTTTTTCGTTCAATTACGTAGTTTACCATCAATTCTAAAGCATTTCGGTATTCAGACACTGGAAACTCTTGCAAAATGTGAATAGCATTTTGTTGGTAAGCAATCATTTGTTGTTGTGCATAGTCTAAGCCACCTAAACTAACAACTTTTTCAATCACTTCTTTAACTCTTTTTTTGTTTTTATTGTGATTTTTAACGGAGTTAATCAGCCAACTTTTCTCCTTAGGAGTGCAGTTATTTAAAGCATATATTAAAGGTAATGTCATTTTTTGCTCTTTAATGTCAATACCAGTTGGTTTGCCAATAGGACCATCGGTATAATCAAACAAATCATCTTTTATTTGAAAAGCCATTCCAATAATTTCTCCAAATTTTCGCATTTTCTCTATGGTTTCTGCATCATTCGGAGCAACAGAGCAAGCTCCTAAGCTGCAACAGGCTGCAATTAATGTCGCAGTTTTTTTTCGGATAATTTCATAATATACTTCTTCTGTAATATCTAATCTTCTGGCTTTTTCAATTTGAAGTAGTTCGCCTTCACTCATTTCTCGTACTGCAACAGAAATAATTTTAAGTAAATCAAAATCGTTATTATCTATACTTAAAAGTAAACCTTTAGAAAGTAAATAATCACCAACCAAAACAGCAATTTTATTTTTCCACAAAGCATTGATAGAAAAGAAACCTCTTCGTTTATTGCTATCATCTACCACATCATCATGAACTAAGGTTGCAGTGTGAATCAATTCAATAACAGAGGCACCTCGGTAGGTTCGTTCGTTGATTAGACCGTTAGAAATCATTTTGGCAGTTATAAACACGAACATAGGTCGCATTTGTTTGCCTTTGCTGTTTACTATGTAGTAGGTTATTCGGTTGAGCAAAGCCACTTTTGAAACCATCGATTCGTGGAACTTTTTTTCAAATTGTTCCATTTCCTCTTGAATAGGTTGTTTGATTTGCTCTGTAATTTTCATTGAAACAAAGGTAGGAAATGCAAAAGGATTTTGGTAGTGTGTTTAGATTATTTTGACTTATTGGCTAACTGACCGCAAGCGGCATCAATGTCTTTTCCTCTGCTTCTTCGCACTTTGGCAACTACTTGAATTTGTTTCAAAGCTTCTACATGTTGCTCTAAAATGGCATCGTCAGCTTGTTGAAAAATACCGTTGTCAATAGGGTTGTACTCTATGATATTTACTTTACAAGGCACGTGTTTGCAAAATTTCACCAAAGCATTAATTGCTTCCGGAGTATCGTTGATACTTTTCCAAACCACATATTCATAGGTAATTTTACTTTTCGTTTTTTGGTACCAATACTGTAAACTATCACGCAATTCGGTTAATGGAAAATTCTTGCTAAAAGGCATGATTTGGTTTCGGGTACTTTCCACAGCACTATGTAACGAAACAGCTAATTTGCATTTAACCCCATCATCTGCCATCTTTTTAATCATCTTCGGAATTCCCGAAGTAGAAATAGTGATTCTTTTAGCTGACATACCCAAACCATCAGCAGCAGTGATTCGGTCAATTGCTTTCATCACATTAGGGTAGTTCATCAAAGGCTCTCCCATACCCATAAACACGATGTTAGAAAGTGGTCGGTTAAAATACATTCTGCTCTCTTGGTCAATAGCTACCACTTGGTCAAATATTTCTCCAGGTTCTAAATTTCTCATTCGTTTCAGTTGGGCAGTAGCACAAAAATTACAATCTAAACTACATCCAACTTGGCTAGATACACAGGCAGTCGTTCGGGTTTCTGTTGGAATTAATACGCTTTCAACCACCAAACCATCATTTAGTTTTACTGCATTTTTAATGGTGCCATCATTACTTCGTTGCATTTGATCTACACGAATAGGTTGTATTACAAAATGCTCTTTTAAAAAAGCACGTAAGTCTTTGGATAAGTTGGTAAAATCGTCAAACGAAGTACATTTTTTACTCCACAACCAATCATATACTTGGTTGCCTCTAAATGCAGCTTGTTGGTGTTGCGTAAAAAACTCTCTTAACTGTTCTTTGCTTAACGAGCGAATGTCTTTTCGTTGAATTTCCATGGCACAAATTTACATAATTTACAGCCTTTGTTAGAGGCTTTGTGCCATGAGCTATTTATATTTGTTGGAAATTAGTATACCATGCATTTTATCTCGGAAGAATTAGAACATTATGTAGAACAACATTGCAGTCCCGAATCGGATTTGTTGCAACGTTTGAACAAGGAAACGTATCAAAAAGTTCTTCAACCACGAATGTTGAGCGGGCATTTTCAAGGAAGAGTTTTGTCTATGCTATCTAAATTAATCAGACCAGAAAGAGTTTTAGAATTGGGGACTTACACCGGGTATGCTACGCTTAGTTTGGCAGAAGGTTTAAGTCCTTCAGGAGAATTACATACCATTGATATCAAAGAAGAATTGATGAATTTTCAACGAAAGTATTTTGATGCTTCGGGTTATGGGAAACAAATATTTCAGCATGTTGGGCCAGCTTTGGAAATCATACCAACTTTAGATGGGCCATTTGATTTGGTTTTTATAGATGCAGATAAAGAAAATTATATTGCATATTTTCATTTAATATTACCTAAAATGAAACCTGGAGGGATTATTCTGTCTGACAACGTGCTGTGGAGTGGTAAGGTAGTGGAAGCTTTGCAGCCCAATGACAAAAGTACCGAAGTGTTGTTGGAATACAACCAATTGTTAGCCACCCATCCAAAATTAGAAACTGTTTTGTTACCCGTTAGAGATGGATTAACAGTGAGCAGAGTGATTAATTAATCTAATATAGAATTGTTGTTTATGTAAAATTTTATAAATATTTAATGATTCTAACATTTTGAAAAAACCAGTTTTTTGTTTCTCTGCAATTATATATTTACCGCAATTCCTATAAATATATGAAGTAAAGTTTGCAAACAGAAGCATAGTTATACTTTAATTTACATGTTTTGTGTTCTCTTCGTTTTTAAGACATTAATTTTTTATTTTCAAAAAGTAAAAATTTCATTCATGGCAACAAAAAAACCAACCTAATTGGCTGGCCTTTTAAGAATATTTAGATTTTAATTACTCTACAGTTACAGTGTCTAGAGCTTCCGTATTAATTTCTTGCAAAGTTTCTTCTAACAATTCCACTTGCATTTCTTCTACTACAGGTTCTTCTGTAGAAATGGTTTCGGCAACATGTCCTCCTAATAAAGGTGCAATCACCAAACCAACCAAGCAAGTTAATTTGATTAAAATATTCATAGATGGACCTGAAGTATCTTTAAAAGGATCTCCAACGGTATCACCTGTTACTGCAGCTTTGTGAGCATCTGAACCTTTGAACGTCATTTCTCCATTTATCATTACACCAGCTTCAAATGATTTTTTGGCATTGTCCCAAGCTCCACCTGCATTATTTTGGAAAATAGCCCACAATACACCAGAAACAGCAACTCCTGCCATATAAGCTCCTAAAGCTTCTGCACCCATTACAAAACCGATAATTACCGGAGTAATAATGGTAATTGCACCTGGCAACATCATTTCTCTTAAAGCAGCTTTGGTAGAAATTTCAACACATTTAGCGTATTCTGGCTTTCCGGTACCTTCTAAAATACCTGGAATTTCTCTAAACTGTCTTCTTACTTCCTGCACCATGTCCATAGCAGCTTTTCCAACCGATTGCATAGCCAAGGCTGAAAATACAACAGGAATCATTCCTCCTATAAACAAGGCAGCCAATACATCGGCTTTGAAAATATTGATACCATCAATTCCGGTAAAAGTTACATAAGCAGCAAACAAAGCCAAAGCAGTTAAAGCAGCAGAGGCAATAGCAAAACCTTTACCTACTGCAGCAGTGGTATTTCCAACTGAATCTAAAATGTCTGTTCTTTGACGAACTTCTTTTGGTAATTCGCTCATTTCAGCTACACCACCTGCATTGTCAGCAATAGGTCCGAAAGCATCAATTGCTAACTGCATAGCAGTGGTTGCCATCATGGCAGAAGCAGCAATTGCTACTCCATAAAAACCAGCCAATTCATACGATCCCCAAATGGCAATTGCAAATAATAAAACGGAAGAAAAAGTAGATTTCATACCAGTAGCCAAACCAGCAATGATGTTGGTTGCAGCTCCGGTTGAGGAATTTTGAACAATATTTAATACTGGTTTTTTCCCCAAAGCAGTGTAAAATTCTGTAAAAGCAGAAATCAAATAACCAACTGATAAACCAACCAAAGTAGCGTAAAATACATGACGACTTGGAATATCTTTGATGCCTTCTCCAAAAAAGTTCATTTGGATGGTATCTGGCAACATCATTTTGATCAAAAACCAACCTGCTATAGCTGAGATTAACATCGAAACGATGTTTCCTAAATTTAGTGCACTTTGTACCTGAGCCTCTTTGGCTTCATTATTTTTAATACTTACCAACCAAGTTCCGATGATGGAAGCAATAATACCTATACCTGCAATTACAATAGGCAACAAAATTGGTCCCATACCATTATAAGCATCTGAAAACTGCTCTCCATTTGCCGTTGTCATGTCTTTAATGATGTAGTTTCCTAATACCATCGAAGCCAAAACGGTTGCAACGTATGAACCAAATAAATCTGCACCCATACCAGCAACGTCACCTACGTTATCCCCTACGTTATCTGCAATGGTAGCAGGGTTACGAGGATCATCTTCCGGAATACCTGCTTCTACTTTTCCAACCAAGTCAGCACCTACGTCAGCAGCCTTGGTATAAATACCACCACCTACACGGGCAAACAAAGCGATAGATTCTGCTCCTAAGGAGAAACCAGCCAATGCCTCTAAAGCGATGGTCATTTCTGTATAAAAATCTCCTCCTTTACCAACAAACATGTTTAAAAAAATAATAAAAAACAAGCTCAAACCTAACACTGCCAATCCGGCAACTCCCAAGCCCATTACGGTTCCTCCGCCAAAGGATACTTTTAAAGCTTTTGGCAAACTAGTTTTGGCAGCTTGGGTGGTTCGAACATTAGAATTGGTTGCAATACGCATCCCAATATTACCTGCCAAAGCAGAGAAAAAAGCTCCAACAACAAAAGCTACCACAATAATCCAATGTGTAGTTGGAACAAATCTAGATATAGTAAATAATGCAATAGATGCTATTACCACAAAAATTGCTAAGATTCGGTATTCCGCATTTAAAAATGCCAATGCACCTTCTTTGATGCTTTTTGAAATACCTTGCATTTTTTCGTCACCTGCATCTTGTTTGTTTACCCACATTGCCATGTAGCCCATGTAAGCCAACCCTAGAATTGCCAATATTACCGGCAAATAAATCATCATTGATTCCATAAATAGTTTGTTTTATAATTTTACAACGATTGCAAAAGTATAAAAACGAATAGGATTTAGAAGATTTTTTGTTTAAAAAACGTTACTAATTTTGCCTATTTGCTATAGTTTTTGAGATAAACATCATATATGCGATAAATGCCATATCCGGTAGAAGCACCAAATAAATAACCACAGAAAATGTCGGTAGGGTAGTGCAAACCAAGATATATTCTGCTGTAGGCAAAAATGAATGGGAATACGAATAATAACAATGCAAAGCGATAGTGCTTTTTAAGCAAAAAGAACAATAGTGTGGTAGTTGCCATAGAGTTGGAAGCATGTCCGGAAAAGAAACTATACTTGCCACCATCTTTTACAATTCGGATGATGTTTTGTAAATGTGCTTCATGGCATGGTCTTAAACGTTGGGTAAGATTTTTCACCAAATTGGTTCCTTGATCGGTGATGGTGATTAAAATAGCTAATGCAATGACCAAAAATCCAAAATTTTTCCAACCATATTTTTTGATAAAAAAATAAAACACCACCACAAACAACCATACCCAATTGGCTTGCTTGGTTAAAAACAACCACAACTGATCCCAACTTTCTGAACCTAGGGAGTTGAGGTATATAAAAACTTGTTCGTCGAGTTGTTTGATTATTTCCAACATAAGGATAGCAATTAAAAAGAACCTCTTTTGATGGGGCCTGTAATTTGATCGATGTCTTCTTCTAGTTTTTGGATGTTATCTGGCACTGGGTTAAAATTTTGCAAAGGCTTTTGTAGTGCCTCTTTGGCTTGATCTATTTCTTGTTGAATTGGGTTTTGTAAGATGTCGTCTAAACCAGCACTTTTATTGATTTCCGTTTTGAGTTCGTTGGTAGCGTTTTTTACTTGGTGGATGATTCTACCTAAAGTTCTTGCCAATTGCGGAATTTCTTTTGACCCAAAAAGCATCAAAATAATCACCAAAACAAAAATAAATTCAAAACCGCTGATACCAAACATGTAAATATTTTTTGCAAAGATAAAAAACCCCAAAAGATGAATAGGACTTTTGGGGTTTTTGATGGGTTAAATTTTGTTATTTGTTGTCAAATTTTGACTTTACTTCCTCTTTTGGCCAAACATTGTTACTTACATCAATATCAGCAGTTTCCAACTTTGGATCTAATTGTATTTTTTTTACTTTTTTATCTGTTGCAAAAACTCTGGTTGCGGTTTGGTTGTTTTTTCTCCAAATTTGTTCGCGGAATTTGTGCAATTCTTTGGTCCCATCTTCAAATTCTAATTCCACAATAATTGGCATAATCAAACCTCCGGGTTTGTCAAAAGTTACTTCGTAAAAAAATTGAGGATTTTTAAATTCAGCTCTTTCTTCTGCAGTAAAATTCTTTTCTATGAATTTTTCCAACGATTCGAAATCTTTAACTTGAAATCCTTTTTTGTATTTGTCTTTCAATTCTGCATGTCCATCCGGAATCATATATAAATATGGTCCAGGTTGTATTCCAAATCTACCTCTGCGTTGTGCAAATTGCTCTTGTTCTTTGGTTGGGTCTAACGAAACGTAGTATTGTTTTACTTCTTTAATTCCCATATCTACATAATCGGTAGAGTAAAACCAACCTCTCCAAAACCAATCCAAATCTACAGCAGAAGCATCTTCCATAGTGCGGAAAAAGTCCTCCGGAGTTGGATGTTTGAATTTCCAACGGTTGGCATAAATTTTAAAAGCATAATCAAACAATTCTTTCCCCATTACGGTTTCACGTAAAATATTAAGTGCAGTTGCAGGCTTTCCATAAGCATTTGGTCCGAATTGATGGATGACTTCAGAGTTGGACATGATAGGCTCTAAAAAGTCTTGGTTGCCACTCATGTATGGAACAATTTTCGCAGCAGGCCCACGTTGTGAAGGATAGTTTTCTTCAAACTCCTGTTCTGTCAAGTATTCTAAAAAGGTATTCAAACCTTCATCCATCCATGTCCATTGTCTTTCGTCTGAATTTACAATCATCGGAAAGTAATTGTGTCCAACTTCGTGGATGATCACACTAATCATCCCGTATTTAATTCGGTCAGATACATAACCGTTTTTGTCAGGTCTGCCATAGTTCCAACAAATCATTGGGTATTCCATTCCTTGGTCTTCTGCCGAAACAGATACTGCTTTTGGGTACGGATAATCAAAGGTGTGTTTGGAATAGGTTTTTAATGTTTGTGCTACAGCTTTGGTAGAATATTCTCCCCACAACGGATTGGCTTCGTTTGGATACAACGAAATTGCCATTGGAGTTGTGGTTTCTAACTTAACAGCCATAGCATCTAAAATGAATTTTCGTGAAGTGGAAAATGCAAAATCACGTACATTCTGGGCTTTAAAATGCCATGTTTTGGTAGAGGTTGCAAAGCCTTTTTCCGCTTTTTTAGCCTCTTCTGGAGTTACCACCAACACAGGTTTATCAAATGTATTTTGTGCTAATTCGTATCTTTTTACTTGTTCGGCAGTAAATACATCTTTACGATTTTGTATATCTCCGGTAGCTTCCATTACGTGGTCAGACGGAACGGTAATTTTTACATCGTAGTTTCCAAAGCTTAAAGCAAATTCTCCGCTTCCCCAAAACTGCATATTTTGCCAGCCTTCTACATCGTTGTACACAGCCATTCTTGGGAAAAATTGAGCAATCACATAAATGCGGTTGCCATCTTCTAATTCTTCATACCCGGAACGACCTCTATCTACTTGATAATTATTAATGTTATACCACCATTTGATAGAAAACGTAAATTTTTCTTTTGGTTTTAATGGTGTATCCAAATTGATTCGCATCATGGTATTATTGATGGTATGCGATTGGTTGTTTCCTTTGCTGTCTTTTACATATTCGATGTTAAAGCCACCATCAAAACTAGGTTGTAAAAACGACTTGGTTAAAGTGGTTGGAGTATATCCTGGTGAAACTCTTTCGCTATTGATCAATTTGTTGTCAGAGGTTCTCTTTTTTTCATTTTGGTCTAATTGCACCCATAAATATTCTAATGGTTCAGGAGAATTATTGTAATAGGTTACGGTTTGAACTCCGTATAATTTTTTGTTTTTATCATCTAAAGTAATTTCCATTACATAGTCGGCTTGTTGTTGGTAATAAGCCGGACCTGGTGCCCCTGATGCTGTTCGAAACATGTTTGGAGTAGCATACAAGGAGTAGTTTTGGCTAAACTTGTTGTTATCGTATTTGCCTGGCTGACGTTCCTTTTTGTCTGCTTCTTGAGCAAAAACTAACAATGGTAATAAACACCATAAGAGGATTTTATTCATTTTTGAGTTCTTTTAGTTAAATAAAACGTGCTAAAATATCTAATTTTAGGGATTTGGTTGCTAAATAATCCTTAAAAAATGACAATAGCAATTGCAATAACAATAGAAATGAAAATGATAAATGAATGAGATTGACTACTGATAAGGATGAATATTTAGTTTTTCAAAACAAATTCTTTCTCTTTTTTGGAGTTTACCAATAGCTCGGTGAATTTTTGGTTGCCAAATTTTACATGTAAAATATTTTGTTGGTCGGGTTCTAATTCCATTAAAGAGGCATTTTTAATGGTAATTTTTTTGGGTTTGGTTACATTTTTAACCAACAAATAGCAAATCAACACATCGTCTTCCACTTCTTTTAAATGAAATTGTAAAGCCATTTTTTTTTGGTTAACAATGATTTGGTTGTTTTCTAACAAATAATCAATAAGTAATTTAACATCTTCTGCGGATTCTTTTTTATCACCTAAGTAAAACATTCGTTGGTGTTTTTTTTCTAACGCTCTATTCATATCGTCTAAAAAATATCGAGAAGTAATTTCCATTTGACTCTTTTTTTCGTTCCATTCCACTTGGTTTACCGACACATAAAATTTATGGGTGAAGGAAAAAAAAGAAAGGATGATTCCTATGAATACTAACGACTTCCAACTTTTAAAGATTTTCATTTTATTGTGGGATGGAAATTCTTACTTAAAGCCTTTCCTTTTGTTGATTAAAAATTCTGTGATTAAAAATTCTTGTTTGCCAGCCATAAGTTTTTTAAACTCCGGGTCTTTTTCGCAAAATTGTAAAAAGTCTTCAATTTGTTCAGGTTTTAGTTCTAGAGTCTCGGTAAAAAAAGTATAAGTAAATTTTTCTTTTAACAAGTCGGCACTTACTTTTTCGTAATCTATTTTTTCTTGTTTCTTTTTGCTTTTTCCAAAAACTGCGTCTTTTACTAACTTTCCTATGGCTACAAAATTCATTCCATATGGGATTGAGCCATCACTTGGCATAGTAATGTTTTTTGGAGAAGTAATCACATCGTCTGTAAATTGTTGATCTGTTACCGATTTGCTGTCAAAACTTTCGTACATATCATAAATCTTTATGTTTTTTGCATCTTTTGCCAAGTCACCTGTTAGTGATTTTGGGGTAATCACTACTTCATTTAGTTCGTTTATAAACATGTTGAGTTCCACTTTGTACACGCGAAGTTTAAAATCGCTTTCTTCTAAAACAATAGATATTGGTTTGATTTGTACACTTTGAAAAACCAATGTGTCTTTAGGTTTGGCATATAAAGTATAAAACCCTTGGGCATCGGTAATGGCCCCTTTGTTAGAGTTTTTGTTGAATACTTCTATGTTTTCAATTTGTACTTCGGTAGAAACAATTTGTCCACGCAAAATGCTTCTAGGAATCAATTGTGCATAAGAGAATTGAAAAAAGATCAAACAAAGGAGTAAAATTTTGTTCATGTAAATGTTTTTGTTAAAGGTATAAAACGGTCGCGACTTTTTTGTTAATCTTCTTTTAAGCTTTCTAAAAAATCGAACGAAAGTTCCGAAAGTTTTAACAAAGCTCGGTCTTTTTGGTATTTATCTACCAAATCAAACAAATCAGGATCTTCAATAGCATAATACAAAAAACCTTCTACATAAATCTCTGGAATTTTTAAATTTTCTATGCAATAACTTGCTGGTGCATATAAACTTAATCGAGTTCTTAGGATGTTTTTCTTTTCATTGGCCAATTCTTTTTTCAACATTTTTGTCCTTCCCGAAATCCAATTGATGATAGGATCTAATGGTAAAAACCCTCCACCGGTAGTTGCTGTGTATAATCTTCTTTCTGCTACGGTATATCTTTTTGGGGTGTAGTTAATGCCTAAATCTTTTAATGTTATTGCACGGTTTCTAACAACTACTTCTTCTAATTCGGTAGTTTTTTCGATCATTTTTACGCTCATGGCGCCATTGGTAAAGTCTTTGGCAGAAACCGATTGTCTCCAAAACTCTAAGTGCACTGCATTAAATACCAACAAATCGTCTTCAGAAACATCTATGGTAAAAGTTCCTTTAGAATCTGTTATGGTTGTTTTTTCGTTAGAAAGATTGATAACGTGAACCCCTTCCACCATAGCGTTTCCTGCGGTTATGGTGCCTGTAATTTTTTTGGTTTGTCCAAGTAAAAGAGTAGAGCAAAACAATAACAACCAAATTTTACGCATTTGTAGGAAATTATGTGATAAAAATATTTGATTTTAGCATTCCATTCGTTTTTGTTGTCCCCAAATATTTGTTAATAATATTGGTTAAAACGATGCTGTTATCTGTTGGAATATGTATTTTTGTTTGCCAATCATTTGTGTATTTTAGCTATGCGTAAAGCCATCATTGCCAGTACTTCTACCTTACATGGTGGAGGATATTTAGAATATTTACAGCCCACCTTACAAGAGTTTTTTAAAGAAACTAAACAATTGCTTTTTATTCCATTTGCACGTCCTGGAGGGATTTCGCATGATGCTTACACCGATAAAGTAGCGGTTTTTTTTCAGAAAATGAACATACAAGTGCAAGGCTTGCATATGTTTGAAAATCCTAAAGAAGCTATTTTACAAGCAGAAGCCATTTTTACAGGAGGAGGCAATACTTTTGTTTTGGTAGATCAATTGCATCGTTTTCAATTAATGCCAGTAATCAAACAAGCGGTAAACCAAGGAACATTGTATTTAGGTTCATCTGCCGGAAGCAATATTGCCGGATTAACCATGCAAACAACCAACGATATGCCCATAGTATATCCGAGTAGTTTTCAAACCATTGGATTGGTGCCATTTAATTTGAATCCACATTATTTTGATCCAGACCCAAACTCTACCCACATGGGAGAAACTCGTGAAACCCGAATTAAAGAGTTTCATGCTTTTAATTCCCAGCCTGTAGTTGGCTTGCGTGAGGGAAGTTGGTTAGAAGTGGTTGGGGATACCATCACTTTAAAAGGTAACTTGCCTGCCAGAATTTTTACTACTCAACAAGTACCTTATGAATTAGATTCGAATAGTATCTTAGCTTTTTAATAACTTATGATTTCACGAAACACCATCGACCAAGTATTTGAAACTGCCCGAGTAGAGGAGGTGATTGGTGATTTTGTACAACTCAAAAGGGCCGGAAGTAATTTAAAAGGTTTAAGTCCGTTTTCTAGTGAAAAATCACCTTCATTTATGGTGAGTCCGGTAAAGCAAATTTGGAAAGATTTTAGTTCCGGAAAGGGAGGAAATGCGGTGACTTTCATTATGGAGCATGAGCATTTTACTTTTCCGGAAGCCATTAGATATTTGGCTAAGAAATACGGAATTCCGATTGAAGAAACCGAAGAATCTTCGGAAGAAAAAATCCAAGCTCAAGAAAAAGAAAGCTTGTATTTGGTATCGGAATTTGCAGCAAAATATTTTCAAGAGCAATTATTTCAATCGGAAGAAGGTAAAGCAATTGGTTTGAGTTATTTTAAAGAAAGAGGCTTTACCGTGCATTCTATCGAAAAGTTTGGATTGGGTTACTCTCCCAACCAATGGGATGCTTTTACACAGCATGCTTTGCAAAAAGGTTTCCAAATGACTTACTTGGAAAAAACAGGGTTGACCATTTTAGGAGAAAACCGAAACATCGACCGATTTAAAGGTAGGGTCATGTTTCCTATCCATAGTATGTCGGGAAGGGTACTAGGTTTTGGAGGTCGTATTTTAACCAACGATAAGAAAGTAGCCAAATACCTCAATTCACCTGAAAGTGAAATTTATTATAAGAGCAAAATACTTTACGGAATTTTTCATGCCAAACAAGCCATAGCCAAGTTAGATCGATGTTATTTGGTTGAAGGATATACCGATGTAATTCAAATGCATCAAGCAGGAATTGAAAATGTGGTAGCAAGCTCCGGTACAGCTTTAACAACCGAGCAAATTCGTTTGATAGGTCGATTAACCAAGAATATTACCGTTCTTTTTGATGGCGATGCTGCTGGTTTACGTGCTTCTATCCGTGGAATTGATTTGATTTTGGAAGAAGACATGAATGTTAAGGTTTGTACTTTTCCGGATGGAGATGACCCCGATAGTTTTGCCAAAAAAACTCCTTATGGTGAGTTGCAATTGTACTTGAATGAACAAGCCCAGGATTTTATTCAATTCAAAGCTTCGTTATTGATGCAAGAAAGCAAAAATGATCCTATCAAAAAAGCGGAAGTCATTCGAGATATGGTACAAAGTATTGCCAAAATTCCAAATCGAATTAAAAAGGAAGTTTACATACGCGAATGTGCTCGATTGATGGATATTTCGGAAGAGGTATTGTTCAATACCTTGGCTCAGATTACCCAAAAAGAACTTTTGCAGAGTAAAAAGTCGGAATCCAGTGAGGTAGTGAAACCAATGGAAGTGGTAAAAACTCCAACTGCAACTTTACTGAATACCCAAGAAATGTTGCACAAAATGGAGCGAAAACTATTGGAAATTTTACTTTTATATGGTGAAATGGAAGGGGAGTTTGTGGACTATTATATTGAATTGAATGAGTTTGGGAAAGAAATTGAAAAACACGAAACCATTAAGTGTCCGGTATACCAACGCATTTACTTGAGTTTACAGCAAGATGAAATTGCTTTTTCTAACCCCATGTTTAAAAATATTTATGACGATTGTATTTTGGCTTTTACCCAAGGTAATTTTGATCGAAACCAATGGATGCAACAGTTAGAACCAGAAGCCATGGCATTGGTGACTCAAATTTTAATGCAAGAAGACAAGTACGAACTACATGCTTGGTTTGAAAAGAAAAATATTTTGGTAAAAGAACGTAAAGATGTGTTGGTAATTAGTGGTTTGACCCAAGACACCATTGTGAGCTACCGAGAATTTTTAATCAAAAAAATGGTAGACGATTGGCAAAAACAATTACAAGATTTGACCAAAGATGAGGTTATGGAGGTGCTAGGAATGATTAATGATTATAATAAACTAAAAGCTTATATTTCCCATAAAATAGGTAGGTTGAGAACTTTTTAAAAAATTTCCAATTTCTTCGCTTTTTCAATCAAATCCACCACATTGGTAACCTGAAATTTATTTAATAAACGAAGTTTATATGTGCTGATGGTTTTCTCGTTGAGGTTGAGAATTTTTGAAATTTCAATGTTCTTTTTACCACAACTAATGTATCGTAGCACTTCCATTTCGCGGTTAGATAACTTGCGATACAAACGTTCGTTTTTGTTTAGCTTTAATATTTGAGAAATGTTATTTCTTAATTGATCATTGTAAATAATGGCACCTTTGTATACACGAATAATTACTTTACAAAGGTTTTCTAATTTTTCTAATTTAGAAACAAAACTTGATGCACCTGCTTTAATGGCATTTGGTGCATAAATTCCTTCAGACATTGCAGTAAAAATGATTACTTTGGTTGAAGGATTTTCCTTCATCAATTTTTTTAATTGGTTGATGCTGTCAAAACCCTTCAATTCAAAATCTATCACCAGGATATCGATAGGTTTGATTTTTAAAATATCTTCCACCATATCAAAAGAACCTACCTGTGCATCAATTTTAATTTCAGAATGGTCCTTAAAAAAAGAACGAATTCCAAAGTGAGTAACTGGTTGGTTATCTGCAAAACAGACCTTAATCATAAAGTGATGATTTTTAAGAACTTCAAATTTAGTTAATTAACTAACAGAAAACTATCAATTGCAATAAAAGTTATAAATATCACAAATTTTTGATTTCGTCAGAAATATAACACACCGGAATCGGTTGCATCTTGTGTTGGTTGGCTCGATTTAATCGGGTATAAATTTCCATTACTTCTTTTTCTCTTTCATTAAATTCTATTGATTCTTTTCCAATTTCTTTTTGATGCATGGCCCATTCTAACTCATCATAACTGGCACCCAATTGGTCTTCATCGGTTCGATTATCTCCAAACAAACCATCTGTTGGAGCAGCTTTTAAAATACTCTCCGGAACTTGTAAATATGCTCCTAACTCATATACTTCTGATTTCATTAAATCGGCAATCGGACTCAAATCCACACCACCATCTCCGTATTTGGTATAAAAACCAACTCCAAAATCTTCTACTTTGTTTCCTGTACCTGCAACCAACAAACCGTGAATTCCTGCCAAATAATACAAAGATGTCATCCGTAATCTAGATCGGGTATTTGCCAAAGACAAATCTACTTTTTGGGTATTTTCCACAATCGGTAAAATAGATATCATTTGTTCAAATGTTGCGGTTAAGTCTAACGAAACATCTGAAACATTTGGGTAAATGTTTTTCAAATTTTCAATGTGTTCCGATGCTCTGTTTACTTGGTTGTGTGCTTGATGGATAGATAACTGCACACAAAGTGTTTTCAATCCGGTTTTGGCACACAAGGTAGAAGTTACGGCACTGTCAATGCCACCCGAAACACCAACTACAAATCCGGAAACATTCGCTTTTTTGGCATAATCTGCTAACCATTGTACAATGTGTTCGCTTACTTTAACAGCATTAATTTTAGCATTTTTTTGATACATAGCACAGAAGATATTACGCGGTTAAGTTTATCTTTGTTCCCACAAATGTACCATTTTTATGTTGGAGGTTTTTAAGAAAAAAAGCAAATTTCGCATTATTTTAATGTCGTTTTTGGTATTATTTATTTTATCATGTAACAAAAAATCAAAAGAGCAAAAAGAGGCAGCAAAACTTCCCATTAAAATGGAGTTGGTTCGTTTGGATCAAATTTTATACGAATCGGATGTGCTAGATTTTCCAAGAATTAGAAGGGAGTTCTCCTCGTTTTTTCCATCGCAATTTCCCGATAGTGTATTTATTAATAAAATAACCAATCCGTTATATCAACAATTGTATAAAGAGGTGAAAAAGACCTTTTCGGATGATAAAGAATTGGTGGAGAGCTTTGTGCCTACTTTACAGTTGATCAAGTATCACTTTCCGCAAATCAAGTTACCTAATAAAATGATAGGATTGATTTCGGATATGGATTACGAGAGCAAGGTTATTTTTACGGATAGTGTTTTGATTGTTTCTTTGGATTTGTATTTAGGGGCAGAACATAAATTTTATGATGATTTTTACGAGTACCAACGTCAAAATTTTAGAAAAGAAATGATGGTTTCTGATTTGGTTTCTGATTTTTCAACGTATATAGTGGAACCAAATAGAGATCGTTCGTTGATAGCACAAATGATTTTTCATGGAAAAGAACTGTATTTAAAAGACATTTTATTGCCAAATACTTTAGAGGAACACAAAATAGGGTATACCAAAGCACATTTAGATTGGTGCAAAGAAAATGAAGGTAACATTTGGCGATATTTTATAGAGAATAATTTGCTGTATGATACCTCATTTCATACCTACCAAAGGTTTTTAGAGCCCGGGCCTTTTTCAAAATTTTATATGGAATTTGACAACGAAACTCCAGGTAGAATAGGTGCTTGGGTAGGATGGCAAATAGTAAGAAATTTAATGAATAATAATCAAGTGCCTTTACAGCAAATGCTGCAGATGGATGCCAAAGAGATTTTGGAATTAAGCAAATACAAACCCAAAAATTAATCTGATGTCAAACAAAGTATCTAACATTACCTTACAAGTAGAGGTAGACGAAAATAATATTCCTGAAAAATTAGCATGGAATGCAACGGATGGTGGCATTCAAAACGAAACAACCAAAGCTATATTTTTAGCTGTTTGGGATCATAAAAATTTAGAATCGTTACGAATAGATTTGTGGACAAAGGATATGCCTGTGGATCAAATGAAAGAATTTTTTCACCAAACCTTGGTGAGTATGGCCAATACCTACAAACGTGCCACTAACGACCACTTATTGGCCGAAACCATGCGTGATTTTTGTGCTTATTTTGGAGAAAAAATCAAAGGAGAAGAGTAATTAAAAACTTTGATTTTTGGCTTTAAAAAACGATTCGTTAATTTCTGAAATATAATGTAATAATTCTTCTTTTCCTGTTTGGTTTTCCGAAGAAGTTACAAAGTGTAATGGGGTTTGTTCCCAGCCAACTTCGTGTAGTTTTTTCTCGTAATCTTGCACCAAAGTTTTGGCTTTGTTAATACCAACTTTATCGGCTTTGGTAAAAATAATAGCAAACGGAATTTCCTGATCTGCCAAATATTCCAAAAACTCTAAGTCGATTTTTTGTACTTCTAAACGAATGTCGATCAACACAAAAGCAGCTACCAATTGCGCTCTTTTTTCAAAGTAGTCGGTAATAAATTGTTGAAATACCTTTTTGGTAGATTTTGATACTTTTGCATATCCATAACCGGGTAAATCAACCAAAAACCAATTTTTGTTGATCAAAAAGTGGTTGATTAATTGGGTCTTTCCAGGTCTTGAAGAAGTTTTAGCCAAACTTTTTTGGTTGGTAAGCATGTTAATTAACGACGATTTCCCAACATTACTTCTTCCAATAAAGGCATACTCCGGTAAAATGTCTTTCGGACATTTACTTACTTCGGAGTTGCTGATGACAAATTCAGCTGTATTTATTTTCATTTGAATATTGGATTAAATACCTCTTTTTTGCAACCAGGCATACAACAATTCGTTAAAGGTGTCCGGATGCTCCATCATGGCAGCATGGCCGCACTTTTCAATCCAAAACAATTCTGAATCTGGGAGTAATTTGTTAAAATCTTCAGCTACATTAGGTGGAGTTACTTTATCATTTTCACCCCAAATAATACAGGTAGGAGTTTGCATTTTAGGTAAATCTTTACCCATATTGTGTCTAATTGCACTTTTGGCAATGGTTAAAGTTTTCAATAATTTGATTCGATCATTCACCGTGGCATAAACGTCATCTACAATTTCTTTGGTGGCTATATTTGGGTCGTAAAACACATCTTGTGCTTTCTTTTTAATAAATTCATAGTCTCCACGTTTTGGGTAACTATCTCCCATGGCACTTTCGTAAAGCCCTGAACTTCCTGTAATAACTAGTGCTTCAACTTTTTCTGGATACATTTTGGTGTAATACAAAGCAATGTGTCCTCCTAACGAGTTTCCAAGTAATATCACTTTTTCAAAACCTTTAAAAATCAAAAAATCTTTTAAATATTTTGAAAAAGCTTTTACATTGGTTTTTAAAATACTCTGGGTGTAAATGGGTAATTCAGGCACCACTATTTTGTATCCTTTTTTTGGGAAAAAATTAGCCACTCCATCAAAGTTACTTAATCCTCCCATTAATCCATGTAATACAACTATCGGTTTGCCTTCTCCAATTTCTAAATAATGGTATTTTCCCTCTTTTTTAAACAATCCACTCATGTGTATTCTGTTGTTTTAGTCACACAAATATAGTGTTTTATCTATCACATTCATCAATCTAAACAATCCCATATTAACATTTCTTTTCAGCTTAAGTAATACCTTTTTTTTGAGATTTTGTATCTGCCTGAAACCTAGTTTTTTGAGGATATTCGTCTATTATTTCTTTAAAAAATGGCTACAAGTGGAAAAACTTATTAACAAAGTGGTATAAAGTGGTAAATTGTGGTAAAAACTTTTTATTTTTGTTTTAAATCTTAGCCAAATTTGATGAGTTCATTTATAGGGACATACGAATGTAAAATTGATACAAAAGGGAGGTTATTAGTGCCTGCACCTTTAAAAAAGCAGTTATCTTCTTCTTTAGAGGTGGGATTTGTATTGAAAAGATCGGTGTTTCAGCCTTGTTTAGAATTGTATCCAATGGCTGAATGGAATCTAATGATGGAAAAGGTGAATGGCTTAAATCGGTTTGTAAAACAAAACAACGATTTTATTCGAAGATTTACAGCTGGTGTGAAAGTGGTAGAAATTGATAATCTAGGAAGGTTGTTAGTGCCTAAAGATTTATTGGTGTTTGCTAAAATGCAAAAAGATTTGGTGTTATCCTCAGCGGTAAACATTATTGAAATTTGGGACAAAGATTTGTATGAAAAAGCTATAGACGATTCGATATTAGATTTTGCTGATTTGGCTGAAAAAGTAATGGGTAATCAAAATGACTACAGAAATGAGTTACCATAGTCCTGTTTTATTGCATCCTTCCATTGATGGTTTAAATATTCGATCTAATGGGGTTTATGTAGATGTAACTTTTGGAGGAGGTGGGCACTCACGAGAAATTTTGAACCGTTTAGGGCCAAACGGAAAACTCTTTGCTTTTGACCAAGATGAAGATGCATTGGCAAATGTAATTGACGATAAACGATTTGTATTGATTCCAGAAAATTTTCGCTTTATCAAAAGATTTTTAAAATTTCATGGTGTTGCCAAAGTAGATGGGATTTTGGCAGATTTAGGAGTTTCTTCTCATCAATTTGATGATGCTAGTAGAGGGTTTTCTACTCGATTTGAAGAAGTGTTGGACATGCGAATGTCTAAAAAAAATAAGCTAAGTGCAGGAACCATCTTAAATGAATATGATGAGAATGAACTTCGCTTTTTATTACAAACATATGGTGAATTAAAATCTGCTGCAGGAATGGCATATGCGATTGTGCATTTTCGAAAAACCCAACCGATTCAGCATACCGGGCATTTAAAGGAAGCTTTGGCTAGATTTTTACCAAATAACAAAACACATAAAATTTTGGCTCAGGTTTATCAAGCATTCAGAATTGAAGTAAACCAAGAATTACAAGTGTTGCAGGAATTTTTACAACAAACCTTAGACCTTTTGCCCAAAGGAGGTCGATTGAGTGTTATTTCTTACCACTCGTTGGAAGATAGGTTGGTAAAGAGATTTATGCGAAATGGGTTATTTGAAGGAGAGCCCCAAAGAGATATGTTCGGAAATTTTGAAGTTCCTTTTAGAAGTATCGAAAAATTGTTGGTTCCAAATGATGATGAAATTACAGAAAACAAACGTGCACGAAGTGCTAAATTGAGAATTGCTGAAAGAATATGAATAGCTCTAAAAAAATATATGATTTTTTAAAGGCTAAGTACTTGATTGACGACAATGCTTTTGAAAATTGGAAGTTTATTTTATTTGTTTTAGCTCTAGCATTAATTATGATAACTAATATCCATAGCTATGAAGCCAAAATTTTTAAAATAGCTGATTTAAGCGAAGAGGTTAAAGAATTAAGATCAGAATTTGTTGATAGAAAATCGGAATTGATGAAGTTGAAAATGGAATCAACCATTACCAAAAAAATGAAGGAAAGAGAGATTATTCCCTCAGATGTGCCACCAGTAAAAGTAAAAGTAATTATTGAAAAGGATCCCATTTGGTGGGAACGTATATGGAAATGAACAAATCATATCATGCCAAAAGATTTTACTTCATCGTATCGTTGATGCTATTGATGGGGCTTGGTATTGTGGTAAAATTGGTAAACATTCAGTTAGTGGAGGGAGATTATTATCGCGAAATAGCCAAACAACGAAATATAAAAACACATACCATTCCAGCCAATAGAGGAAATATTTATTCTTCTGATGGTAGCTTGTTGGCTACCTCAATACCAAGTTATACCATCAGATTTGATGCGTTAGCTCCAAAGCAAGAGGATTTTGATACAAATATTGACGACTTGTCAGACTCATTAAGTTTTATTTTGAATAAACCTAAATATAGCATTAAAAGCGATCTAATTAAGGCTCGTAACCAAAAAAATCGTTTCTATTTACTAGCAAGAAAAAGAAGTTATACTGATTATATGCGAATGAAAAAGTTTCCTTTATTCAATAAAGGGCCATATAATGGTGGGTTTATAGCGGAACAAAAAGTAGAAAGAGAACATCCAATTGGTTTGGTTGCTGAAAGGACTATTGGTTATGAAAGATTAGATGAAAATGGAAACTTGAACGGAAAAGGAATTGAATGGGCTTTTAAAGATTTTTTAAACGGAAAAGATGGAAAGCAATTGATGCAGAAAATGGCTAAAGGCCAATGGAAGCCATTGAGAGATGAAAACGAATTGGAGCCACAAGATGGGTTAGATGTAATATCAACTATTGACGTTTACATGCAAGATATTGCACATCATGCTTTGTTAGACCAATTAATAAAGCATGAAGCAGACCATGGCTGCGTAGTAGTAATGGAAACAAACACTGGATATGTTAAAGCAATATCTAATTTAGGAAGAGATAAAGATGGAAATTATTTTGAAACAGTTAATTATGCCATCAACGAATCGCATGAACCAGGCTCTACCTTTAAGTTGGTGAGCATGATGGCTTTGTTAGAGGATAAATTGGCAGATACTAGTACTGTTTTTAATTCTTATGGAGGAGAAATAACCCTATATAATAGGAAAATAAAGGATTCCAGAAAAGGAGGGTATGGAAACATTTCACTTGGAAAAGCCTTTGAAGTATCTTCTAATACTGTGATTGTTCAGGCTATTTATAACAATTACAAAAACAACCCCAAAGGATTTTTAAAACATGTGTATCAATTAAAGTTACATGAACCTTTAGACCTACAGATACAAGGGGCAGCAGTTCCGTTTGTTCCATCACCCGATAATAAAAACAGATGGTATGGTACTAGTTTGCCTTGGATGGCTTGGGGTTATGGAGTTTCTATTACCCCTTTACATACTTTAACAATGTACAATGCTATAGCCAACAACGGTGTAATGGTAAAACCATTATTTGTAAAGGAGGTGAAAGAGTGGAATTATTCGATCAAAAAATTTCCCCCAACAGTTATTCAACCTATAGTTTGTTCGCCAGAAACCGCTAAAAAATTGAAAGGGGCGATGGAAAATGTTGTAAAAAAAGGAACTGCAAGTAAATTATATTCAAAAGACTTTCCTATGGCAGGGAAAACAGGAACTGCAAAAAATAATTATAAACAAGAAGATTTACATTATGTGTCTTCTTTCGTAGGTTACTTTCCAGCCAATGCTCCTAAGTATTCTTGTATAGTGGTAATTCATAAGCCTAGTATCCAAACCGGATTTTATGGAGCAGATGTTTCTGGACCAGTATTTAAAAGAATTGCCCAAAAAGTATACACCAATACCCCATCTCAGAATATAATTAAAAAGATAGATAAATTACCTGAAGAAGTCCAAAACAATTACCAAAATTACTACACTAAATTACAATCTAATATCATACCTAATTTAGTTGGAATGGATGTAATGGATGCCATTGCAATAATTGAAAATTTAGGAATGAAAGCAAAAATTAATGGTGTTGGAAAAGTAAAAAAACAATCGATAAAACCAGGATTAAATATTCAAAAAAATCAAGTGATTTATTTAGAAGTATCATGATGATTTTACAAGACATATTATACAAAGTTCGTTTAGATGCAATACAGGGTTCTACCCAAGTAGCTATTCGAAACCTTCATTTCGATTCTAGAAAGGTAGGTTTAGATGATGTTTTTATTGCGGTAAGAGGAGTTGGAGCTGATGGGCATTTGTTTGTTGAAAAAGCGGTAAGTGCTGGTGCAATTGCTATTATTTGTGAAGAGTTTCCAAATATTTTAGTAAACGGAATCACTTATGTTAAAGTACCAGATAGTGCGGAAGCATTGGCATGGATGGCATCTAATTATTATGACCAACCATCTACCAAATTAAAATTAGTTGGTATAACAGGTACCAACGGAAAAACAACCGTTGCCAGTTTGTGCTACCAATTATTCCAAAAAGCGGGTTATGCATGCGGACTTTTATCTACGGTAAAAGTAATGGTAGGCAACGAAACTTTTCCTGCCACCCATACTACCCCAGATCCTATAGCTATTAACTATTATTTAAACGAAATGGTTCAGGCTGGTGTAACTTTTTGCTTTATGGAAGTTAGCTCGCATGGTATTCAACAAAACAGAATTACCGGATTAGATTTTGATGGAGCTGCGTTTACCAATTTAACGCACGATCATTTAGATTACCACAAAACTTTTGCAGCTTACCGTGATGTTAAAAAATCATTCTTTGATGGTTTGCCAAAAAAAGCATTTGCATTAACCAATATTGATGATAAAAATGGGGTAGTAATGGTGCAAAATAGCAGAGCAAAAATTAAAAGCTATGCACTAAAGTCTTACGCTGATTATAGAGGGCAAATTTTAGAAAGTCAACTTTCCGGATTGCTTCTTAAAATTAATGAGCAAGAAGTTTGGGTAAAACTAATTGGCCAGTTTAATGCATATAATTTATTGGCAATTTATGGAATAGCCATCGAATTAGGAATGACAGAATTGGAAGTTCTTCGCTATTTATCAGAATTAGAGAGTGTATCCGGAAGATTTCAATATGTAATATCTCCAAACAAAATCACAGTAATTGTAGATTATGCCCATACCCCAGATGCCTTACTAAACGTAATAAATACCATAAATGATTTACGAACTAAAAACGAAAGTTTTATAACAATCGTTGGATGTGGAGGAGATAGAGATAAAGGGAAAAGACCCGAAATGGCTGCAATTGCATCAGAAGGAAGCACCCAAGTGATTTTAACTTCTGACAATCCAAGAACAGAAGATCCGATGCAAATTCTAAAAGAAATGGAAACAGGAGTACCTGCTCAAAATTTTAAAAAAGTTGTGAGTAATGTGGATAGAGAGCAAGCTATCAAGATGGCTTGTCAAATGGCAAAGCCTCACGACATCATTTTAATTGCAGGAAAGGGACATGAAAACTATCAAGAAATCAATGGGGTTAAATACCCTTTTGACGACATGGAAATTGTTAAAAAATACCTGAACAAATAAAACCAAACTATGCTCTACTATCTATTTGATTATCTCGATAAAAACTTTGATATACCCGGAGCAGGTGTATTTCAGTTTATCACTTTCCGTTCCGGAATTGCAATTTTAATGTCGTTGATTTTGTCTACCATATTCGGAAAAAAAATCATAGATTTTTTACGAAAACAACAAGTAGGTGAATCCATTCGAGAACTTGGTTTAGAAGGCCAAGCTCAAAAAGCTGGAACTCCAACAATGGGAGGAATCATTATCATTTTTGCCACCTTGGTTCCAGTTTTGTTGTTTGCCAAAGTGGATAATATTTATGTGTTGCTGTTAATCATTACCACCCTTTGGATGGGAACCATTGGGTTTATTGATGATTACATCAAGATTTTCAAAAAAGACAAAAAGGGGTTAAAAGGAATTTTTAAAGTAATAGGTCAAGTTGGTTTAGGATTATTTGTGGGAAGCGTACTGTACTTTCACCCAGAGGTTACTGTACGTAAAGATACCATGCGAACCGATATTTTTTCAGAAAAAAACAAAACCGAAGTAGTGGTTCAAAAAAATGAAAAATCCACTGCAACCACCATACCATTTACCAAAAACAACGAGTTAGATTATGCTTTGATATTAAAGCCATTTACCGATAATTACCAATCATGGGCATGGTTAATTTTTATTTCGGTGGTAATTTTTATTGTAACTGCGGTATCCAATGCAGCAAATTTAACCGATGGGATTGATGGACTTGCAGCTGGTACATCTGCCATATCTGTCGTCACCCTCGGGATATTCACTTTTGTTTCCGGTAACATTATTTTTTCCAATTATCTCAACATTATGTACATCCCAAATTCTGGAGAAATGACAGTGTTTATCTCAGCATTTACCGGAGCATTGGTTGGGTTTTTATGGTATAATAGTTACCCGGCTGCTGTATTTATGGGTGATACCGGAAGTTTAACCATAGGTGGAATCATCGCAGTAATTGCTATAGCCATTCGTAAAGAATTATTGTTACCTGTATTGTGCGGAATTTTTGTTGCCGAAAATTTATCTGTCATAATTCAGGTTGCTTTTTTCAAATATACCAAAAAGAAATATGGAGAAGGGAAACGGGTGTTTTTGATGTCGCCTTTGCATCATCATTATCAAAAAAAGGGATATCATGAAAGCAAAATTGTCACCCGATTTTGGATTGTATCCATCCTATTAGCCATCCTATCTATTGTGACATTAAAATTGAGATAAATCGTGCAAAATACTTTTCAACATAGCAAAAAAAATCCATCGTGGTTCTCCGATGCAAAAGGACTATTAGTGGTCTTGGGTGCAGGAGAAAGCGGAGTGGGGACAGCTATATTGGGTAAAAAATTAGGCTACGAGGTTTGGGTATCAGATGCTGGAAAAATTTCAGAAAAATACCAAAAAGTATTAAACGATTACCAAATTGATTGGGAGCAACAGCAACATAGTGAAGAAAAAATAATGCAGGCCCAAGTGGTAATGAAAAGCCCGGGCATACCTGAAAAAGTTGCCATCATTCAGCAATTGATGCAAGCGGGAATTCCGGTAATATCCGAAATTGAATTTGCAGGATATTTTACCAATGCTATTTGTATAGGTATTACAGGAAGCAACGGGAAAACCACCACAACTTCATTAACTTATCATTTGTTAAAAAGTGCAGGTCTTAATGTTGGATTAGGGGGAAACATCGGAAAAAGTTTTGCATGGCAAGTGGCAGAGCAAAATTATGAGATATATGTGTTGGAGTTAAGCAGCTTTCAGTTAGATGGCATCGAAACTTTTTGTCCACATATTGCAGTATTGCTCAATATTTCTCCAGATCATTTAGACAGATACCAATACCAAATGGATTTGTATATCCAAAGCAAGTTTAAAATTACACAAAACCAAACAGAGGAGGATTTTTTTATTTATGATGTGGATGATCCTATACTATCCGAATGGATTGCTAAATCAACTAGTAAAGCACAAAGAATACCTTTTTCACTGACCAAAAAATTACAACAAGGAACTTACATAAACCAACAAAACATGGAAATCAACATAAATTCAGAAGAGCTTCAAATCGATACACAGTATGTAACATTGGAGGGTAAGCACAATTTAAAAAATGCGATGGCAGCTGCTTCGGTAGCACAACTGATGAAAATTAGAAAGCAAACAATTAGAGAGAGTTTGTCCAATTTTCAAGGGGTAGAGCATCGTTTGGAAAAAGTGTTGAAAATTCAACATGTACAATACATCAACGACTCAAAAGCAACCAATGTAAACGCTACTTTTTTTGCCTTGGAAAGCATGACAAATCCAACAGTTTGGATAGTTGGTGGTGTAGACAAAGGGAATGACTATTCTGAGTTGGTGCCTTTAGTAATGGAAAAAGTAAAAGGCATTGTTTGTTTGGGGGTTAACAATAAAAAGATAATTGATGCTTTTGGGCATATTGTAGATATGATGGTAGAAGTACAAAGCATGCAAGATGCGGTAAAAACTGCACAACATTTAAGTGAAAAAGGCGATACAGTATTATTGTCTCCTGCTTGTGCGAGTTTTGATTTGTTTGAAAATTACGAAGACAGAGGAAATCAGTTTAAACGTGCAGTAAGAATGTTATAATCCGAAAGCGATGCTATTAATGAACTATTTACGTAGATTAAGGGGAGATAAAACCATTTGGGTTTTGTTCGGCATTTTGTCGTTTTTCTCTTTAATTGCAGTGTATAGTTCAAGTACCAATTTGGCTTACACAGCAACAGGAGGGAGTCCGGCAAGTTATTTGGTAAAACACTTTGTGCATATCTGTTTAGGATTACTTTCTATGTATTGGATCCATCGAGTACCTTATCATTACTGGAGAAAATTATCTTACTTACTTCTACCTTTTTTCGGAGTGTTGTTGGTTTACACTTTGTTTAAAGGCACCCAAATTTCTGGAGCAAATGCCAGTAGATGGATACAAATTCCATTGGTTGGAATTTCGTTCCAAACCTCTACGTTTGCCTTTGTATGTTTAATGATTTATGTAGCAGGATATTTAACCAAAACCAGAGAAGAGCCAATTACTTTAAAACATTCTTTATTGTATTTATGGCTTCCGGTATTTGCTACGATGGCATTGATTTTACCTGCCAATTTTTCAACAACAGCCATCATGTTTTCAATGGTGTTGATGTTGGTTTATATCGGAAATTATCCTTTAAAACAATTATTTACAGTTTTAGGATTTGGCTTGATATTGCTTCTTATGTTTGTGTTAATTGCAAAAGCATTTCCAAACAAATTAACTAGCAGGGTAGATACCTGGCAATCGAGAATAGAAAAGTTTGTAAAAAACGATGTGCAAGAGGAGGAACAATACCAAGTAGAGCGAGCCAAAACTGCCATAGCAACGGGAGGAATTACTGGTTTAGGACCAGGAAAATCGGTACAACGAAATTTTTTACCACAATCTTCATCCGATTTTATTTATGCCATAGTGGTGGAAGAGTATGGATTGGTTGGGGCTATAACACTTATAGCCGTTTATTTATTGCTATTTATCCGATTTTTATTGGCAGCACATAAGGCTAGAACCCCATTTGGAAAACTCTTAGTTATCGGTTTAGGTTTTCCAATCATATTTCAAGCATTAATTAATATGGGTGTGGCTGTGAATTTACTACCAGTTACTGGTCAGCCTTTGCCTTTGATTAGTGCGGGAGGAAGTTCTATTTGGGCAGCTTGCATTGCTTTGGGAATTATTTTGAATGTCACCAAAAAAGATGAAGAATTAGCAGAAGAGGAAAAAGAAAACAAACTTCGTGAAGAAGCATTACAACGCTTAATTGACAAACAATTAGAAGAAGAGAAATTGGAAAGTGAAATCAATCCGATGCAACCAATTTTAATCCAATCCAAATGAGACCATATAAATTCATATTAAGTGGAGGAGGTACAGGTGGACACATTTATCCAGCAGTTGCCATTGCCAACGAATTAAAATTCCGATACCCGAATTCTAAAATTTTATTTGTTGGGGCAAAAGATAAAATGGAAATGCAAAAAGTTCCGAAAGCAGGATATGTAATCAAAGGGTTGTGGATTTCTGGGTTGCAACGAAAACTAACTTTAGATAATTTAATATTTCCAATCAAATTATTTAAAAGTATGTGGGACTCGTATTTTATTTTAAAAAGATTCAAACCTGATGTTGTGATTGGAACTGGCGGATTTGCAAGTGGCCCATTGTTAAAAGTTGCCAGTATGATGCAAATCCCAACTGTTATACAAGAGCAAAATTCCTACCCAGGAATTACCAATAAATGGTTAAGTAAATCTGCAAAATCAATCTGTGTTGCTTATGATGGAATGGATTCATTTTTTCCAAAAAATAAAGTAGTGTTAAGTGGCAACCCAGTTCGTCAAGATTTATTAGAGGTTTATCAAAAACAAGCGGATTCTATCGAATATTTTGCATTAGATTCTTCTAGAAAAACTTTATTGGTTCTTGGAGGAAGTTTAGGAGCTAGACGAATAAATCAATTAGTTGCTTCACATGTAGATTGGTTAATTAGTAAAAATTTACAAATAATTTGGCAGTGTGGGTCATTGTATTTTGAAACCTATGTTGAGTTTAACCAAAAGAACAACACAAAAGTATTTGCTTTTATTGATAGAATGGACTTAGCTTATGCTGCAGCAGATTTTATAATTTCAAGAGCTGGAGCTTCTTCTGTATCCGAATTGGCTTTGGTTGGAAAACCAGTTATTTTTATTCCATCGCCTAACGTAGCAGAAGATCATCAAACCAAAAATGCAAAAGCCTTGGTAGATAAAAAAGCAGCATTAATGATATCAGAAAATGAATTAGAAGCCGATTTTAAAAAAATAGTAAAAGATTTAATTCAAAGTGAAAAGAAGCAACTAAAGTTGAGTAAAAAAATTTATAGTTTGGCAAAACCAGATGCAACTAATACTATAGTAAAAGAAATTGAAAAATGGTTGCCTCAGAAGTTAATTATGTAAAATGGAATTAAGAGACATTCAACAGGTTTATTTTTTAGGGATCGGAGGAATCGGAATGAGTGCCTTGGCTCGTTATTTTCATTCACTAGGAAAAAAAGTAGCAGGTTATGATAAAACTGTAACTAGTTTAACCAAAGAACTAGAGGGGTTGTCAATAACTATTAACTATCAAGATAGTATAGAACAAATTCCAGCTAGCTTTTTTAATAATAATAACACATTAGTAGTTTATACTCCGGCTATTCCAAAACATCATACCCAATTAAAATACTTTCAAGAAAATCAATTTGTATTGCAAAAAAGAGCTGAGGTTTTAGGTACAATTACCAAAGGGACATACAATTTTGCAGTTGCAGGAACTCATGGTAAAACTACAACTACGGCAATTTTAGGACATTTGTTGTATCAGGCCAAGGCAGATGTAACCTGTTTTGTAGGTGGTATTTTAGAACAATACCAAACCAATTTATTAGGTACTGGAAAAACTATCTCGGTAGTAGAAGCAGATGAGTTTGACCGTTCGTTCTTGCGATTACAGCCTAACATAGCTTGTATCACATCAATGGATGCAGATCACTTGGATATTTACGAAACCAAAGAAAATTTTGAAGAAGCTTTTCAGCAATTTGCTAACAAAATTTCTAACATAAACCATTTATTGGTTGCAGAATATGTCCCATTACCAGGACTCAAAGTAGGCTTTGAACCTACTTCTGATTTTTACATCCATCATATTAAAGTAAAAGATGGTTATCAGTGGTTCGATTTTAAAACACCAAAAGGGTTAATAAAACAATTAGCTTTTCCGTTACCTGGAAAGCATAATTTAATGAACGCTGCTATGGCTGTAGGGATGAGCTTGCAGTATGGAATTGAGGAGGATGTGATTAAAGTAGCTTTGGCAAATTTTGCCGGAGTGCAAAGAAGGTTTTCATTTCCAATCCGAACCAATAATTTGTTAATGATTGATGATTATGCTCACCATCCAACAGAAATAAATGCGGTTACTCAAGCATTACAAATGTGGTTTCCTGATAAAACGAAAACGGTTGTTTTTCAACCACACTTATTTTCAAGAACAAAAGATTTTATGTTAGATTTTGCAAAAGCATTATCGGTATTTGACCAAGTAATTTTATTGGAGATTTATCCAGCAAGAGAATTGCCAATAAAAGGAATTAATTCAGAAACTTTGTTGCATTTAATTTCATGTCCTAACAAACAATTATTAGCAAAAAGTGAATTGATTTCATTTTTAAAAAAACAAAAATTAGAGGTTTTAACAATTTTAGGTGCTGGTGACATAGGAGAAATGGTTGCCGATATAGCAATTGCATTAAATACAAACAAAAATGAATAGGTTAAAAAAAATACCTTGGTTAAGTATTCGGCTTATTGGGATTTTGGTCCTCGGTATGTTTTTGTTTTCGTTCACCAAAAAGCGACATGAACAAAGAAAATTTAGCAAAGTTTTGATTAAAATAGATCAAGAAGAGACATTGTTAATAACCGAAAATACGGTTAATAAATTGTTAATAGAAAATAATCAGCATGTTTTTAAAGTGCTAAAAGAAAAATTAGATTTGAATAAACTAGAAGTTTTGTGTGCAAAAAACCCAATGCTTTTAGAATCAAACATATACAAAACTATCGACGGAAAACTTGTAGTAAAAGTTCGACAGAAAAAACCAATTGCTCGTTTTCAAGATTCTGTATTAGATTGTTATGTTTCCAATGATGCCAGCCAAATGCCATTATCAGATATAGCCACTGCAAGAGTGCCTATTGTGACGGGTAAAGAAAGTTTGGTTTGGACAAAAGAAATGGTGGAAATGTTAGGTTATATAAATAATGATTCGTTTTTAAAACAGCATATTACTGCAATTAAATTGGAATCAGAGCAACAAATTTATCTTCAAAATAGGCATTATGATTTTGTAGTTGAATTTGGTTCATGGCATCAGTATAAAGAGAAATTTTTAAAATATAAAGCTTTTATTATAAAGGCAAAAGATGAAAATATTTTAGAAAATATAGAAAAAATAAATTTGAAATTTCAGCAACAAGTTGTTTGCACAAATAAAAAAGAGTATGGGAAATAGTCATTTAACTAACACTTTTAATGCAATCGGAACCAATCAGGAACAATTGGCTGTCGGATTAGATATCGGAACCACTAAAATAGTTGCTATTATTGGAAAAAAAAATGAATTTGGTAAAATTGAAATACTCGGTGTGGGTAATGCCAAAAGTTTAGGAGTGCAAAGAGGAGTTGTTAATAACATTACTAAAACTATAGAATCCATCCAACAAGCAGTAGAGCAAGCAGAAAACACATCTGGGTTAAAAATAAAAGAAGTAATGGTAGGAATAGCAGGTCAGCATATCCGTAGCATCCAACATTCTGATTACATAAGCCGAAACAATGCTGAAGAAGTTATTGACGAAAGAGATATTGAATTATTAGTATCACAAGTGCAGAAATTAGCCATGCTTCCTGGAGAGGAAATTATTCATGTGCTACCACAAGAATTCAAAATTGATGGTCATCAAGAAACTCATGAACCAATAGGAATGTATGGGTCTCGGTTAGAAAGCCATTTTCATGTGGTAGTTGGGCAGTCGGCTTCCATCAAAAATTTAGGCAGATGTGTAAAAAGTGCAGGTATTGATTTGTCTGGAATTACTTTAGAACCAATTGCCTCCTCAGATGCAGTGTTAAGTAATGAAGAAAAAGAAGCGGGGGTTGCCTTAATTGATATTGGAGGAGGAACAACTGATTTAGCTATTTTTAAAGATGGAATTATTCGTCACACTGCTGTTATTCCTTTTGGTGGTAATATAATAACAGAAGATATCAAAGAAGGTTGTTCAATAATTGAAAAACATGCAGAATTATTAAAAGTAAAATTTGGTTCAGCTTGGCCAGGTGAAAATAAAGAAAACGAAATTGTATCTATTCCAGGGTTAAGAGGTGGAGAACCAAAAGAAATTTCATTAAAAAATCTTTCTAAAATTATTCATGCAAGAGTTGTAGAAATTATCGAACAGGTTTTTTCTGAAATTAAGGCATATGGTTATGACAATCCAAAAAAGAAATTAATTGCGGGAATTGTGTTAACCGGAGGAGGAGCCCAATTAAAGCATATAAAACAATTAGTAGAGTACATTACTGGAATTGATACTAGAATAGGATATCCAAATGAGCATTTGGCAGGAAGTTCTGACGAAGAATTTTCTAGTCCTATTTATGCAACTGCTGTTGGATTGGTAATTCAAAGTTTAAAAAATCTAAAAATAAATGGTGCTGAGTTAACTCAAGAGTCACCAAAAAAAGAAAATCCAGAAACTATCATGGAAACTGAAATTGGCATTCCATCTGTTGAGGAGGAAAAAGAAATATTACGCCAGAAAAATGAAGCATCCAACGAAAAAATTAAATCAAAATATTTTGATACTTTTTTCAATAAGCTGAAGGCATTTTTAGATAACGCAGAATAATTTAGCAATTAAATACCCAAAAACATGGAAAGTAACACAGAATTTGGAGGAATTTCATTCGACTTACCAAAAAACCAGTCTAACGTAATTAAAGTGATCGGAGTTGGAGGAGGAGGAAGTAATGCCATTAACCACATGTTCCGTCAAGGAATTGTAGGTGTAGATTTTGTTATATGTAACACCGATGCGCAAGCACTACAAAATAGCCCAGTACCTAATAAAATACAATTAGGGCTTAATTTAACCGAAGGTTTAGGTGCAGGTGCTAATCCTGATGTAGGTTATCAATCGGCAATTGAATCGGTAAACGACATTGAAAAGATGTTAAACACCAACACAAAAATGGTTTTTATCACTGCTGGTATGGGTGGAGGAACCGGAACAGGAGCTGCACCAGTAATTGCTCAAATGGCCAAAGAAAGAGATATTTTAACCGTTGGAATTGTTACTATTCCATTTCAGTTTGAAGGAAAGAACAGAACGGATCAAGCGTTGATTGGATTAGAGAGATTGCGTAAACATGTAGACTCATTGATTGTAATTAACAATAATAAATTAAGAGAAGTTTACGGGAACTTAGGTTTCAAAGCAGGCTTCTCAAAAGCGGATGAAGTGTTGGCTACTGCTGCTAAGGGTATTGCAGAAGTAATTACACATCACTACACACAGAATATTGATTTAAAAGATGCCAAAACTGTATTGTCAAATAGTGGTACAGCTATTATGGGGTCAGCAAAAGCTTCTGGTGAAACCAGAGCAAAAGATGCTATTGTATCTGCATTAGATTCTCCTTTGTTGAATGATAATAAAATAAGTGGTGCAAAAAATGTTTTGTTACTTATCGTTTTTGGTTCAAGTGAAATCACCATAGATGAGATTGGAGAAATCAATGATTATATCCAATCAGAAGCTGGGTTTAGTGCAAACATCATTATGGGGGTGGGAGAAGACGAAACTTTAGAAGATGCTATTGCAGTAACTGTAATTGCTACTGGCTTTAATGTAGAGCAACAAAAAGAAATTGTAAATACCCAACCGCGAAAGATTGTACATCCATTACATGATGAGCAAATAAACACAGTCGATTTAACCCCAAAAGCTCAAGAAGTAATTCCTTCTCCTGAAGCTCCATTAGAAGTTATTTTTTCAGAGAAAGTTGTATTTGATTTGATGGAAGACATCGAAGTGGTGGATGCTAAAATGATGATAAATGATTTAATTGTAACTACCGATGCAATTAAAAATTTGGAGGTAAACTATGAAATAGTAGATCCAGAGCATAAAGAGCAATTAATTACTACAACTTCTCAAATTAGAGATATATTTGTTTATGAACCAGAGTTCGTAATTGTTGAGTCTCCTAAAGCAGAAACCACCTTTCAGTTATTTGATATTTCCGAAGAAGTAAAAGATATTAAAGTTAACCAAGTAGTTGAATTCGTTAATATTACAGAGGTAGACAAAGGGGTTATTAAACATTCTTTAGAAGAGTACATGGAAGTGGAAAAATCTCTATTAGATTCTAAACCATTACTTCAAAAGGTCGAAGAGGCTGTGATTAATTTCACAGTTAAAAAAGTTGAAGAACCTTTGGAGACACCAGTAAGTGTTGAACCAAAAAAATGGGATTTAGAAACCATTAACCCAACAGAAATGACCATCGAAGAATCGATGAAGTTACGAGCAGAAGAGCGAAGAAGAAAACTAAAAGATTTTAATTATAAGTTTCAAAACCAACAAATGGGTAGGCTAGAGGATTTGGAAAAAGAGCCTGCATTTAAGCGTTCAGGAGTGGAGTTGAATGACCCAATCAAGTCAGATGTCGCTACCATGAGTAGAATAACTCAGAATGGCGAAGGTCAAAACTTATTTTTACGTTCAAATAATTCATTTCTTCATGACAACGTAGATTAACTAAACAAATCAATTAGTTAAGTAACCCAAAAACATTATGTTTTTGGGTTACTTTTTTTAAATTTGCATACTAAAAAAATATAGGAAATGAGTTTACAATCAACCATCAACGAGGAAATTAAAAATGCAATGCGTGCAAAAGATGCTATTGCTTTAGAAGCATTGAGAGCTGTAAAAAGCGCTATATTATTGGCATTAACAGATGGTGGTTCCAAAAAGGCATTATCTTCGGACGAAGAAATTAAACTATTGCAACGATTGGTAAAACAACGTAAGGATAGTGCAGATATTTATAGCAAACAAGGAAGATCTGATTTGGCAGATCCAGAATTGGCACAAGTAGCTGTAATTGAAAAGTTTTTACCGGAACAAATGTCTGAAAAGCAGGTAGAGAAAGAAATACAAACCTTAATTACTGCAAACGGATTTTCAGGAATGGCAAATATGGGTGCTTTGATGGGTTTAGCTACTAAAGAATTGGCAGGAAAAGCAGACGGAAAATTAATTTCAGGAGTGGTGAAAAGATTACTTAGTTAGCTTTTCTACTTACCAAGTACATTTACTTCTTACTATATAAAGGCTACGTAGTTCAACTGGATAGAATATCAGATTTCGGCTCTGAGGGTTGGGGGTTCGAATCCCTCCGTGGTCACGAATAAGTTTTAAAGGAGCCTAAAAAGCACAAGCTTGCTTGATGTTTTTTAGGCTCCTTTAAAATTTTCAAAGCGGAGCTTTGTAGGGATCTTTAATCCCTCCTGATTTGCTTGATGTTTTTTAGGCTCCTTTAAAATTTTTAAAGCGGAGCTTTGTAGGGATCTTTAATCCCTCCTGATTTGCTTGATGTTTTTTAGGCTCCTTTAAAATTTTCAAAGCGGAGCTTTGTAGGGATCTTTAATCCCTTTAATATTACAATTTATAGTTATAACAATATTTAGACCTTCTAGTTAACCATTAGTTAACGTTATTTTCCCCTTCTTTTTTACGATATAAAATAATTTTAAAAATGGCACATGATTTATATCATCTTAAAATCAATATTTTTCATTGAAATTTGAGGTAATCAAATGTATATATGGTTGTTTTTGATTGAATTTAATTCCTTTTTCCATGAAAAATCATTTACCAATTACCAGCATTATGACCACCAATGTGGTAAAAATTAATGTTTCGGACGATTTAACCAAAGCAGAGCAATTGTTTAAAAAGCATCATATTCGACACATTCCTGTAGTGTCGGGTAATGCTATAGTTGGGATGCTTAGCTATACAGATTTATTAAGAATATCCTTTGTAGATGCAGTTGATGAAGATGCAGATGTAGTAGATGCAACGGTTTATAACATGTTTACTGTAGAGCAGGTGATGACGAAAAAACTGGTTACCATTTCTCCAGAAACTACTATTAAAGCGGCAGCAGAAATTTTAGCTACACATGAATTCCATGCATTACCTGTAGTTCATGATCAATTATTGGTTGGGATAGTTACCACCACAGATGTTATAAAGTATTTACTTACGATGTATTAAAGTTAATATGAAATAAAAATTAAATAGCTTTTAACTGGCGAATGGTATTAATTGGATCGGTAGAGTTAAATACAAAGCTGCCAGCCACCAATACATCTGCACCTGCTTTTAATAATTTTTTGGCATTTTTGATGGTTACTCCACCGTCAATTTCAATTATAGTAGAAGCATTTTTTTGTTGGATCAAAGTTTTTAGTTTTACAACTTTATCGTAAGTGTTTTCTATAAAAGATTGTCCACCAAATCCTGGGTTTACACTCATCAAACAAACCAAATCAATATCCTGAATCACATCTTCCAATAATTGAACATTGGTATGTGGGTTTAAAGCAACACCAGCTTTCATTCCTTCCGCTTTAATTGCTTGCAAAGTTCTATTTAAGTGGGTACAAGCTTCGTAATGAACAGTTAAAATATTTGCACCTAGTTTTTTAAAGGTAGAAATATATCTGTCTGGATCTACAATCATCAAATGAACATCGATAGTCTTTTTGGCATGACGTGTAATTGCCTCTAAAACGGGCATTCCAAAGGAAATATTAGGAACAAAAACACCATCCATAATATCAATGTGAAACCAATCTGCTTCACTTTGGTTAATCATTTCAATGTCTCGTTGTAAATTGGCAAAATCTGCTGCTAAAACCGAAGGAGCAATTAAAGTATTTTTCATTGTGTTAAGTGTGTTGTTGGACAAAGATAGTTTTTAGTTTAAAAGTTTAAAAATTTAACTCTCGAAACTTCGGGATAAAAGTTGGGCTGCTAGTGTAAAAACCAAAACCTCCAATATTATTGGAGGTTTTATTCTAAATATTCATCTAAATTAGTTTTTCTGCTTGTCTATTTTTTTTTGGATTAAGTTCCAATCATAATAATGAAAGGTCATTCCATTGCTCATAGCAACTAACATTCCTTTTGAAAAATCTTTATTAAGATTTATAGATGTAGCATCGGCTCCATCGCATTCAATTGTAGATACTGGTATTTCTGCAATTTTTACATGTTTGTTTTTTTGGTTTGAATTTTCTTCTCTAGTATATACAACAAACGTATTGGCTTGTTGGTTGGAAACTAAAATATATCCAGTAGATTCAGTTTTTTTATAAATAGCTATTCCCTCGTTGTCGGATTTGAAATCATTTTGTCCAAAAATTGCTATTTCATTATTGTCATTCTTTGAAGGGTCAGCAAAATACTTACGAATTCCTGTTTGTTCGTCTGAATAATAAACGAATCCTAATTCATTATCAACAGCTATTGCTTCTATTTCTTTTTTACCACTATAATTTCCAAACTTCCTAATGATTTTTGCTTGTACCACTCCGTTTTTAGATTCCAATTGGTATTGCCATAAATAACTTCCAGATGGGCCATTTTTTCTTCCTACTATTGCAAATATTTCGCCATCAGAAGGTCTAGTATAAAGGGCAATTCCCATAGGGTTTCTTTCTGTTTCTCCAACAAATACTTCAATTCCACCATTGTCAATTGGTTCTAAGTTTGGTAAAGAAAATATCCTGATTTTATTTGTTTCTCTTTCCGTAGTTACAGCAATATCAAGAGTAGTGTTACCTACTTTTAATTTATAAGCGACATCTACATTGTTTGGTCTTTTTAATGGAATCGATTTCTTTATGATTTTACCGTTTAAATCATACAAATAAAGACCACCGTTAGAATCTTTGTCAGTACCAATAATTAAACTATTTGAAGCATTAGTTGGATGAATCCAAATAGCGGGATCATCAGTATCATGCGTTGTTTTTTCAGTAATTATTTTTGGTTGTATGGCATTTTTAGCTATTGGTGCTAATTTATCTTTACAGCTAACTAAAATAACTATTGAAAACAGAACAACTTTTAATTTATTCATTATTTTTTATTAATTTCATGTGCGTATAAAACAGTTCCTGATTCATTAATCAGATGAACTAACATTTTTTCTGTGTTTACAGAAAAAGTCATAAATCCTGGAAGTGAAATTGCGTAAACCGTGCCTTCTCTGTTTCCAGTTGGTCTAACTTCGCTTCCAGCTCCTGATAGAAATTGAGTAGTGTAACAATTTTTCGATTTTATGATTTGTAAATCATGTTCGTGTCCACACAAATAGGCGTCTACTTTATATTCATTAAATATTGGTGTTAATAAGTTTTCTATGTCTTTAGTATCTTGACTTTTAAGTCTTTTTCCGCCTGAATACATAGGATGATGTCCTACAACTATCTTCAATGTTATAGCTTCGTCTTTTTTACTTAAAGTTTCTATAAGCCATTTCTTTTGGGCTATAGTGTCTTGTTTTTTTACGTTTTGACTTTTTTCGTCATCATTTTCGTAGTAACTCTTTATAAAAGGATTTGTATCAATAAAAATTAACTGTATTTTTTTTCCTCCTTTTAGTTTGATTATTTTTTCAAAATATTGACTCGGCATGTGCCATCTTCTACTAACATTAGAATAATCAATTTGTGCTTGTATGTTTCCTGAATAATCATGATTTCCTAGTCCTAAATACCAATCACATTGCAAATCAAAATGATGATATACATTTTCAAATGATTTTTCAAAATGCGGATCTTGAGTGCTTTGAACTCCGTATGGATAGAAATTATCTCCAACTGAAACAACAAAATCTAGATCTATTTCAATTGCGGTTTTAGCCATTTGGTTTGCAACTTCTTTTTGGTTGTATTCTCCAAACCTTCCAAAATCTCCTAAGACAATAAAGTTTTCACTGTCCTTTAGTGTTTTTTGAGAGTTTTTTTGTGCATTTGTAATTTGTATGTTTAGTAATAGTACAAAAAGGTATATGAAATGTTTCATGATTGAAAATTATTTTTTATATAAATATAAATTCGACAAACTTTTAAGCCTGTCGAATTTATTAAAAACTAGTTATAAATTAAAAATCAAATTTTAATCCAAGATTAAAGCGAGCTTGATAATACTCCATTTGCATTGTTCTTGCCGCAACCCCTTGATAATAGCGTAAAGGTTGGTTTGTTAAATTATTTGCTTCGGCAAACACTCTTAATTTAGAGGTGAATTTATAGGATGCATTTGCGTCTATAAAAGTTTGTTTGTCATAAAATCTATCATCAAAAGAATCACCACCAAGTTCATCTAAATAGTCTGCTGTATAATTTAATGAAATACGAGCAGAGAATTTTTTATTTTCCCACGAAAGCGAACTGTTAAACATGTGAGGTGCTGTTCCGGGTAAAGTTACATCCTTTCTTTCTTCTCCATCTGCATTTGTAATTCCTTTTGCTTCAGAATCTGTAAAAGTATAGTTTAAGTAAATACCTAATCCTTTAAAGAATTTTCCAGGTATAAAGTCTAGTTGTCTTTGAATTGCAATTTCAAATCCATACACACTTACATTTTCTCCATTTCTTTGTTGTGTTAAAGACCAGTTACCTGGATTGACTGCAGGTATTGGATTATCTAAGTTAGGGAAATCTTGACTAAACTTTGCATTTGTATATTGATTGTCACGGTAAGTGTAAATGAAGTCATTCAATTTTTTATAAAACACACCACCAGATAATAAGCCAACTGATTTGTAATATTTTTCTAACATTAAATCAAAATTGTATGCATAAGTAGCTTTTAAGTTTGGATTACCAGCATCAATTGCAGAATCATCATCAGGAATAACACTTAAGAATGGAGATAAGGCATAGTAATTTGGTCTTGCTATAGATGTAGTAAATGCAGCTCTATATACCCAATCTTTTTCACTATTGTATTTAAATGCAATACTTGGTAAAACATTAGTATAAGAGTTCGTGTTATTTATTTCTCCTACCAAGTCTTCTTCATCTTCAATATAATTAGCTGTGTAATCAATAAAAGTATTTTCTAATCTTAAACCTGCAATCATAGAAAGTTTATCATTAAAATCCTGATCAAACCTTACATATCCTGCATAAATATTTTCTTTTGCTTTGTAATTTAATGCTAAATATTCAGATGGAATATCCTCTTTATTAAAAAGTTCTGCGTTATTAAGATCTAAGTTGCCTAAAAAAGAATTACTTGCAAAAGTTCCTGGTACATATTGAGAACCTGCTTGCCAATTTTCTCCACCATAAAATGAAGTTTGTAACGTATTAAGATTTCCAAAATCTACAATTGGCTCATATTCGAAAAATTTATTGTTTCTAAATTTATCTTTTATTCTTAATCTTGCCCCAAAACGAATTCTACCTTTTTGATTTTCAATAATTGAAAAAGGAACTCTAAAATTAATTTTAGCACCCAATTCACTTTCTTCAGTATAATCATTGTTTTCGGATAATGTTCTAAATTCAAAGTTTTCTGCTGAATTATCTCCTATTCCAGTTATTAATGGAAATCTTGTATTGTTTAAATTCATGTCAAAATCAAGACCTCTATTTTGAAACTCAATGTAGCGCTCATTTGGTCGATCTTCACTAGCTTGTGCATAGTTTATTGACCAATCCATATCTAATTTTGTACTAAGTAAATGCTCACCTCCAATAGAATAGTTTTGAACTATTTGTCTTTCTAAACGTGTTTTTTTGTTTTTATTATTATCAATACCCCCTTTAGTTTGTCTTCTTACGTCTCCTTCAAATCCAACAATCTCATCATTTGCATCATAAATAGGGTCTATACCTCTATATCTTGCACGATAACGATTCTCTCTATCATCTCTAAGATTATACATTGCATTTAAGTAAATGCTATTGTTATTGTTAAATTTGTAATCTGTAGCAAAGGCAAATGAATTTCGGACCCTTTGTACATCATATTTTCTTATATCGTATTCTTCGATATAAACATTTTCAAAATCATCTTTAACCCAAACTGCTTCTACATTGTCGGATCCAAAAACATTATTAAAGTAAGAAGCACTAAAAACAACTCCTAATTTGTTGTCCCAATATCGATTTCCGTATACAAATCCAGCAGTGTAATTTCCTTTTTCTCTTATAGGTCCGTATCCGCCAGCGAGTGTAGCGGAAATTCTTTCACCATTTGGTGTTGCTCTTGTTATTAAATTCACAGATCCTCCAATTGCATCTGCATCCATATCTGAAGTTAAAGTTTTATTTACTTCAATTGTTGAAATCATATCAGCTGGAATTAAATCCATTTGAACATTTCTATTATCTCCTTCGGCAGATGGAATTCTGTCTCCATTTAAAGTGACAGAGTTTAAGTTAGGAGCTAGACCTCTTATTACTATATTTCTTGCTTCACCTTGGTCATTCTGCATTGTGATACCTTGAACTCTCTTCAATGCATCTCCAATATTTGCATCAGGAAAACGTCCTGTTTGGTCTGATGAAATAACGTTAGTTATGTTTTGATTGCTTTTTTGTTTGTTGAGAGCTTTTGCTTGTCCTCTTAAACGGTCTCCAATAACTACTACAGTTTCAAGTTCAGTAGTGGTTGTTGTTAACGCAAATGTGATATTTGTGTTTTTTCCTGCTTCAACTTTTACTTCTTGAGTTTGTTTTTCATAACCAATGTAAGTAATTTCAACTTGGTAGTTGCCTTCAGGGATGTTTAAAAATTCAAATTCACCATTTTGATTAGAGTAAGTGTATTTGTTTCCACCTTCTAATCTAATTGTGGCTCCAGGAAGAGAAAAGTTTGTTTCAGAATCAGTAATTTTTCCTGATATAATACCCGTTGTCTTTTGAGCATTTGCAAACAAGTTATAAGTTAATATAACAATTAACAATAAAAAATTTTTCATTTACTTTTGGATTTAGTTTTTTACACTGCAATTTTAAGTGATTAACTTTTTTTACCTGTTAGCTGTAAATTATTAAATTTTGTATTTTATGTTATTGAATTATAATTAGTATTAATGAAATGTTAATAAAAAAGCATAAAACCCATGATAGTATCAATGGTTTTATGCTTTTTAGTAATGTAATAAGTTCGTCAAATTAACAAACTCATGATGTTTTGGAAATTATCCCAAATATGTTTTTAAAATCTTACTTCTAGAAGTATGTTTCAATCTACGAATAGCTTTTTCTTTGATTTGGCGAACACGTTCACGAGTCAAGTCAAAAGTTTCTCCAATTTCTTCTAAAGTCATTGGGTGTTGGTCTCCCAAGCCAAAATACAAACGAACCACGTCTGCTTCTCTTGGAGTTAATGTTTCTAAAGATCTTTCAATTTCAATTCTTAACGACTCTAAAATCAATTCTCTGTCTGGGTTTGGAGATTCTCCAGGACGCAATACATCGTATAAGTTAGAATCTTCTCCTTCAACTAATGGAGCATCCATGGACAAATGACGACCGGAATTTTTCATGGATTCCTTCACATCATTCACAGTCATATCCAATTCTTTGGCAATTTCTTCTGCAGAAGGAGCACGTTCGTTAGATTGCTCTAACAAGGCATACATTTTATTGATTTTGTTGATGGATCCAATTTTGTTCAAAGGCAAACGAACAATACGTGATTGTTCAGCTAATGCTTGTAAAATCGATTGACGAATCCACCAAACGGCATACGAAATAAATTTAAAACCTCTGGTTTCGTCAAAACGTTGTGCAGCTTTGATCAAACCTAAATTACCTTCATTAATCAAATCAGGTAAAGTTAACCCTTGGTTTTGATATTGTTTGGCTACAGAAACCACAAAACGTAAGTTAGCTTTGGTTAATTTTTCTAAAGCACGTTGGTCTCCAGCTTTGATTCGTTGTGCTAATTCAACTTCTTCATCAGCAGTAATTAAGTCTACTTTTCCAATTTCTTGTAAGTATTTATCAAGTGATGCGGTTTCACGATTGGTTACCTGTTTGGTAATTTTAAGCTGTCTCATTTCAATTTATGGGTTTGCATTATTGTATTATACGAGCGGAAGGAATTTTTTGTTACAAAAAGTTGAAAAAAAATTATTTAATTCTTTTTTTTCTTCATCAATCCCTGTTTTTCGGCTTTTAGAATATGCTTTTCATTTCTAAATTATATGGTTATAACATAAAAAATCCCTTCGGCTAGGAAGGGATTTGAATGATTTAAGCTTTATTTTCTGGTTTTGGAGGTCTTGGTATCAGAGCCTTTTTAGAAACCTTTTCTTTACGGGTTTTAGGATCTACCCCTAAGTATTTCACCATAAATATATCTCCCATTTTAACTACATCTGCTACATTTTCGGTTCTTTCCCAAGCCAATTCAGATACGTGTAATAAAACCTCGTTACCTGGAGCAGCTGTGTATTCTACTACTGCACCAAAATCTAACATTTTAATTACTTTTACTTCGTAAGCTTCTCCAACTACTGGCTTAAATACAATCGAATCGATTTTAGCTAATACAGCTGCAATACCATCCGGATCGGTACCTAAAATTTCAACAACACCTTGTTCGTCTACTTCGTTAATCACAATAGTGGTTCCAGTAGCTTTTTGTAACTCCTGAATTACTTTTCCACCAGGTCCAATCAATGCTCCAATAAAGTTTCCTGGAATGGTTCGGGTAATGATTTTAGGTGCGTGTTTTTTCACATCTTCTCTAGGAGTAGCAATAGTCTCGGTAATTTTACCTAAAATATGCATTCTTCCTGCTCTGGCTTGCTCTAAAGCTTGCTCCATGATGTCGTAACGTAACCCATCAATTTTAATATCCATCTGACAAGCAGTGATTCCATCTGCAGTTCCGGTAACTTTAAAGTCCATATCTCCTAAGTGATCTTCATCTCCTAAGATATCAGACAAAACCGCAAATTTTTCTCCATCGGTAATCAATCCCATTGCAATCCCAGAAACTGGTTTTACCATTTGCACTCCCGCATCCATCAAAGCCATGGTTCCTGCACAAACAGTTGCCATAGAAGAAGAACCATTAGATTCTAAAACTTCAGACACCACACGAATGGTATACGGACACTCGACTGGAATCATGTTTTTCAATGCTCTTTGGGCCAAGTTTCCGTGACCAACTTCTCTACGTGAAGTACCTCTCAAAGGCTTGGCTTCTCCGGTTGAGAAAGGAGGGAAGTTGTAGTGTAAATAAAATTTTTCTTCTCCTTGTTCGCTTGGTGAGTCTATCACATTTGCTTCTCTAGAAGTTCCTAACGTTACAGTTGCCAAAGCTTGGGTTTCTCCTCTGGTAAAAATAGAAGAGCCATGCACAGATGGCAAATAATCAATTTCGCACCAAATCGGACGAATATCGGTAGTTTTTCTACCATCTAAACGAATTCCTTGTTCAAGAATTACGTTTCTAACCGCTTCTTTTTGTGTTTTATAGATGTATTTGCTTACCAATTCAGCCAAATCTGAATTGTTTGCATAATCTTCCTCGGTAAACAAAGCTTTCACTTCTTCTTTTACTGCTGCAAATTTTTCTCCTCTTTCGCTTTTTGCAGATGCTTCTTGAGCAATGGCGTAATATTTGTCATAAGAAGCAGCTTTAATTTTTTGGTAGATGGTTTCATCTTCCACTTCACCTTCATAGGTTCTATAAGCTGGTGAACCAACTGCAGCTCTCAATCGCTCTTGTGCTTCAATTTGAACTTTAATGGCTTCATGGGCAAATTTGATGGCTTCTACCATTTCTTTTTCAGAAATTTCTTTCATCTCACCTTCTACCATTGCAACGGAATCTTTAGAAGCTCCAATCATCATATCGATGTCTGATTGTTCTAACTGCTCTCTACTCGGGTTGATAACAAATTTACCATCAATTCTTCCAACTCTTACTTCAGAAATTAGGTTGTAAAAAGGAATATCAGAAACAGCCAAAGCTGCAGATGCTGCCAAACCAGCCAAAGCATCTGGCATCACGGTATCATCATGACTCATTAATTGAATCATTACTTGGGTTTCTGCATGGTAATCGTCTGGGAATAACGGACGCAAAACTCTGTCTACCAAACGCATGGTTAAAACTTCGCTATCACTAGGACGAGCTTCTCTTTTGAAAAATCCACCAGGAAAACGACCTGCTGCTGCAAATTTTTCACGATAATCTACCGTAAGTGGTAAAAAATCTACTCCAGGATTGGCAGTTCTTGCAGATACTGCTGTTGCCAATAACATGGCATCTCCCATTTGAACTACTACCGCACCGTCTGCTTGTTTTGCCAATTTTCCGGTTTCGATGGTAATGGTTCTTCCATCCGCTAATTGGATGGTTTCTTTAAATACTTTAGGAATCATAATTTATTAAAATAAGGTTTATTAATTGGGTTTAGTTGTGTTGTTGTTGTGTGTGGTTGTGTGCGACCCAATGAAAAACCAAAACTTTTTTATGCGTATAGTAGAAAACAAAAAGAGGCAATTTGCCTCTTTAAGTTATTTTCTAATTCCTAATTCTTTAATCAATTCACGGTATTTGTTGATGTCTTTCTTTTTCAAGTAGTCTAAGTGACTTCTTCTTTTACCTACCAACTTTACCAACGAACGCTCAGTATTGTAATCGTGACGATTTTTTTTCAAGTGTCCGGTTAAGTGATTAATTCTATGAGTGAACAAAGCAATTTGCCCCTCAGTTGATCCGGTATTGGTAGCACTACCACCGAATTTGTTAAAAATTTCTTCTTTTACTTCTTTAGTCAAGTACATGCTAATATTGTTTAAATAATTATTATGTAACACAAGAGGACTTTCCTCAAATGAGCGGCAAATGTAAGGGAAACTATTTAAAATCCAAAATTTTATTTAAACTATCCAAAATAGATGGATCTATTTCAGTAGCAAATGGTTTAGGTTTAGGTTTCTTGGGTTTAAAATCTGTAAACCATTTTAAAGTTTTTATTCCTACTATCTTATTTTGTTCATTAAAACTTACTCTAAATTCTTTGGTAGAGTATTTTTTTTCATAAATACATTTAAACCTCAAAATAGTAATTTTAGTTTTTTCTACATAAATAGCTTCTACATATCTCATATCATTAAACTTTCCATATTCTCTCAAAACATTGGTGCAGATAATAGAAATATAATTGGGTTCTAGTTTTCTAAAAACATTTAATGCGAAATCTTCTTCATTAAACGGAATTATTTTACTAGTGTTACATGCGTTTAAAATTTGCATTCCGTAAAAATAAGCTTTCTGAATATGGTCTTTCGGGATGCTTTCCGAATCTAGTTTATGAAAAATAATAGTATCTTTTTCTTCAATAACATTACCATTTTCTTGAATAATAGGTCCTTTGCTTACTGTAGGTGGAGCAATTACTTTGGTTGGGCCATTTTTGTTAGATGTGTTTGTTATTAGGTTAGGTTTACTGCTAGTTGGTAATGAAGTATTTGTTTTTGTATTTTGTGTGGTTGATTTGTTGTTGGTACTATTAGAAACGGGATTGGTGGGTTTGTTTTGACCAAAACCAAAGAAACAAATCCAAAATAAGAAGATATATCTCATACAAAAGCCCGAAAAAATGTTCGGGCTACAAAAATAATTCGAAAGTTGTGATTAAAAAAATTTATCCTAACAATACTGTCATACCAATTATTAGTACAAGGTTGCTATCATTAGATTTACTTGTTCTAAAAATCGCTCATCTTCTTCATTAAATGGATCTAGCACATGAGAGTCGATATCAATTTGACCGATGTTTTCCCCATCAACAAACATTGGTATTACAATTTCTGATTTTACAGTTAAGCTACACGCAATGTAATTGTTCTGAGCACTTACATCCGGAACTACAAAGTTTTGATTGCTCACTGCAACTTGCCCGCAAATTCCTTTTCCAAACGGAATCACTGTATGTTCTGTTGGAGCACCAACATAAGGTCCTAATACCAATTCTTCTTTATTGCCATTTCTAAAATAAAATCCAACCCAATTGTAATATTCTACTTCGTTTTGTAATAATTGACATATTTCCAAAAGAATATCTTCTCTTTTTTGGTCTTTTCGAATGATTTCTTCTACTTTTGGCAATAATAGTTCTAAATTTTTCATTGAAGCATTTAATTTAATTGCAAATGTAAAATTTGAAATCACTTCCGTATTCTTTTTTTTGTTAAATTACTTTGAAAACTATCTTCCAAAACAATCGACCTTTTTTTATTTTTTTGGCCACATTTTTTTTGGCCTACGGAATTTTATTTGGGGTTTACCAAATGTATTTGGGACAATTTGATGTAGATAAATTTGAAACCGATAGTTTTACTATATCTGTATCCAACCAAACTTCTCAAATTATTAAATGGTTTGGATACGAAAGCAGGGTAGAACCACACCAAAGCCAGCCTTGTTACAAACTTTTAGTAAATGAAAAGTATATGGTTCGTGTAGTAGAAGGATGCAATGCGGCTAGCCTGATGGTTTTGTTTGTTGCTTTTATACTAGCTTTTAAAGGTACATGGAAGCGAACTATAGGTTATATAATTTTTGGACTTATTGCAATTCATATTCTCAATGTGTTTAGAATTGCATTCATTACGATAGGGTTATATCATTATCCGCACTTACAGCATATTTTGCACGATATTTTGTTTCCGTTAATCATTTACGGTACCATTTTTTTACTGTGGGTAGGCTGGGTTACCAAATGGTCGAATTATGCAAAAAAGTAAATTTTTCACTTTTGTCGGAATTTCATTTTTAGTGCTTGCATTAGCAAGTGTCCGGTTTTTTGAGAAAAATTGGTTTTACGATCCGTTTATTCTGTTTTTTAAAGGAGAATATCATCATAAAGATTTACCAGATTTTGATTTTGTAAAATTAGGCTTGCATTATTTGTTAAGATATTCAATCAATTGTATATTGTCCTTAGCAATCCTCTATTTGTGGTTCAAAGAAATCAAACTAATTAAAGATTTTTTAATCATTTATGCCATTGCTTTTGTGGTTTTATTTTTAGGGTTTTCACTACTCGTTTTTATGAATGAACCCAACCTATCCATCCTATTTTATGTGAGAAGATTTTTAATTCAACCTTTATTTTTAGTGTTGTTTATGCCTGCCTTGTTATATCAAAAAATGTTAAAAAGTAAAGAAGTGATAAAAAATTAGGTATTTTTGTATCGTGAAAATCAATCGAATAACACACATTATATTATCTGTTTGGATGGTAATCCTTCATTTAGGAATTACTACCCATGTTCATTATTGTGGAGGAGAAGTTGCAAATATCGATACACACTTATCTACAAATGAATTAGATTTTTGTGGTTCTAATGGATGCTGTGCTTCGGAAGTAGATTCTGAAAAACACGAAAGTAATGGATGTTGTGAAGACACCATCATTGCTTGGGAAGTAGAAAAGGCACTGCAACCAACTTGGATAGATTTTTGCTATACTGGTGCAATTATTCCAGGATTTGAATGGAGTATCGCAGAAGTAGAAAAATACTTCGTTGCTCCTAAGCCTTCATACCAAAACCCACTGGTTCATGCACCACCTTTGTATGAACTCTTTTCTCAAAGAATTTATTACGCTTAATTATTTTAAAATCTTCTTTCGCTAAACGTAGAATTTTTTAAAATAGTTTATTTATGAAATTTATATATCTTTTCTCCATATGGAGTTGCTTGGTGTTACAATCACAAAATAGTTTATCCGGGCATGTTTTTTTTGACCAAAAAAGTCCAGTAGAAATGGCAAGTGTTTTTTGGGAAAATACAACTATCGGAACCACCACCGATAAAAACGGAAAGTTTACCATTCCATTATCAAACGATTCAAGTGTATTGGTAATTAGTTATGTTGGATTTAAAACCCAAAAAGTAACTATTCAAAACCAAACCATGGTTCATATTAAAATGGAATGGGACGACACTTTAGATGAAGTAGTCTTAACCAAAGTGAGAAGTTCTTTACAAAAAAGCACGCTAACTGCTGCAAATGTGACCAATATGAGCAGCAAGGAATTAACAAAAGCAGCTTGTTGTAACTTGTCAGAGAGCTTTGAAACCAATCCTAGCATTGATGTTAATTTTTCTGATGCAGTTAGCGGGACTCGACAAATTAGAATGTTGGGGTTAACGAGTCCTTACATCACCATGACCGAAGAAAATATTCTTGCCATGCGTGGTGGAGCTCAATACTCGGGTTTGAGCTTAATTCCCGGGCCATGGGTACATAGCATTCAAATTACCAAAGGTGCTGGAAGTGTAATAAATGGGTACGAAAGTATTTCCGGACAAATTAATTATGAATTTTTAAGACCTCAAGAAGAACCTACTCTATTTGTGAATGCATTTGGAGGAATGGGAGGTAGATATGAATTAAATACACATTACAATACCCAGCTAAATGAGCATTGGGCTACCGGATTATTGGTGCATGGTAATTTTAGAAACGAGAAAAACGACATGAACAACGATGGATTTTTAGACAATCCAATCATGCGACAAATCAATATTTTAAACCATTGGAAATATGGAGTTTGTGGAAAAACTGGCATCACAGCTGAAATGAAATGGCGTTATTTTGCCGACAGCAAACAATCCGGACAAGTAGCTTTTGATCCGAATGTTCCAAGAAATAATCAACCATTTTGGGGTTCTGAAATAGATACCAAACAGTTTTTAGTAAGTGCTAAAATTGGTTACGTTTTTCCAGAAATGGAATACCAAAGCATAGGGTTTCAGAATCAATTTTCTGATTATCGTCAAGACGGATATTTCGGTTTAAGAAATTATTTTGTTCGTCACCAAAGTTGGTACAGCAACTTGTTGTTTGCTTCTATTATCAACAATACTTTACATAAGTTTACTACAGGTGCTTCTTTTCAATGGGACAGATTTGAAGAAGTATATTTAACAGAAGATTTTTCTAGAAGAGATTTAGGTGTAGGAGCTTTTTTTGAGTATAGCTATAATAACGATGACAATTTAAGTTACACCTTAGGCGGTAGGGTAGATTACAACAATCGATTGGGTACATTTGTTACTCCAAGAGCTCATATACGTTATCAACCTACTGAACAAACTACTTTGCGATTGTCTGCAGGTAGAGGAAAACGTTTGGCTAATGTGTTTATGGAAAATCAAAATTTGTTTGCTTCCAATAGAGCTTTTATTTTGCCTACTTTGCCACAAGGGAATAACGGTTTTTATAATTTGAATCCGGAAATTGCATGGAATTACGGGCTAAGTATTATTCAAAAGTTTAAGTTATTTGGAAAAGATGCAGATTTTAGTGCCGATTTATATCGCACCGATTTTCAAAACCAAGTGGTGGTTGACTTAGATGCTTCCACCCAACAAGTGCAATTTTATAATTTAAACGGAAAATCGTTTGCCAATAGTTTGCAGTTAGATTTTAATATGACACCTGCAAAACACTTGGAATGGAGAACCTCTTATAAATTTTATGATGTTCGAAACAACAATTCTATAGGCTTACAGCAAAGAGTTTTGCAACCTCGTCATCGTTTTTTTACCAACCTTGCATACGAAACCCATTTGCATGGAGATAACAAACAATGGAAGTTTGATGCTACCTTTAATTGGTTAGGTGAACAAAGAATGCCAGTCTCTTCCGGAAATCCTACGGAATTTCAATGGAACCCAATGGCTCCTTCATTTTACACCATCAACGCACAAATTACTAGGGTGTTTAGTAAGAACTTTGAGATTTATGTAGGTGGAGAAAATATGAATAACTACCGTCAGCCAAATGCAATTATTGCAGCTAGTGACCCATTTGGGAATTATTTTGATAGCAGTATGATTTATGGTCCAGTATTTGGAGCTATGTATTACACTGGGTTAAGATGGAAGATTAATTAGTGACTAGTAAAAAGTGATTAGTAAATAGTAGAAAACTTTAAATTTATAAAATTTGAAAAAATTGGATTTTAATTTTAGTACTTTCCTTAATAGGGACTTTTGCACAAGCACAAGAAAAAAAGAATAAAAATGCCAAACACGAACTTGAAGTAAATGGCAATTGCGGTATGTGCGAAAAACGAATTGAAAAAGCTGCTTTATCAGTTAAAGGAGTTAAAATTGCTGAATGGCATCAAGATCATATGCATTTGTATATTGTAATGGATGAAACCAAATGTACCTTAGAACAAGTACATCAAGCTATTGCAGATGCTGGGCATGATACCGACAAAGTGAAAGCCAAAGATGAGGTGTATGAAAATTTACACCATTGTTGTAAATTCGAGAGAAAACCATAATACAAAAAATCCGTCAAGAATTTCTTCAAGACGGATTTTTTATTCACAATTAGTATTATAAGCTAAGTGCTAATTACTAATTACTAATCACTAAAAAATTACATCATACCTGGCATGCCTCCACCCATTGGCATTCCGCCTCCTGCTGGTGCATCTTCTTTAATATCAACCAATGCACATTCGGTAGTTAAAATCATCCCGGCAACAGATGCAGCATTTTCCAAAGCTACTCTGGTTACTTTTTTAGGGTCGATGATACCAGCTTTTAACATATCTACGTATTCATCTGTTTTGGCATTATAACCAAAATCTCCGGAACCTTCTGCAACTTTAGCTACAATTACCGATCCTTCTAAACCAGCATTTTCTACGATGGTTCTTAAAGGAGACTCAATAGCTCTAGCTACAATTTGAATACCGGTTGCTTCATCTACATTTTCTGATTTTAAACCAGCCAAAGCGGATTTTGCTCTTAGCAAAGCAACACCACCTCCAGCAACAATACCTTCTTCTACGGCTGCTCTGGTAGCGTGTAAAGCATCATCCACACGGTCTTTTTTCTCTTTCATTTCTACTTCCGAAGCTGCACCAACATACAATACTGCAACTCCTCCAGCTAACTTAGCCAAACGCTCTTGTAATTTTTCTTTGTCGTAGTCTGAAGTAGTAGTTTCAATTTGAGCTTTAATTTGGTTTACTCTGTTTTTAATCATTTCTGCATTTCCAGCACCATTTACCAAAGTAGTATTGTCTTTGTCAATGGTTACTTTTTCAGTAGTACCTAACATCTCCAAAGAAGCATTTTCTAAAGTATAGCCACTTTCTTCTGCAATAACAGTACCTCCGGTTAAAATAGCAATGTCTTCCAACATGGCTTTTCTTCTATCACCAAATCCCGGAGCTTTTACCGCAGCAATTTTCAAAGCACCTCTCAATTTGTTTACTACCAAAGTAGATAAAGCTTCTCCATCTACATCTTCTGCAATAATTAACAATGGTTTTCCAGACTGAGCAACAGGTTCTAAAACAGGTAATAATTCTTTTAAAGAGGATACTTTTTTATCATACAATAAAATGTATGGATGGTCTAATTCCACTTCCATTTTTTCTGCATTGGTAACAAAGTATGGAGATAAATAACCTCTATCAAATTGCATTCCTTCTACTACATCCACGTAAGTATCGGTTCCTTTAGCCTCTTCTACAGTAATTACTCCTTCTTTTCCTACTTTACCAAATGCTTGAGCAATTAAATCACCCACCACTTCGTCATTGTTAGCAGAAATAGAAGCTACTTGTTTGATTTTTTCAGAAGAACTTCCTACTTCTTTCGCTTGTTTTCCTAAGTCGGTTACAATAGCTTCCACTGCTTTGTCAATTCCTCTTTTTAAATCCATTGGATTGGCACCTGCAGCTACGTTTTTCAAACCTTCTTTCACAATTGCTTGAGCCAATACAGTAGCAGTAGTAGTTCCATCTCCAGCCAAGTCATTGGTTTTTGAGGCAACTTCTTTAACCATTTGAGCCCCCATGTTTTCTAAAGCATCTTTTAATTCGATTTCTTTAGCAACCGAAACGCCATCTTTGGTTACAGTTGGTCCACCAAAAGATTTTGAAATAATTACGTTTCTTCCTTTAGGCCCTAAAGTTACTTTTACTGCATTTGCTAATGCATCTACACCACGTTTTAAACCATCGCGTGCTTCAATGTCGAATTTTATATCTTTTGCCATCTTTATTTTGTTTAAGTTGTTTAATGTTCAGATTAATCTTTAAAATTTTAATATTAATTATTTAAAATTCTTGCTTCGGATTCTGGTACTTTGGAACAGGGAGTTAAACAATAGCAAGTATGTCATCTTCTCTCATGATCAGATAATCTTTTCCGTCTATTTTTAACTCTGTACCAGCATATTTTCCGTACAAAACTACATCTCCAACTTTTACTGTCATGCTGTGGTCTTTTTTGCCTGTCCCCACTGCTACAACAGTTCCTCTTTGTGGTTTTTCTTTGGCAGTGTCCGGAATGATAATTCCCGAAGCAGTAGTAGTTTCAGCTGCAGCTGGCTCTACCAAAACTCTGTCAGATAATGGTTTTAAATTTACAGTCATATTCATTTTATTTTAAAGTTAAACATCAATTGAACCAGATTTTTCACAAATTATGCCAAAAGAAAATTACTGACATTTTTTCATTGATTGGTTCGGTAAAGTGACAAAAAAACCCGCATTTTGAAAGATGCGGGTTTCCTTGTAAATTGCAAATGATTATTTGGTTTCTCCATCAGCAGGTGTTGCGGCATCTTTTGCAGGTTGTTCTGCTGGAGTCATTTCCTGTGTTTTGGAGGATTTTCCTTTTTCATCAATAATTAAAGAGGAAGAGCCACTGTTGAATGACAAGGAAGAAAATAAAATCAAAAGGATCAATACTATACCTAATGTCCAAGTACTTTTATCTAAAAAATCAGTAGTTTTTTGATAACCACCTAACATTTGGTTGCCACCTCCAATAGAAGAAGACAAACCTCCTCCTTTAGGGTTCTGAACCATGATAACAATCATAAGTAATAAACAAACTAAAGTGATTAAAACTAGGAATATTGAAAATGCCATTTTATAAATTATTTTGTATTAAAAATTGAATGTCTTTAATTCGGTCTGCAAAGAAAACACTTTTTTCCGGATATTTCAAAATTAAAATTTCGTATGCTTGGATGGCTTTTTCGTACTTTTTTTGCTCCAAGTAAATTTTAGCCAAAGTTTCGGTAGTTAGGTGTGATGTGTCTTTAGGGAGTAAAATAGATTTTGGGATTTCTAATTCTTCTTTTTTTGGTGTAATTTTTGGATTTGTTTTTAAAAATTGGTCAATTAATGCGAATTTGGAATCTTCTTTTTTATCAGATAAAGTAGTTTTCTTTACAAAATCGATGGATAAAATATCTGTAAAAGGTTGTTCTATTTTTTTAATTGAAGATATTTGAAGCCATTCTGAAAAGGAATGTTTTTCATTTGCATCAAAATGTATTGGTTTACCTAAATCTAATCTTTTTGCAGTTTCAGCAACTTCCTCTCTAAAAGTATCCTGTGTAATTCCAAATGCAATAGGAGGGATTTCCGCTTTTAATTTTTGATTAAAACTTATTTCAGTATATTCAACATCCATTTCATATAAGTCTTTCAACTTTTGTTGATACAAGTCTTTATCGATAATGGTAAATTCATCGGATGTAATAAAGTCAAATAACACTTCTCTGTCTTGAGTAAAAGCAGCTGTTTTTTTTAACTCGAAATTGTATTTATAGCTTTCTTGGTTGTATAATGCTTTTAGGTATAATGCACGTGCACCCTGAAAGTAAGGAAATTTTTCCAAGGTCAGTTCCAACCCTTTCACATGATGTGGTTGAATGTTATTAGGGTGGTTTAATAAATAAGAAATTTCTGTTACTTCCAAAATTAATTTACCATTTAGCTAGTGACTCATTAAATATATCTTGCAAAATACGCTCAAACAAAACTGTTTTTGCATTTTGTAGGGCGGCACCTGTTAATTGTTGATCAGCCGGATAATCGTAAAAGAACGAAAAAGATTTTTCAAAATCGTCTTTTTCATTGTATTTGTTAGAGAATCGCACTTTAACCGACATGTTTACACGGTTTTGTGCCGAACGTTGGTCGGCAGTAGCGGTCATTGGGGATATTCTAAAATCTGTAATTTCTCCTTCATACACCAATTCTCCACCAGAGGGTACCAAACTTAAATTGGTTTGGGTTAAAATCAAATCTTGTAAAGCTATGGTAAAATCTCTTTCCAAACCGGGCTCTACCAAATCGGCATAATTTTGAAAATAATTTACCTGAAAAGTTTTTGCATTGATGGTTCCTATACCTGTAAAATTATAATATTTACATCCGGAAACAGTCAATGCTACCAATAACAAAAGGAAAAGTGGTACGTAGGTTTTGTTTTTCATCATTTTTTATAAATCAAATTGTTTGATTTTTCTATACAGGGTTCTTTCCGAAATTCCCAATTCATCAGCAGCAGCTTTTCTTTTCCCTTTGTTTCGATCTAAAGCTTTTTTGATCAGTTCAATTTCCTTTTGGTCTAAACGCAAAGTTTCCTCTTCTTCCACGGTTTCTGCCAACCAATAATCTTCATCCTCTTCATTTAAAACTTCGTTTTTATTTGGTTTTTCAATGATGATTTCAGGGGTTTCTACTCTATTAAAAGAGTGATCTGATTTATTAGGAAATAGGGAACTAAAATCTTTTTCAGAGCTTTTCGGGATAGAAATATTTTCTTGTTGCAATACCTCAAAAGTAATTTTTTTGAGTTCGTTGATTTCGTTTTTCATGTCGAAAATGATCTTATACAACAACTCTCTTTCTGATCCCAAATCGCTATCCATTGTTTTTTTGTCTACTACCGATGGCAAGTGATTTCCTTCAAAAGGCAAATAATTTTCGAGTGTTTCTTTGTTGATATTTCTTTGCGTTTCTAAAATGGAAATTTGCTCAGCAATGTTTCGCAACTGTCGAATATTTCCACTCCATCGGTATTTTAAAAGTAAATCAACTGCATTGTCTTCTAAACGTATGGCTGGCATTTTGTATTTGTGTGCAAAATCAGCGGCAAATTTTCGGAACAATAAATGAATATCCTCATGTCTGTCTCGCAAAGGTGGCAAATGAATATCTACGGTGCTCAAACGATAAAACAAATCTTCTCTAAATTTTCCTTTGGCAATGGCATCACGCATGTTCACGTTGGTTGCTGCCACAATCCGTACATTGGTTTTTTGCACTTGCGAGGAACCTACCTTTAAAAATTCGCCATTTTCTAACACACGCAACAGTCGGACTTGTGTAGTTAGAGGCAATTCTCCTACTTCATCTAAAAAAATAGTACCACCATTGGCTACTTCAAAATAGCCTTCTCTGGTAGAAGTTGCTCCGGTAAAAGACCCTTTTTCGTGTCCGAATAATTCGCTATCAATGGTTCCTTCCGGAATTGCTCCGCAATTCACAGCAATATATTTGCCGTGTTTTCGGTGAGATAAGGCATGGATAATTTTCGGAATGGCTTCTTTACCTACACCGCTTTCTCCGGTAACCAAAACCGAAATATCGGTTGGAGCTACCATAATAGCTTTTTCAATGGCACGATTTAATTTATAGTCATTGCCTATGATTTCGAAACGCTGTTTGATGTTTTGTACCGATTCCATATCAGCCCTCTAACCCCTAAAAGGGAATTTTGGTTAATTAATTTTATTGTTTATTTTGCATACTACTAAATCCAATTGGCTCACCAATTAAAGTAGTGCTGGTGCAATTTGTAATTTTTACTTCTACAAAATCACCTGGTTGGTAGTTTTCTTTCGGAAATACTACGGTAATATTTTGGCTGTTTCTGCCACTCCAATGTTCTTGAGATTTTTTTGATGTTTTTTCAATCAACACTTCTACAGTAGTTCCCAAAAAACGTTGGGTTCGTTTTAGCGAAATTTGTTGTTGTAAGTCTACAATTTCTTGCAATCTTCGTTTTTTAACTTCGTTTGGTACATCGTCCTCCATTTTTCTGGCTGCCATGGTGCCTGGTCTTTCGGAATAAGCAAACATATATCCAAAGTCATAACCTACATATTCCATCAAACTCAAGGTTTGTTGGTGGTCTTCTTCCGTTTCGGTAGGAAAACCGGTAATCATGTCTTGCGAAATAGAGCAATTCGGGATAATTTGGTAAATTTTATCAACTAAAACCATGTATTCTTCACGTGTGTGCTGACGATTCATCAACTCTAAAATTCGACTACTTCCACTTTGTACAGGCAAGTGAATGTATTTACAAACATTATGGTATTTGGCAATAACGTGCAACACTTCTTCGTGCATGTCTTGTGGGTTAGAAGTAGAAAATCGAAAGCGCATTCCTGGAAACTTCACTGCACACATTTCTAACAACATGGCAAAATCAACCGCAGTTGCTTTTTGCATTTCCGAAGCTTTGTCGTAATCTTTATTCAAACCACCTCCATACCATAAATAACTATCCACATTCTGCCCAAGCAGGGTAACTTCCTTAAATCCTTTGTTCCACAAATCTACAATTTCTTCTAAAATACTTTGTGGGTCTCTACTTCTTTCTCTACCTCTGGTAAAAGGTACCACACAAAAAGTGCACATATTGTCGCAACCTCTGGTAATAGATACAAAAGCAGTCACGCCATTGCTATTTAATCGTACTGGAGCAATATCTCCATACGTTTCTTCTTTTGATAAAATAACATTGATGGCATCTCTACCTTCCTCAACTTCTTTTAGCAAGTTCGGAATGTCTTTATAAGCATCCGGACCCACCACCATATCTACAATTTTTTCTTCTTCTAAAAACTTACTTTTCAATCGCTCTGCCATACATCCCAAAACTCCCACCTTCATGTTTGGGTTAATTTTTTTTACTGCATTATACTGTTCCAATCTTTTGCGAATGGTTTGTTCGGCTTTGTCACGTATGGAGCAGGTATTTACCAATACTAAGTCAGCTTCTTCTAAATTTTGAGTGGTATTGTAGCCCTGTTCATTTAAAATAGAGGCAACAATTTCGCTGTCAGAAAAATTCATCTGACAACCGTAACTTTCAATAAATAATTTTTTAGTGTTGTTTTGGTTTTGTTCTAACACCAAAGAAGTTCCCTGTTTTTGTTCTTCAATCACTTTTTCCATCGATGGGATTTTATAGGTCATATTTCTGACGACAAATATAATACAATTTTCGGGAAATGTGACAAGATGTCAGGTGTTTTTTGATTGGATTGAACGATTGGAAAATTGATTTTTTAAAAAATATCCTACTTTTGCCAAAATTTCTTTCGAATGGCAAAAAATTTAGTAATAGTAGAATCGCCCGCAAAAGCAAAGACAATTGAAAAGTTTTTAGGGAAAGATTTTCAAGTAGAATCCAGCTTCGGACATATTGCAGATTTACCTGCAAGAGAGATAGGAGTGGATATTTCCAATGGATTTAAACCTACTTACCAAGTGTCGTCTGATAAAAAACAATTGGTTAAAAAACTAAAAGATTTGTCGAAAAATGCAGATTTGGTTTGGTTGGCTTCCGATGAAGACCGCGAAGGAGAGGCAATTTCTTGGCATTTGACTGAAGAGTTGAACTTAGATCCCAAAAAAACCAAACGAATCGTTTTTCACGAAATTACCAAAACGGCTATTCAAAAAGCCATCGAAAATCCTAGAGGCATTGACTACAACTTGGTAAATGCCCAACAAGCTCGAAGAGTATTAGACCGTTTGGTGGGCTACGAACTATCTCCTGTTCTTTGGAAAAAAGTAAAAAGTGGTTTGTCTGCCGGAAGGGTGCAATCTGTTGCAGTAAGATTGATTGTTGAAAGAGAAAGAGAAATTCAAGAATTTAATACTAAGTCGCAATACCATTTGGTTGCTGAATTCGTAACCCAAAACGGTACAAGCTTTAAAGCCAAACTTTCCGAAAATTTGGAGTCATTTGAAAAAGCCAAACATTTTTTAGAATTAAGTAAAGCGAGCTTATACGAAGTAGCTGATTTAGAAAAAAGACCTACAAAGAAAGGTCCCGCAGCACCATTTACTACTTCTACCTTGCAACAAGAAGCAGCACGAAAATTGAGTTTTCCGGTTGGAATTACCATGCAAGTAGCCCAAAGATTATATGAAGCAGGTTACATTACTTATATGAGAACCGATAGTGTGAATCTTTCCAAAGATGCAACTGATGCTATTCAAGATGAAATTGTATCTTCTTATGGGAAACAGTACGCACAGCCACGAAGCTATGTTACCAAATCTAAAGGAGCACAAGAAGCACACGAGGCGATTCGTCCAACAGACATGTCAAAATCGCAATTGACTTTAGACAGAGACCAAGCCAGATTGTATGAATTGATTTGGAAAAGAACTATTGCTTCGCAAATGGCAGAGGCACAATTGGAAAAAACCACGATCAAAATTAAGGCAAACAACCACCAAGTTTATTACCAAGCCCAAGGAGAAGTAATTAAATTTGACGGATTTTTAAAAGTATATTTAGAGGATAGTGATGATGAAAGTGAGGAGCAAGAAGGCTTGTTGCCAAATGTGCAAGTAAAAGAAAAACTTATTGCACCTCAAATTGTTGCAACCGAACGTTACAGCCGACCTCCAAGCAGATACACCGAAGCTTCTTTGGTGAAAAAATTAGAAGAATTGGGTATTGGTAGACCTTCTACTTATGCTCCTACTATTTCTACAATTATCAATAGAAATTATGTAGAAAAAGGAACTTCTGAAGGGGTGGAAAGAGCTTATGAAGTAATCAAATTACAAAATAACCAAGTTGTTGACTCCAAAGAAAAAGAAACAACAGGTAGCAACAAAGGAAAGTTAGTGCCAACCGATATAGGAACCATCGTAAATGATTTTTTGGTAAAAAACTTTTCTACCATTTTAGATTACCACTTCACAGCAAAAGTAGAAGAAGATTTTGATGCCATAGCCGAAGGTAATGCAGAGTGGAGCAAAATAATGCAAGATTTTTACCAACACTTTCATCCAAATGTGTTAGAAGTAGAGCAAAATGCAGGAAGAGAAAGCGGAGAACGTATTTTAGGAGTGGATCCAAAAACCGGAAAACAAGTTTCGGTTCGTTTAGGAAAGTTTGGTCCTATGGTGCAGTTGGGAGACGCTGAAGATGCTGAAAAGCAATTTGCTAGTGTTCCTGCTGAACAAAATATGGGGACCATTTCTTTAGAGGAAGCTTTGTCGCTATTCTTATTACCAAAAAACTTAGGAACGCATAACGGAGAAGTATTAGAGGTGAATAACGGGAGATATGGTCCTTATTTAAAATTTGGAAAATCTTTTGTGTCGATGCCAAAAGGAGTAAATCCAATAGATGTGACTTTGGAGCAAGCAAAAGAATGGATTAACGAAAAATTAAAAGCGGATGCTCCAATTGCAACTTATCAAGGGCACGAGGTTACCAAAGGTGTTGGTAGATTTGGACCGTTTATCAAATGGAATGGCATGTTTATCAATGTAAATAAACAATATAATTTTAACCAATTATCTTTAACCGATATCGAAAAGTTGATTGAGGACAAGTTACAGAAAGAAGAAGAGAAAGTAGTTAGAGAATGGCCTGAGCTTAAAATTTCTATAGAAAAAGCTCGTTGGGGTAGGCATACCATTATACAAGGCAAAACAAAAATTGAGTTAGCAAAAGAAATAGATGTACAAGCTATTGATTTAGAGCAAGTACAATCGATGCTAGATGCTAAAAAAGGAAAAAAAGCAATTACCAAAGGGAAAACTACTTCAGTTAAAAAAACGACTAAGAAAAAATGATTTTACAATTTTTACAGCCAATTTCTGAAGAAGTTTTGCAATGGTATGACGAGGCATTACCAAGTCAGATTGGAAATTACATATTAAAACACACTTCATCGGAGTTTCCCGATTTATATCAAATCAAAATTGCGTTGGTTGGAGTGGTAAATGAACATGCACCTTATTCTTTGGATGTAGAAGAATTTCGAAAACAGTTTTACCAATTACATATCGGGCAATGGAACCAATCTATAGCAGATTTAGGAGATTTAGTGGTTGGAGCATCTGCAGAAGACACCTATTTTGCATTAAAGGGTTTGGTAAAAGAATTGCAACAATACCAAGTATTACCTGTCATTATAGGTGGTACACAAGATTTGACATACGGTATGTATCGCGCCTACGAAAATTTAGACCAAATGGTTAATTTGGTTAATGTAGATGGCAGGTTTGATTTACAAGTTGCTGAAGTATCTCTTCCAAAATATAGCTATGTTTCACGCATGATTTTAGAAGCTCCAATTTATTTACACAACGTAAGTAATTTAGGTTATCAAACTTATTGGAATTCACATGAATCTATAGAATTGATGGATCGATTGTATTTTGATATGATCAAATTAGGCGATTTACATGCCAACATTCATTTAGCAGAACCTTATTTGCGAGATGCAGATATTGTTTCTGTTGATTTAACTTCAGTAGAAGCATCCTATATAGGTTTTCAAGAACATAACAATCCAAATGGGTTTAATGGAAAAGAAATTTGTGCCATAGCACGTTATTCTGGAACTAGTGATAGAGTAACCACTTTCGGAATTTTTGAAGGAAAAGGATCTATACAAGAATCTTTTTTAGTTGCTCAAATGTTATGGTATTTTATTGAAGGGTATCATTTTAGAGCTATTGAATACCCAATTACCAACCGAAATAATTTTACCAAATACATTGTTCCGGTAGATCATCATGAAATGGTTTTTTACAAAAGTAAATTAACCGGAAAGTGGTGGATGGAAATTGAGGTAAACTTAGGGAAAAACAATAAAAATAAAAATACTACGTTATTGCCTTGTTCGCATGAAGATTATTTAAATGCTTGTAACCAAGAAATTCCAGACAGGTGGTGGAGATCCTATCGAAAACAATTGTAAAAACAAGTAATTTCACATTTTTTAAGAATTATCTTAAATTTTATGTTTTTTTAAATTTTATGTTGTTTATTTAAAAAATAATAGATAGGTTTGAGCCCTTTAAAAGTAATAGTGATTAATACCTAATTTTTGTATGAAGAAGTTCATTGTTTTGTTAACCATGATAGCGTTTTTAACCAGCTGTAGCTCTGGAGATAAAGGAGAGTTGGTAGGGGTAAAAGGCAAAAAGTGGCATCCTGAAAAACCTTATGGGATGACATTAGTTCCAGGAGGTGCTTTTACTATGGGTAAATCGGATGACGATTTGGCTAATGTAGGAGATGCTCCAACCAAAACAGTTACTGTGCCTGCGTTTTACATGGATGAAACAGAAATTACCAATAGTGAGTACCGTCAGTTTGTAGAGTGGGTAAAAGACTCTACTATACGTGTTCGTTTGGCAATTTTTGCGGATGAGTTAGGACAAAAACCTACAGGAAATACGTCAAAAAAAAGGCCTGGGACTTCCATCGGAGACTACGCTTTTAATGATTCAGATCCAAATACAATGAATCCCTATGATAAGTATATGTATAATAACTACTATAGTATTGGAACTGCAGACGATCCTTATGCAGGTAGAAGATTAAATAAAAACATACCATTAGCCCAAAAAACATCACAATATCCAGATGAATACTATGTAGAAGTGATGGACTCATTATATTTATCCCTTGAGGAATCTTATAATGGTCTTAGAACCATGGACGTGTCTAAGTTAAAATTTAGATATACTTGGATGGATATTGAAGCAGCAGCAAAAGCTAAAAAAGGAAAGCGTTCAGAGTTTATTAGAAATGAAAACGTACAAATTTATCCAGATACCACTGTTTGGATTAAAGACTTTGCTTATTCATACAATGAACCAATGCACAACGATTATTTCTGGCACCAAGCATATGGAGATTATCCTGTAGTGGGTGTTAATTGGAAACAAGCCAAAGCTTTTTGTGCATGGAGAACCTTAAATAAAAATGCATTTATTAAAAAGTTAAATAGAAAGAAAAAGAAAAGAGATTACATTAACTCTTTTCGATTGCCCTCAGAAGCAGAATGGGAATATGCCGCAAGAGGGGGGTTACATTCAGCTACCTATCCTTGGGGTAACAATTACGCAAAAAATGACAGAGGTTGTTTTTTGGCAAACTTCAAACCAAACAGAGGAGATTATGCTGCAGATGGAGCCTTATATACTGTAGAAGCAAAGTCTTATGAGCCAAATGGTTACAAATTGTATAATATGGCCGGTAACATAGCTGAATGGACTAACGATTCTTATGATGCATCTTCTTACGAATTTACTTCAACTTTAAGTCCAAGTGTAAATAGCTTAAAGAATGAGCGTAAAATTATTAGAGGTGGTTCATGGAAAGATGTTGCTTACTTTATGCAAGTATCAACAAGAGATTGGGAATATGCAGACACAGCCAGAAGTTATATTGGATTTAGAACCGTACAAAACTATATGGGAACCAATGCAACTGGAAATAACAATAACGGTAATAAATTCAGAAGAAGATAATCGTATAAACTTAACTAAAATAAATAACTATTTAACTTAACTAAACTAAATTTGAATTATGGCATTATTAAGTAAAAAAGCAATGAATTTTGCTTATGGTATGGGAGCTGCAGTAGTAATTGTTGGAGCGCTTTTCAAAATTATCCACTTTGAAATAGGTCCATTAACTGGAAACGTGATGTTAACCATAGGTTTGGTAACAGAAGCTATCATTTTTGCTTTATCAGCATTTGAACCAGTTGACAAAGAATTAGATTGGTCTTTAGTTTATCCAGAATTAGCAGGAGGAGAAGCTAAGGCTAGAGATAAAAAAAATCCTGAAGACGCACAAGGAATGTTATCTCAAAAATTAGATGCCATGTTAAAAGAGGCTAAAGTAGATGGGGAATTAATGACGAGCTTAGGAAATAGCATTCGTAACTTTGAATCTGCTGCTAAAGGAATTGCTCCTTCTGTAGATGCAATGACTGGTCAGAAAAAGTATGCAGAAGAGTTGTCTATGGCTGCTGCACAAATGGAAGCTTTAAACAGCTTATATAAATTACAATTAGAAAGCGCAAATAGAAATGCTGAAGCAAACAAAGAAATAGCTGACAATGCTGCTAAATTAAAAGAACAAATGCAGGCCATGACCTCTAACATTGCTTCTTTGAACAATGTATATGGAGGAATGTTATCTGCAATGAGTAATAAAGGTTAATGATAACCATAACAATTGATTTGTTCTTTAATTATTAATAAAAAGAAAAAATGGCAGGAGGAAAAATAACCCCTAGACAAAAGATGATTAACCTAATGTACTTGGTTTTCATCGCAATGTTAGCATTAAATATGTCCAAAGAAGTTTTATCTGCTTTTGGATTAATGAATGAAAAATTAGAAGAATCTAACCAAACTGCTCAAATGTCAAATGCTTCTATGATTGAAGCATTAAAGCAAAAAGCAGCAGAAGGAGATAAGCAATTTCAAGTTGCTGCTGATCAAGCTTTAAAGGTAGAGAGCATTACCAAAAATTTTAACGATTTTGTAGAGCAAATTAAATCTGATTTAACTTCAAAGGTAAAAGTAGATGAAAAGACTGGTAAATTGCCATATGAACAAATGGATAAAGGAGACTATTTAGATGAAAAATGGTTCAATCCACAAGGAGTATCAACAGCAGGTAAAGAAGTAATTGCAGCGATTGAAAAGTATAAAAAAGACATTGTAGATGCTTTAGGAACCGATAAAAAGTTTGTTGGAATTATCAATGATTTAAACAAAAAGTTTGACTTATCAAAAGTTAAAAATAAAGATGGAATAGAAATGGAATACTTAGATTACCATTTCAAAGGTTTTCCATCGGTTGCTTCTATGTTAAAATTTTCATCTTGGCAAAATGATGTTAAAAAAATTGAAACTGATATTTATAATAACTTGTTAGGGAAGGCTGCTTTACAAGTTGCTTCTTATTCCAATTTCAAAGGATTTGTTGTTCTTGAAAAAAGTGCATATTTTTCTGGTGAGCAAGTAAAGGGTCAAGTTGTATTGGGGAAATATGATGACGGTGTAAAAGTAAAAGCATTTAAAGGTCCAGGAAAGTTAGAAAACGGACAAGCAATTATTTCGATGACTGCTGGTAATGTAGGAGAGCAAAATATTTCGGGTTCTTTTACATTTACTGAAGACGGTAAAGATATTACCATTCCTTTCACTCAACAATATGTAGTTATCCCTCGTCCAAATTCTGCAACTATTTCAGCTGATAAAATGAATGTGGTATATAGAGGTTTAGAAAACCCGATGACTATTTCTTTTGCTGGGGTTGCAGATAATAAAGTAAAAGCATCAGCGCCTGGTTTACGTCAAGTATCAGGAGGCAAATACATTTTAAAGCCTGAAGGTGGAAGCGAAGTAGCAATTAGTGTAAATGCTACTTTAGGTGATGGAAAAGTTGTTAATGACAAGAAAGTTTTCCGCGTGAAAAACGTGCCTCCACCAAGTGGATTTGTGCGTGGTGAGGATGATGTTGTGAAAGGTCCTGCTTCAAGTTTAGAGAAATCTGAAGTTACTGCAAAACCTAAAGATTTTGATTTTGATGTGAAGTTTACTGTGATAAGTTTTACTATCAAAGTTCCTGGACAACCAACTGTTCAGGTGAGTGGTGGAAAGATGTCACCTGCCGCTATCAATGCAATTAAAAAGGCTGGTAGAGGTGAGCAAATTTCTATATCAAACATTTTAGCAAGAATGGATGGTACTTCATTAACATTGAAAGCTTCTCCAGTAATTTACGAGGTACAATAACCTCTAGTAAATTTAAATATTTAAAAGATAGTATAATATGAAAATTTATTCTTTTACCACAGTATTATTAATTTTTACTCAATTTTCTTTTGCTCAGTCAAATATTTTGAATGCTAAAAAAGTTGACGAAATTGGTAAAAAAACCCAATCTGAAATCGAAAAAGACAACGATAAACCGTTAGATTATGGTTATGTTGGTGACAGAGATGTTTTAATGGGCAGAATTGTTTGGGAGGTTATTGATTTAGATGAGAGAGTAAATTTTCCATTATATTATCCTGTTGAAGAAGATTTAGGATCTGATCGGATTGCATTGTTTGAAGTATTGGCTAGAGGTATGGAGTCTGGTAAAATAACTGAAGTTTATGCGGATAGTTACTTTACCTCAAAAAAGACTTTGAAAGAAATTCAAAATGCTAGAGTTTTTATTGATACTACCAATGTTGGTCGTGAACAATTATTTGCTGAAGGCAAAGTGGACCCTCAATATATTGATGAATACAAAATTGAACCTTTTCACGTTTCTGATTTTAAAATTAAAGGGATGTGGTATTTTGACAAACGTCAAGGGGAAATGAAATATCGTTTATTAGGCATTTGTCCTGTAACTCCTGATGTTTTTACTTTAAATAATCCTGATGCGATGGAATATATTGAGTTATTTTGGGTTTATTATCCAAATGCTCGTGAAGAATTGCATAAACATAGGGCTTTTAATGAACGCAACCCTCAAATGTCATTAACTTTTGATCATATTTTAAATGCTCGCAGATTTAATGCTCGTATTTATAAAGAGCAAAATGTAATGGCTGATAGAGAAGTTGCTGCATACATACGTGAAAATGCTTTAAACCAATTGTTAGAAGGTGATAGAATCCGTGAGAAGATTCGTAATTTTGAAATTGACATGTGGAATTACTAATTTGTTTTACACATTTATCAAAAACTCTTACTTTCGTAAGAGTTTTTTTTTATGCTAGATTATATTATTGTTGGTTCCGGTTTGGCTGGAATTAGTTTTGCGGAATTTTGTTTACAACATCAACAAAAAATTCGTGTTTTTCAATCTGATTTATATCAGTCTTCAAAAGTAGCAGGAGGATTGTACAATCCGGTTATTTTAAAACGATTTACCTTGGCTTGGAAAAGTGAAGAGCATGTTATTTTTGCTTTAAATTTTTATCAAAAGCTTGAGGCAAAATTACATCGCAAAATGGATTATTCTTTGCCGCTTTACAGAGTATTTCATGATGTTGCTGAACAAAATGATTGGTTTGTTTCTTCAGATAAACCAAAATTAACGGATTGGTTAGAAGCCAACATAGCACCTAATGACAACAAAGCAATACACGCTCCATTTGGATTAGGAAAGGTTTTAAAAACCGGATATGTAGATACCAAATTGTTGTTGGATTTGTATCATGATTATTTAGTACAACAACAACTGATTGATTTTTCGGTGTTTGATTACGAATCAATTGTATTTCAAGAAGATGGAGTAAAATACCAAGGATATAAAGCAAAGCATATAGTTTTTGCAGAAGGATATGGAGTAAAAAGCAATCCTTTTTTTGGTCATTTGCCGCTGGATGGCACCAAAGGAGAAGTGCTTAAGATTCATGCTCCTACATTGAATCTTAAACACATCATTAAAAAGCAAGTTTTTATTGTTCCGTTAGGGGATGATTTTTATCGAGTTGGAGCAACTTACGATTGGAACGATAAAACAGAAATTCCAACGGAATCAGGCAAACAAGAATTAATCAATGGGTTAAAAGAAATTGTAAAAGTTCCTTTTGAAATTGTAGAGCATGTGGCAGGTGTTAGGCCAACTGTAAAAGACCGAAAGCCCATGTTGGGAACGCATCCAAACCACAAAAATCTACATGTGTTAAATGGCATGGGAACTCGAGGGGTATTGTTGGCACCTAATATGGCTTGGGATTTGTTTCAACATATTCAAGCTAGCACTCCTTTAGATGCAGAAGTCAACATCTCGAGATTTAAAAAATTACTTTGGTAACTTTTCTCTGTCTTCCTTTTTTACAAAAGGAATGAATAAATTAATCCAAATATTTCTTGCCAATCGAAGAATGATAGGATAAAATACAACCAAAGTACCAATGATTGCAAAGAAAGATGATATCAAGGAAAGTCCTAAAAATACATTCGAAATTATAAAAGCTGCCACTCCAAACGCCACACTTACTGCATAACTTACATACATTGCTCCATAAAAAAATGAAGGTTCCATTTGGTACGTGAGTCCACAATGCGAACATTTTACTTTCATTTTTAGGGTTTTGTTTAAATGATAGGCATTTTTATCTTCATACATGCTTTCTTCTTGACATCTCGGACAAGTTCCTGTTAAAATACTATATAGTTTGCTTCCTTTTTTTAACATTTGCAAAAATTTTGATTCAAATGTAATAGGTTTTTAGCAAACCTATGGTAACAAAAGATACATATGCTAAGCATTTCCAATATTTCTATTTCCTTTGGTGGAACTTACCTTTTTGAAAACATCACTTTCCGATTAAACTCTGGAGATAGGGTTGGGCTCGTTGGTAAAAACGGTGCAGGAAAGTCAACCTTACTTAAAATGATTGCAGGAGACCAATCTCCTGATGAAGGTGTGATTGCCACGGAAAAAGAAGTTAAAATTGGATTTTTACGTCAGGATATTGATTTTGTGCAAGGTAGAACGGTTTTGGAAGAAGCTTACCAAGCTTTTGTAGAACTAAAGCAAATTGAGCACCAATTAGAAAAAATTAACTTAGCTCTAGCTTCACGAAACGATTACGAATCAGAATCGTACTACAATTTGATAGATGAAGTCTCTGAATTAAACCACCAATACGAAGTGTTAGGCGGTTACCAATACATTGGTGAAACAGAAAAAATATTACTTGGTTTAGGGTTTCAAAGGGAAGATTTTTACAAATTAACAGATACATTTTCCGGAGGATGGCGAATGAGGCTAGAATTAGCCAAGTTGTTATTGCAGAAAAACGATATTTTGCTTTTAGACGAACCAACGAATCACTTAGACATAGAAAGTATACTTTGGCTGGAAAGTTTCTTAAAAACGTTCCCTGGAGTTGTGGTAATGGTTTCGCACGATAAAATGTTTTTAGATCAGGTTACCAACAGGACCATTGAAATTTCTTTAGGCAAAGCCTACGATTTTCCGAAACCTTATTCTGCCTATTTAGTTTTAAGGGAAGAAATCCGTGAAAAACAATTGGCAACCCAAAAAAACCAACTTAAGAAAGTAGAAGAAACAGAAAAGTTAATTGAAAAATTTAGAGCAAAGGCATCAAAAGCTTCCATGGCACAATCGCTCATCAAAAAATTAGATAAAATGGAAGTAATTGAAGTAGATGAGGAAGACCATGCGGTGATGAATATTCAATTTCCGGTTTCTGTAACACCGGGCAGAGTAGTTTTGGAAGTGGAGCATTTAACCAAATCTTTCGGTGTGAAAACCGTATTGAAAGATATCTCTCTTTTGGTGGAAAGAGGCAAAAAAATTGCTTTGGTTGGTCAGAATGGGCAAGGAAAATCCACTTTTATCAAAGCTATTGTAAACCAATTAGAATATGAAGGTAAAATCAATCTGGGGCACCAAGTACAATTAGGGTATTTTGCCCAAAATCAAGCCGATCATTTAAATGGAGAGTTAACCTTATTGGATACCATGTTAGAGGTAGCTACTGATAGAAACAGAACCAAAGTAAGAGACATGTTAGGTTCGTTTTTGTTTAGGGGAGATTATGTGGAAAAGAAAGTAAAAGTATTGTCAGGAGGCGAACGAAACCGATTGGCTTTGTGTAGAATGTTGTTATTGCCAATGAATGTTCTTTTGTTAGACGAACCTACCAATCACTTGGATATTAAGAGTAAAAATGTGTTGAAGAAAGCGTTGTTACAATACCAGGGCACCTTGATTGTGGTTTCGCATGATAGAGATTTTTTACAAGGATTAACAGAAGTGGTGTATGAATTTAAAAACACCAAAATCAAAGAATATTTGGGTGATATCAATTTCTTTTTGGAGCAAAAGAAATTAGGAGATATGCGAGCTTTTGAACAACAAAAAGCAGTGGTAAAAAATGAAAAGGAAACGAGCAAAGGAAGCTTTTCTTTTGAAGACCAAAAAAAGCAAAAATCTTTCGCTAACAAAGTTTCAAGATTAGAAAAAGAGATTGCGTTTTTAGAATCAGATATCCAACACGATGAAAAAAAGTTGGCAGACCATCCGGAAAAACATTTACAAGATACCACTTTTTTTGCTGCATACGAAAGCAAAAAGAAAGATTTACAAAAGTTAATGGAACAGTGGGAATTAGCTGTGATGGAATTAGATAGTTAATGTTGGTTCGGTGTAATATTCTATTTATAACCTAATCTAAATCTCCCGTATTTTATAAATCGTTAAAACTCTGGGAACTTTGCGGTAAAAACAAATATTTTGTTTAAATACATGACCAATCGAACCCAATTTAGCTATTGCTTTTCTGTAAATGGATGTCGGACCGTCCACGTTGCTTTGGGTTCCACCCATTTGGTGATTTTTGCTAAATTTCGGTGGATAAACGGTTTTTGATGTTGCATCCATCCAATCACTTCTTCAGGTTCTGCACCAATTGAGCTTTTAATTTCTAAAGCAGTTCTACCGAAAATAATCTTCTCAAAACCTTGGTTGATAGAAAAGGCAACCATATCGTATAACATATTCAAATACAACAAATAATTTTTTTGGAGTTGCGGATTATAGCCTAAAAAATAAGTGTCCATTTGCTTGCCATTGGCAATCAAAGTGCTAAACCCAATCAAAACATCTTGGTCAAAATAGCCATACAAATAAAAATGCTCATTAAGATGTTTTTTTAAGGCAGAAAAGTGGTTTTTTGGCAATATAAAAGTATTGAACGGGGCATTTTCAGCTACTGCATAATACAATGTATGCAATTGATGTTCATTTTGTTCTATCCAATGAATATCTAGTTTTTTCTTTTCTAAATGCACTATTTTTCGTTGTGCTCTTTGTAGTTGTTGTCGATATTTTTTTTGAAGTGCATCTTTGTAACTTTCAAAATTTTTCCATTGTTTTTTAACCTGAAAAACCATATTTGGTTGTGCTTGTAAAGTCACATATTTTTTTGGTTTAAAAAAAGAAGCATAATCCGGAAAGCTATAATCTTTCCAAGTAATCATAGATGCTTTTTTATTTTGAATTTTCAATAAGTTTTGAATGTAATGCAAACTATTTTCAATAGTTTCTATAAATAAATCAGAGGTAATACCTTGGGTATGCCTAAAGCCATGATTACCAGTTAGTAAATTGTTTCCAGCCACCAATACCCCCGGACAAAACTTTTTCAAAAAAAAATTTCGTAAATGCTTGTGTATCCAAGGATCTCTTTCGCCTAAAGTAGCAAGTTGCTTAATTTCGATGTATTGTACTAATGCAATTCCCACCAGCGTTTCAGTAGCATAAACTTCTATAAAAAATAGTTGCATGTTGCTCGGAATGCCCTCTTCTATAGATTTTAAGTAAGAAATACTTAGAAAAATATCATCATTGGCTATATCATTCCAACTATCAGAAAGTTCATTGGTATTAAGTTTGGTTTGAGTGGAGTACAAAACTATTTTTTGCCAAAAGTATTGGATTGCTTTGCTACTAAATGTTAAATTATTGCCAACCTCCAATAATGCCTCCTGCTATAGATAGTGCTATTAACCAATAACCTGAGTGAATTCCAATGTATTTCCAAGTTTTTCTTTCAAATATGGCATTGATTCCTAGAATAGGTAATATTAAAAACAATGCTGTCATAAAACCGTGTAAAGCACCATGTTTAAAAGTTCGGTAAGCATCCCCATAATCTTGCATAAATGCTTCATAGGATGGTTTTGCATCCTCAATAAACTGCGGGCCACCAATCATTCCTAATGGGCCGAATTGATGTATTACAATTGGGTTTAAAATCAATCCTATCAATAAACTCAGTAAAAAGCAACTGACAAATATTTTTGTCATCCCTTCTTTTTTTAAGTCATCCATAGATAAGTGAGAGGCTTTCATCCAAGCAGTTCCCATTACTTTAGGATGGTAATAAATACCTCCTGTCAAAAAAATACTAAGTCCGGCAAAAAGTACGGCAATTAAGTTGATTTCCATTTTTTTTTATTTAATAGTGATATAATCATTTAAAACTCTCAATAATCTAAATTAATTTAAAAATATTTAGTAATGATAAAAATATTTTTATTTTGAATAGTTTTAGATTTTCACATTAGTAGTACGTAAAATTTATATAAATTTATAGTTAAATTTACATCATAAAAAAAATTAATACCAAAAATCTATAAGCATGCATCAAGCCAGTCCTAATACTATTAACATCCTAATGGTTGATGCCTCCGTATTAATTTATAAAGGTCTTCAATGGATATTAAACGAAAATTTTAAAAATGCAAAGGTGTTTTTCTCTGTAAATGAAAAAACTACATTAGAAATATTAAATACTATATCAATTGACTTGATTATTGTAGAAAGAGATATTTCAATGGACTATTTAAACTTAATTAGTTCAAAAATCCGATCAAAGCAGTTGAATACAAAAATTGCTTTGTTGACTTCTGTAAAACAAAAAGTTTCAGAATTACAAAAAATATATTTAGATAAAGTACAATTGTTTATAAGTCAGGATGTTTCAGAAGGCGAATTCTTAAATTCATTAATGGCTTTATTAAGACAAACAGTAAATTTTGATTTTATCAAAGAAATAAACGTGGTTGGTTATGAAGTTATATCCAATCCAATTACCAAACTTTCTAAAAGAGAATTTGAAATTGCTGTTTACATGAAAAACGGAATGGGTAATTTAGAAATTTCTAATTTACTTAATATTGGTGCTTCTACAGTAAGTACCTATAAAAATCGAATTTTCGAAAAACTAGGCATCCAAAATTTGGTGCAATTGGTAGATATTATGCGAAAGTTTGAAAGCTTAAACTAAAAGGGCTTACTTTAAGTAAACCCATTTTCCTGTTTCCTCTACTTTTACTTCAATCATATGGTGTTTGCTCAATCCTTTGGTAGCAGCATCCCATTTTTTTCCACTCAATCCTGAATCAGTCTTTAATTGATTAAGCTCTTGGGGAGAGGATTTCTGTAATAAGTTTACGATTAATTTTTCTTCTTCCGATAATTCTATTGCTTTTTTCTCAGGTCTCATTTGTGGGAAAAATAGCACTTCTTGAATGGAGGCATTATTGGTTAAAAACATCACCAAACGATCCATTCCAATTCCCAATCCAGAAGTTGGAGGCATGCCGTATTCCAATGCTCTTAAAAAGTCGTTGTCTATAAACATGGCTTCATCATCCCCTCGTTCTGATAAAGCTAACTGAGCTTCAAATCGTTCTCTTTGGTCAATAGGATCGTTCAATTCCGAATATGCATTGGCAACTTCTTTCCCGCAAACCATCAATTCAAAACGTTCTGTTAGCTCCGGATTGTCTCTGTGGGTTTTACACAAAGGCGACATTTCTTTCGGATAGTCTGTAATAAAAGTTGGTTGGATGAAGTTTCCTTCGCACTTGGCACCAAAAATTTCATCAATTAACTTTCCTTTCCCCATGGTTTCATTTACTTCTATGCCAATTGAAATGGCTGCATTTCTAATTTCATCCTCAGTTTTTCCGGAGATATCAAAACCAGTGAATTGTTTGATGGCATCTGTCATACTAATTCTTTGGTAAGGTGCTTTAAAGTCAATTTGATGCTCTCCAAAAATTGCTTTGGTAGTTCCATTAACTTGTGTAGCACAAAACTCTAATAATTGCTCCGTGAATTCCATCATCCAATGGTAATCTTTGTATGCTACATAAATTTCCATGGCGGTAAATTCCGGATTATGGGTTCGATCCATTCCTTCGTTTCGGAAGTTTTTAGAAAATTCATACACCCCGTCAAAGCCACCTACAATCAATCTTTTTAAATATAACTCGTTGGCAATTCGCATGTATAACGGAATATCCAAACTATTATGATGCGTAATGAATGGTCTGGCTGCTGCTCCACCTGGGATAGATTGTAAAATAGGAGTTTCTACTTCCATATAACCTTTTTGGTTAAAAAAAGTTCGCATAGCATCAAACAAGCGTGTTCTTTTGATGAACACTTCTTTTACTTGCGGATTCACCACCAAATCTACATAACGCATGCGGTAACGTAATTCAGGATCAGTAAACGCATCGTATGTATTACCCTCAGCATCTGTTTTAGGTAGTGGTAATGGCTTTAAGGCTTTGCTCAATAATTTTAAAGAAGTAACTTTTACCGTTTTTTCTCCTACTTGGGTTAAAAACAATTCTCCTTCTACCCCAATAAAGTCACCTAGGTCTAGTAACTTTTTAAAAACTTCGTTATACAAAGTTTTGTCGTCACCCAAACACAATTCATCTCTATTAACATATAATTGAATTCTACCTTCGCTGTCTTGTAATTCTGCAAAAGAAGCTTTTCCTTGAATTCGAACACTCATCAATCTACCAGCCAAAACCACTTTTTTTCCTTCTTCAAACTGGTTTTTTACTTGTTTACTGGTTTCGCTTACCGGAAATAAGGTTGCAGGATAGGCTTCAATACCTAAACTTTTAAGTTGGTTGAGTTTTTCTCTACGGATAACTTCTTGCTCTGAAAGTTGCATGGACTTTGTTTTAAAACGAATGCAAAGGTATAGAATTGATAAAAAACCAAAAAATTTTAGGTTAACTTTGCCATTTGTTACTCTTTGAAATGAAAAACACACAAGTCGTTATAAAGCACTTAGGTCTGGTAGACTACCAAGCTTGCTGGGATTACCAAGAGAAATTGTTCCAACAAACGGTAGATATCAAATTGCAAAAACGAAACCAACCGGAGTTGATTACCAATAATTATTTGTTATTGTTAGAGCATCCTCCGGTGTATACTTTAGGTAAAAGTGGAAACATGACTCATTTGCTTTTAAATGAACTCCAATTAAATGAACGCAACATTGGGTTTTACAAAATCAATAGAGGGGGAGATATTACTTTTCATGGACCAGGACAATTGGTAGGATACCCTATTTTAGATTTAGAGAATTTTTTTACGGATATCCATCGTTATTTGAGATTTTTAGAAGAAGCAATTATTTTAACCATTGCCGAATATGGTTTAGTTGGTAAAAGAAGTTCAGGAGAAACTGGTGTTTGGCTGGATGTTGGAACCCCATTTGCCAGAAAGATTTGTGCCTTGGGTGTTAAAGCATCACGTTGGGTTACCATGCATGGATTTGCGTTAAATGTGAATACCGACTTAGGTTATTTTGACCATATTATTCCATGTGGCATCAGAGGCAAAGGAGTTACTTCGATGAAAGCAGAATTAGGAAAAGAAATTTCTATGGATGAGGTCAAAGAAAAATTTATCAAACATTTTCTGACACTTTTTAAGGCAACACTTTAAAAATTTAACTTAAGCTGCTGCATGTTTTTATCCCATTGAAAACTTTTTCGATGATGTTCACACAAGCCATGTTGGTGGATGGCTAATTTATGATCTTTGGTAGGGTAGCCTTTGTTTTGTTTCCACTGATATTGTGGATAAACTTCGTGAATTTCCTCCATGTATAAGTCCCTGTAAGTTTTCGCCAAAATAGAAGCTGCGGCTATATTCAAATATTTGCCATCCCCTTTAATAATACATTCGTTAGGAATGTTTTGAATAAATGCTATTTCATTTGGGGTAAAAATTTTACCCGTAGTATTGTGGAATGGTTTTTTTGGAGTTATTTTTTTGTTGCCATCTATAATAATGTATTGCGGAGTAGTTTCTAATTTCAAAATACATTCTTGCATGGCCTTTAAGGATGCGTTTAAGATGTTGATTTCATCAATTTCAGAGGGTAGAATTGAAGTTACAGCATAACAGATCGCAACATCCTCTATAATAGGTTTTAGTTCAAAACGTTTTTTTTCATTGATTTTTTTGGAATCATTCAAATTTTCCAATAAAAAATGCACCCATTTTTTTTCAACAGAATATCCCCTTTTCTCCATAATATTTTTTGGAAGAACTACAGCTGCAGCTGTAACTGGACCGGCTAAACATCCTCTACCTGCCTCATCACAACCGGCTTCTAAATCAAACAAACTGAATTGATTACTTAATACTTTCATAACATTGAATTATTTGTAAATTAAATGCAACCTTTTTAATTTTAATGCATCTTTACTCTATTTTAAGTAAACAAATTATAATTTTTGTAGACTATTTTTAACAAATGTAATCCAATAAAATGGCAAACAAAATTTGGTAGTTTAATAAATAATTAAGAAATTTGCGGAATAACTAACTCAAATAAAAGTAATATGAGATCTAAATTCAAATGGATTTTAACGCTCGTTGCAGCGTTTTTGATGCAGTTTTCTTTTGCACAAGAGAAAACTATCTCGGGTACTGTTTCAGGTGATGGCATGCCGCTACCTGGTGCTACAGTGCTTGTAAAGGGTACTAAAAATGGTACTACTACTGATTTTGATGGTAATTATACCATTAAAGCAAAGCAGGGGGATGTGTTGGAAGTATCCTATGTTGGTTACAAAACTAAATCTGTTACGGTAGGTACTGCTAACAGAGTAAATGTAACCCTTGACAATGATACTGCTCTTCCTGAGGTAGTAGTGGTTGCAGAAGGGTACAAAACAACAACAAGAGCAAAATCTGTTAGTGCTGTTGCTACGGTTTCATCTGAAACTTTAGAAAACAGACCTAATGCATCTGTGCTACAGTCTTTACAAGGACAAGTAGCAGGTTTCCAAATTACAACTGGTTCTGGGCAGCCAGGTTCTATCTCTAACACGATTATTCGTGGTATTGGTAGTATAAATGGTAATACGGAACCATTGTATGTGATTGATGGTGTGCCTCAAAGTGGATCTAGCTTTAGAGCGATTAACCCTGAGGATATTGATACCTTCAACGTATTAAAAGATGCTGCTGCTACTGCATTGTATGGAAACAGAGGTGCTAACGGGGTTGTAGTTGTTAATACCAGAAGAGGTAAAAACAGAGAGTTTTCAGAAATCGTAGTTACTTCAACCACTGGGGTTTCTACTTTGCAAGATAACTACTACAACAAAATGAATTCAAATGAGTTGTTAATGATTGAGAAAAGAAAAAACAACGGTTTTGGAAGATTTTTAACGGATGCTGAAATTACTGCTTGGGATGTAACTACAGATTGGAAAGATGTTTTATTACGTAAAGCCTCTCAAAAAACAATTAATGTTTCTATGTCTGGTGGTACCGAAAAATTACGTTCTTTTACTTCTATCAACTATAACGAAACCGAAGGTTTGTCAAACATGTCAAATTTTAGTCGTTTTACTTTCCGTAATAACTTAGATGGAAAAGCAATGAACGATAAATTATCGTATAGTTCTAGTGTATCTATTGCATTTGTAAAAGATAACCGTGTACCTAGTTTAGGAACAGGAGGGGTTAACCAAAACCCGATGTTGGCTGCTTTGATAGGTTTGCCTTATTTATCTCCAGGAGATTATATTAATGGTGCACTATTAAACAGATTAGCAAGAGGTCAGTATCCTGATTCTCAATTCAATACTAGAGTTCCGTTGTTAGGTTATACTCCATTGTTAATCATGGACTTAGAAAGAAACCGTGTATTCCGTTTCAACGAATTCCAAATTTTTGGATCTTTCAAATTGAAATATGATTTGACTAAAGATTTGTCTATCAACAATACCACAGGGGTTGACTATACACAGTTTACTTCTACCCAGGCACAAGGGCCAAAAGGATTTAATGCAATTTATTTTGCGCAAAATGATGGCAAGCCTTTTGGAGGATCTGAAGCACAAACATTTTCAAGTGATGTACAAGTTGTTAATACTTCAAGTATCAACTATAGCAAAACATTCAACGAAAAACACTCTATTGATTTAGGAGGTTACGTAGAAGGGTTGTATGCAACTGAGAAATCTTTTGATTACACTACCAATGGTTTGAATCCTTTAACTTATTACCCAGGTAGTAGTGCAAGTTATATTCCTGAAGATCCAAACAACTTTGCTTGGTACAGAAGATTTGTGAATGGTTCTGTAGCTAAAGCTGCATTATTGTCTTATTTTGCTTCTGCTGATTATGATTACGATTCTAAATTTGGTTTGTCAGCAACTTTCAGACGTGATGGTTCTTATCGTTTCCGTGGAAATAACAAGTTCGGTAACTTCTGGTCTGTAGGAGGTAGAGTTAATTTAGACAAAATGTCTTTTATGCAAGGGTCTAAATTTGATATGTTAAAATTAAGAGCTTCTTATGGTACTGCTGGTAACCAAAATATTGCCGGACAGTCTATCTATGCAATTCCTAACTTCTTTAAAGATTTGTATGCATTAGGAAACCCAACTTATTTAGGTCAACAATCTGCTTCACCAGTTATTGGTAATCCAGATGTACGTTGGGAAGTTATTACTTCTGCTAACGTTGGGGTTGATGTTATATACAACTCTAGATTAAGAGCTAATTTTGATTTCTATATCAAAGAAACTTCTGACTTATTCTTCTCTATTCCAATTTCTGCTATCTCAGGGCAAACATCTATCGCTGGTAACTTTGGTGGAATTAGAAACAAAGGTTTTGAATTGTCTTTAAACTATGATTTGATTAAATCTGCGGATCCAACAGGATTAAAAGTAAACATTTGGGGTAATGGAGCTATTAATAATAACACTATTACAGAGTTAGATTTGCCTCCAGGACAAACCCAACAAAACTTAGGAAACACTGTAAGAAGAATTGGTGGTCCGGTTGGTGAGTACTTTGTATTTGATTATGCAGGAATCAACCCAAGTACTGGTAATCATATGTTCTATACAGCAGATGGAAATTTAACAGAAACTCCAGGGGAAGCAGATAGAAAATTAACTGGTTTATCTAGTATTCCTAGAATTCAAGGTGGTTTCGGTTTTAATGTTGACTACAAGAATTTCTTCTTATCTACTCAGTTTACTTATGTTGCTGATGTACAAAGATTTGATTTTGACTTGTCTTCCTTATCTAATCCAAACTCCATTGGTCAGTTCAACTTAACAAGAGATTTGTTAAATCACTGGACTCCAGATAACAGAATTACAGATCAACCATCTTTATCAGTTGGTAATCAAGGATTTGCTTCAAGTTCAACCAGATTCTTAAGAGATGCTTCTTACTTACGTTTACGTAACTTACAAATTGGATATAACTTCCCTAAAAAGACTTTCAATGATAAATTAAGCTTGAGAATTTTTGCTCAAGGTGAAAACTTATTGACTTTCTCTAAATGGAGAGGTTGGGATGCGGAATCTCCTAGAGGTGGTGACCAATACCAATTTCCAACTCCAAGAATTTATACTGTAGGAGCTCAAATTAATTTATAAAAATAAAATACTATGAAAATAAAAAAATTAGTTGTTTTATCCCTCCTTTTTCTTGGTTTTTCTTCTTGTGATGATCAATTAGATATTGTACAACCAAGTGAAATTAATGAGGCCGTTATCTTTAGTAGTATTCCTACTTTTAGAAATGCGTTAAATACTGTTTACGCTTCGTTTCCATACCAAAACACCATGATTTTTAATGCGGTATGGACAGACGAAATCAAAATTGGTTTAACCAATGGTGGTCAAGGGATTACTAACGGGGAACATGGTTATGTGTTAAATGACCAATCAGGGGATGCTGGTTCTATTTGGAATTCACACCACCGTATGATCAATTTAGCTAATAGAGTTATTGTTGGTGCACCATCTGTACCGGTAACTTCACCAGCAGAAGAGGCTCAAGTGAAAGATATTGTAGCTCAAGCTAGATTTTTAAGAGCGTTAACTTTAATTCAAGTTATGCCTTACTTTACTACTGATTTAGCAGATAATGCTGCTTTAAGTATCATTGCTTTTGAAGATATACCTCAAACTACTGCTAAAAGACCAAGAAGTACTAATGGAGAAGTGTATGCTATTATTGAGGCTGATTTAACTTATGCTGAAGCTAATTTAGCTACTCGTACTGGGGATGATGCTTTACGTTTTGCTAATTTAAATGGATGTAAAGCTATTAGAGCTAGAATGGCACTATACAGAAAGCAATATCCACAAGCACAACAATTAGCTCAAGATTTAATTGATGCAGTGCCTTTGTCACCAAGAGCTCAATATACTGCAATGTGGTCTGATGCGAACAATAACGAAAGAATTTTCTTTATTGCCAGACAAGTTGGAAACGCTTCTTTTTCTGGATTATTTTCAAACGTTGGTCCTGGTATTGGTAAAAATAACTGGTACGAAATGGGAAGAGGTTTGTTTGAAAAGTATGCTCAAAATGATATCAGAAGATCTGCTTTTACTGGATTAAATGATAATTCTAATGTTTCAGCAACAGGAATTTCTAGCATATCTTCTAATCCAAATACGGATCCAGCTTACAGAGAAAATGATCAAATTTGTATCAATAAATATCCTGGTAAAAGCAACGTTCCTTATTTAGCAGATTTTAAAATTTTTAGAGTTGCTGAAATGTACATGATCAAAGCAGAAGCTCAAATTGCTCAAAATAATTTATCTGGTGCAGCCGAAACTTTAAAAGCTGTTAGAGATGCTAGACATACAACAGTTCAGCCTCTACCTAATTACGGTTCACAACAAGCTGCTTACCAAGATTTATTATTAGAAAGAAGAAAAGAATTTTGTTTTGAAGCAATGCGTTACATCGACATCAAGCGTTTAGGCCAAGTTGCTAACGTTACATTCGATAGATTCTTTAGAGATTGTGCAATTAATAACTCTTGTACACCTCCAGCTCCTGGAGATCACAGATTTACTATGCCAATTCCTAACTCGGAGCGTAATGCGAATCCAAACGTAGTACAAAACCCTAATTATTAAAAAAAATTGATATGAAAAAAAGATTTTTAACCCTTTTAGTGGTAGGTGCTTTGGTTGCTTCTTGTAGTAAAGAAGAACCTGGAGATTACCTATACACAGGTAAAGATTTTGTTTCTTTTGCTAATATTAATGCCACCAACATTTCTATTTCAGAAGATGCAGGTTCTGCTCAAATTAAAGTACAATTATCCAGACCGCAATCAGAAGCAACTACTGTAACGGTAACTGTGGAAGAATTGGAATTAAATGTTGGATATTCTATTCCTTCAACTCAAGTGGTTATTCCAGCAGGTGAATTTGAAGGTAATTTTTTAATCAACCCTGTTAATGATAATTTGAACTCTCCAGCTACTCGTTTAAAAGTAACTATAACAGCTGCTACTCCTGATATGAAAATTGGGACGAGAGAAGTTGGTTCTTATACCAAAAACATCACTATTGTTAATGATGACTGTCCTACTAAGTTTAACACTTGGTTTGGTCCAGTTACTGTTCAAGATGTTGGATATGGATCTGTACCTGCAAATGGAAGTGGTAATGCCGTTGGAGCTTGTGACATCTTACGTGTAGTAGGTGCTACAAACCTTGTTGGTTGGACCTCTGGTGCTGCTAATTCAGTTAATCATGACTTTACTTTAGTTCCTGATTTTCCAAATGCACCAACTGGTGTAGCTACCATTGCTGCAACTCAAATTGGTCAAGCAAACTTTAATTTTGGTGCAGGTGCTGAACCAGGTGCTGTATTATATACTATCACTTTTGGCGAGTACAATGAAACTACAAAAATTATTGAAGTTGATTACCAACTAAGAGTAAGAAGAATTAGTACTGGTGCTTTGTTTAATTTAACAGGTTGGAATGGTACTAATCGTATTATCAAACCATAAATATTTATTAAACCCATTTAAAATCCTAACTTCGGTTAGGATTTTTTTTTATATTTACGCTCCATAAAATATAATGAAAATGAGAATTACATTACTTTTACTTACTTTATTTACAGGGTGTTTTTATGCACAAACCCCTGCACAATTACGTCAGGTAATTGAACAAACAGATGTTGCCACTTTAAAGAATTTAGGTGCTGAATTTAAAGCGGAATTTGAAGCAAGACAGGAAAAAATTAATAATTTTCTTACACTAAATCCACAGTTTCCTAAAAGATATGTGGAAGATTTGGTAGAGTACGAAATTTATGATATTGAAAATAATACCCCAGTTTATAGCCAAACAGACAATCGTAATTCTGCAATTACTTCAAGGTCTAACCGTTTATACAATGGGGGTGCTTTAGGATTAAATGTGCAAGGACAAGGGATGACAGCACATATTTGGGATGGAGGGATTGCCTTACAAACACATGTGGAATTTCCAAATAATAAAATTTTTGTTTTTGATGCCATAGGTTCATTGAGTTCACACGCAACCCACGTAACAGGTACGGTTGTAGCTCAAGGTATTACAGCAAGCTTAAGAGGGAATGCATTTAATGCTTCAGCAGTTAGTTATGACTGGAACAATGATTTAGAAGAAATTACAAATGCAGCTGCAAACGGTATGTTAGTTTCTAACCATTCATATTGGTCTGGAAGTAGTTCTAACACATGGATTTTTGGTGCTTATGACTCAAGAGCCAGAAGTTTAGATCAAATTACATTTGCTGCACCATTTTATTTATTTGTTGGATCTGCTGGAAATGATAGAAATGATTATACAAGTTCCATTATTGGGCCTTATTTAAATCAAAAAGGGGGATACAATTTGGTAAAAGGAATGCACAATGCAAAGAATACTTTAACTGTTGGAGCCGTTGAGCAAGTTTCTATTTATAATGGACCACAAAGTGTGTCAATGTCCTCATTTAGTAGTTGGGGACCAGCAGATGATGGACGAATTAAACCAGAAATTGTAACCAAAGGAACTGAAGTGAGATCTACATGGAGTACTTCTGATACTGCCAATTCAATTTCTCAAGGAACTTCAATGTCAGCACCCGGAATCACTGGTTCCGCTATATTATTACAACAGCATTACAATAATCTTAATGCTTCCTTTATGAGAGCTGCTACCCTAAAAGGTTTGATTATGCATAGTGCAGATGAAGCAGGTCCGGCACAAGGTCCTGACTATATGTTTGGTTGGGGATTGATGAATACAGAAAGAGCAGCCACAATTATCACTCGCAGACACGAAAATAAGCACATTATTCAAGAAAATGTATTGGCTAATGGTGCTACTTTTACTACCCAAGTTTATGCTACTGGTACAGAACCATTGATGGCATCTATCTCTTGGACAGAACGAGCATTTACTGCTAATAACGGTACAAATGATCCGGTAGGAAGTCATTTAATCAACGATTTAGACATCCGTGTAACAAGAGATGGGCAAACGTTTTTCCCTTGGAGATTGCAGCCTTCAAGTCCAGCAAGCGAAGCGTTAAGAGATGGGGATAACAATATCGATAATTTTGAAAAAATTGAAATAGATACCCCAACTGCTGGTTTGTACACCATTACTGTATCACACAAAGGCTCTTTGGTAAGTGGTAATCAAACTTATTCGTTAATTGTATCAGGTATTGATCAAACCTTATCTAACCAAACTATTGCTAACGCTGAGTTTGCAATTTATCCTAATCCAAGTAACGGTTTATTTACCATTGCTACGGAAGGTTTTGACAACAAAACTCTTGAAATATTTGATATTCAAGGAAGAAATGTATTTTTAACGGCTTTAATTTCCAATTTAAATAACATCAATGTGAGTTATTTGCCTAAAGGAGTTTATATGGCTAGATTGATAGCTGGAGATCAAGTAACTACCAAGAAAATTGTAATCCAATAAGCATTGTGATAAATTACTTAAAAAAGACTGCTATTTGCAGTCTTTTTTATTTCTTTGCACCTCATTTTCTGCGTATGTCAAGGATTCTGATTCTTTATTTTGTTTTTATCATTTGGTCTTTTGCTCAAGATAGACCAAGGAACAATAATACAGATAATAGTCCTGTAATTACCACCGATCAAAAAAGAGTACTTTCCAATAATCCAAACCAAAGGCAAGGTGTTAATTCAAACAACAATTCTACCTCCAACAATGCTCCAAAAGCAAAAATTGAGCAGTACAAATTTTATAAAGTAGAAAAGGATACCATCATTTTAGATACTTCATTAACCATTCAAAGTGAATATAAATATAATTTGTACCGCAAAGATTTGTTTGGTTATCAACCTTTTGCCAACGAAGGGCAACCACTCAATATTTTAGATTTTTCATTAAATGATTCTAATTTACTGCCACAGTTTGGTTTTAAAGCAAAACACCATAATTATTTACAAATCAAGGATATTACCTACCACCAAGTTGCAACACCATTAACGGAGTTGTATTACAAAACGGTAATGGAGCAAGGACAAAGCGTTGATGCTTTTTTTACTTTAAACACCAACGAACGAACCAATTATTCGATTGCATACAAGGGTTTGCGTTCCTTGGGAGTGTATTTAAACAATTTATCAAGTCACGGCAATTTTCGTTTTTCTACCAACTATCAGACCAAAAACAAACGATACCAATTGTATGCACACATTGCTGCTCAAGATTTAACCAACCAAGAGAATGGTGGAATACAATTGATAGATAATTTTACTTCCGGTGATCAAAACTTCACAGATAGATCTAGAATTGAAGTTTGGTTAAGAGATGCTCGTTCCTTGTTGCAAGGAAATAGATACTTTTTGTCACATTCGTTTAAACTGCGACCTAACAAAAAAGAAACCAACATGGTGATAAGCCATGAAGGTTTTCATGAAAATAAATTTTACGAGTTTACCCAAAATAATTTATTTACCAATGTACCCGAAAGTGGACCAATAATTCGTTTTGGAGAAGCATTTGTACAAGGAAATTTGAGAGACTTATCGGAATTTAACCAAACCTACCAAAAAGTACAATTGGCTTTGACCAATAAAACTTATGGAAAATTGTTTTTTTACACAGACTTTTTACAGAACAACTATTTTTATAACCGAGTTTTGTTACAAAATCAGGTGTTGATTCCAAATAGAATCCAAGATAATATCCAAACCATAGGTGCTCGTTACCAATTCAATAGAAAAAAGTTCTTATTTGATTTTGGATTTCAAAATGGCATTACTAATGCAGATGTTACCAAAATTGATGCTAATATTAAATATGTTCCGAACAAAAAATATGCATTACTTTTTGAAGGAACTTTTCAAAAGACACTAGCAGATGTTAATTTTAGGTTATTCCAAAGCAATTTTGTGCATTATAATTGGTTCAACCAATTCAATAATCCTGGGGTTTTAAAAACCAAATTTACTTTTGAAAATCCTTGGTTAGGAGTAGAAGGGAATTATCAAATTCTAACTGATTATCTCTATTTTTCTGATACTGCGTCTCCTGAATCTATGCAGCAATTGATAAAACCATTCCAGTTTACAAGTAGTATTCATTGGTTTTCTATCAAAGCATTTAAAGAGTTTAGTTACAAAAAATGGGCATGGAACAATGCTTTATTGTACCAAGCTACAGACGCTAGTACCTCTATTTTAAATGTTCCTCAGTTAACTGTTAGAAGCACTTTGTACTACAGCGGCACTTTGTTTAAAAAGGCGATGAATTTTCAATCAGGAGTACATGTACATTATTTTTCAGAATATTTTGCAAATGAGTATAACCCGGTAATTGGAGATTTTTTTGTACAAAATACCCAAGCGATAGGTAATTTTCCAATGATAGACTTGTTTTTTAATGCTCGAGTTCGTCAAACAAGAATCTTTTTTAAGGCAGAACACTTAAATGCTTTATTCACCAAACAACCAAATTATTTTACCACACCAACCCAACCTTATAGAGATTTTATCATTCGTTTTGGTTTGGTTTGGAATTTCTTCCAATAGGAATTCCTATTTTTGCATCTCATTTTATCATTATGATTTACGCTAAAAATATCTTAGAAACCATTGGCAATACCCCAATGGTGCAAATCAACCATATTACAAAAGAATTGCCATGTATGGTTTTAGCAAAAGTAGAAACTTTTAATCCGGGAAATTCTGTAAAAGACCGTATGGCTTTAAAGATGGTAGAGGATGCAGAAAAAGACGGAAGATTACAGCCTGGTGGAACCATTATTGAAGGAACTTCCGGAAATACCGGAATGGGCTTGGCTTTGGCTGCAATTGTAAAAGGGTACAAATTGATTTGTGTAATTACCGACAAACAATCTAAAGAGAAAATGGATATTTTGCGTGCAGTTGGTGCCAAAGTTATAGTTTGTCCAACCGATGTAGAACCAACTGATCCAAGATCCTATTATTCTGTTTCTAAAAGATTGGGACAAGAAATTCCAAATTCATGGTATGTAAATCAATACGATAATCCAAGTAATTCGGTAGCTCACTACGAGCAAACTGGCCCTGAAATTTGGGAACAAACCCAAGGTAAAGTCACCCATTTTGTGGTTGGTGTAGGAACAGGTGGTACTATTTCAGGGGTTGCAAAATATTTAAAAGAAAGAAATCCGAATGTAAAAATATGGGGAATAGATACTTACGGTTCTGTTTTTAAAAAATACCATGAAACTGGAATTTTTGATGAAAACGAAATTTATTCCTATATCACCGAAGGCATTGGTGAAGATATCTTACCAAAAAATGTTGATTTTTCGTTAATTGATGGTTTTACCAAAGTAACCGATAAAGATGCTGCTGTTTATACCAGAAGATTGGCTTTAGAAGAAGGAATTTTTGTAGGGAATTCTGCAGGTGCTGCTATTAAAGGAGTGTTGCAATTAAAAGAACATTTTAAGCCTGAAGACGTGGTAGTAGTTTTATTTCATGATTCTGGTACAAGATATGTTGGGAAAATTTTCAATGACGATTGGATGCGTGAAAGAGGATTTTTAGAAGAAAATATCACCAAAGCATCGGATTTGATTCAGCACCATCAAGACAAGCCTTTGGTAATTGTTAGAACAGAAGAATTGGTTTCACATGCCATTGATCGTTTTAAAAAATACAATATTTCTCAAATTCCTGTGATAGACACTACCGGGTTTGTAGGAAGCTTAGAAGAATCGGATGTGTTTAAAGCTTTCATTCAAAACAAAGAAGTTGCCAACCAACCAATCAAAGAAGTAATGGGCAAACCATACCCAATGGTTTCTGCACAAGCAACTTTAGAGGAAGTAGCAAAGGAAATGCAAAACCATCAGGCTGTTTTGGTACAAATGGAGCACTACAAATATCATATCATTACCAAGCACGATATCATAGCTTCTATTAGATAGTTTTTTTAAGTTGGTTTTTTAAACCAACTTAATTTTTTTAAATTTATACCACTACAAATTTTAATATAGTGGTGAAAGAAGATTTTTTACACTTTGTTTGGAAAAATCAATGGTTAGAAGTTTCAAAACTTCAAACCGTTTGTGGTAAAAATATTATCGTACACCATCCGGGTCAGTACACACAATTATCTGGTCCGGATTTTTTTAATGCACAAATTACTATTGGCAATCAAAAGTGGGCAGGTAATGTAGAAGTGCATGTGAATGCATCCGATTGGTATATCCACCAACATGAAGAGGATGTAAAATACCACAACGTGATTTTACATTTGGTTTGGAATTACGATGTAGAGGTGTATCAGTCAAACGAGCAACCAATTCCGGTTTTGGTTTTAAAAAATGCAATTCCACTAGAAGTATTCAAAAATTACCAAAACTTAATTGCACCAAAAAAATGGATTTTTTGTGAGAATTCATTGCCTAACGTTCCAGAGCTAATCAAATCAAAATGGTTAGAAACGCTATATTTTGAAAGATTGCAGTTAAAAACAGAACCCCTTTTAACTTCTTTAGAAAACACAAAGCATAATTGGGAAGCTGTCCTTTTTTTAGAATTGTCAAAAGGATTTGGATTAAACACCAATGGCAAAGCATTTAATGAAATTGCCAATATAATCACATGGGAAACTTTTCAAAAAGAAATTTCTCACTTAAAACATCTAGAAGCATTGCTGTTTGGAGTAGCGGGTTTGTTAAATGATTCATTTCAAGACCAATATGCCAAAGAAATAAATCATACATGGCAATATTTACAAGCCAAGTATCCGCAATTACGAACAATTACAACAACGGTGGAATTTTTCAAACACCGTCCGGATAATTTTCCAACCATACGTTTGGCTCAATTAGCATCACTGTATTATCACCAACCATTTTTATTTTCTAAACTAATTCACTCCATCGAAACTTCATCTTCATTGAGTTTTTTGCAAGTAGAAGTTTCTGATTATTGGAAAAGTCATTACACTTTTGATCATGAAACCAAGCTAACAAAAAAGAAAATTAGCAATTCGTTTTCTCAATTGTTATTGGTAAATGTGTTGGTTCCGATTTTTTATAGTTATCAAAATTATCTAGGCAAACCATCCGAGGGTTGGATAGAAGTATTGGAAAAAATTTCTCCTGAAAAATACCATATAGTGGACAGATTCCAAGCTTTAACATTGAAATGTAATAACGTGATGGATAGCCAAGCAGTAATTCAGTTAAAAAATAATTACTGCGACTATAAAAAGTGTATGCAGTGTGGTATCGGACAAAAGATTTTACAAAATACTTAAATTACCTATCTTTGAAAAAATAAATGGTAATGCTTAAAAAGATTATTTGGCTTGTTGTACTAGTGATTGTAGTTGTAATAAGCAGTTATATGGCATTTGTGTATTATGTGTCTTACAGTGAAGGGATGCGATCAGGAGAGTTAATCAAAATTTCTCACAAGGGAGTAGTGGTAAAAACTTGAGAGGTAGAAATTAGCCAAGGGATATCAGGAGCACAAATTTTTAAATTTTCAGTGATGCCCTCAAACAAGCAACTCATCCAACAATTGGAAGATTACCAAGGCAAATACATTAAATTAAAATATGATGAAAAGCTCTAAACCTTTTTTCTGGTTGGGAGATACCAGGTATTTTATCAAAGAAGTAACTTTAGAAGACAATCCTCATTATCGCAAATCCAATGATTGATAGTTTAAGGTATTTTTTACAGAAATATGGCTTTCATGTTTCTTCCAGAATGGCTGATAAATTAGGAATGAAAGCCACCAATGTTCGCTTGTTTTTTATTTATGCCACATTCTTTACAGCCGGAGTTGGCTTTGGATTATATCTTACTTTGGCTTTTTGGCTAAAGCTTAAAGACATGATTTATGCCAAAAGATCCTCGGTTTTTGACTTATAGCAAAGCATTTTATCATTTAATTTTTTTATTTTCCAAAAAAAATCTCCAAATTGCTAAGCATTTTAAAAACTAATGCAGTTTTTTTAAAAAACACAGTTAAAATCAACTAAAATTAACCAATTCTCTTAAGAGAAAAACATACGTATGTACAGTAAACTAAAATTAACCGCTCTGCTTATTTTATTACCATTATTAAACTTTGCCCAAGAAAAGGGGATAGATGAAAAAATCAACGATATTGTGAAGCCGGCAGTAGATGCCATGGGAGAAGTGTTTTTTTACAAACCTTTTGCCAAAATTGGTTTTGAAATGCCATTGGTAGTACTTTGGTTGGTACTAGGAGCTACTTTTTTTACCTTGTACATGGGTTTTATCAATTTAAAAGGAATCAAACATGCATTCCAATTAATTCGAGGTGATTACGATAAGCCAGAGGACCAAGGGGAGGTTTCGCATTTTCAGGCATTAGTAACAGCTCTATCTGGAACTGTTGGTTTAGGAAACATTGCTGGAGTTGCTGTAGCCATTTCTATAGGTGGAGCTGGGGCTACTTTTTGGATGATAGTTGCTGGATTTTTAGGAATGTCTTCCAAATTTGTAGAGTGTACTTTAGGCGTAAAATATCGCAAATTAAATGATTTAGGAGAGGTTTCCGGTGGGCCAATGTACTATTTATCGGAAGGATTAAAACGCAAAGGAGTAGGGGGACTTGGAAAAGTATTGGCTGTAATTTTTGCAATCTTAGCCGTTGGCGGCTCATTTGGCGGTGGAAATATGTTTCAAGCCAACCAATCATTTGCTCAGTTAGCTAATGTGTTTCCTGTATTTGAAGGAAAAGGATTTTGGTATGGAATTGTGATTGCCTTTTTTGTTGGAATTGTGATTATAGGTGGAATTAAAAAAATTGCGAGTGTAACGGATAAAATTGTGCCATTTATGGTTGGTATTTATGTGATTACTTCGTTAATTATCATTTCAGTAAATATCGGACATTTATCAGAAGCTTTTGTTGAAATTTTTGCAGGAGCTTTTACTGCTGCAGGAATCAAAGGCGGTGTTATAGGGGTTTTGGTAGTGGGTTTTCAACGTGCAGCTTTTTCCAATGAAGCTGGTGTTGGTTCCGCTGCTATTGCTCACTCTGCTGTTAAAACAGATGAGCCAGTAAGTGAAGGAATCGTTTCTTTATTAGAGCCTTTTGTAGATACCATTGTGGTTTGTACCATGACTGCCTTGGTGCTAATTTTTACAGGTTATGCAAACGATACCCAAGGAATGACAGGTTCTGCATTAACCTCTGCGGCTTTTAGTAGTGTATTGCCATGGTTTAAATATGTATTATTATTAGCAATTGTGTTATTTGCTTTTTCTACCATGATTTCTTGGTCATATTACGGAATGAAGTCTTGGACCTATTTGTTTGGAAACACTAAGAAAATGGAAAATTTATATAAAGTAATTTTTTTAGCTTTTGTGGTAATTGGTGCTTCAGCAAGCTTAGGTGCTGTAATAGATTTTTCTGACATGATGATTTTAGGAATGGCATTTCCAAACATATTAGGATTGTATTTTATGTCATCTGAAGTAAAAGCCGATTTGAAAGACTATTTTAAGCGATTGAAATCCGGAGAAATCAAAAAATTCAAATAGGAGTGATCCTTTTTTAAAACATGTGACGTATTAAAATTGTATTTCATATGAAGAAAAAAAACAAATTCCCTTTCCGTATGTACCTACATCACTGGAAGGGAATTTTGTTTTGCAGTATTTTATTGTTTGCATTACAATCATTCTATTTTTGGAAAAAGCAACAAAAATTAAAAGTGGAAGAGGAGGAAGCTTCTTCATGGGAAGCACTTCAGCAGCAATGGGATGCAGCGGTTTTGGAGAATAAAGAAGCCAAATACCATCGATATCCCTTTAATCCAAACTTTATTACAGAATACAAAGGGTATGCTTTAGGGATGAGTATGCAGGAAATCAAAAGGTTGCATGCATTTAGAGCACAAAACAAATATGTAAATTCCGCAAAAGAGTTCCAACAAGTCACTCAGGTTTCTGATAGTCTGTTAAAGGAAATTAGTCCATACTTCAAATTTCCCGATTGGGTAAATCAACCAAAAAAAGCATTTGCTTACCAAAAGTTTGAAAAAAAGGCAATAGTTAAAAAAGACATTAATTTGGCAACCAAAGAAAATTTCATGGCTGTATACGGAATTGGAGATGCACTTTCAGACAGAATTATGAAGTTTCGTGATAAGTTAGGAGCAATTGTTTCATTAAACCAATTACACGATGTTTGGGGATTGACGGATGAAGTGATTGAAAATTTGGAGAACAGATTCTACGTAAGCGAGCAAAATATAGCAATCAAAAAAATAAAAATCAATGAAATTAGCGTAAAGGATTTGGCTAATTTCCCATATTTTAATTTTTATCAAGCAAAAGAAATTATTAAGTTGAGAAGTCAGCAAGGAATCCTTAAAAGTGGAGATTTAACAAAAATTAAGGAAATTTCTGAGGAAAAGCTAAAAATTATTGAGCTATATTTGGAATTCTAAAAAATAAAGCAAAAACACAATCTTATCAAACTTATGAATTCGATATATTTTACGGAAGAACACCAAATGTTTCGAGAAACTTTCCAAGATTTTTTACAAAAAGAAGTTGTTCCGTATATTGAGAAATGGGAAAAAACAGGAGCTATCGAACGTTTTATTTGGAAGAAGTTTGGTGACATGGGGGTTTTTGGATTAACTTATCCGGAAGCTTATGGTGGCTCGAATTTAGATTTGTTTTATACTGTGATTTTTTTAGAAGAAATGCAAAAAATTAAATCTTCCGGATTTGCAGCTGCTATGTGGGCACACGCTTATTTGGCTATGACCCATTTAAATGCTGAAGGCGATGAACGTATTAAACAAGAATATTTGGCTCCAAGTATAGCTGGAGATAAAATTGGAGCATTGTGTATTACAGAGCCTTTTGGTGGAAGTGATGTAGCTGGAATGCGAACAACAGCCGTAAAAAAGGGGGATGTTTATGTAATTAACGGTTCCAAAACATTTATTACTAATGGTGTTTATGCTGATTATTATGTGGTTGCAGCCAAAACCCAACCCGATTTGGGTAATAAGGGGATAAGTATCTTTTTAATAGATGCCAAAACAACCGGAATCAATGCTACCAAATTAGACAAGCTTGGATGGAAAGCTTCTGATACTGCTGAAATTTCATTTGATCAAGTAGAAATTCCACTAGAAAATTTAATGGGAGAAGAAGGAAAAGGTTTCCCTTACATCATGCAGCATTTTGCATTAGAACGTTTGATTATGGGAATCAATGCTCATGCAAGAGCAGAATGGGCAATTGATTACACCATCGAATACATGTCGCAAAGAGAAGCATTTGGAAAAAAAATCAACCAATTTCAGGCACTTCGTCATAAATTAGTAGATCATGCTACTGATGTAGAGCATTGTAAAATTTTTAATTATTCCACCATTGATAGATTAAATAAAGGAGAATATGTGGTGAAAGAAGCAACCATGTCCAAATTAAAATCTACCAAAGTTGCTGATGAAACTATTTATAGCTGTTTGCAAATGTTGGGAGGTTATGGTTATATGGAAGAATATCCGTTAGCTCGTTTGTTGCGAGATAGCCGATTAGGACCAATTGGTGGAGGAACTTCAGAAATTTTAAGAGAAATTCTATCAAAGATTATTATTGACAAACAGAATTACAAACCTGCGGTTAAATAACAGAGCAATTGATATATATAAAATAGGGTAAGTCGGTTTTGCAAGGCTTAACCTTTTTTAATGAAGTGAATCGCAAAAAAAAATATAATGCTATCTAAATAAAGGCACTTTTCTATTAGTAATTAATAAGAGAATCAAGGGCATTGATAAAATATTTTAAAAATAATTCATCATTCATCATTCATCATTCATAAATATTATTATTTTTGCACCCGTAAATGAGAGGAGGTGTCTAAATTATGTTAATAATTCCAGTAAAAGACGGTGAGAACATCGATAGAGCGTTAAAACGTTACAAGCGAAAGTTCGATAAAACAGGTGTAGTAAGACAATTGAGAAGTCGTCAGGCTTTTACAAAGCCTTCTGTAACCAGAAGAGCGGAAGTACAAAAAGCCCAATACATCCAAAGATTAAAAGACAGTATCGAAAGTTAATATTTCAAATAACTTGTTATATTTAGAGTTCAAATAAATGTTTACATTTGTTTGAACTCTTTTTTTATGCGAAACTTATTGCAGTCCTTTTTAGAGTATCTTGAAAAAGAGAAAAACTACTCACCACTTACATTGAAGTCTTATCGAGAAGACATCACTTTCTTTATTGCACATCTAGAAGAAGAACACCCTGACTTGCAAATTCAAGAAATATCGTATGTTTTTGTTCGAAATTGGATGGTAAGCATGGTGGAACATGGCTTACAAAATGTGAGTATCAACCGAAAAATATCCAGTTTACAAACTTTTTTTAAGTTTTTACGTAAAACCAGTGTGTTGTCTGAAAATCCGTTAGCCAAGCACCAGCCATTAAAAAAACAAAAAAAAGTGCAAGTGCCATTTTCTGTAAAGGAAATGGAAAATTTGCAAGAGTTTACTTCTATGGGTTCAGATTATCAGGAAATATTACATAAAACCTTGATTGATTTTTTTTATGCAACTGGGGTCCGTAAATCCGAATTGATTGAACTTAATTTTTCTCAAGTAGATTTTGGAAAAAGTCAAATCAAGGTTTTAGGGAAAAGAAATAAAGAGAGAATTCTACCTATGATTCCATCTTTAAAGCAAAGTTTAGAGGTTTATGTAGAAGCAAGAATTAAATTTTTGAAAACAGTTTCTGAGGATTTTTTCTTCGTTAATAAAAATGGTGTTAAACTAAATCAAACATTTGTTTATAGGCTAATTAATTCCTACCTTAGTATTGTCTCTGAGAAAGCAAAGAAGAGTCCGCATGTGTTACGACATACATTTGCAACCCATTTGTTAAATCAAGGAGCCGACATCAATTCGGTAAAAGAGCTATTAGGACATTCAAGTTTGGCATCCACACAAGTTTATACCCACAGCAGTTTAGCTGAATTACAACTAGTGTATCAAAATGCACATCCAAGAAATCAGAAATAGTTCCAAGTCTAACCCAATAAATAATTTGTATTATGAAGGTAAACGTTCATGCAGTTAACTTCACAGTTGACCGAAAATTAGTCGATTTTATTCAAGAGAGATTGGATAAATTAGAAAAGTACTATGATAAAGTAGTTACTACTGATGTGTTTTTAAAAGTAGAGACTACAAGCGAAAAAGAAAATAAAATTGTAGAGATGAAAATTCATGTCCCAGGAGATGATTTTATGGTAAAAAAACAATGCAAGACTTTTGAAGAAGGAGTAGATCAAGCAAGGGAATCATTTGAAAGAATTTTAATTAAAAGAAAAGAAAAAATTAGCACATATTTGTAGTTTAAAAAAAAGTTTCAAAAATATTTTGATAGAAAAATAAAAGTCATACATTTGCAGTCCGTTAGAAATAGCGGACTTTTTTTGTATATGCCGGTATAGCTCAGTTGGCTAGAGCAGCTGATTTGTAATCAGCAGGTCGTGGGTTCGAGTCCCTCTATCGGCTCTTTGAAATTTTGGTTAATAACAGGGGAGATACTCAAGCGGCCAACGAGGGCAGACTGTAAATCTGTTGGGAAACCTTCGCAGGTTCGAATCCTGCTCTCCCCACAAACTTTTGAATAAGAATTTATCCGAAAGCTAGCTTTCGAGTAAATTCTTATTCAAAAGTTTGAGTAAGGTTTACCTTACTCAGGATCATGAAGCGAAGCGAAATAATCCTGCATGCGAATGGGTGGTTTCCTCAAGTTTGATTATGAATAAATTTTTATTCAAAAGATTGAGGTAGTATTGCCTAATTTAAGTGTAAAAGCGATATGATTCGCTATACTAATTTTAAGTTTATAATTTTAAATTTAAAATATTGCATTAGCCGGTGTAGCTCAGGGGTAGAGTGCTTCCTTGGTAAGGAAGAGGTCACGGGTTCAAATCCCGTCATTGGCTCAAATTTTTATTTACAAGAACACTAAATATATAACTAAGTTTTAAAATCAATTAAAATGGCAAAAGAAAATTTTAATCGTACCAAACCCCATTTAAATATTGGTACTATTGGTCACGTTGACCACGGTAAAACTACTTTGACTGCTGCAATTACTAAAGTATTGTTTGAGGCTGGATATTCTGGTACTCAAGCTAAGTCATTTGATCAAATTGACAATGCACCAGAAGAAAAAGAAAGAGGTATTACTATCAACACTTCTCACGTTGAGTATGAAACTGCTAACCGTCACTACGCTCACGTTGACTGTCCAGGTCACGCGGATTATGTAAAGAACATGGTTACTGGTGCTGCTCAGATGGACGGTGCTATCTTAGTAGTTGCTGCTACAGATGGTCCAATGCCACAAACTCGTGAGCACATCTTATTAGGTCGTCAGGTAGGTATTCCACGTATCGTTGTTTTTATGAACAAAGTGGACATGGTTGATGATGCTGAGTTGTTAGAATTAGTAGAAATGGAAATCCGTGATTTGTTGTCTTTTTACGAATATGATGGAGACAATGGTCCAGTTATCCAAGGTTCTGCTTTAGGAGCTTTAAATGGAGAAGGAAAATGGGTAGATACAGTTAAACAATTAATGGATGCTGTAGATGCTTGGATTGAAGAACCAGTTCGTGACAACCAAAAGCCATTCTTAATGCCTGTTGAAGACGTATTCACCATTACTGGTCGTGGTACTGTAGCTACTGGTCGTATCGAAACAGGTGTTGCTAACACTGGAGATCCTGTAGAGATCATCGGTATGGGTGCTGACAAATTAACTTCAACCATTACAGGGGTTGAGATGTTCCGTAAAATCTTAGATAGAGGTGAAGCTGGAGATAACGTTGGTTTATTGTTAAGAGGTATTGACAAAGCTGATATCCGTAGAGGTATGGTTATTTGTAAGCCAGGTTCAGTAAAACCACACGCTAAATTCAAAGCTGAGGTTTATATCTTGAAAAAAGAAGAAGGTGGTCGTCACACACCATTCCATAACAACTACCGTCCACAGTTCTATGTAAGAACTACTGACGTAACTGGTATCATTTCTTTACCAAGCGGAGTTGAGATGGTTATGCCAGGTGATAACTTAACAATTTCTGTTGATTTGTTAAGTCCAATCGCTTTATCAGTAGGTTTACGTTTCGCAATCCGTGAAGGTGGTAGAACTGTAGGTGCTGGTCAGGTAACTGAAATCTTAGACTAATCATATATTGTATATGAATCAAAAAGCCAATACTTAGGTGTTGGCTTTTTATCACAAACGGGTGTAGTTCAAGGGTAGAATAGCGGTCTCCAAAACCGTTGATGGGAGTTCGAATCTCTCCACCCGTGCAAATCTAATCGCAATGATAAAAGTTGTAAATTATATAACAGAAGCTTTTCAAGAGCTTAAAACAAACGTAACTTGGTTGTCTTGGTCAGAAGTACAAAGATATACTATCATTGTTGCATTGTTCTCTCTATTATTGTCGTTGGCAATTTGGGGTATCGATAGTGTATTTACCAAAGTAATTACTGGATTTCATAATTTGATAAACGGTTAATCATGTCTGATAATTCCTTAAAAAAGTGGTATGTAGTAAGGGCTGTTAGCGGTCAAGAGAATAAGGTAAAAACTTATATCGAGAACGAAATTAACAGATTGAACTTAGGGGATTATATTTCTCAAGTATTGGTGCCTACTGAAAAGGTGGTACAAGTGAGAGATGGAAAAAAAATTAGTAAAGACAAAGTTTACTTTCCTGGTTATGTAATGGTGGAAGCCAATTTAGCTGGAGAAGTTGCGCACATTATCAAATCAATCACAGGAGTCATTGGATTTTTAGGAGAAGTAAAAGGAGGGGATCCTGTGCCTTTGAGAATGTCGGAAGTAAATCGAATGTTAGGTAAAGTAGATGAATTGGCAACTAATATTGATAGTATGTCTATTCCATTTACTATCGGAGAAACTATTAAGGTTATTGATGGCCCATTCAATGGTTTCAATGGAACTATTGAAAAAATCAATGAAGAAAAGCGTAAGCTTGAAGTAATGGTGAAAATTTTCGGAAGAAAAACTCCATTGGAATTAAGTTTTATGCAAGTAGAAAAAGTATAATTTGTTACATTTTATAAACCGCATCTTTGCTTCCAATTGAAGATGTGCTAAATTTTTTAAACAATGGCTAAAGAAGTTAGTAAAGTAGTTAAACTACAAGTTAAGGGAGGTGCTGCGAATCCTTCGCCACCGGTTGGACCTGCTTTGGGAGCTGCTGGGGTTAACATCATGGAGTTTTGTAAACAATTTAATGCAAGAACTCAAGATAAACCCGGCAAAGTGTTACCAGTACAAATTACTGTGTACAAAGACAAGTCTTTCGACTTTGTTGTAAAAACTCCTCCAGCTGCAATTCAATTAATGGATGCTGCTAAAATTAAGTCAGGTTCAGGACAACCAAATCGTAAAAAAGCAGCTAGTGTTACTTGGGATCAAATCAAAGCTATTGCAGAAGACAAAATGCCAGACTTAAATGCTTTTACTTTAGAAAAAGCAATGAGCATGGTTGCAGGTACTGCAAGATCAATGGGTATTACAGTAACAGGTGCTGCACCTTTTTAAAATTTGAACGAACATGGCAAAATTGACAAAAAAGCAAAAAGTTGCTGCAGCAAAAATCGAAAAAAACAAGCTTTATAATTTAGTAGATGCTTCCTCTTTATTAAAAGAAGTTGCTTACGCTAAGTTTGATGAGTCGGTTGACATTGCTGTAAAATTAGGAGTAGATCCTAGAAAAGCAAACCAAATGGTTAGAGGAGTGGTAACATTGCCTCATGGAACCGGTAAAGATATGAAAGTATTGGCATTGGTTACCCCAGACAAAGAAGCAGAAGCAAAAGCTGCTGGTGCTGACTTTGTAGGATTAGATGATTATTTACAAAAGATTAAAGATGGTTGGACGGATGTGGATGTAATTATCACAATGCCTGCTGTAATGGGTAAATTAGGTCCGTTAGGTCGTATTTTAGGACCTCGTGGTTTGATGCCAAACCCTAAAACTGGTACAGTAACTATGGAAGTAGGTAAGGCTGTACAAGAAGTAAAATCTGGTAAAATTGATTTTAAAGTAGACAAAACAGGTATTGTTCATGCAGGAATTGGAAAAATTTCCTTTGATGCAAACAAAATCGCTGAGAATGCTTCTGAAATCATTCAAACGTTAATCAAGTTAAAACCAACTGCTGCTAAAGGTACTTATATCAAGTCTATTCACTTGTCTAGCACTATGAGTCCTGCTATCGCTTTAGATCCTAAAGCAGTATAATTGGTAGTTAAAACATTAAAATTATGACAAGAGAAGAAAAATCAAGAGTAATTGAAGATTTAACTGCACAGTTGGCTAGTTCAAACGTTGTCTACCTTGCAGATATCTCTGGTTTAGATGCAGAAACTACTTCAAATTTAAGAAGAGCTTGTTTTAAAGCAGGTATTCAGTTAAATGTAGTTAAAAACACCTTGCTTGAAAAAGCATTGGAAGCATCTGAGTTTGAGTATGGGGACCTTCCATCCGTATTGAAAGGAAATACTTCCATCATGATTGCGGAATCTGGAAATGCTCCAGCTAAATTAATCAAAGAATTCAGAAAGAAATCTGACAAACCAATCTTAAAAGGAGCTTTCATTCACCAAGCAGTATTTATTGGAGACAACCAATTAGATGCCTTGATTGCATTGAAATCTAAAGAAGAAGTTATCGGAGAAATCATCGGATTGTTACAATCTCCTGCTAAAAATGTGGTATCTGCACTTAAATCAGGTGGAAGTACTATTGCAGGTTTGGTTAAAACACTTTCTGAAAGATAATTTTCAAAAACAAAACGCACTAAATTAAATATTTTTAAAAACTTTTAAATCGATAGAAAAATGGCAGATTTGAAACAATTCGCAGAACAATTAGTAAACTTAACTGTAAAAGAAGTTAATGAATTAGCAACCATCTTAAAAGAAGAATATGGTATTGAACCAGCTGCTGCTGCTGTTGCTGTAGCTGCAGGTCCTGTTGCAGGTGGCGGTGATGACGCTGCTGCTGAGCAAACTGAATTCACTGTAGTATTGAAAGATGCTGGTGCTTCTAAATTAGCTGTAGTTAAAGCTGTAAAAGAATTAACAGGTTTAGGATTAAAAGAAGCTAAAGACTTAGTAGACGGAGCTCCTGCAAACGTAAAAGAAGCTGTATCTAAGGATGAAGCTGAAGGTTTGAAAAAAGCTTTAGAAGAAGCTGGAGCTGTAGTAGAGCTTAAGTAATTCTTTTAGAGTTTAAAAATTAGGTTTAGGTCTGGAACGAAAGTTCTGAGACCTAAACCATTTTTCGTATAATAAAATTGAACATCATTTTATTATAAATTTTAGTTTAAAATACGAAAAATTTATCATCGCTACGAAGAAATTAGCCACCGTGTTTGCATAACCCAACCGCTAAAGAGATGTATCGATTTTAAAAAAGAAAGTATCCATTAAACTGTGTATAAACACAACAAATTACTTTTTTTTAATCAAAATTTTGTCCATTGATGATAACAAATCAGACTGAAAGATTGAATTTTGCCTCCACCAAACATATTCCACAGTATCCAGACTTTTTGGATATTCAGATTAAGTCGTTCAAAGACTTTTTCCAATTGGAAACTAAATCTGACGAGAGAGGCAACGAAGGTCTTTATAATACCTTCATGGAAAACTTTCCAATCACTGACACTAGAAACAACTTCGTTCTTGAGTTTTTAGACTATTTTGTAGATCCACCACGTTACACTATTCAGGAGTGTATTGAAAGAGGGTTGACCTACAGTGTACCTTTAAAAGCAAGGTTAAAGTTATATTGTACCGACCCGGAACATGAGGATTTTGAAACCATCGTTCAAGATGTGTATTTAGGAACCATTCCTTACATGACTCCAAGTGGTACTTTTGTAATTAATGGAGCAGAAAGGGTAATTGTATCGCAATTACACCGTTCACCAGGGGTTTTCTTTGGTCAATCTTTCCATGCTAATGGAACAAAATTATATTCTGCTCGTGTAATTCCATTCAAAGGTTCTTGGATTGAATTTGCTACAGACATCAATAATGTGATGTATGCATACATCGACAGAAAGAAAAAATTACCGGTAACTACTTTATTCCGTGCCATTGGATATGAAAGAGATAAGGATATCTTAGAAATTTTTGACCTTGCAGAGGAAATTAAAGTTTCTAAAACCGGATTGAAAAAATATATCGGTAGAAAATTAGCTGCTCGTGTATTGAATACTTGGTTTGAAGACTTTGTAGACGAAGATACAGGAGAAGTAGTTTCTATTGAGCGTAACGAAATCATCTTAGATCGTGATACCATTATTGACAAAGACAATGTGGAACAAATCATCGATTCTAACGTAAAATCTATCTTGTTGCATAAAGAAAACAACAACCAAGCAGATTTTACCATCATACATAATACTTTACAAAAAGACCCTACCAACTCTGAAAAAGAAGCGGTAGAACATATATACCGTCAATTACGAAATGCAGAACCACCAGATGAGGAAACTGCAAGAGGTATTATTGACAAATTATTCTTTTCTGACCAACGTTACAACTTAGGAGATGTAGGTCGTTACAGAATGAACAAAAAATTAGGGTTGGATATTCCTATGGACAAACAAGTTTTGACCAAAGAGGATATCATCACTATCGTGAAATATTTGATTGAATTGATCAACTCTAAAGCGGAGATTGATGATATTGATCACTTATCGAACAGGCGTGTAAGAACCGTTGGTGAACAACTTTCTGCACAATTTGGTGTTGGTTTGGCTCGTATGGCAAGAACCATCCGTGAAAGAATGAACGTAAGAGATAATGAGGTATTTACTCCAATTGACTTGATTAATGCCAAAACATTATCTTCTGTAATCAATTCATTCTTTGGTACCAACCAGTTATCTCAGTTTATGGACCAAACCAATCCATTGTCAGAGATTACCCACAAACGAAGATTGTCAGCTTTAGGTCCGGGTGGTCTTTCCAGAGAAAGAGCAGGATTTGAGGTGCGTGACGTTCACTATACCCATTACGGAAGATTGTGTCCGATTGAAACCCCTGAAGGACCAAACATTGGTTTGATTTCTTCATTAGGTGTATTTGCGAAAGTAAATAGCATGGGATTCATCGAAACTCCTTACCGCAAAGTAGAAAACGGTGTGGTTGCTATCCAATCAGAACCTATTTATTTAAGTGCTGAAGAAGAAGAAGGTAAGATGATTGCACAGTCAAACATTGAAATGGATAGTAAAGGTAAAATTACTGCAGATAGAGTAATTGCAAGAGAAGAAGGAGATTTCCCTGTAGTAGATCCAACAACTATTCATTACACAGATGTTGCTCCGAACCAAATTGCTTCTATCTCAGCTTCGTTAATTCCGTTCTTAGAGCACGATGATGCGAACCGTGCTTTGATGGGATCTAACATGATGCGTCAAGCAGTACCTTTAATGAGACCACAAGCTCCAATTGTTGGAACAGGTTTAGAAAGACAAGTTGCTTCTGACTCAAGAGTATTGATCAATGCTGAAGGAGATGGAACGGTAGAATACGTTGATGCAAACAAAATTGTAATCAAATACGATCGTTCAGAAAGAGAAAAAATGGTAAGTTTTGACTCAGATGAAAAGACCTATAATTTGATCAAATTCCAAAAAACCAACCAAAGTACTTGTATCAACTTAAAACCAATCGTAAGAAAAGGAGATAGAATTGCCAAAGGACAAGTGCTTTGTGAAGGATATGCTACCCAAAACGGAGAATTGGCTTTAGGAAGAAATTTAAAAGTTGCTTTCATGCCTTGGAAAGGGTACAACTTTGAAGATGCGATTGTAATTTCTGAAAGAGTTGCTCGTGAAGATATTTTTACCTCTATCCATATTGATGATTATTCATTAGAAGTTAGAGATACCAAGTTAGGTAACGAAGAATTGACCAACGATATACCAAACGTTTCTGAAGAAGCTACCAAAGATTTGGATGAAAACGGTATGATCAGAATTGGTGCAGAAGTAAAACCTGGCGACATCTTGATTGGTAAAATCACTCCAAAAGGAGAATCTGATCCAACCCCAGAAGAAAAATTATTAAGAGCAATATTCGGAGATAAAGCTGGAGATGTGAAAGATGCATCTTTAAAAGCTTCTCCCTCTCTAAGTGGTGTAGTTTTAGATAAAAAATTATTCGCAAGAGCAGTAAAAGATAAACGTAAGAAAACCAAAGATAAAGATGATGTAGCATCTTTAGAAATGGAGTATGAAGTGAAATTCAATGAGTTGAAAGATAAGTTGGTTGACAAATTATTCCAATTGGTAAATGGTAAAACTTCTCAAGGAGTGATGAATGAATTAGGAGAAGAAGTGTTGCCAAAAGGTAAAAAGTATACCCAAAAAATGTTAAATGTTGTAGATGATTTCGCTCATTTAAGCAAAGGACAATGGGTTGCTGACGATGAAACCAATGAAATTATCAACGATTTATTGCACAACTACAAAATCAAGTTAAACGATTTACAAGGTGCATTAAGAAGAGATAAATTCACCATTACCGTTGGAGACGAATTACCAGCAGGAATTTTAAAACTAGCTAAAGTTTACATTGCTAAAAAACGTAAATTAAAAGTTGGGGATAAAATGGCAGGTCGCCACGGAAACAAAGGTATTGTAGCTCGTATTGTAAGAGACGAAGACATGCCTTTTTTGGAAGACGGAACACCAGTAGATATTGTATTGAACCCACTAGGGGTACCTTCTCGTATGAACATCGGTCAGATTTACGAAACCGTGTTAGGATGGGCAGGATTGAAATTAGGTAAAAAGTTTGCTACCCCAATTTTTGACGGTGCTTCTTTAGACCAAATCAATGAAATTACTGACGAAGCTGGAATCCCTCGTTTTGGTCACACGTATTTGTATGATGGTGGTACAGGAGAAAGATTCCACCAACCTGCAACCGTAGGGGTAATTTATATGTTGAAATTAGGCCACATGGTAGATGATAAGATGCACGCACGTTCTATCGGTCCATACTCTTTGATTACACAACAACCATTAGGAGGTAAAGCTCAATTTGGAGGTCAAAGATTTGGAGAGATGGAGGTATGGGCTCTAGAAGCTTATGGTGCTTCAAGTACCTTAAGAGAAATTTTGACGGTTAAATCAGATGACGTAATCGGTAGAGCGAAAACTTACGAAGCTATCGTAAAAGGAGAGCCAATGCCGGAACCTGGATTGCCTGAGTCATTCAACGTATTGATGCACGAACTCAAAGGTTTAGGTTTAGACATCCGATTAGAAGAATAATTTAGTTCGGTAGGTGTACCAACACCTACCTCACTTAACCACCTTAATTTACTATCGTCATGATAAACAGAAATAAAGATAAAAACACCGTAAAGAGATTTAACAAAATCACCATAGGTTTGGCATCGCCAGAAACCATGCTTGCGGAGTCAAGAGGGGAAGTGTTGAAGCCAGAAACTATCAACTACCGTACCCACAAACCGGAAAGAGACGGATTGTTCTGCGAAAGAATCTTTGGTCCGGTAAAAGATTATGAATGTGCTTGTGGAAAGTACAAAAGAATTCGCTACAAAGGAATCGTTTGTGACCGTTGTGGTGTAGAAGTAACCGAGAAAAAAGTTCGTAGAGATCGTATTGGTCATATCAATTTAGTAGTGCCAATTGCTCATATTTGGTACTTCCGTTCGCTGCCAAACAAAATTGGATATATCTTAGGATTGCCATCTAAGAAATTAGATATGATCATTTACTATGAAAGATACGTAGTAATACAGCCAGGTATTGCCAAAAATATAGAAGGCGACGATTTACAAGTAATGGACTTTTTAACAGAAGAAGAATATCTAAATATTTTAGATACCCTTCCGATGGAAAACCAATATTTAGATGATAACGATCCAAACAAATTCATCGCCAAAATGGGTGCAGTATGTATCATGGATTTGTTGTCAAGAATCGACTTGGATGCATTGTCGTATGAATTACGTCACAATGCAAACAATGAAACTTCTAAGCAAAGAAAAACAGAAGCTTTGAAAAGATTGCAAGTTGTGGAAGCTTTCCGCGATGCAAACATGAACAGAGAAAACAAGCCAGAATGGATGATTTTAAAAGTGATTCCGGTAATTCCACCAGAGTTAAGACCTTTAGTGCCTTTAGATGGTGGAAGATTTGCTACCTCAGACTTGAATGATTTATACAGAAGAGTTATCATCCGTAACAATCGTTTAAAAAGATTGATGGAAATCAAAGCTCCAGAAGTAATCTTGAGAAACGAAAAAAGGATGTTGCAAGAAGCTGTAGACTCTTTATTTGATAATACAAGAAAAGCTTCTGCTGTTAAAACAGAATCTAACCGACCATTAAAATCGTTATCTGACTCCTTAAAAGGAAAACAAGGACGTTTCCGTCAAAACTTGTTAGGAAAACGTGTAGATTACTCGGCTCGTTCGGTAATTGTGGTTGGTCCAGAATTAAAATTATATGAGTGTGGATTGCCAAAAGATATGGCAGCTGAATTGTACAAACCTTTTGTAATTAGAAAATTAATTGAAAGAGGAATTGTAAAAACAGTAAAATCTGCGAAAAAAATCATCGATAAAAAAGAGCCAGTTGTTTGGGATATCTTAGAAAATGTAATCAAAGGACATCCGGTGTTATTAAACCGTGCTCCTACTTTACACCGTTTAGGAATCCAAGCATTCCAGCCTAAATTAATCGAAGGGAAAGCAATTCAGTTACACCCATTAACTTGCACTGCATTTAATGCGGATTTTGATGGTGACCAGATGGCAGTTCACTTGCCATTAGGTCCCGAGGCTATTTTAGAAGCTCAATTGTTAATGTTGGCTTCACACAATATCTTAAACCCAGCCAATGGTGCTCCGGTAACGGTTCCTTCTCAAGACATGGTTCTTGGTTTGTACTACATGACCAAAGAAAGATTGTCTACTCCTGAATTAAAAGTAAAAGGAGAAAATATGACTTTTTATTCACCAGAAGAAGTAACCATTGCTATCAACGAAGGTATTTTAGACTTAAATGCTCGCATTAAAGTTCGTACCAAAGATTTGGATGAAAACGGAAATATTGTAACCAAGTTAATCCAAACTACTGCTGGTAGAGTATTATTTAACGAAGTAGTACCAACCAAAGCAGGTTACATCAACGAAGTTTTGACTAAAAAGTCTTTAAGAGATATTATTGGAAGAATTTTAGCATCTACCGATGTCCCAACTACTGCTGCTTTCTTAGACAGTATGAAGGACATGGGGTACAAGTATGCATTCCAAGGAGGTTTGTCATTTAGTTTGGGAGATATTGTAATTCCTGAGCAAAAATTAGACTTGATTGCAGATGCAAATGAGCAAGTGGCAAACATTACCATGAACTATAACATGGGTCTGATCACTAATAACGAACGTTACAACCAGGTGATTGACGTGTGGACTTCTACCAATGCCATGTTAACAGAATTGGCAATGAAAAAGATTCGTGAAGATCAACAAGGATTTAACTCAGTATATATGATGTTAGATTCTGGAGCCAGGGGATCTAAAGAGCAGATTCGTCAGTTAACAGGGATGCGTGGTTTGATGGCTAAGCCTAAAAAATCAACCGCTGCAGGTGGTGAAATTATCGAAAACCCGATTCTTTCTAACTTTAAAGAAGGTTTATCGATTTTAGAATACTTTATTTCAACCCATGGTGCTCGTAAAGGTTTGGCAGATACTGCATTAAAAACAGCAGATGCCGGATACTTGACCAGAAGATTACATGACGTATCTCAAGATGTAATTGTAAACTCTGTAGATTGTGGTACTTTAAGAGGTATTGAAGTTTCTCCGTTGAAGAAAAATGAAGAAATTGTAGAAACTCTTGGGGAAAGAATTTTAGGTCGTGTGGCATTGCAAGATGTGATCAACCCGATGAATTCTGAAATTTTAGTTCATGCAGGAGAAGAAATTACAGAAAAGATTGTTGCTGCAATTGAAGCTTCTCCAGTAGAAAAAGTAGAAGTAAGATCTCCATTAACTTGTGAAGCAGAAAAAGGAATTTGTGCAAAATGTTACGGAAGAAACTTAGCTACTGGTAAAATGATCCAAATGGGTGAAGCAGTTGGAGTAGTAGCTGCACAGTCAATTGGTGAACCGGGAACTCAGTTAACTTTAAGAACTTTCCACGTTGGAGGGGTTGCTGGTGGTGTTTCTGAAGAGTCAAGCATTGTAACTCGTTTCAAAGGAAGATTAGAAATTGAAGATTTAAAAACCGTAATGGGTACTGATTTCGATGGAAATCAAATTGAAATCGTTGTTTCTCGTTCTACGGAATTGAAATTGGTAGACGTGAACACCGGAATGGTATTAAATACGCACAACATTCCTTATGGTTCAAGCATCTTTGTAAAAGACGGTGATGTAGTTGAAGCAGCTACCACCATTTGTAAATGGGATCCATTTAACGGGGTTATTATTTCTGAAACTGCTGGTAAAGTTGCTTTTGAAGATTTAGAACAAGGACAAACTTTCCAGGTTGAAATTGACGAACAAACAGGATTCCAAGAAAAAGTAATTTCTGAAAGTAGAAACAAAAAACTAGTTCCAACCTTGTTAATCTTCGGTAAAAACGATGAGTTAATCAAATCGTACAACTTACCGGTAGGGGCTCACTTAATGGTAGAAAATGGAGAGAAGATTCAAGCGGGTAAAATTTTGGTAAAAATCCCACGTAGATCCTCTAAAGCAGGAGACATTACCGGAGGTTTACCTCGTATTACAGAGTTGTTAGAAGCTCGTAATCCATCTAACCCGGCGGTTGTTACTGAAATTGATGGAGTAGTTAGCTTTGGAAAAATTAAGAGAGGAAACCGTGAAATTGTGGTGGAATCTAAATTTGGTGAAGTAAAGAAATACTTAGTTAAATTATCAAACCAAATTTTAGTTCAAGAAAACGACTTTATCAAAGCTGGTATGCCATTATCTGATGGTGCTATTACTCCAGAAGATATCCTAAGAATTCAAGGCCCATCTGCCGTTCAGCAATATTTGGTAAATGAAATCCAAGAGGTATATCGTTTACAAGGGGTAAAAATAAACGACAAGCACTTTGAAGTTGTAATACGTCAGATGATGCGTAAAGTATTGGTGCAAGATCCAGGAGATACTTTGTTCCTAGAAGAGCAGATGATTCATACCAAAGATTTTATTGAAGAAAATGATAAATTATTTGGACTAAAAGTAGTAGAAGATGCTGGTGATTCACAAAACTTGAAACCGGGTCAGATTGTTTCTCCTAGAGAGTTAAGAGATGAAAACTCTTTGTTGAAGCGTGAAGACAAACAGTTAGTTGTAGCGAGAGATGTTGTTCCAGCTACTGCAACTCCTGTGTTACAAGGAATTACTCGTGCTTCGTTACAAACCAAGTCGTTTATTTCAGCTGCTTCGTTCCAGGAAACCACTAAAGTATTAAATGAAGCTGCAGTTGCTGGTAAAATAGATACCTTGGAAGGATTGAAAGAAAATGTAATTGTTGGACACAGAATTCCTGCTGGTACTGGTATGAGACAATATGATAATTTCTTGGTTGGTTCTAAAGAAGAGTACAACCAAATGATGATAGCTAAAGAAGAATATAGATATTAATATTATGAACGACCCACAAAATCCGCAAGGACAAATTAATATCGAATTAGATGAGCAAACTGCGGAAGGCATTTACTCAAATTTGGCCATCATCAATCATTCTCACTCTGAGTTTGTAGTTGACTTTATCAACATGATGCCTGGTGTACCAAAAGCAAAAGTGAAGGCGAGAATTATCTTAACTCCACAACATGCAAAAAGATTTCTAGGTGCTTTAGCAGAGAATATCCAAAGGTTTGAAAGTACATATGGAGATATCTCTGAAAGTGAGCAACCAACGATTCCTTTAAGTTTTGGCCCAACCGGACAAGCATAAACTTAATAAAGCCCTAACTATGTTGGGGCTTTGTTTTTATTTAAACTAGACTTTAAATTAATATAAAAAAAACCCGCTAATTAGCGGGTTTTTTTAAAATTTAATATTTACAGGCTCTCTTTTAATCTCTCCATCTTTGGCATATTCAAAAAACCATTGGTTATTATTTTTTAACAAAATACCTTGTTTTTCGTTTTTAATAGCTGTAAAAATATCTTTTTGTGAAGTATAATAAATCTTGTAAATCACTTTTGGAGTGGCATCGATTAACTGAAAACCATTTTCAATTGGTTGTGCGTATAAAATTTCAATATCATTATGAACAACGGTTGGTGTAGTTTCTTTTGGACTTAAAACTTTATTTTTTTGGTATAATTTTTCAAATTGATCAAAAATAAGAGGGTCTATCAAACTTTTCTCAGCCTGACGAAATGCTTGATTATAGGCAAGATTAAAATCTTTTTCTCTTGATTTGCCAATTTCTGATTCCAAAACTACTTGGTTGGTACAATCTTTAAATTGAAGAACCAAAGAACAGCTAATACTTCCACTTTGGTCATGAATATCTATAGTTAACATATCACATCTGTTAATGAGATAATCTTTAGGAATTTCATTTTCATAATAAACCTCAAATCCCCTTCTTTCCAAAGCAAGTTTCGACAAGTAGTTTAAGTTAAACTGATTCTCCGTTTTAAAATCAGAAAATTTTTTTGGAATAATGATTACATTTCTTTGTCCTGAAACAAAAGAGGTAAAAACCAATAAAGTGCAAAGTGCAAAACAGATGATTTTTTTCATAGAATTTTAAAGCTTAAACTTCAAAGATAATTATTTTAAAGTTTTTCCTCATCAGCAAAACTATAATAATCGTTAGCAGTTACAATTATGTGGTCTAAAAGTTTTATTTCCAATGCTTCTCCTGCTATTTTAATTTTTTTAGTTAAGTTAATGTCTGAATGACTTGGGTTTGGTCTTCCTGAGGGATGGTTATGACTTAAAATGATACCTGTAGCATGATGTTCTAAAGCTGCTTTAAAAACCAATCGATTATCTACTATTGTACCGGAGATTCCCCCCTTGCTTATTTGACATTTATGAATCACTTTATTGGCATTGTTTAAATACAGTACCCAAAATTCCTCATGATATAAATCTCCAATAATTGGATGTATGATATTAAACGCATCTTTACTGCAGGTTATCTTAATCAAATCTTTTACTTCAGATTGTCTAATTCTTTTGCCAAGTTCTAATGCAGCAATAATGGAGATTGCTTTAGCTTCACCAATACCTTTAAATTTCAATAATTGATGGATGCTTAATTTTCCTAATAAATGCAAATGATTCTGACTTTGTGCTAAAATTCTTTTACACAAGTCTACGGCAGATTCGTTTCTAGATCCAGTTCCAATCAATATGGCTAATAATTCCGCATCTGTTAAGGCTGAACGACCTCTTAACATGAGTTTTTCTCTTGGTTGGTCATCTTCGGCCCATTGTGCTATGGATTTATAGGTGTTTCCCATAAAGAGTTGGTTATATAGGTATTTATTTAACGTATAAATTTAAATAAAATATCTTTTAGGGAAAAAACTTCACTACGTTGTTTTTAATTTATACCCAACTTTTTACTTCCTCTAAATTAATTCCTCCATAATTACCAGAACTCATGAGTAATAGTGCAGTTTGCTTTAAATCTTGGCTTTTTAAAAATTCACGAAAAAATTGTGGATTTGTATGTACGATTAAATCTTGTTTTTGAAATGCTTGCTTTATTTGCCCTTCGGTAATTTCTTGCATTCGCTTAATTTGCAAAGCTTCTGGGCTGTAAAAAACAACTGCAGTATCTGCTGCATCTAATGCTTGTTGGTATTCTTTTAAAAACTCTGGATTTAAACTGCTGTAGGTGTGTAATTCCAAACAAGCCAATAATTTCCAATTGGCAAATTGTTGTTTTACCGCATTGGTCGTAGCCTTTACTTTACTTGGTGAATGTGCAAAGTCTTTAAAAATTACAGTTTGGGTACTTTCTGCGATTTTTTCCAACCGTTTGCTTGCTCCTTTAAAAGTTGCAATGGCTTCATAAAAGTCTAATTCATCAATTCCCATGCATTGACAAATCCATTTGGCGCCCGCTAAGTTATTCAAATTATGTGCTCCAAAAATCTGAAGTGGCATCCAACCTTCGGTAGTTTCTATCCAAGTTTTGTTGTTTTCAACTTTATAAACAGGAGTTTTATAAGCGATTTTTCGGATAGGATTGGTGGCATTTTCTGCCACTTTTTTAACCAAATCATCTTCTTCATTATAAATTAATATCCCACCTGGAGTAATTTTTTCAATAAAAATTTCAAATTGCTCTACATAATTTTCTATGGTTGGAAACACATTGATATGGTCCCAAGCGATACCAGATATTAAAGCAATATTTGGGTGGTATAAATGAAATTTAGGTCGTAAATCAATTGGTGAGGTGAGGTATTCATCCCCTTCTAATACCATAAAATCATTTTCGTTAGTCAAATGCACCATGGTTTCAAATCCTTCTAATAAGGCACCAACCATATAATCAACTTCTTTGTTGCATTCTTGCATCACATGCAAAACCATAGAAGTAATTGTGGTTTTTCCGTGCGATCCTCCTATCACAACTCTTGTTTTATCTTTGCTTTGCTGGTATAAAAATTCAGGATAAGAATAAATGGTTAATCCCATTTTTTGAGCTTGGATTAACTCAGGGTTATCTGCTTTGGCATGCATTCCAACAATCACCGCATCTAAATTAGCATGTATTTTTTCAGGAAACCAACCAAAAGTTGGTGGCAAAAGTCCATATTTTTCTAACCTTGATTTGGATGGTTCAAAAATGGTGTCGTCACTTCCGGTAATTTGGTATCCTTTATGGTGTAATGCCAAAGCTAAATTGTGCATGGCTGCACCTCCAATAGCAATAAAATGAATGTTCATGGGTGTATGATGCTTGCACTACAAATGTAAAATTTTACCTAGAAAAACATTCTACAAATAATAGCTATTTTTTGAAGAAGAAGCACTTTTCAGTTTTTGAGCTTTAGCAGCGTCTTTCATTTTGTTGGAATACAAATCAAACAATCGTTGAAAAGTTACTTTAGAATTGCCAATTTGATGAGCTTTTAAAAAATATTGTTCCGCTTTCTCGTATCTTTTGAAATATTCTTCAATGTGACCATATGCTAAATAGCCATCAACTTTAGATATTTGCATCAATTCAGTAGCATATTTCAGGGATTTTTTTTCGCTTCCTCCAAAAATTCCGGGCAATTCACAATAAAACATTACCAATGCCCAACGAACATGAATATGATATGGATCTAGTGAAGCCGCTTTTAAAAAAGAAGCTTCTATGGTGTCAATCAATCTTAATGCTTTGAATTTGCTAATTTCTTTGGCATGAAAACCCATGGCACCACCATATTTAAAGTGAAAATCGGCATTTTTTGGAAAAACATCTTTAAGTTTTCCAAAATGCATCATGCAACTTTCCCAATCTTTTTGATAAAAAGCAATGTCTCCCAAATATTCCATCGCTTGATAGTCTTTAGGATTCTCAGTTAAAATTTTTTCAAACACCTTTTTAGCTTCCTCGTACTTGCTTTGTTCAAATAGTTGAATGCCTTTTTGGAGGTCGTTGTTAAATAAGAAATTAAGGAATAAAATGACAAAAAATTTCATTTCATTTTTTTGTAAAAATACAAAAGGCACTCCATTCGAAGTGCCTTTTAAAATTTTGTTTGCTACTGTTTATCTTACAATAGTCATTTCCTCTATTAAATGTTTTGCACCAGCATATTTGTCAATGATGAATAATATAAAACGAGCATCCACATTAATGGTTCTTTGTAGGTTTTTGTCAAAGTTAACATCTCCTGCCATGGCTTCGATATTGCCATCAAAAGCCAAACCAATCAATTCTCCTTTGCCATTTAATACCGGAGAACCTGAATTACCACCAGTAATATCATTATCCGTTAAAAAGTTTACTGGCATATAACCTGCTTTATCTGCATACATTCCAAAATCTTTTTTATTGAATAATTCAATCAAAGGAGCTGATAAATCAAATTCTGGGTCACCAGCTTTGTGTTTTTTTACCATCCCTTCAAGGGTAGTGTAGTTATTGATTTTAGCATCATTTCTTTTATCTGCTGATAATGCTCTTACTTTACCGTATGTTAAACGCAAAGTAGAGTTGGCATCCGGATACAGAATAGTACTTAATTTAGATGCTCTTAGTCCTGCTACCAAATTGCGGAAACCTTTTTGGTATTTTTCTTCTGCAGCTTTTAAAGCATCCGATTTGTTGTTTAAATGCTCTAATAAATTGCTAGAAAGTTGGTACATTGGGTCATTTTCTATCAAAGCTACATTTGGTAATTCTAAGAAAGCTAATAATCTTTCTTTAGAAGTAAATAAGCTTAAGTCAAAAGCATTACCTACATATTTAGCAAAATCGGTTTTGTTATTCACCATTTCTTGAACTTTGCTAGCTAACGGATAACCAACAGCTTTGGTAGAATACAATTCTAATTGACCAGCCATCACATCTTTTTCTAAAGGCATATAAACACCTTCAAAACTAGCCTCAATGGCACCAACCAATCTTCCTTTCATACCATCTCGTTCTGCTTGACTTCCTTTGGCATATTGAATCAAACTTCTGCCAAGTCTACTTGGTAATATAGCAAAAGCACTACCACGTAACATAGTTTGTAAATAGTTGTCGTGTCTGGCTTTTTCATTGGTCATTCCATAAAAAGCATTGATATCGGTAATCACACTACCGTACATTTCTTTGTTGGCTTTTCTATTTGCCCAACTTTCAAATTTCTTTTCAGTTTTGCGTTTTAAATCGGCAGTTTTAAATTTAGTCAACGCATCAATCATTCCTTGACGATTTTTCCAGTAGTTGGCAATAGAAGCATATTTAGAAGCATAACCTAAACGAATTTTATCGTCTTTATCCATATGCACTTTCATTTTATCCATGCTCATTTTACTTCCTTCTACCCAAGCAGGATAGGCAAATTTTACATTTTGTTCAATTCCTTCGGCTGGCATCCAACGGTTAGTTCTTCCAGGATATCCTAAAATCATGGCAAAATCACCTTCTTTTACACCTTTCAAGCTAATTGGCAAATGGTGTTTTGGTTTAAAAGGAACGTTGTCCGCTGAATAATCTGCAGAGTTGTTGTTTTTGTCGGCATATACTCTAAACAAGGCAAAGTCACCGGTATGACGAGGCCATTCCCAGTTGTCGGTGTCTCCACCAAATTTTCCAATGCTTTCGGTTGGAGTTCCTACCAAACGAACATCAGTATAATCTTCATACACAAAATAGTAATATTCATTACCTTGAAAAAACGGACGTACAGAAACAGTATATTTTCCACCACCATCATTTTCTTTTTGAATTTTGGCAATTTCTTGGTTAATGGCTTTTTCTCTTTCAGCTTCAGTCATTTGGTTGTTTACCACTCCTAAAATTCTTTTGGTAACATCGTCCATACGAACAAAGAAGCGAACAAACAAACTTTTAGGTTTTAACTCTTGTTTTCTGTTCATTGCCCAAAAACCATCACGCAAATAATTACTTTCAGGTGTTGATAATTCTGCAATGGCATCATAACCACAGTGGTGGTTGGTTAATACCAAACCATCTTTAGAAATAATTTCTGCAGTACAACCTCCATTAAATTGTACGATAGCATCTTTAAGGCTGCTGTTGTTGATGCTGTAAATTTCTTCAGCAGTTAACTGCAAGCCCATTTTTTGCATGTCACGTTGGTTTAAACGTTGGATATGCATTAAAAACCACATTCCTTCATCTGCTTTCAAAACATTTGGAAGCAAGGAACAAATAACCACTAGGGTCAAAATTATTTTTTTCATGTTGAGATAAATTAATTACAGTATTTGTAGCATCAAATACCAAAATGTTTCGTTTGCGAATATAGTTATTTATATGTAGATAGTTTTTTTGTGAGATAGAAGATGCTCTTAAAATTTTGTGAAAGAATAAACCTTTGATTTTGGTTATGGTCTTAGTATTATAACTATTTAATAAAGTAGCAATGAAACAAGTATTGATTGGAGCATTAATGTTAACAAGTATGGCATTTGCTCAAAAAAGAGAAGGTCAGCAACCAATGAATGCAGAAGTTAGGGTAGAAAAAATGACAGAGCGTATGTCGGCTGAACTACAATTATCAGACGATCAAAAAAAACAAGTAAAAGAATTGTTGGCCAAACAATCAGAAGCTAGAAAGGCTGATATGGAAGAACGTAGGGCAAAAATGCGTGAAAAAATGGAGGAGAGAAATGCTTTTAAAGCGGAGATGGATAAAATTTTAACTCCAGAGCAAAAAGAAAAATGGGAAGCCATTAAAAAAGAGAATCGCGAAAAAATACAAGAAAAAAGAGGGGAGATGCAGCAGAAAAGAGAGAAGAAAAAAGAAGGAAAACAAAAATAAAAAGGATAGCCCACAGTAAAATTGTGGGCTTTTTTTATTAGTTTTATTTAGAGCGGTATTTGTCCTTCCACCTATTTTCAATGAATTTTTCTAGTTCTTTTTCTCTTGAGTTGTTTCCGGGTTGATACAAAGCAGTACCCTCTAATGAGTTAGGTAAAAATTCTTGTTCTACAAAATTATTAGTATAGTTGTGGGCATAAGCATAGTTTTCGCCATAACCAATTTCTTTCATTAATTTGGTTGGGGCATTTCGTAAATGTAATGGCACAGGCAAATCACCTGTTTTTTGTACCAACTGTTGTGCTTGGTTAATTGCCATGTAAGCCGAATTGCTTTTGGGAGAAGTAGCCAAATAAATGATACATTCGCTCAACAATATTCCACTTTCCGGATGTCCAATTACTTGTACTGCCTGAAAGGTATTGTTGGCTAAAATCAATGCGGTTGGATTGGCCAAACCAACATCTTCCGCAGCTAAAATGAGTAATCTTCGGTCTATAAATTTAACATATTCTCCACCTTCTAACAATCTGGCCAGCCAGTATACAGCAGCATTAGGGTCGCTTCCTCTAACGGATTTAATCAAGGCTGAGATGATATCGTAGTGGTTTTCTCCATTCTTGTCAAAATTGACTAGTTTTTTCGGAACAATCTCCTGAACTATGGTATTGGTAATTTCGGTACCATTATCAACATTTAATGCCACCAATTCTAAAGAGTTTAATAATTTTCGGGCATCTCCACCAGAAATTGCTAGCAAACTTTCGGTTTGTTTTAAAACCAATTGCTTTGATTTTAACATCTCATCGTCTGTAATTGCTCGATGTAATAAAGCTTCTAAATCATCTTTTGCAAAGGCTTCTAAAATATATACCTGACATCTTGACAATAAAGCTGGGATTACTTCAAAACTTGGATTTTCGGTAGTGGCACCAATTAATGTTACCCAACCTTTTTCTACCGCTGCCAAAAGGGAGTCTTGTTGAGATTTGCTAAAACGATGAATTTCATCAATAAACAAAATGGGGTTTTTAGCAGTAAAAAGTCCAGTGTCTTTTTTGGCTTTATCTATTACCTCTCTAACGGCACTTACCCCGCTATTGATGGCACTTAATACATAAAATGGTCGTTGGGAAGTTTGGGCAATAATTTGTGCCAATGTGGTTTTTCCGATACCTGGTGGTCCCCAAAAAATCATGCTTGGAATGATGCCATTCTCTACAGATTTTCGTAGTATTCCTTGAGGACCAATTAATTTTTTCTGGCCAATGTATTGGTCTAAATTCTGAGGTCGTAAACGTTCGGCAAGCGGGATATTATTCATGGTATAAAGATACATATTTATGACAAGTTTGCATTTTTGCTTTATTGGTTTGATCTTTGATTTTATATTTGAAAAAATATAGTTTTGGACAAAAACACTGCTTTATCACCATCCGTCATTTTAATTCCATTGTTGTCAGTATTGGCAATTTGGGTGGGATATTGGGTGCAAATTCGATTTTGGATAGATCAGTTTGAATGGGGAATTTTACCTAGAACCTTGTTGGGTTTAAGGGGAATATTTTGCAGTCCTTTTATTCATGGTTCGTTAGAACATTTATGGAATAATTCTATCCCGCTTTTAGTTTTGTTAATGGCATTGCGATTTTTTTATCGCTCAGTAAGTAGTCAAGTAATTTGGATAGGTTTTTTTGCAACCGGATTGGTAACTTGGTTCATAGGAAGAGAAAGTTACCATATTGGAGCAAGTGGTTTTATTTACTTTTTAGTGAGTTTCTTATTTTTTAAAGGAATTCAAACCAAGCATTACAGGCTTGTGGCATTGTCCTTAGCAATTGTTATGTTTTATGGAGGAATGATTTGGTATATTTTTCCGAATGTAAAAGACGGGATGTCGTGGGAAGGACATTTGGCTGGTTTCTTGGTTGGGTTTTTTACCACTTTTGCTTTTCCTATGAAGGAATACCAAAAAGTACCGGTATATGATTGGGAAAAATCAGATTTTAATCCGGAATTAGACCCGTTTATGCAACATTTTGATGAAAACGGGAATTTTAAGCCAAAACCAAAACCAGAAGAGGAAATAGCTTCCTATTTTACTACTTCAATTAAAGTGGTTTACGATTATGTAAAGAAAGAAGGGGAATGAATTTTGTAATTATTTAATTTTTATTGTTATTGAAATTTTCATTACAACTGCCTTTGCCTAATCACTTCATACAAAATAGCTCCACAAGCCACGGAAACATTTAAAGATGCTATTTTACCGAACATAGGTAATTTTACTTTATGTTCAATCACTTTTAGTAGGGTAGGGTTGATGCCTCTATCTTCACTTCCCATGATGATTGCCATAGGTTGGTTAAAGTTGGCTTGGTATATATTGATTTCTGCCTTTTCTGTTGCTGCAAAAATGGCTACTTCTGACCCTTGCAAATAAAATAAGGCATCTTTTAAATGGTCTACTTTACAAATTGGTACATGAAAAATACCACCGGCACTGGTTTTAATGGTGTCTGCATTTACAGGTGCAGATCCATTCTTTGGAACAATAATACCATGTACTCCACAACAAGCAGCGGTTCGTAAAATTGCACCAAAGTTTCGTGCATCTGAAATTTGATCTAATAAAAAAAATAGTGGACTCGATTCTTCAGCCATTATTTTTTCCACCAACGTTTCTAAATCCCAAAAATTTACAGGAGCAATTTGTGCTATGGCACCTTGGTGGTTTTTGTCTTTAAACTTGTAGAATTTTTCTTCCGGAACAAACTGAAAGTTGATTCCGTTTTGCTTAAGTTGATGTAAAAGTTGCCTCATTAAGCTGCCTTGGGCTTCTTTTAACAAGAAAACTTTATCTAAAGTTACTTCATTTTCAATGGCTTCTAATATAGCTCTAATACCAAAAATTGTTTGATTTTCCATGGGGTAAAGATATAAAAAAACCACCGACTCCCTAGAGTGCCGGTGGTGGTTAGTGGTATAACTAACTAAAAAATTACGGTGTTTGGAAAATGGCTGGCCAATCGGCACCACCCTGACGAGTAATGATAGTTCTTCCTCTGTCGTTGTATGTGTTAATCCAATCGATAGTCATTTGGTTGCCAGAAACTGTTACCATAGTGTAAGTATAGCTATCGCCATATTGATCAACTCCCAATGCATCTAATTTTTTACAAAACCATTTGATTTTTGCACTAGCTGAAGTTGCAGGGGCATCTCCCCAACATGCTCCAAATTGGCCAAATGATAAATCAGAAGTGCCATATTCACCAGGTACATTTGTATTAGTCCATGTAACGGTACCATTTATAGTTCCTCCACATGCAACTCCAGCTGCACTAGGACCTCTTCTCATATTAAAAGATTGAAAAGTATGTGTTCCTGCCAAACTTTCGTTAATTGGACAAACTACGTTAGAATTGTATACAAAAGGAGAGTTAAAGTAACTACCTCCAACGATATTGCTATTTCCGTTGTTGTTGCTAAATACTCTACCATCTTTCATAACCAATGCTAAACGAACCACAAATCGGTCACCACCTGTGTATTGGGTACTGGTTAGGTTTAAAGCAGCTAATAGTTCACTTATACTTACTTTAACATCAGCTCTTGGTAAACGATTCCCACTAATAAAACTTGAATTAGGAATACTTTTGATTAATGTTTCGCTTCTGTTATTTGCTCCAGCATTAGCGTTATCGTTAAAGCGAGCATACACATCAATTTTATCACTCAATGCCCCATCTTTTGCGTCTTGTACTTCTACAATTACATTGAATTCAGCATTAGGCTCACCAACTGCGATATTTGCATTAACTACTTGTATGGTTCTTAATACACCACCCGAAGTAGTATTGGCAAAAACATCGTCTACTACATTGTTGTTATCGCTACATGCAGCAATAAATAACAATGCAAATAGGATACTTGATTTTACTATTTTTTTCATCATCACAATTTTTTAATTATTAGCAGGGAACCCACTTTCCGGATTATTATCCCAAAAAACTCTTTGGGTAACCGTTGATTTTTGGGTCATGTTTGCATTGGTATTTGCTTCGTTAGCAGGATACAAGAAGGAACGAATATATCCTCCCGGATTTGGTTCTACGTTAGGTTGGATATCGTTAGGAAATCCTGTTCTTCTGTAAAAATTATATGCGTCTATACCATTACCAAACAAAGTTACAAAAAACTCTTTTGCCACAATATTCATTTTTGCAGCTGTTGTTGATGCATTGGTCAATTGTGTACCAACGATAGAGATATAGTTTGCATCCAAAGTAATAGATGGTACTGCATTTGTATTGTAAGAGCCAGCAAAAGCTAAAAAGCTTCGTACTTTGTTAAATGATTTTTGGATTCCTGCTGCAACCAATGCATTGGTGTTTCCTGTTCCACCATTTAAAGAAGCTTCCGCACGCAAAAAGTCAACGGTAGAAGCTAAGAAAACTGGAGTAATTCCTCTTCCTTGAGCTCCAAAGGAAATTCCGTTAATTGGTTGGAAAGAATTGTCATCAAATCTTCCACCTACAGGATACAAACCATAAGCAGTTTTACGCTGACCATCTGGTGGAGTTCCTTCGTCATTACCATGGTCTCTTCCCCAATACCCTTCGTTATTTGGGATTCTACAAAAAGTATGACCACCTGCTAAATAATGAGCTGGGGTTGGTTCAATGGTACAACGAATTAATTCTTCACTAATTGGAGTGTCATTCACTTGTCTGTAAAAGTAAAACTTCATTCTAGGGTCTTGAATTGCTTTGGTATTCTTCATGTAATTCATTAACCAATTGGACATATAACCTGCAGTTCCTGTAGGAGTGTAAGCACCAACATACAAAGGATGTCTGGAATCAGGGTTGTTAACATTGGTTCCCCACTTAAATTCAAAATCTTCTCCTTCTTGAATATAGTTTCCTGTTGTTACAATTGCTTCAAATGAACTTACGGCAGTTGGGTCAACCAACCTTCTTTGCATGTAAATTTTCATTTTTAGCGAATTAGCCAATTTTATCCATGTAGCCCAACTTTTGTTGTAATACATATCATGCGTTGGGTTGGCAGTTGCAGTTGCATTGAAATTGACAATTGCTGCATCTAACAAGGCTAAACTAGCATCGTAAATGCTTGCACCACTGTCTAATTTTGGAGCTAAATTTCCACTAGTCCAAGCTTCACTATAAGGCACATCTCCAAAAAAGTCAACCAAAGTTACCATCATATAGGCTTCCATAACTTGACCCATACCAACATGTTTGGTCAATCCTTTTTCTGCAGCAATTGGATTCATTTCTCTAATATTTTTGATAACTCTTTGGTAGGCATTTCTCCAACGGGTATCAAAAAAGTTAGCTCCAAAAGCGTTTTGGTAATTTCTACCACTCATGTAATTAATTCGGGTTACCTGACTTGCAGTTGTTCCAAATAATTGAACAGTACTTGCAAAATCAACTTGTATAGAATTAATATAATAATTAGGATCAGCCTGACCTGGTGTCAGGGCATTTGGATTTTCGGTTAAATCCAACTCGGTTGTTTCACAAGACTGGTAAGTTAATGCCCCAGCAAACAGAAACAAACTAACGGTTAATAATTTTATTTTTTTCATAGTTTTTTAATTAGAAAGTTGCTTTAAAGCTGAAACCAAATCTTCTTCCACTAGGACCGTTTAAGAAGTCAAAACCTCTACCATTCCCAACACCGGTACCGATGATGTTTGGATCAAAGTTAACGCCTTTAGGGGTGTTGATTGCTCTAAAGTATAGGTTGTATCCAGATACATTCATAGAAATAGAACCAAAAGGAGTTTTTTCTAACCACTTTTTAGGGAAATCGTATCCTAAAGAAACTTCATTTAAACGAATTACAGATCCATCAAAAATCCTCATTTCTGCTGGTCCATACATTAAATTACTAAAGTAAAAAGTTGAATTATTTATTTGAATGGTATTTGGATTTCCGCTAGGATCTACTCCCGGTAAAATGTAGGTTTGTAATCTATCTAAAGTATCAGTACTTAAACCTCTACCCAATACAGATGCTATCGTTTGAGAATAAATGTCACCTCCATGTGTATAACTCCATAAAAAGTTCAAATTAAAGTTTTTATAGGAAAAGGTATTGGAAATGTTTCCAATCCAATCTGGATTTGGATCTCCTAAAATGTGTTGTCCTTCTTCTATAATATAATCACCTTGGCTATTTACCATATAGTTTCCGTTGGCATCTCTTTGGATTCTTGATCCAATGATAACTCCAAAAGGTTGCCCTGCTATGGCGGCATTTCCTAAATCGGTAAATCCACTCATGATAATAATATCTGTATCTTGACCTAAGTCATCAACATATGAGCGATACTTGGTAAAGTTCGCAGACATGTTCCAGTTAAAACCATTGCCATCATTTTTTATGATATGTGCTCCTAAGTCTGCCTCAAATCCATAACCTTTTATTTTACCGATATTGGTAGTGGTGGAAGTAAATCCAGATGAAGGAGGTAACGGACGGTTGGTGATTAAGTCGGTAGTTGTTCTGTTAAAGTATGAGAAATCAAAAGAAACTCGATTCTTTAAAAATTTAGAATCAAAACCAAGTTCAACCTCAGAATATACTTCTGGTCTTAAATCAGGGTTTCCTAAAACACTGCTAAAGCTATTGGCAATGATTACTTGACTATCATTGTTTTGGAAATATCGAGCATTTAAATTTAAAGTAGTTGCTACTGGGTAACCTGATGGACCAAAACCTGCAGATGTTGCATAAGCACCCCTAACTTTTAAGTAGTTCATTCCCCATTCGTTTGACTTGATGGATTCAAATGTTTTGGTAGGAATCCAAGAAACGGTAACACTTGGGTAAAAAATAGAATTTTGTTTAAAGTTAGAAACCCAATCATTACGAGATGCCAAGGTTAAGTAAACATTTCTATCATAATCAAATTCAGCTTGACCATACAAACCAACAATATTTTGAGATTCTGTATACTGAATTGGGGTTTGTGTTGAAAAATTGAAATGTCTGAACACCCCTCTTACAATTTGATCCACACTTCTTACTCCTTGTCTGTCGTAAGTGTAATGACGAGAAGTTGCTCCTGCTTGAAATGACATTCCGATTTTATCGGTTAATTGGTACATTCCACTTAAAACCAAATTATGGTCCCAGATAATATTGTTGTTGTCATAAGTTACGTATTCTCCTAAAACAGGTCCTCTCGAAGCACCTTTGTTCACACTTTGCACGTTTCTTTCGTTATAAAAGTCGAAACCTAAACGATAAGAAAGATTCATATTTTTGTTAATTTCGTAGCTCAAACTGCCATTACCAAAAAAACGATTGGTCATTTGGCTTGTATTGGCATTATTTACAATCCAGTAAGGGTTCATGATATCGTTGTTTCCACGGTAGCTTAAGTTAGCACCAGTAATTGGATGTTCATAAGGCCAATTTTGCAAATCAACATTACGTGGAGTGTAAAAAATATCTGCAAAAACGGATAAACCATCTCCTTGAACTCCTGACCCGTTACTGTAAGCAACCGGGGGTGAGTTAAAGTTGGTTCTTGCAAAATTAAAAGTTCCGCTAACTGTAAATTTGTTTGAAAGTACAGCTCTTCCACCCATGGCAAATGAGTTTCTCATTAAATTATTGCCAGGTGTAAAACCTTCGTCTTCTAAACGGCCATAATTGAAGTTATAGTTGAATTTTCCATCCGTTGAGCTTCCATTAAAATTCAAAGAAGTATTTGAAACAACCCCAGTTCTAAAAAAATCTTTTACGTTATTTGGTACAGGCTTATATCCTATTCTTATCCCTTGGTATTGAGGAAAAACAGAAGCCAAGTTTGCTCTGCTGTACGGGTGTAAAATAGTACCATCATTTGCTATGTTGGTTCCGGGGTTATTCCAACCACCTAATCCATTTGCGTAAAATCCTGGTCCCCAGTTGCTGTAAAAGTTACCAAAAGCTTGGTCAAAACCATTTCCAAAAGTGTTTTGGTAATCTGGTAACGAAGCAATTTCGTTAAAAAATACCGACTGGTTAATGGTAATTTCATTTTTCTTTGGGCCTTTTAAATTGGCACCACCTTTGGTAGTAATTAAAATTACCCCATTTCTACCTTGTGTACCATATAAAGTTGCCGCAGCAAATCCTTTTAAAATGTTGACACTTTCGATGTTGTTTGGGTCAATATCTAAAAATCTACTAGATCCATTATTTCCGTCAAAAAAGTCTCCTTGGGCATTGGTGTCCGTAGAAAACGGTACACCATCTACAATAAACAATGGTTGGTTACTTCCAGAAACCGATAAATAACCACGAATGTTGATGTTGGTAGCTGAACCAGATACTCCACTGGTTTGGTTGATAATCACCCCAGATGCTTTACCGTTCAAAATACGGGCAACATCTCCTTCTGCTCTTTGCTCTATGTCAGCAGCTTTTACTTCGCTAACTGCATACCCTAAAGCTTGCTTCTCCCTTTTGATTCCTTGGGCAGTAACCACTACTTCCTCAATCATTTGAGCATCTTCTTGAAGTACAATGTCAACCTTGGAGTTAGAAGCAGACACTTCTTGTTTTTTCATCCCTACATAACTAAATACAAGGGTTTGATTAGGAGCAGCATTGATGGAGTATTTTCCGTCAAAATCTGTCTCGGTACCATTGGTGGTGCCTTTTACCAATACTGAAACTCCTGGAATAGGCATTCCGGTAGGGTCTTTAACCACACCACTAACAGTCCTTTGTTGTGCAAAAGCAAAGTGCACAAACATTACCAAAAGCAATGTGAGGTACTTGTTAATTTTTGATTTCATAAAATTTGTTTTGTGTTAATTTGTCAAAATTCTGAAAAACTTTTACATAAACCAAAGAAAACGTTAAATAATTATAAAAAAAATTACAAAACACTGATTTAAAAGAAAGTTTTAAAACTTAAATGTGTTAATGTGTTTTGAAAATCGAAATTTTGATTACCAAATATACCATTGGCAAATTGTAAATGAAATATGCTATTTTTATTTTCTAATCCAAAGCCTAATCCAAAACTTTTTAGGATGTTTTTTAAATTGCTTGATTTGTCTTCAAAATAGCCGTAGTCAATAATAGAGTGGATGTAAAAATTGGAACCTAGTTTTAATTGGTATTCTGATGATAAACTACTAAAAGTACTAGCTTGAATGCTATTTTCGATAAATCCACGAATGTTGTGAATTCCTCCAAATCGAGGAAGTTCGTTGATCAAGTAATTCTCGCTTTGTAAATAAAATCCTTTACCTTTAATAAACAAACTATTTCGTTGGTCTAAGTCCCACCTGATTTGTCCTTGAAACTCTATATTCCATTGTTTGGTTTTTTGGGTATTGGTGATTCTGTTTCCTAATCCACTTTGCAGTTTTAATATATATTTGGTAGGAATCAAATTTGGAATAGTTTCTCTTTTAAATTGATATTGAAAACCAATAAAATAAAATTGATTTTCAAAATCTTGTAAAATGTTGTTGTTTACGTTTTGAATATCGCTGGATTCTGTGGCTTGAATCCCAACAAATAAGGAATTTTCCATATTCCATAAATAGGACATTCGCCATTTTAAGTTGGTCGTTTGAAAGGTGCTGTCTTGTCTAAAGATATGTAAATCAGCTTCTGTGCCAATTTTGGAGCCAAATAAATATGGTAATTGTATTTCTAATTCTAAATTGTTTTGCCCAAAACCATTATTTCTCCAATCTAAATGAAATTTCTCTCCCATTTGAAAGGTGTTATATAAAGTTAAATCAAGAAAACCATTCCATTTTAAATTCCCTTGTTCGTCATTATTAAATCCAATAATTCCCTCTGCTTGATTCCAGTTGTTTTTGGTGAATGATACATATACCTTAGAGCTGTCGTTGGTAAATAACACCTCTGGGTATTTGATTGGAGCCATAAAACTAATGCTTTTGGATGCTTGGTATAGTCTGTCCAGATTTTTTTGATTTAAGGTTTTCTTTTCAAAATCTTTTTTCCATCTTTTTGCAAAGTTAGCTGGGAAGTTTTTTGACTCTGAAAATACCATTTTATCTATCCTTCGTGTTTGTCTTTCATTTAGTGTCCACTCCATAAACAAAGTATCGTTTTTAATTCTAATGTCTTTCGAATGAATTTGGTCGAATAATCTCCCTTGCAACTCCAATTCGTTTCTCTTTTTGTCAATCAATTTTAAATAATCATTCCAAGAAATTGTTTTCGAATTTTCATTTGCATTTTCAGTGATAGTAACCCATAAAATTGGTTTTCTTAAAATTAGTATTAAATCAAGTTTGGTAGAATCTTGTTTTGATTTATTCCATTCGTAGCTAACATTTAAATATCCTTTTAATTGGTATTGTAACAATATGGAATCCCTTTGAGATGTTTTTATTTTATTATATGTATAGGTAGAATCATTTTTCTTAACACCTGTCTCTAGCTCTTGGCTATGAATTTTGCACCCAAACAAAAAGAACACTCCAAACCAAATTAGTAAGGAGTTGTTATAATTAGCATATGTTTTTCTAAAGTTGCAAATAGTCAATTAATTTAGGCTGTAAGAATTCAAAAAACGAAGTTAAGAAAGCTTTTTTTTACAACTACAACAAAATAAATAAATTATGATTTGTTTTGATAAAAAATATTTCTATTTTTGCAACCCCAAAAAATGGGGAGTTTTATATCATTTACGTAAATCTAATAATTAATTATGCCAACAATTCAACAATTAGTAAGAAAAGGGAGAGCCCAAGTAACTAAGAAGAGTAAATCGGCTGCATTAGATTCTTGTCCTCAAAGAAGAGGAGTATGTACCCGTGTATATACTACCACTCCTAAGAAACCAAACTCTGCAATGCGTAAAGTTGCAAGGGTTCGATTAACCAATGGTAATGAGGTGAATGCCTACATTCCTGGTGAAGGACACAATCTACAAGAGCACTCGATAGTATTAGTTAGAGGCGGAAGGGTTAAAGACTTACCTGGGGTAAGATACCACATCGTTCGTGGAGCGTTAGATACTGCCGGTGTGGCTGGTAGAACGCAAAGACGTTCGAAGTATGGTGCTAAACGTCCAAAACCAGGTCAGGCTGCAGCACCTGTTAAAAAGAAAAAGTAATTAAAAACTTTTAAACAAAAGACATGAGAAAAAGACAGGCAAAAAAACGTCCTCTTTTACCAGATCCAAAATTTAATGATCAATTGGTAACACGTTTTGTGAACAACTTAATGTGGGATGGTAAAAAATCGGTTGCTTTTAATGTGTTTTACGATGCATTAGAAATCGTTGAAACAAGAAAGCAAGATCAGGAAAAATCTGCTTTAGAAATTTGGAAAGATGCTTTAACTAACGTAATGCCTCACGTAGAAGTGAGAAGTAGAAGAGTTGGTGGTGCTACCTTTCAAATTCCGATGCAAATTCGTCCAGACAGAAAAATCTCTATGGCAATGAAGTGGTTGATCCTTTATGCTAGAAGAAGAAATGAAAAATCTATGGCTGCTAAGTTAGCAGGTGAAATCATTGCAGCTGCTAAAGAAGAAGGAGCTGCTGTGAAAAAGAGAATGGATACCCACAAGATGGCAGATGCTAACAAAGCATTCTCTCACTTTAGATTTTAATTTTTTTAACAACGCACAATAATGGCAAGAGATTTAAAATATACTAGAAATATTGGAATTGCTGCTCACATCGATGCTGGTAAAACTACCACTACTGAGCGTATTCTATTCTATACCGGAAAGTCGCACAAAATTGGGGAAGTACACGATGGTGCTGCAACCATGGACTGGATGGCTCAAGAGCAAGAAAGAGGTATTACCATTACTTCTGCTGCAACTACTTGTAATTGGAATTATCCAACTGATCAAGGAAAGAATGTAGCAGATACCAAAGAATACCACTTTAATATTATTGATACTCCCGGTCACGTTGACTTTACTGTTGAGGTAAACCGTTCGTTAAGAGTATTAGATGGCTTGGTTTTCTTATTTAGTGCTGTAGATGGGGTAGAACCTCAATCAGAAACTAACTGGAGATTGGCAGACCAATACCGAGTACCACGTATGGGATTCGTTAACAAAATGGACCGTCAAGGTTCTAACTTCTTGGCTGTTTGCCAGCAAGTAAAAGACATGTTAAAGTCAAACGCAGTGCCAATTGTATTGCCAATTGGTGATGAAGCTGACTTTAAAGGAGTAGTTGATTTAATTCGTAACCAAGCAATTATTTGGCATGACGAAACGCAAGGGGCTACTTTTGACGTTATCGACATCCCAGCTGACATGGTAGACGAAGTAAAACAATATCGTTCTCAATTAATTGAAGAAATTGCTACTTACGACGAAAATTTGTTAGAAAAATACATGGAAGATGAAAATTCTATCACTGTAGAAGAAATCAACAAAGCGTTAAGAGCAGCTACTATCGACATGGCGATTATTCCTATGTTGTGTGGTTCTTCTTTCAAAAACAAAGGCGTTCAATTTATGTTGGATGCAGTATGTGAATTCTTACCTTCTCCTGTAGATAAAGAAGGTATTGTAGGGATTCACCCTGATGACCAAGATTTGTTGGAAGAAGACCAAAGAAAAATCATGCGTAAGCCTGATGCTAAAGAACCATTTGCGGCTTTAGCTTTCAAAATTGCTACCGACCCTTATGTAGGTCGTTTGGCATTCTTCCGTGCTTATTCAGGTCGTTTAGATGCTGGTTCGTATATTTTAAATACCCGTTCTGGTAACAAAGAAAGAATTTCTCGTATCTATCAAATGCACGCTAACAAGCAAAATCCAATCGAATTTATCGAAGCTGGTGACATTGGAGCTGCAGTAGGGTTTAAAGACATCAAAACAGGGGATACCATGTGTGATGAAAAAAATCCTATCATTTTAGAATCTATGAAATTCCCTGATCCGGTAATCGGTATTGCTATCGAGCCTAAAACTAAGGCAGACGTTGATAAAATGGGTATGGCTTTGGCTAAATTAGCGGAAGAAGATCCAACCTTTACCGTAAGAACTGATGAAGCTTCTGGTCAAACCATTATTTCAGGAATGGGTGAGTTACACTTAGATATTTTGGTGGATCGTATGAAACGTGAATTCAAAGTAGAAGTGAACCAAGGAGAGCCTCAAGTAGAGTATAAAGAAGCTTTCACCAAATCTGCTCAACATAGAGAGGTTTATAAAAAACAATCTGGTGGTAGAGGTAAATTCGGTGACATTGTATTCCGTTTAGAGCCTGCAGATGAAGTAGATGGAAAAGTGCCAGTTGGTTTGCAATTTGTAAACGAAGTGAAAGGTGGTAACGTTCCTAAAGAATACATTCCTGCTGTTGAAAAAGGTTTTAAGGAAGCTATGAAGCAAGGGCCTTTAGCTGGATATGCAGTAGATAGTTTAAAAGTAACTTTATTGGATGGTTCTTACCACCCTGTTGACTCTGATGCTCTTTCTTTTGAATTGGCAGCCAAAATGGGTTACAAAGAAGTTGCTAAAGCAGCTGGTGCAGTAATCTTAGAACCTATCATGAAAATTGAAGTAATCACTCCAGAAGAAAACATGGGGGATATCGTAGGTGACTTGAACAGAAGAAGAGGTCAAGTGAATGATATGGGAGACAGAGCCGGTTCAAAAGTAATCAAAGCAAATGTGCCATTATCAGAAATGTTTGGTTATGTAACTACATTAAGAACTTTGTCTTCTGGTAGAGCAACTTCTACTATGGAATTCTCTCACTACGAGCAAACTCCTTCTAATATTTCAGAAGAGGTGATTAAAAAAGCAAAAGGTAACGCTTAATTTTTAGGAATCATGAGTCAAAAAATTAGAATAAAATTAAAGTCATACGATCACATGTTGGTTGACAAGTCAGCCGAAAAGATCGTAAAAACGGTAAAGACAACCGGTGCTGTAGTTACTGGTCCAATTCCGTTGCCAACTAACAAAAAAATCTTTACAGTTTTGCGTTCTCCTCACGTGAACAAAAAATCTAGAGAACAGTTTGAAGTTAGTTCATACAAAAGATTGTTAGACATCTATTCTTCCTCTTCTAAAACTATCGATGCTCTAATGAAATTAGAGCTTCCTAGTGGTGTTGAAGTGGAAATCAAGGTGTGATAGAAGTACCAAGATGACAGTATTAAGTATTAAGACGAAACCTCATGTTTATAAAGTGTCTTGATACTTAATACTAATGTCTTAATACAAGTAAATAAGTAACAAATTTTTAAATTAAATATTAAATATGTCTGGGTTAATTGGTAAAAAAGTAGGCATGACCAGCATCTTTGACGAGAATGGAAAAAACATTCCATGTACCGTAATTGAAGCAGGACCATGTGTAGTTACCCAAGTCAGAACCAAAGAGGTTGACGGGTATGAAGCGTATCAACTTGGTTTCGATGACAAAAAAGCGAAGCAAACTGTAAAAGCTGAGGAAGGACACTTCAAAAAAGCAGGAACAGTAGCTAAGAAAAAAGTCGTTGAATTCAAGCATTTTGATGCAAATTACAATTTAGGTGATGTAATCACTGTAGATTTATTCAACGAAGGAGAGTTTGTTGATGTTACTGGTGTTTCTAAAGGGAAAGGTTTCCAAGGGGTAGTAAAACGTCACGGTTTTGGTGGGGTTGGTCAATCTACTCATGGTCAGCACAACCGTTTAAGAGCTCCGGGTTCTGTAGGTGCTTCTTCTTATCCATCACGTGTATTCAAAGGGATGCGTATGGCAGGAAGAACTGGAGGAGAAAATGTAACTGTTCAAAACTTAAGAGTTTTAAAAGTAGTAGCCGATAAAAACTTGATTTTAGTTAAAGGTGCTATTCCTGGACACAAAGACTCTTTCGTAATTATTCATAAGTAATGGAAGTAAAAGTTTTAGATATCAACGGAAAAGAAACCGGCAGAACAGTTCAACTTTCTGACGATGTTTTCGCAATTGAGCCAAACAAACATGCAGTTTACTTAGATGTAAAGCAATATTTGGCTAACCAACGTCAAGGTACGCACAAAGCAAAAGAGCGTGCTGAGGTGTCAAGAAGTACCAGAAAAATCAAGAAACAAAAAGGAACTGGTACTGCCAGAGCAGGTAGTGCAAAGAGTCCATTGTTCAAAGGTGGTGGTACTGTTTTCGGGCCAAGACCAAGAAGCTACTCTTTCAAATTAAACAAATCTTTAAAGAAATTAGCTCGTAAATCGGTGCTATCTGCAAAGTTGAAAGAAGAAAATTTGATTGTGTTAGAAAATATCCAAATGGATGCGCCAAATACCAAAAATTTTGTTGGTATTTTAAAAGCTTTAGGGATTGATAATAAAAAATCCTTGATAGTGTTGGGTGATTCAAATAAAAATGTATATTTGTCGTCACGCAATTTGAAGGCTACATCAGTTGTAACTAGTTCAGAATTAAATACTTACGGTATTTTAAATGCAAAAAAATTAGTGTTAACTGAGGGGTCTGTAGAAGGAATTGTTGAAAATTTAACCAAATAAGAAAGGTCATGAGTATTATTTTAAAGCCAGTCATTACAGAAAAAGTTACCAAAGAAGGGGAGCTTAGTAATCGTTATGGTTTTGTGGTTGATAAAAAAGCAAACAAAGTAGAAATCAAAAAAGCTGTTGAGCAAATGTTTTCTGTAAATGTAATTGCAATCAATACCATGAATGTAAGACCTGACCGATCTGTTAAGTATACCAAAAGTGGTATCATTAGTGCCAAAACCAATGCTATTAAAAAAGCCATTGTACAGTTAAAAGAAGGTGAAACCATTGATTTTTTCAATAATAATTAATCACAATGTCTGTTAGAAAATTAAAACCTATTACCCCGGGTCAGCGTTTTAGAGTAGTGAATGGTTTTGACGCCATTACTACTGATAAGCCGGAAAAGTCATTATTGGCACCGAAAAAAAACTCTGGAGGTAGAAATAGTCAAGGAAAAATGACCATGCGTTATATGGGTGGTGGTCATAAGCAAAGATATCGTATCATTGATTTCAAAAGAACCAAAGATGGTATCCCAGCTACAGTTAAGTCTATTGAGTACGATCCAAATCGTACCGCTTTTATCGCATTATTATCTTATGTAGATGGAGAAAAGACTTACGTAATTGCTCAAAATGGTTTACAAGTTGGGCAACAAGTTATGTCAGGTGAAAATGCAGCTCCTGAAATTGGAAATACCATGCCATTAAGCAAGATTCCATTAGGAACTGTAATTTCATGTATCGAATTAAGACCAGGACAGGGAGCTATTATTGCTCGTTCTGCTGGTACTTTTGCACAATTAATGGCTAGAGATGGTAAATATGCTACCATTAAAATGCCTTCTGGGGAAACCAGATTAATTTTGTTGACATGTTCTGCTACTATTGGTGCGGTGTCTAACTCAGACCACCAATTGATTGTTTCTGGAAAAGCGGGTAGATCACGTTGGTTAGGAAGAAGACCACGTACAAGACCAGTAGCGATGAACCCAATCGATCACCCAATGGGTGGTGGTGAAGGACGTTCTTCTGGAGGTCACCCAAGATCAAGAAAAGGTATACCAGCTAAAGGTTACAGAACCCGTGCTAAGGCAAACCCTTCGAATAAGTATATTGTAGAACGCAGAAAGAAATAATTAGATAGACATGGCACGTTCGTTAAAAAAAGGACCATTCGTTCACTATAAATTAGAGAAAAAAGTTCTTGACAATGTTGAGAAAGGTAATAAAAATGTAATCAAGACTTGGTCTCGAGCTTCAATGATTACGCCTGACTTTGTTGGTCAAACTATTGCTGTTCACAATGGTCGTCAGTTTGTACCTGTTTACGTAACCGAAAACATGGTAGGTCATAAATTAGGTGAGTTTTCTCCAACCAGATCTTTTAGAGGTCACGCTGGAGCTAAAAACAAAGGTAAAAAATAATAGCTATGGGAGTTCGTAAAAGAGAAAGAGCAGAGCAAATCAAAGAAGCCAATAAGAGTTTAGCCTTTGCTAAGTTAAATAACTGTCCTACATCACCAAGAAAAATGCGTTTAGTTGCTGACTTAGTGAGAGGCGAGAAGATTGATAAAGCTTTAAACATTTTGCGTTTTAGCCAAAAAGAAGCTTCTAAAAAACTAGAAAAATTATTATTGTCTGCCATCAACAACTGGCAACAAAAAAATACCGAAGGTGATTTAGAAGAAGCAGGTTTATTCGTAAAAGAAATCAAAGTAGACGGTGGAGCAATGCTGAAAAGATTAAGACCAGCTCCACAAGGTCGTGCACACAGAATCAGAAAACGCTCTAACCACGTAACCATCGTATTAGGAGCAAGTAATAACACACTAAGCAATTCGTAAATAGTATGGGACAAAAGACTAATCCAATCGGAAATCGCCTCGGAATTATTAGAGGATGGGATTCAAACTGGTATGGTGGAAATGATTACGGTGATAAAATTGCCGAGGATCACAAAATCCGTAAGTACATCCATGCACGTTTATCGAAAGCTAGTGTTTCTAAAGTAATTATCGAAAGAACTTTAAAACTTGTAACCGTTACTATCACCACTGCTCGTCCAGGTATCATTATCGGAAAAGCAGGTCAGGAGGTAGACAAGTTAAAAGAGGAATTAAAGAAAATTACTGACAAGGAAATCCAAATTAATATTTTTGAAATCAAACGTCCTGAGTTAGATGCTTACTTAGTAGCTACCAGCATTGCTCGTCAAATTGAGAGCAGAATTTCATACAGAAGAGCCATTAAAATGGCAATTGCGGCTGCAATGCGTATGAACGCTGAAGGAATCAAAGTAATGATTTCTGGTCGTTTGAATGGTGCGGAAATGGCACGTTCAGAAATGTTCAAAGAGGGACGTATTCCACTATCTACTTTCCGAGCTGATGTGGACTATGCTTTGGCTGAAGCTCACACTACCTATGGTAGAATGGGTATCAAAGTATGGATCATGAAAGGTGAAGTGTATGGTAAAAGAGATCTTTCTCCTTTAGTAGGAATGGATAAAAAACAATCTTCACAAGGAAGAACCGCTGCTGCTCCTAACAAAGGAGGTAACAACAGAGGTGGAGCTCGTAAAAGAAAGTAATTTTTTTAAATTGAAAAAAAATGTTACAACCTAAAAGAACAAAATACCGCAAGGTACAGAAAGGTAGAATGAAAGGGGACTCGCAAAGAGGTCACACCCTTTCCAATGGGATGTTTGGTATCAAATCTTTAGATTCAGCATTTTTGACTTCTCGACAAATCGAAGCTGCACGTATTGCTGCAACTCGTTTTATGAAAAGAGAGGGTCAATTATGGATCAAAATATTCCCAGATAAACCAATCACTAAAAAGCCTCTTGAGGTACGTATGGGTAAAGGTAAAGGTGCCGTTGAATATTGGGCAGCTGTTGTTAAACCCGGAAGAATTATGTTTGAAGTTGGTGGGGTGCCATTAGACGTTGCAAAAGAAGCATTGCGTTTGGCAGCTCAAAAATTACCTGTGAAAACTAAATTCGTCGTAGCTAGAGATTTTGAAGCTTAAAACTTAGTATTATGAAACAATCAGAAATCAATAGTCTTTCTACATCTGAGTTACAAGCAAAGTTAGGTGAGATGAAAAGTGCTTACCAACAATTAACCATGTCTCATGCAATATCTCCAATCCAAAATCCTTTACAGATTAGATTGATGAGACGTTCCATTGCTAGAATTGCAACAGAACTTAGCAAAAGAGATTTACAAACCGCGTAATCTGTTGAAAGATGGAAAAAAGAAACTTAAGAAAAGAGAGAATTGGGGTGGTAACCAGTAACAAAATGGAGAAATCCATTGTGGTGTCTGAAACCAGAAGAGTAAAACACCCCCTTTATGGTAAATTCGTGTTAAAAACTAAAAAATATGTTGCACACGATGAGAAGAATGACTGTAATATTGGCGATACCGTTCGTATTATGGAAACAAGACCACTTAGCAAAACTAAGTGTTGGAGATTAGTAGAAATCATTGATAGAGCTAAATAATCATGGTACAACAAGAATCTAGACTTAAAGTAGCAGATAACACAGGAGCAAAAGAAGTTTTGACTATTCGTGTTTTAGGAGGTACTGGTAGAAGATACGCCTCTGTTGGAGATAAAATTGTAGTTTCTATCAAAGACGCAACTCCAAACGGTAACGTGAAAAAAGGTGCAGTTTCTACTGCAGTAGTAGTTCGTACTAAAAAAGAAGTACGTAGAGCTGATGGATCTTATATCCGTTTTGACGATAATGCTTGTGTTCTTTTGAACGCTGCAGGTGAAATGAGAGGGACTCGTGTATTCGGTCCTGTTGCAAGAGAACTTCGTGAAAAACAATTCATGAAAATTGTTTCATTAGCACCTGAAGTGCTTTAATATCTTATCAAGATGGCAAAATTACACATTAAAACAGGTGACAACGTAGTAGTAATTGCTGGAGACCACAAAGGTTCTGAAGGCAAAGTATTGCGTGTTTTCCCTGATGCAAACAAAGCAATTGTTGAAGGTATCAACATGGTTTCGGTACACACCAAGCCTAATGCTAAAAATCCTCAAGGAGGAATTATTAAAAAAGAGGCTCCTATCCATGTTTCTAACTTGTCTTTGATTGATCCAAAGACTAAAAAAGCAACTAGAGTTGGTTTTAAAGTAGAAGGAGACAAAAAAGTGAGAATCTCTAAAAAATCTAATCAAGTATTATAGTTATGGCATATATTCCTAGACTAAAACAAGAATACACCGAAAGAGTAGTCCCAGCTCTAAGAGAAGAGTTTGGTTACAAAAACATCATGCAAGTTCCAAAATTGGAAAAAATTGTATTGAGTAGAGGTGTTGGAGCTGCTGTTTCTGACAAGAAATTAGTAGAATATGCAGTAGACGAGTTAACTAAAATTACCGGGCAAAAAGCCGTTGCTACCATTTCTAAAAAAGACGTTGCTTCTTTTAAATTGAGAAAAGGAATGTTAATTGGTGCCAAAGTAACTTTACGTGGAGAAAGAATGTATGAATTCTTAGACAGATTGATTACAGCTTCTTTACCACGTGTTAGAGATTTTAACGGTATCAAAGCTTCTGGTTTTGACGGTAGAGGTAATTACAACTTGGGAGTTACAGAACAAATCATTTTCCCTGAAATTGACATTGACAAAGTGAACAAAATCTCTGGGATGGATATTACTTTTGTAACCACTGCTGCTACTGACAAAGAAGCAAAATCATTATTAGCTGAATTAGGTTTACCCTTTAAAAAGAATTAAGAGATATGGCTAAAGAATCAATGAAAGCCCGTGAGGTGAAAAGACAAAAATTGGTAGAAAAGTATGCTGAAAAAAGAAAAGCTTTAAAAGAAGCTGGAGAATTTGAAGCATTGCAAAAACTTCCAAAAAATGCTTCCCCAGTTCGTTTACACAATCGTTGTAAATTAACAGGTAGACCAAGAGGGTACATGAGACAGTTTGGTATTTCGCGTGTAACTTTTCGTGAAATGGCTAACCAAGGTTTAATTCCTGGGGTAAAGAAAGCTAGTTGGTAATTTAATTTTAATTGGTTAAAGGTTCTATTGCCATAGTGGTATTAGAAAACCATAACCGCAACAACCACAAATATGTATACAGATCCAATCGCTGATTTTTTAACAAGAATCCGTAATGCTGTTAGAGCAAACAAAAAAGTAGTAGAAATCCCTGCCTCTAACATGAAAAAAGAAATCACTAAGATTCTTTTTGACCAAGGGTACATTTTAAGCTACAAATTTGAAGACAGTACCGTTCAAGGAGTCATCAAAATTGCTCTTAAATATGATAAAGAGACCAGAGAGTCTGTTATCAAAGATATTCAAAGAATTAGTAAACCAGGTTTACGTAAGTATGCTTCTTCTGCTAATTTACCTAGAATCTTAAACGGTTTGGGTATTGCAATTGTTTCTACTTCTAAAGGTTTAATGACCGGCAAGCAAGCAAAACAATTAAATGTAGGTGGTGAAGTAATTTGTTACGTATACTAATATTTAAAGACAGAAATTATGTCAAGAATTGGTAAAAATCCTATCACAGTTCCTGCCGGAGTAACGGTTGATATCAAAGAAGGAGTGGTAACAGTAAAAGGAAAACTTGGAGAACTTTCTCAAGAATTTAGTGATGTAACCATCACTATGGAAGACGGTGTCATTACATTTGACAGACCATCAGACCACAAAGATCACAGAGCTAAACACGGTTTATACCGAGCTTTGATTAACAATATGGTTGTAGGTGTATCTACAGGTTTTACTAACGAATTAGAGTTGGTAGGGGTAGGTTACAGAGCATCAAACCAAGGTCAAAAATTAGATTTGGCTTTAGGTTATTCACACAACATCGTTTTAGAGATAGCTGATGAAGTAAAAGTGGAAACGATTAGTGAAAAAGGTAAAAACCCTATCGTTAAGTTAATCTCACACGACAAACAATTGCTTGGACAGGTAACTGCTAAGATTAGAGGTTTCAGAAAACCAGAACCTTACAAAGGTAAAGGGGTGAAATTTGTTGGTGAAGTATTAAGAAGAAAAGCTGGTAAATCCGCATAAAATTTAAGATTATGTCATTAACAAAATCGGAAAGAAGACAAAGAATTAAATACAGAATTCGCAAAATTGTAACAGGTAATGCAACCAAACCAAGGTTGTCTGTATTTAGAAGTAATAAAGAAATCTATGCTCAATTAATTGACGACGTGCAAGGAGTAACTATTCTAGCATGTTCATCTAGAGATAAAGACTTTAAAGTTACTGGTACTCCAATTGAAATTGCAGCTGGAGTTGGTAAAGCTATTGCTGAAAAAGCTACGAAAGCAGGTATTGCAGAAGTTGCATTTGACAGAAATGGATATTTATATCACGGACGTGTAAAATCATTAGCAGAAGGAGCAAGATCTGCAGGACTTAAATTTTAAGAATCATGTATCAGAAATACAGAAACGTAGAAATCGTTAAACCAAGTGGTTTAGAATTAAAAGACCGTTTGGTAAGTGTAAATCGTGTAACTAAAGTAACAAAAGGTGGTAGAGCTTTCGGTTTTTCTGCTATTGTTGTGGTTGGTGATGAGCACGGTGTGGTTGGTCATGGTTTAGGAAAATCTAAGGATGTATCTGAAGCTATTGCTAAAGCTGTAGAAGATGCTAAGAAAAACTTAGTTAGAGTTCCATTAAGTGGTCACTCTGTTCCTCATGAGCAAAAAGGTAAATTTGGTGGTGCAAGAGTATTTTTAATGCCTGCATCTCACGGTACTGGAGTTATTGCTGGTGGTGCTGTACGTGCGGTTTTAGAATCAGTAGGAGTTCACGATGTATTGTCGAAGTCTCAAGGTTCTAGTAACCCTCACAATGTGGTAAAAGCAACTTTTGATGCTTTGTTACAAATGAGAAGTGCAGCTACGGTTGCTAAGCAACGTGGAATTTCTTTAGATAAAGTGTTTAAAGGTTAATAACATTCGAGATGTCAAAAATAATTGTAACACAAACAAAAAGTAAAATCAAGTGTCCAGAAACTCAAAAGAGAACTTTGGAATCCCTTGGTTTGAGAAGATTAGGTCAGGCTGTGGAGCACGATGCTACCCCTGCTATCTTAGGAATGGTTAAAAAAGTTAAACACTTAGTTTCTGTGGAAACTAAATAAAATCTTATCATACAATGGATTTAAGTAATTTACAACCTGCTGCAGGTTCTACCCATAACCAAAATAAAAGACTAGGAAGAGGTCAAGGTTCTGGTAAAGGTGGTACTGCTTCAAGAGGTCACAAAGGAGCTAAATCTCGTTCTGGTTATTCCAAAAAGATCGGTTTTGAAGGTGGTCAAATGCCATTACAAAGACGTGTTCCTAAATTTGGATTTAACAACATCAACCGAGTAGCATACCAAGGAGTTAACTTAGATACTTTACAGTCTTTAGTAGAAGCTGGAAAAGTAACTGATACCATCTCTTTGCATGATTTTGCTGCTTTTGGTTTGGCTTCTAAGAACGATTTAATCAAAATTTTAGGAAGAGGCGAATTAAAAACAAAGTTAAAAGTTACCGCTAATAAATTTACTGCTACAGCCAAATCTGCTATAGAGGCTGCTGGTGGTGAGGCAATCACTTTATAATTTGTTATGAAAAAATTTATAGAATCTATCTCCAACATCTGGAAAATCGAAGAGCTTAAGAATCGCATCATGGTAACCCTAGGGTTACTTTTGGTGTATCGTTTTGGTGCTCAAGTAACACTTCCGGGTGTAGATGCCAATAAATTAGAAGGATTAGCTTCGCAAACTGGACAAGGAATTGGTGGTTTGTTAGATATGTTTACCGGAGGTGCCTTTTCACAAGCTTCTGTTTTTGCATTAGGAATTATGCCATACATTTCTGCATCTATTGTGGTGCAGTTAATGGGTATTGCCATTCCATATTTGCAAAAACTTCAAAAAGAAGGAGAAAGTGGAAGAAAGAAAATCAACCAGATTACTCGTTGGTTAACTATCTTAATCACTTTAGTGCAAGGTCCTGGTTACATTTTTAACTTATACAAATCAATTCCAAGTGCTATTTCTCAGGAAATAAGTTCTTCTGTATTCGTATTTTCTTCTGTAATGATTTTAACCACCGGTACTGTATTTGCAATGTGGTTGGGTGAAAAAATTACAGATAAGGGAATAGGAAATGGTATTTCATTATTGATCATGGTTGGTATTATTGCCAGATTACCTCAGTCAATTGTTCAAGAATTTGTATCAACCATTTCTCAAAATAATGGTGGTCCGATGTTGTTTATCTTCGAAATCATTATCTGGTTATTAATTATTGTTGCGTCTATTTTACTTACCATGGCGGTTCGTAAAGTACCTGTACAATATGCCAGAAGAACTGCAGGAGGTGAATTTGAACAAGATTTGATGGGTGGTAACAGACAGTTTATCCCTTTACGTTTAAACTCTGCTGGTGTAATGCCTATTATTTTTGCTCAGGCAATCATGTTTATTCCTGCTGCATTAGCTGGATTGTCTATGTTCTCTTCAAGTGACAGTGCACAATCGGTTACAGCTGCATTTAGCGACATGTTTGGTTTGGCTTATAATTTTGTTTTTGCTTTGTTGATTGTTGTATTTACTTATTTCTACACTGCAATTACAGTTCCTACAAACAAAATGGCTGACGATTTAAAAAGAAGTGGTGGTTTTATTCCTGGGATTCGTCCAGGGGAAGAAACTTCAAACTTCTTAGACAAAGTAATGTCTTTGATTACTTTTCCTGGTTCTTTGTTCTTGGCTTTGATTGCAGTGTTTCCGGCAATTATCATGAACTTGATGGGTATTACTCCTAACTGGGCAATGTTTTTCGGAGGTACTTCTTTGTTGATCATGGTTGGAGTTGCAATCGATACCATTCAGCAAGTAAATTCCTATTTGTTGAACAGACATTATGACGGGTTGATGAAAACTGGTAAAAATAGAAAAGCAGTAGCTTAACTAAGTTTATTATGGCAAAACAATCTGCAATAGAACAAGACGGAACCATTATTGAATCATTATCCAATGCGATGTTTCGTGTGGAGTTAGAAAATGGTCACGTGGTAATTGCTCACATCTCTGGTAAAATGCGTATGCACTATATCAAATTGTTACCAGGGGATAGAGTGAAATTAGAAATGAGTCCTTATGACTTAAGTAAAGCAAGAATAACCTACAGATACTAAAAAAATGAAAGTTAGAGCATCCGTTAAGAAAAGAAGTGCCGACTGTGTAATTGTACGCAGAAAAGGTCGTTTATATGTAATTAACAAAAAGAATCCTAGATTTAAACAAAGACAAGGATAATTATGGCAAGAATATCAGGGGTTGACATACCCAAAAACAAAAGAGGTGTTATCGCTTTAACCTATATCTTCGGAATAGGTAATAGCAGAGCTGCTGAGATTTTAGATAAGGCTCAGGTGAATCACGACAAAAAAGTTCAAGATTGGAACGATGACGAAATTGCAGCCATTCGTGATGCAGTTTCTTACTACAAGATCGAAGGGGAATTACGTTCTGAAACTTCCTTACACATCAAGCGTTTGATGGATATTGGTTGTTACAGAGGTATCCGTCACAGAGCTGGTCTTCCGTTAAGAGGTCAAAGAACCAAAAACAATTCAAGAACAAGAAAAGGTAAAAGAAAAACTGTTGCTAATAAGAAAAAAGCAACTAAATAATAGATAAGTATGGCTAAGCAAACAACAAAAAAACGAAAAGTAATCGTTGAGTCGTCTGGAGAAGCTCATATCAATGCTACTTTTAACAACATCATTATTTCTCTTACCAACAAAAAAGGAGAAGTAATTTCGTGGTCATCTGCTGGTAAAATGGGATTTAGAGGTTCTAAAAAGAATACTCCCTATGCAGCTCAAATGGCAGCAGAAGATTGTTCAAAAGTTGCTTTGGAAGCGGGTTTGAAAAAAGTGAAAGTTTACGTTAAAGGTCCAGGAAATGGTAGAGAATCTGCAATCAGATCTATCCACAATGGTGGTATCGAAGTTACTGAAATCATTGACGTAACACCAATTCCACACAATGGATGTAGACCTCCAAAAAGAAGAAGAGTATAATTAATTAGTGTAACCTAAGGTTCTATCACGTTATCGAAGGATATCGACCTGAATTCATAACAGGAACCTTTAAAATTATTTTTATGGCAAGATATACTGGTCCAAAAACTAAAATTGCAAGAAAATTCGGGGAAGCCATTTTTGGTGAAGACCGTGCATTTGAAAAAAGAAATTATCCTCCAGGACAACATGGATTAGCAAAAAAAAGAGGTAAAAAATCTGAATATGCTGTTCAGTTAATGGAGAAACAAAAAGCAAAATACACTTACGGTATTTTAGAAAAACAATTCAGAAACTTATATGAAAAAGCTTCTGCAATGTCTGGAGTTACCGGTGAAATTTTGTTACAATTGTGTGAAGCTCGTTTAGACAATGTAGTATACAGAATGGGTATCGCTCCTTCAAGAAGAGGTGCTAGACAGTTGGTTTCTCACAGACACATTACCGTAAATGGTGAAGTAGTAAACATTCCATCTTATCACTTAAAACCTGGAGATAAAATTGCAGTGAGAGAAAAATCTAAATCATTAGAAGTAATCAACAACTCTTTATCTTCAAACAGTACTGTTTACGAATGGATGACTTTTAACAATGAAACTAAACAAGGTACTTTTGTTTCTGTTCCACAAAGAATCCAAATTCCTGAAAACATCAAAGAACAACTTATCGTTGAGTTGTACAATAAATAATAACTGACAGCTATCTAAAATTATGGCCATATTAAATTTTCAAAAGCCCGATAAAGTAATCATGATCGATTCAACGGACTTCGAAGGTAAATTCGAATTTAGACCTTTGGAGCCTGGTTATGGATTGACTGTGGGAAATGCTTTACGCAGAGTTTTGTTATCTTCATTAGAAGGTTATGCCATCACCTCCATCAAAATTGAAGGTGTGGATCATGAGTTTACCACCATTGCAGGGGTAGTAGAAGATGTTACCGAAATTATCTTGAATCTGAAAGAGATGAGATTCAAACGTCAAATTGACGAAATTGATAATGAAACGGTTTCTCTTTCTTTCCAAGGAATGGAGAAAATTACTGCTGGTGATTTCCAAAAATTCATCTCTGGCTTCCAAGTGTTAAATCCTGATTTGTTAATTTGTAACCTAGATACCAACGTGCAAATCATCATGGAATTAACAATTGAAAAGGGTAGAGGATATGTGCCGGCTGAAGAAAACAAAAAAGCCAATGCTTCTTTAGGAACTATTTTCATCGATTCTATTTACACTCCAATTAAGAATGTAAAATATGCGATTGAAAATTACCGTGTAGAACAAAAAACTGACTACGAAAAATTAGTTTTCGAAATAAAAACAGATGGTTCTATCGCTCCAAAAGATGCGTTGACAGAAGCTGCTAAAATTTTGATTCATCATTTTATGCTTTTCTCTGACGAAAGAATTACTTTGGAAGCAGACGAAATCTCACAAACTGAAACTTATGATGAAGAATCATTACACATGCGTCAGTTGTTGAAAACTAAGTTGGTAGACATGGACTTGTCAGTGCGTGCTCTTAATTGCTTAAAAGCTGCTGAAGTAGAAACTTTAGGTGACTTAGTATCTTTCAACAAAAATGATTTGATGAAGTTTAGAAATTTTGGTAAAAAGTCTTTAACCGAATTAGATGAATTAGTTGCTGCTAAAAATCTTCACTTCGGGATGGATTTAGCCAAATACAAATTAGATAAAGACTAGTTTTCACCTGACGTTTTTTGTCAGTAAAATTTTAAGAAATGAGACACGGAAAAAAAATAAATCACTTAAGTAGAAAAAGCGGACATCGTAAATTGATGTTAGCAAACTTAGCTTGTTCTTTAATTGAGCACAAGCGTATCAATACTACAGTTGCTAAAGCGAAAGCTTTAAGACAATATGTAGAGCCTTTGGTTACCAAATCTAAAGAAGATTCTACTCACAATCGTAGAATTGTTTTCTCTTACTTGAGAAACAAATATGCGGTTACTGAATTATTCAGAGAAGTTGCTTCTAAAGTTGGTAATCGTCCGGGAGGATATACAAGAATCATCAAATTAGGAAACCGTTTAGGTGACAATGCTGATATGGCCATGATTGAATTGGTTGATTTCAATGAATTGTACAACGGTGGTAAAAAAGAAGAGAAAAAAGGTAGAAGCAGAAGAGGTAAGTCTAAAAAAGTTGAAACTGCTCCTGTTGCCGAAGCTCCTGTTGTAGAGGAAACTCCTGTTGTAGAGGAAACTCCAGTTGCCGAAACACCAGCTGTTGAAGAATCTAATGAAGACAAAGCAGAAGCTTAAGATGCCAACTCTTCTCACATAACTTAAAAAAGGACAGACTTTACAGTTTGTCCTTTTTTTATTACGAAATCACTAAATTTGCAACACAACATCACAACTATTTTATGAATTATCAAACCCGAAAAAGAGCATTAGTTTTATTGGCAGATGGTACTATTTTTTATGGAAAGTCTGTTGGATTAGAAGGAAAAGCATTTGGTGAAGTTTGCTTTAATACCGGTATGACCGGTTACCAAGAAATTTTTACCGATCCTTCTTATTTTGGTCAAATTATGGTAGCAACCAATGCACATATAGGAAACTATGGCGTGCATGGAGAAGAAAAAGAAGCTGACCAAATCATGATTGCAGGTTTGATAGTAAAGAACTTCAGTTTTACACATTCTCGACCAGACTCAGAAAGCAATTTATTGGATTATATACAAAAACATCAATTGATTGCGATATCAGATGTGGATACCAGAGCTTTGGTAGCTTACATTCGCGATCATGGAGCTCAAAATGCCGTAATTTGTACGGATGATACTCCAATTGAGCATTTAAAAGAACTATTAGCCAAAACTCCTAACATGAAAGGTTTGGAGTTGGCTTCTAAAGTTTCTGTTAGGGAACCTTATTATTTCGGAAATCCGGAAGCAACCTATAAAATTGCAGCTTTAGATTTAGGCATCAAGAGAAATATTCTTAGAAATTTTGCACAACGCGACTGTTATGTAAAAGTGTTTCCATATAATGCATCTTTTGAAGCATTGCAATCTTTTGAACCAGATGGGTATTTCCTGTCAAACGGTCCAGGAGATCCAGATCCTTTAACCGGAGTACAACAAACTGCCAAGCAAATGATTGCTTCAGGCAAACCAGTTTTCGGGATTTGTTTAGGGCATCAAATTATTGCTTTAGCAAATGATATTCCTACCTATAAAATGTTTAATGGACACAGAGGAATTAACCATCCTATCATGAATTTAAAAACAGGTAAAGGAGAAATTACTTCTCAGAATCACGGATTTGCTGTTAACAGAGAAGCTTTAGAAAAACATCCTGATTTTGAAATTACCCATGTACATTTAAATGATCAAACGGTGGCTGGGATGCAAATGAAAAACCAAGATTGTTTTTCAGTGCAATATCACCCAGAAGCAAGTCCAGGGCCACACGATGCCTCTTACTTATTTGATAAATTCATTAAAAGAATGGAAAACAAAAAAGCGTTGGCGTAAAAGTGGGTTTTAGAAATCGTTTGCGTTTATAAGTTTCTACATATTTATAAATTATAATAACTCAATTTTTTAAATTTGTTAAAATCAATCTTTTTTAAAATTTAAATTCTTATATATGAGTATTATTGTAAAAGTACACGCTAGACAAATTTTAGATTCTAGAGGAAACCCAACTATTGAAGTTGATGTGGTAACCGAAAATGGTATTTTAGGGAGAGCAGCAGTTCCTAGTGGAGCATCTACCGGAGAGCATGAAGCAGTAGAACTAAGAGATGGTGGTAAAAATTACATGGGCAAAGGTGTGCTTAATGCAGTAAAAAATGTAAATACTGTTTTAGCCCAAGAAATTGTTGGAATGTCGGTTTTTGAACAAAACTTGATAGACCAAACCATGTTAGAAGCAGACGGAACTCTAAACAAATCCAAATTAGGAGCAAATGCCATTTTAGGTGTTTCTTTAGCAGTAGCAAAAGCAGCTGCCAACGAATTAGGTTTGCCATTGTATCGATATATTGGTGGAGTTTCTGCCAACACTTTACCAGTGCCAATGATGAACATCATCAATGGAGGTTCGCATTCCGATGCACCTATTGCATTTCAAGAATTCATGATCATGCCTGTAAAAGCACAAAACTTTACGCATGCCATACAAATGGGTACAGAAATTTTTCATCATTTGAAAAAAGTATTGCACGACAGAGGTTTGTCAACTGCAGTAGGTGACGAAGGTGGTTTTGCACCAAACTTAGCAGGAGGTACCGAAGATGCTTTAGATACCATTAAAAAAGCAGTAGAAAATGCCGGTTATCAATTTGGAGACGAAGTGATGATTGCTTTAGACTGTGCGGCATCAGAGTTTTATGTTGATGGCAAATACGATTACAGCAAATTTGAAGGCCCAACCGGTAAAGTAAGAACTTCTAAAGAACAAGCAGAATACTTAGCCGAACTAGCTGCAAAATATCCAATTATTTCTATTGAAGATGGGATGTACGAAGACGATTGGGATGGCTGGAAATACCTTACAGAATTAATTGGCAATAAAACCCAGTTGGTTGGTGACGATTTGTTTGTAACCAATGTGGAAAGGTTGTCCACCGGAATAGAAAAGGGAATAGCCAATTCCATCTTGGTAAAAGTGAATCAAATCGGAACCCTAACCGAAACCATTGCAGCAGTAAATATGGCACACAATGCCGGATATACATCGGTAATGAGTCACCGTTCTGGAGAAACAGAAGACAATACCATAGCCGACTTGGCAGTAGCATTAAATTGCGGTCAAATCAAAACTGGTTCCGCTTCTCGTTCCGATCGTATGGCAAAATACAACCAATTACTTCGCATCGAAGAAGAGTTAGGCAACGTAGCCTATTTTCCGGGAGTAAGTGCATTTAAACAAAAATAACACATAGCTATTTTCAATATTTAACCCTTTCAGGTCTTGTATTTGAAAGGGTTTTTTATGGCAAATTACTTCCTAATCGGGCTTTTCGTTACAACACACCAAAAAAACAAAATAATTGGCAAGCTCCAAAATAGCTTCCATTGGTTGCTTTTTGGAACCAAACAATTCTAGTATGATTGCTTTGGCTTTGTTTCCACTGCAATCCCTTTGCAATGTCAATGTAAATTTCAATATCAATTTTAAATTTACTATAAACTAATAGCTATTTGCTTTTTACTAATCACTAATCACTATTCACTAACCCCCACATATACCAATTTTGCAATTTTAATGTAAATTTAACGAAAACGATTGAAATTAAATTTTAACAATTATCGTAAATTAGCAACAATTATTAAGTAACAATATAAATCCTATAAAATGAGTGATATTGCCATTTTAAAATTAGATGGAAAGGAAATTGAATTGCCGGTTATAAGAGGTTCAGAAAATGAAGTTGCTATTGATATTGATAAGCTGAGAGCGTTAACAGGAGCAATTACTTTAGATCCGGGTTATAAAAATTCTGGAGCATGTAAAAGTGAAATAACTTTTTTAGATGGAGAAGAGGGGATTTTAAGATATCGAGGTTATGCCATTGAAGATTTAGCTGAGAAAGCTAATTTTTTAGAAGTATCCTATTTGTTGATTTTCGGAGAATTACCAAATAAAGCAACTTTAGTAAGATTTGAAAACGATATCCGTAAATATACCCTTATTCATGAGGAGATGAAAAATATTCTCGATGGCTTTCCAAAAACAGCTCATCCAATGGGAGTATTATCATCATTAACTTCTGCATTAACAGCGTTTAACCCAAAGGCTGTAAATCCACATAATGAAGAGCAAATGTATCAAGCTGTTTGTAAAACCATGGCTAAATTTTTGGTTATAGCAACTTGGACATATAGAAAGATGCAAGGGTATCCGATGAGTTATTACGACAACTCTAAAGGATATGTAGAAAACTTTATGCATTTAATGTTTGAATTGCCAACTTCAAAATACAACGTTGATCCAAAAATAGTTGCTGCATTAGACAAGTTGTTTATTTTACATGCAGACCACGAACAAAATTGTTCAACTTCAACAGTAAGAATTGTTGGTTCATCACATGCAGGTTTATTTGCGTCAATTTCTGCAGGTGTTTCTGCACTTTGGGGGCCTTTACATGGTGGTGCTAACCAAGCAGTGTTAGAAATGTTAGAAGAAATTCACAACAACGGTGGGGATGTTGCCAAATACGTATTAAAAGCAAAAGACAAAGACGATCCGTTCCGATTGATGGGCTTCGGTCATAGAGTATATAAAAACTTTGACCCAAGAGCTACCATCATTAAGAAAGCAGCAGATGATGTTTTGAGCTCGTTAGGAATACAAGACCCATTGTTAGATATTGCCAAACAATTAGAAAAAGTTGCTTTAGAAGACGAATACTTCAAAGCAAGAAATTTATATCCAAATGTTGATTTTTATTCTGGAATCATTTACCGGGCATTAGGCATTCCAACCGAAATGTTTACAGTACTATTTGCTATTGGTAGATTGCCAGGTTGGATTGCTCAGTGGAAAGAAATGAGAGTTAACAAAGAACCAATCGGAAGACCACGTCAGTTATATGTAGGGTCACCGACAAGAGCTTTTGTCACAATAGACAAAAGATAGTTTAAAAAAAATCTCGGAATTTCCGAGAATTTTTTTTGAGTTTATTCAAACAACCTTTTGTATAAAGCTGGATTAGTATTAAGCTTATTTAATTGATCCTCATTAAAAGCTCCTTTTAATTTATCGCCAAATCGCTTTTTAATTTCTATTTTGGTACTTTCTTCTGAAGCATCATTAATGGCTTGATAACGCATCACCTGTAAAGTTTTGATATCTTCAACCAACCATTCTTCAACTCCAATCAATTTTATAATTTCGTTAATGTCAGAAGTAGCTTGTTGTTCAGGGTTAATTTTTTCTGATTGTTTTTTAGTTTGTGCTTGAATTGTAAAAGCAAATCCAAAGGTTAATAAACATAAATAGAATAATTTTTTCATGATATTTTGTGGTTTCAATGGTTAGTCAAAAAAAAAAGTGTAAGCGAATATAAATCATTTAGATGTTGCTACCAAATTTTTTAATAATAACTATAAATTCAATTGAAAAAATTTAATTTAAAAATACAGATATGAATAATAACCACATTTATATTTTAAATTTATAACTTTTTATGAGAGCTTATTTTGTTGAAAATAGATGTATTTTTTAAAATATTATGGTAGTTATAATTTTCAATCATTTTCCGATATAATATCCACCAATTGGGAATCAAAAAGGTACACATGATCCAAAAGTGGTCTTTTTGAAAGTGTAAGAATACAAAAACTAGCGATAGGATAAAATAAGATATCACTGAATAAAACATAATTTTATTTCTGCTTTGCCAAATTAATGAAATTCCAATTAGTATCGGATTTACTACCAAAGGATTGTAGTTATTACTTACTTCATAATGATGCGAATACCACCCAACAAAAAGCAAAAGTAGTCCCAACAAACCTTGCATCCAAAACCAAATAGTAGAAACGATTCTTAATTTAACGAAACTAAAAAAAGTAACAATAACCAACCAAATCCACCAATGGTTCCAAACAGAAAAGTAGTCTTTGTTTAATCTTGGTAATAGAGAGTTGGTTGCTTTTAATTTTACTTGTTGGTCCAAACTTTCTTGCAACTCTTCCGGTAGAAAAATTTGTGCAGCTGCAACATCAGTTTTGCTTCCAAACATTAAATTGATTCCCAATTTTTCAAAAAAACGATTGCCTAACTTATCGTTGATTACCTCTCTGTAAGAAGGAAAATTTTCTCCAACTTTAGTAATTTTTACAGGCAATTGTTGGTTCAAAACCTGCCAGACTTTGGTGGTGCAATTTTCGTCTATGAATTTGTATTCATAGTATTTTTTATCTGATTGTAAAATTTGGTTGAGGTCTTCAAAAATCTTTTGTTTGGTGGAGCTTTCTATATTTAATTCTTGTTCTACCACACTTCTGCCAAAATATTGGTATTGGTACATAAAGTTTCCAAAAGATTCTGTAGTGCCAAAATAAAGCAAATCACCTTTGATAAATTTGGTATAAAAATTTGGAGTGCTAAAGTCAAACATCCCAAAATTATAAACAATATCTAATTGATTGTTTGGGTCTTGTACGCGTAAACCGGTATGCCCAAAAAGGGAGTAAAGTTCGTCACCTGTTCCGCATGTTAGCACACTAATTTTGGTATTTGGAGATAGGGTTATTTGTGCAAAGGTTATTTGCGAAAGAAATAGAATAATGAAATAAAAAAGAATTTTTTGCATTATCTAAAAATTCCTAAGTCAATTCGTAGCGAAAAAATATTTGAATACAATGCCACACTTTGGTCACCGATATCCGTTAAGGCATAATCAATTTGAATGCCTTTGTAGCGAAAACCTAATCCTATGTTTGGTTGAAAAGCTACAGACTCTCTACCATCCAACTGACGAACATTTTGAAAATTTCCAACTCCTACTCTTAAAAAAACCATGTCGGTATATCCAAATTCAAATCCTATAGCAGGGTCAATGCTCACCAAGCTGGAAGAGATGATGTCGTTGGTTTGTTCAAAACGCATATTTAACTTTGCAGCAGCAGTTAAGGAATAATCGTAGTTAAAAGTAAACTTTTTACTTACCCCAAGCTGTGCTTTTGGCAAAGTTATTTCAGTAGTTTCTGGCAAATCTTGGTTTTCACCTGGAATGGCATTGGCAATTTCTTGAAATTTTTCTTCATTAATATTCCAAACATTATAAGTAGTGGTAATATCGCGAAGCATCAATCCAAAATTCCATCCATTTCTTTCAAATTGTACTCCAAAATCCAAACCAAATCCCCAGGAGGAGGCAAAATCTCCAATAATTCTTCTAATTACTTTTGCATTTACCCCATATTGCAATCCCGGAACCGGTAATTTTCTGGCATAGGAAAAAGTAATTCCATAATCTGCCGTAGAAAACAAACTAATTCGATTGTAGTCAATATTTCCTTGGTTATCTATTAATTGTGTGGTGTTTAAAATATCATCCACTCCAAATCGAATCAAAGAAATTCCCCATGCACTTCTGTCGTCTATGGGTTTTGCAAATGCTGCATAATCATATTGTGCAATATTGGCAAAGTAACTGGCATGCATTAATGCTAATTCAGAATCTTCTAACTGAACCAAACCAGCTGGATTCCAGTACCCGGCATTTACATTATTGGTTTGTGCAGTAACAGCATTGGCCATTCCTAAAGATGCGGCATCTACTCCAATATTCATAAATTCGTTGGAGTATTTTCGCACCGCTTGTGCCATAAAAAATTGGCTTACCAAAAACGTAAGTATGTAAATGATTTTCTTCAAAAACAATTTTTTTACAAATATCAAAGTTAAAACGCATTTGCCCTACACATATTGTTGTTTTTTTTTGAAAGAAGAGTTTCATTTAACATTACTTCTAATTTTGTTTGATAGGTTTCGATACTTTGCCGGAATAAACTATCTTCGTATGACTTTATTGAAATTATTTTTTTCTCAAAAATCTATTTATGAATTTCAAGACTTACATTCCTAATGCCTTTACCATGGCTAATTTAGCCTCTGGTTGTTTTGCAGTAACTTTTTTGTTAAAAGATGATTTTGTTACTGCTTTTTGGATGGTATGTTTGGGAATTTTCTTCGATTTTTTTGATGGATTTTTTGCAAGATTGCTTAAAGTTACTAGCGATTTAGGTTTGCAATTAGATAGTTTGGCAGATATGGTAACTAGTGGCGTTGTTCCAGGTTTGGTCATGTTTTTATTAATGAAACAAACCACAACTAACGAGTATTTACCTATATTGGGTTTTATCATCACCTTAGGCTCAGCCTATCGATTGGCAAAATTTAATATAGACACCCGTCAAACCGATCAATTTATCGGATTACCCACTCCAGCTAATGCGTTATGGATTTCTGCATTACCTTGGTTTGTCATACAATCGGCATCTCCTTTCTCTCAATGGTTAAACCAATATGCGATTTTGTTGGTTTTGTCTGTTTTAAGTGCTTTTTTACTCAATGCAGAAATTCCACTTTTCTCTTTAAAAATTAAAGAGTTTCAATTGAATAAGTTGATTTTTCCTATTCTATTGCTTGTAACAAGTGTGGTTGGATTGCTATTGTTTGGGGTATTAGCAGTGCCTGCAATTATCTTATTCTATGTGCTACTATCTATAGTTAAAAACCAATTTTTTAACATCTGATGCCAAGGAGAAAAACCAATACAAAGCCCAGTTTTGTTTCGCGATTGGTAAAGTTTTCATTGCTTTTTTTGTTGCTAAGCATTTTGTTAGCATGGCTATATCAAAATCGTTTGGCTATTGCTTATTACTTTAGTTTTCAGTCTAAACACTCTAAGCAGAGTTTTCAGAAAGAAGTGGAAGATGCTCGAGTGTATCAACTGATTAAAAAACATCCGAATAGTTTATTGGGGATTGATGTTTCTGAATACCAAGGAAAAATTGATTGGAAAGAAGTTGACTCCATCGATCAAAAAGCCATTCATTTTGTTTTGGTTCGTGCAACTGCCGGAAAAGATAGGAAAGACCTAACTTTTCAAGATAATTGGAAAGCTATGGCAACAAAAAAAATAATTCGTGGAGCTTATCATTATTATCGTCCGAATGAGAATTCTATAGAACAAGCCAACTTATTCATCCGAACAGTTCGATTAAAAAAAGGCGATTTGCCTCCCGTTTTGGATATTGAAAATTTGCCCAAAACCCAGTCGTTAGATAGCTTAAAAAAGGGGTTGCAAAGATGGTTAGGAAGGGTCGAAAACCATTATGGCATTCAGCCAATTATTTATACCGGTGAAAAATATTATCAGGATTTTTTGAAAAAAGACTTTCCAAATTACAATTTTTGGATTGCCAATTACAATGGTTGGGTGCAAGATTTTCCTAAAAATGCTACTTTTTGGCAATTTACCGAAAAGGGATCTGTTAAAGGGATTCGAGGAAATGTGGATGTGAACTTATACAACGGAACTCCAAGAATGTTGCTTTATCAAACGATTCGCTAAAAATGAAGTTTCTTTTTTCGGAATTCAAAGTTTTGACCCAAATATACTTTTCTAACCATTTCGTCACTTGCCAACTCTTCCGGAACTCCCGCTTTTAAAATACTTCCTTCAAACATCAAATAAGCTTTATCTGTAATAGCCAAAGTCTCCTGAACATTGTGATCGGTAATTAAAATCCCGATGTTTTTTTCTTTTAATTTGGCAACAATTCTCTGGATGTCTTCTACTGCTACCGGGTCAACTCCTGCAAATGGTTCGTCTAATAATATAAATTTTGGGTCGGTTGCCAAGGCTCTTGCAATCTCGGTTCTTCTTCTTTCACCCCCAGACAATAAATCACCTCTATTGGTTCGGATATGGCCCAAATTAAACTCGGCAATCAAACTTTCCATTTTAGCTTCTTGCTCCTCTTTGCTTAATTTGGTTAGTTGAAGCACACTTAAAATATTGTCTTCTATACTCAATTTTCTGAATACTGAAGCCTCTTGTGCCAAATATCCGATGCCATATTGGGCACGTTTGTACATCGGAAAGTCGGTAATTTCCGTGTCGTCTAAAAATATCTTACCACTGTTTGGTTTTACCAAACCTACAATCATATAAAACGAAGTGGTTTTTCCGGCACCATTTGGGCCAAGTAAACCTACAATTTCTCCTTGGTTTACCTCTACCGAAACGCCTTTTACTACGCTTCTGCCTTTGTAGGTTTTTAAGATATTTTCTGCACGTAACTTCATCTTTTTATGAATTAGATTGGTTTTCTAAAGCTTCCCAAAATTCGTAAGCTCTTCGCAAATGAGGTATTACAATGGTACCACCCACCAATGTTGCAATTCCCATGGCTTCCATCATTTCTTCTTTAGTTATGCCTTCTTTATAACTAGTTTCTAAATGGTATTTGATGCAATCGTCACATCTTAAAACAGCAGATGCTACCAATCCTAATAATTCTTTGGTTTTAACATCCAAAGCACCTGCAGCGTACGCATTGGTGTCTAAGTTAAAAATACGTTTAATGATTAAATGATTGCCTTCTAATAATTTTTCGTTCATTTTGGAACGATAGTCATTAAATTCTTTTACCAAGTCGCTCATAATTTTACGCTATTTTTTTTTGTTGTTTTACCACTAATGCACTAATGCCAATACTAATTTCGTATAAAATCATGATTGGAATTGTCACAATAATCTGACTTAATACATCGGGTGGTGTAATAATTGCTGCAATAATAAGCACAATTATTAAGGTATATTTCCTATATTTTCTTAAAAAAGCAGGGGTTACCAAACCAAGTTTGGTTAAAAAGAAGATGATGATAGGCAATTCAAACAACAAACCACTTGCTAAAGTAGAAGAACGCATCAGACTGATATAAGAAGTCAAATCAATCATGTTGTCCAAGGTATTACTAACGTAGTAATTAGCCAAAAAGTTAATGGACAATGGAGCTACCACATAATATCCAAACAGCACACCTAAAATGAATAAAAATGAAGTGCTAATTAAAAAGCCGAATGCATATTTTTTTTCATTTTTATACAATGCCGGACTTACAAACAGCCAAAACTGCCATAATATAAATGGGAAAGCCAAAATAATTCCTGCTGTAAAAGAGGTCCATAAGTGGGCTGAAAATTGTCCTCCCATTTCTCGATTGATGATGGACATTTTTATTTCTTTTACACAAAGTTCATCGCTGTAGCCAAAATTCTGACTGGCTTCGCACAACCATTGATAGGTAATAAAATTTGGATCTTTTGGACCAAATAATATCACATCAAAAATGATGTTTTTAAATAAAAAGGCTACGGTAGCTGCTATCAATACTGCTACAGTGCTTTTTACCAACATCCATCGCAATTCCTCCAGATGGTCTAAAAACGACATTTCTTTGCCAGTACTCATCGTTCAATCCCTTCTTTTAAAATATCGTGTAAGTGGATAATTCCTTGGTATTTTTGGCCGTCTACCACTACCAATTGCGTAATTTTTAAATCTTCCATTAAATGTAAGGCGTCTAATAATTTGGTAGAAGACGGAATCATTTTCGGATTTTTGGTCATCACATCTTTCGCAACAATTCCTGAAATAGTTTCCGTACGGCTTAACATTCTTCTAATGTCTCCATCGGTAATAATACCAATTACTAATTCATTTTCCAATACAGCAGTAACTCCCAATCTTTTTTCAGAAATTTCAAAAATAGCTTTCTTAATAGGTGTTTCCGGTGTAACTTGAGGTTTTTGTTCTATATTTAATATATCTTGAACTGTAAAAAGTAATTTTTTACCCAAAGCTCCACCAGGATGGTATTTAGCAAAATCCTGTGCTGTAAATTGATGTGCTTGCATTAAGCAAACAGCCAAACAATCACCCATAACCAATTGTGCTGTAGTGCTGTTGGTTGGTGCCAAGTTGTTAGGGCAAGATTCTCTCTCAACGGTAGTGTCTAAAACCACATCTGATTGTTTTGCTAAAAATGAGTTGAGGTTACCCGTCATTCCGATTAGTTGATTGCCAAATTTCTTTAAAATAGGCAACAACATTTTTATTTCCGGACTGTTCCCACTTTTAGAAATGCACATCACCACATCTTGAGGCTGCACCACGCCTAAATCACCGTGAATTGCCTCTGCAGCATGCATAAATAAGGATGGTGTTCCGGTGGAATTTAAGGTGGCAACAATTTTTTGAGCAATAATAGCACTTTTGCCAATTCCGGTAATGATGAATCGTCCGTTGGCATTTGCAATCATTTCTACTGCTTGAACAAAATCGTTGGTTAATTGATTTTCTAATTGTACAATAGCATTTGCTTGCGACCGAATGGTGCTTTTAGCTAATTCTAAAAGGGTGTTTTGCTGGTTAGTTTCCAAGGATCAGATTTATTATTATATAAGATAAAACTGTTTATTGTAACAAAATTAAGGCTTTATAAAAAACGTTAACTCTGTTTGTGGGATTCAAAATTAGTTGTATCTTTAGTCTGCAAATTTAGATAAATAATAAAATATTTGACGACTTCGTGAGGTTTTATCAATTTTAATAAATTTATTTTTAATGATTTGTAAAGCGAAGACAAACTTAATAGAGCCATATGAAGAACACCTCTATAATTGATATTCACAAAGAACTGAAGAAATATTTTGGCTTTGATCAATTCAAAGGTCTCCAGGAGCAAGTGATTAAAAATATTTTAGATCAACAAAATACTTTTGTAATCATGCCTACCGGTGGTGGAAAGTCGTTGTGCTATCAATTACCGGCATTAATTCAGGAAGGAACTGCCATAGTAGTTTCTCCATTAATTGCATTAATGAAAAACCAAGTAGATGCCATTAGAAGTTTGTCTTCTGAAGAAGGCACTGCCCACGTTTTAAACTCTTCGTTAAACAAAACGGAAATCAATCAAGTAAAATCTGATATAACTAAAGGAATTACCAAGCTATTATATGTTGCTCCGGAATCTTTGATTAAAGAAGAATATGTTGATTTTTTGAAATCGGTTAAAATATCTTTTGTTGCTATTGATGAAGCACACTGTATTTCAGAGTGGGGACATGATTTTAGACCTGAATATCGAAATTTAAGAACCATCATTAAAAATTTAGGAGATATTCCGGTAATTGGATTAACCGCAACAGCTACCCCTAAAGTTCAAGAAGATATATTAAAGAATTTAGACATGTCAGATGCCAAAGTTTTCAAGGCATCTTTTAATCGTCCGAATTTGTTTTACGAAGTACGTCCGAAAACCAAAAATATTGAAGGTGATATCATTCGTTTCATCAAACAAAACAAAGGAAAGTCTGGAATTATTTATTGCTTAAGCAGAAAAAAAGTTGAAGAAATTGCCCAGTTGTTGCAAGTGAATGGCATTAGTGCCGTGCCTTATCATGCTGGTTTAGATGCCAAAGTGAGAGCCAAACACCAAGATATGTTTTTAATGGAAGATGTAGAAGTTGTGGTGGCAACAATTGCTTTTGGTATGGGAATTGACAAACCAGACGTTCGGTATGTGATCCATCACGACATTCCGAAATCTTTAGAAAGTTATTACCAAGAAACCGGTAGAGCTGGTAGAGATGGCGGAGAAGGACATTGTTTGGCTTACTACTCCTATAAAGATGTAGAAAAGTTGGAGAAATTCATGTCGGGCAAACCAGTGGCAGAACAAGAAATAGGTTTTGCTTTGTTACAGGAAGTAGTTGCTTATGCAGAAACTTCTATGTCCAGAAGAAAATTTTTGTTGCATTATTTTGGAGAAGAATTTAACAGCGAAACCGGAGAAGGAGCCGACATGGACGACAACATGCGAAATCCGAAAAATAAAGTGGAAGCCAAAGACCAAGTGAAATTGTTGTTAGAGGCAGTAAGAGATACCAAAGAAGCTTTTAAAACAAAAGAAGTGGTGTTTACCCTGACCGGAAAAATAAATGCCATTTTAAAATCGCATAAAATTGACCAACTGTCCGTATTTGGCAAAGGATCTTCTTTAGACGAAAAATATTGGACAGCTTTGATTCGACAGGTGTTGGTAGCAGGATTGCTCAAAAAAGACATCGAAAGTTACGGGGTAATGAAGATGACACCTCTTGGATTGGAATTCATTAAAAACCCGCAAAGTTTTATGATGACCGAAGACCACGAATACAGTGAAGAAGAGGAAGATGCATTGAATGTGGTTTCCAAAACTTCGGTTGTGGCAGATGAGGTTTTGATGAGCATGTTAAAAGATCTTCGTAAAAAAGAAGCCAAAAAGCACGGAGTACCACCATTTGTGGTTTTTCAAGATCCTTCTTTAGAAGATATGGCATTAAAATATCCTATCACCATACAAGAGTTGAGCAATGTTCATGGGGTAGGAGAGAGCAAAGCCAAAAAGTATGGCAAAGCTTTTGTAGATTTGATAGCAACGTATGTTGAAGAAAACGACATCATTCGTCCGGATGATTTGGTAGTAAAATCTACCGGAGCAAATTCTACCAATAAGTTGTTTATTATACAAAGTGTTGACAGAAAGTTGGCATTTCCTGACATTGCTGCTGCCAAAGGTATGACCATGGATGCTTTATTGAAAGAAATGGAGCAAATTGTGTATGCCGGTACCAAACTGAATATCAAATACTGGGTAGATGAAATTTTAGACGAAGATCAACAAGAGGAAATACATGAGTATTTTATGGATTCGGAAAGCGATAAAATTGAAGCAGCTTTAAAAGAATTTGATGGCGATTACGATATTGAAGAACTCCGTTTGATGCGAATTAAATTTATTAGCGAAGTAGCGAATTAACCTATACATGCCCAACTTAACTAAGTTGGGTTTTTATTTTTAAAAAATATTTTGAAAACTTTGATTTTAATCCGACATGCCAAGTCAAGCTGGGAGTATACTTTAGCAGACCACGACAGGCCTTTGAATGAAAAAGGGAAGTTGGATAGCAAACAATTGTCCTCTATTTATTCAGATAAAATAATTGGTTTTGACCAAGTGTATTGTTCTACTGCAGTACGTGCAACTTCTACCTTGCAAAATTTATTGCAAAACAAAGTTTCTGTTCCAGTAAACTATGACAAAAAATGGTATCAGTTTGATTACAGAATAGTATTACAACAAATAAAACAATTACCAACCCATTTTGATAAGGTAGTATTGGTAGGTCACAATCCGGCTTACCATGAATTGGTAGAAATAATAACTGAGCAAAGTTTTGAAAATTTTCCAACCTGTGCTTTGGCTGAAATTCAACTAAACATTACAGATTGGAAAGACCTAAACAAAGGCGAATTGCTTACTTTTTTTACTCCAAAAACATTGCTTAAATAACGTAAGTTTTGATAAATTCAGAAATCAACCATCTTACTTTTGGTTCTGCTTTTTTGACTGCCATAAGTACTTCTTCGTGGTTTACTTCTTCAATATTTTCTTCGTCTCCCATGTCGGTAATAATAGAAATTCCCAAACAATTCATATCCATGTGTTTGGCAACAATTACTTCTGGTACGGTTGACATGCCAACACAATCTGCTCCCAATCGTTTTACCATTTTATATTCTGCCAACGTTTCAAAAGTAGGACCTTGTAACCCTAAATAAATACCTTCTTTTAAATCAATATTTCTAGATTGGGCTATGGTTTGCAAATGTTGACGCATTTTTTTGCTGTAAGGTTCGCTCATGTTTACAAATCTTGGTCCCAATCGGTCGTCATTGGCACCTCTTAAAGGATGATCTGGAAACAAATTGATGTGATCGGTAATGTTTACCAATGCTCCAACGTAGTAATCTGGATTCACTCCACCAGAAGCATTAGAAACAATCAACTGTTGGATACCTAAGTATTTCATCACTCTAATTGGAAAAGTAACTGTTGCCATGTCGTAGCCTTCGTAGTAATGAAAACGCCCCTTCATAGCCAATACTCGTTTGTTGCCAACGGTACCAATTATCAATGCTCCGTGATGCCCGGTAACTGTAGAAACCGGAAAATTAGGAATATCTTGGTATACAATGGTATGCTCTATGGTTATTTCTTCGGCAAAACTTCCTAACCCAGAACCTAAAATGATGCCGAAATCAGGAGTGGTTTTGCAAAAAGGTTTTATAAAAGCTACGGTTTCATGAATTTTTTCCCACATATTGGTATATAATTTGATCTAGTTTTTGAAATTCGTTGATAATTTTTACCTCAATTGGTAAATAGTATAGCTGGTTGGCTATTTCGCTGTCCTTTAATCGAACATAATCTTTTTCAGTAGTAATTATTGGGTTGTTTTTAGCGATGATTTTGATTTTATGGACATCTGCTTTTGTAAACGCATGATGGTCCGGAAAAATCAGAGTAGTGTCTTTTTCTCCTTTTACTTTTTCTATAAATAACTTGGGATCTGCAATACCAGCCACCACCACTTTGGGTTGGTTAATGATTTCTTGTAAGGATGCTTTTTCGTTTTGTGAATACACCAAATTACTGTATTGAATACTGCTGAAAAAAAGAGATATAGTTGATTTTAAAGAAAGTTTTTTTCGAATACTTGCTTGATCTTCTGCGGATAAATTTTCCGGACATTTGGTAACAATCACCATGGATGCTCTATTAACTCCAGAACTAAATTCACGAAGATTTCCGGTAGGGAGCATCCAATCATCCACAAACAAATCGTTGTATTTGGTCAATACAATTTGTAATCCGGCTTCCACCCTTCGATGTTGAAAGGCATCGTCTAACAAAATGACTTGTGTTTTGGGCTGGTCATTTAGGATTTTCTGGATGCCAACTTTACGGTTTTCACAAACAGCAACCACAATGTCAGAGAATTTTTGAAATATTTGAAAAGGTTCGTCTCCTATATCTTCTGCAGTTAATTTCGGATTGGCCAACATATAACCTTTGGTTTTTCTACCATAACCCCTGCTAAGAGTCGCAACCAAAAAATCTTGGTGCAACATCTGAATCAAATACTCTAACATAGGAGTTTTACCAGTGCCTCCAACTGATAAATTGCCAACGGTAATAGCCGGAATAGGAGGTTGGTACACGGAAAAAATTCGAAAATCGTACAACCAATTTCGAACCCATGTAATCAAACCATATCCCACAGAAAATGGGAACAACAAAATCCTGAGCAAACGCATGCTACGAAATTAACCAATTTACCAAAAGCAAAAGCTGATTTACATCAGCAATTGTGAAATATTATTTTGGCAATGCAAATTAGGGTTTATGCATACATGTTTTTACGAAGCTCTTTGATTTTAGGATCCTCTAAATAATCGTCAAAACTCATGTAACGATCAATGATTCCTTTTGGCGTAATTTCCAAAATACGATTGGCAACCGTTTGAGCAAATTCGTGGTCGTGTGTGGTGAATAATACCGAACCTTTGAAGTTTTTCAATGAATTGTTGAATGCCTGAATCGATTCCAAATCTAAGTGGTTGGTTGGTTCATCAAGCATCAATACATTGGCTCGAAGCATCATCATACGTGAAATCATACATCTAACTTTTTCTCCTCCCGACAACACTCTGGAAGTTTTTAAAGCTTCTTCACCCGAAAAAATCATTTTCCCTAAAAATCCTCTTACGTATACCTCATCACGTTCTTCTTCAGTTTTAGCCCACTGTCTGAGCCAATCTACCAAAGTATAATCGTTATTAAAAAACGCACTATTGTCTGCTGGTAAATAAGATTGAATAGTGGTAATTCCCCATTCAAATTTTCCGGTATCGGGTTGTAAATTGCCATTGATGATTTCGTAAAATGCTGAAGTTGCTCTGGAATCTTTGGATATAACCACAATTTTATCTCCTTTTGCCATGTTTAAATCCACCTCTTTAAACAAGGTTTCTCCATCTAGGCTATAACTTAGATTTTCAATATTTAAAATTTGGTCTCCAGCTTCTCTTTCTTGATCAAAAATTATAGCAGGATATCTTCTGCTGGAAGGTTTTATCTCGTCTAAATTTAATTTTTCAATCATTTTTTTACGAGAAGTAGCTTGTTTTGATTTGGCTACATTGGCACTGAATCTGCGGATAAATTCTTCTAATTCAGCTTTTTTCTCTTCTGCTTTTTTGTTTTGCTGAGCACGTTGTTTTGCTGCTAATTGGCTACTCTCGTACCAAAAGGTATAGTTTCCGGAATAGTGATTAATTTTTCCAAAATCAATATCAGAAATGTGTGTACAAACTGAATCTAAAAAGTGACGGTCGTGCGATACCACCAAAACAGTGTTTTCATAATTCGCTAAAAAGTTTTCTAACCATTGAATGGTTTCAAAATCTAAGTCGTTGGTAGGCTCATCCATAATCAATACATCCGGATTGCCAAAAAGTGCTTGTGCCAAAAGTACACGAACTTTTAGTTTCCCTTCCATTTCACTCATTAATGTATAATGGTAATCGGCAGAAATTCCTAAATTAGATAGCATTGAAGCTGCATCAGAATCGGCATTCCAACCATTCATTTCTTCAAATTGCACTTGCAATTCTCCAATTCTATCCGCATTGGCATCATTATAGTCTGCATACAATGCATCCATTTCTGCTTTAATAGCATACAAAACCTTGTTACCCATTAAAACGGTTTCCAAAACCGTATGATCGTCAAACATATTGTGGTTTTGGTTTAAAACCGACATTCTTTTTCCAGGTTCTAAAATCACTTTTCCGGAAGTAGGATCCATCTGTCCGGATAAAATTTTCATAAAAGTTGATTTCCCTGCACCATTGGCACCTATAATCCCATAACAATTGCCTTGGGTAAAGGTTACGTTTACTTCGTCAAATAAAATTCTTTTACCAAATTGAACCGAAAGGTTAGAAACTGTAAGCATGAAAGGTGTTTTTTTAAGTGGTGCAAAAGTAGAAAAAGATTTTGGTTTTTTAAGAAATAGGAAGCAAGCCTTCTAAAAATTAGTTATTTAACTACCTATTAACATCCTTCTTAAGTCCTTACAGATACATTTGTTATTAGCAAAATGGAAAACGATTGAATAAGCATTACCCAATTTACCTTAGTTTAGTAGGATTACTCTCTTTATTAACTTCCTGTAATTATTTCGGAAAGAGGGATCACGTTGCCTATTTTGGTGGCGAAATCATCAACCCAACTTCTCCATACGTGTTGTTCATGCAAAATGAGGAGATATTGGATACATTATACTTAGATAAAAACAATCGTTTTTTTAAAAAGTTTGATTCCTTGGTTCCTGGAATGTATTCCTTTAAGCACGAGCCGGAATACCAATATGTATACTTTGACCAAAACGATAGTTTGATGGTTCGTTTAAATACCCAAGATTTTGACGAGTCAGTTGTGTTTTGTGGTAAGGGAGAAGACAAGAACAATTTTTTAATGGAATTGTATTTGAAAAATGAAAGTGATCGTCAGAAAATGTTTGAAGTGTATGATTATGAGCCAAAGCAATTTCAACAGTACGTTGATTCTATTTTTTTGGTGAAGAAAGAATTTTTTGAAGAAAAAAAGAGCAAGTTAAATTGGAGTGAAGGTTTTGATTTGTATGCCAGAACTGCTTTGTATTTTAGTCATTATATCAAAAAAGAAATTTATCCTTTGGCACATAATGTACGAACCGGACATAACTTATTTAAGGAGTTACCGGCTTCGTATTTTTCTCATCGAAATAATATTGATTACAATGCCAAGGATTTAATGTACTACTCCCCATTTATGCAGTATTTGAATCATATGATGAGTGCCATTGCTTTTGAAAAGACACAGAATATTGCAAATAAAGGAGAGCAATTGCTGCAGATAGGATTGCATAAATTAACTATTGCAGATACTATTTTTACCTCTCAAAAATCAAAGAATAAGATTTTTACCCACATTGCATATTCTTATTTGTTGGAAGACCAAGATGTGAAAAACAATACAGCTTTTATTGATGCATTTAAATTGAAATCAAAAGATTTGGATGTGTTAAATGAGATTACCAATATTGGCAATCACATTCATAACTTACAAGTTGGAAATAAAATTCCAGTTAATGAGTTACAAACTTTGTCACTGGATACCATTTCATCACTAGAAGTTTTTAAAAGAAAATCTGTAGTGTTTTTTTGGACATCTAAAGCAGAATCTCATAGATATTCTGTACACAAGAAAGTGATAGATTTTCAGACTAAATATCCAAACTATGATTTTATAGCCATAAATATCGATAAGGATATGGAAGATTGGCAAGCAGCAATTAAAGACTTAAACTATGGTAAAATCAAACAGTTTCGTGCGATAAATTTTGAAGTGTTAAAAGAAAAATGGGTGTTGCTGAAATTACAACGCTCCATGATTTTGAATGAAAATGGTGTTATTGTACAACCTTTTGTCAATTTATTTGCGGTTGATTTTGAAAATCATTTGAAGTAATACAAATTATACAAATATTAAAAAAGCGGCTTAGCCGCTTTTTTTTATTGATTTCCTTTGGCATGATCTGCCAAAAATTGTGCTAAACCAATATCGGTTAACGGATGTTTTAATAAGCCTAAAATTGCAGAAAGAGGCCCTGTCATTACATCTGCACCAATTTTAGCACAGTTAATAATATGCATGGTATGACGAACAGAAGCAGCTAATATTTGGGTTTCAAAACCATAGTTTTCATAAATTTCTCTAATTTCTGCAATCAGGTTTAATCCATCGGTAGAAACATCGTCTAATCTACCAATAAATGGCGAAACATACGTTGCACCTGCTTTTGCTGCTAACAATGCTTGACCGGCTGAAAAAACTAAAGTTACATTGGTTTTGATTCCTTTGCTACTAAAGTATTTACATGCTTTGATGCCTTCTTTGGTCATCGGGATTTTTACTACAATTTGCGGATGTAATTCAGCCAAAATCTCTCCTTCTTTAATCATGCCATCGTAATCAGTAGCGATTACCTCTGCACTTACATCTCCATCTACAATTTTACAAATATCCACGTAATGTTTCAAAATGTTGTTGTTTCCTGTAATGCCTTCTTTTGCCATTAATGAAGGATTGGTAGTTACACCATCTAAAATCCCTAGGGATTGGGCTTCTTTAATTTGTTCTAAGTTAGCTGTGTCGATAAAAAATTTCATGGTTGCTTTTTTAAGTAGTTGGTGCAAAAGTACAATAGATTTTGCAATTTTATGGGATAAAGTATGGCTAGAATCAACATCTTATTTCAACTGATAATGGTTTTTTAGCATTTTTTCGTACCAAGTGTCGGGTAAAATTTTCTTTAAAAAGATGGAAAACTTTTGCAGGAATGCTCCAATTGGGTAGTGTACTTTAGGTTGGTTATTACGAATGATTTTTTCTACCTTTTTTGCCAACAACATTGGGTCGCTACCCTCTGCAACATGGTCATTCATTTGTTTTAGTTGGTTTTGGTACGTAGTGTAGTACGGAGAATCTTTTTTTAATGGAGCATGAAATCTTCCAGCTGCAATATTGGTAGAAAAGTCACCCGGTGCTACTGTACAGACTTTAATTCCAAATTCGGCTACCTCCATTCTAATCCCCTCAGAAATTAATTCTAAAGCTCCTTTTGAAGCAGAGTATGGTGCACGATAGGGAAGGCCCATGTATCCTGCTATAGAAGTAATATTGATAATTAACCCTGATTTTTGTTCTCGCATGGCTGGCAAAACTTCTTGCATGATGGCAATTGGCCCATATAAGTTGATCTCCATTTGGTTTTTAATAGCATCCATTGGAATTTCCTCTAATGGACCGGTGATACCTACTCCTGCATTATTAATCAAAACATCTATTTTACCCTCCATTTCTTTAACATAAGAAATGCATTGCTGGACTTGTTGTAAATTTCTTACATCCAATGAAACCAATGTAATGGGACTTTTTGGGTAGTTTTTCGGATCACGACTTGTGCCATAAACAGTATATCCTTTTTCTTGTAGATACAATGCAATGGATTTTCCAATTCCGGAAGATGCTCCTGTAATTAGTACAACTTTGCTCATATTATCTAATTAAAGAAAAATGCCCTTTGGCTACTCTTCCATCTTCTAATTCTATCACATACCAGTAGTCGGTAGATGGAAGTGGTAGTCCTTGGAAAGTGCCATCCCATCCAGCCTCAACAGGTTGGATGTGTTTGATTAACTTCCCGTATCGGTCGAAAACATAAATTTGGGTATTTGGATAAAAAAATTGATTGGCTCCTTGCAATGTCCAGATATCATTAATGCCATCTCCATTTGGTGTAAAGTACGGTGGAATACGAAGTATAGAAACAGCTTGCTGGGTAATGCCACAACCTTTTTTATCTCGAACATAAACGGTTCTGATTCCTGCTGCTATGCCACTAAAAACATTCGAATCTTGGTATGGTCCATTCGAACTGTCTAAAGCGTATTCGTATTCACCAGCTCCAGAAACTGTTACTGTAATAGAGTTAACAGGAGACAAGTCAACAACCTCAATATTAGTTATGGTTGCAGGCTCTGAATACACCACAGCAATATCTTGCTCTCTAAAGCATCCTTTATTGGTGGTGACTCTCACAGTGTAAACACCCTCTTGGGCAACCAATAATTGTGGACCCAAACCTCCATTTACTGGTACTCCGTTGTAGCTCCATTGGTACGTAAAATTGCCAGGATTACTTCCTAATAAATTTGGTGTTAATAGTACAGCTGGATTTCCGGAACAATATATAAATTCCTGATTTGGGCCTAAATTAGGTAATGCGTTTACTACCAATCTAACATAAGGGCCAACCCCAAAACAAGCGTTATTTAAATTATTTTCAACCCTCACCCAAATTAATTGTGCAAAGGGAGTGGTGTTTCTGTAGTTGGAAATATTAGTTATTTCTAAGGAATTTCCGTTTATATCAAATTGAATTTCTGCATCTTGTTGTGAGGCGTAAAAACGAACTGAAAATTGAGTAGGATCACTTACAAAGTTTAACAGCTGTGGGATGATATTAGCAAAATTAAATACCGAAGTACCATCGTTGTCTGAGCTTACTCCAGCAACTGCATCATCACAATCTTCAAAAACAACTTGAAAATTATTCGGAATTTGGTTAAAAGAAACCACAATCGGAATTGAGGTTATTTGGCTACATTGGTTGCTATTAGTAACTCTCACCCAAACTGTGGTAGAAGCTGTATTAAAGTTGGTAGGAGTACTAATTAAACCAGTATTTCCTCCAGCTAGTGCATCCGTTTGGTTGGTGTAATATTGAAAGGTTTCTTGGGCATGGTTGCTAGAAACTTGTGCATTGAATAAGGTTAAATTAATTCTGGAAATACCATCGCCATCATTGTCACACTGCACCAAACTCACATTGTTATTTAGTTGTGGCAAAGCATAAACTGTCAAACTTGCTGTATTGGAAGTAACTTCACAACTATTACCAGTTCGGTTCAAAATTACTCGATAAAGGTTGTTGTCAAAAGTTTGAGGTGTATTGTTAATGGTTAAAGTTACTGTGGTTGCTCCGCTATAGTTAGTGTTATTTGTTATGTTATTCCAAGTAGCTCCAGCATCGGTACTAACTTGCCATTGAAAGGTGGTAATATTACCAGCAATGATGGCAAAAGAAGTGCTTGCGTTAAAACAAACCGATGCATTATTTGGCTGTTGGTTAACAACAATTGGAGCACTAATGGCATAATTAGGTTGTGGAATTTGGTACCCTCCTGAGTTTTGTACTACTCCAAGATTGTTTACAGTTATGGGTGATGTTCCCAATCTTCCATCGTTATCCGGATCGGTAAATCCTGCTTCAATTACATCAAAGCATTGGTCTGCATCACTATCTAAATCGATATAATTAAATATATTATCGGTATCTAAGTCTGCAATGGTATAGTTGATAGTTCCACTATTTGCAGAGGTTTCTAAATTATTGAACAAACCATTGGTGCCAAATGCGGTTGGATTTCCATCAATTCTTCCATCTAAATTGGCATCTGTAGCATTGTGTCCTGCTTCGTGTAAGTCATAAATTCCATCGTTATCACTATCTAAGTCGATGAAATTTGGAATCCCATCTGCATCACTGTCTAACGGAATGCTTTGATTTTCAAAAGCATCATCAATACCGTTATTGTTGGTATCATTTCCTGTATTAGCGGCAAAAGCAAAAGCACCTCCTTCTGTAAAATCCGGAATACCATCATTGTCAGCATCTAAATCTAAAGCATCCTGAATACTATCTCCATCAGAATCTCTAGGAACACAATTTGCAACCAACTTAAATGAAGAACGAACGGGAGTAATATCTTGTAAGTTTTTTTGCTTTATTTTGATAAAATCTACCAAATACGCTCCAATTCTGAAATTGCCTTGTCCGGCTGGTAAATCAGAACCACTATTTAATCGGAAGCGAATTTCGAAAGATGAATAAAAGGTAACATTGTTTTCAAAAACCCCATCATAATCGGTATCTATTAACAATTGATCATTTGGGTTTGCAATGGTCAACGTTTTATTTACCGGAACTTGAATGACGTATTCTGTATTTGGGTTTAATAAAAAATTTCCGGGTGTATTGACATCAATATAAGTGAGCTCTACAGAAGTTGGATTGGCAAAATTGTATTGTATAGCGGTTTCGCTGTCAAACCCCTCTAAACTTTCTAAAAATATTTGTGAATTGTTGTCGAAAGTAACTGGTGTTGGGGATGCATTTATTCCTAAAACTTCTGTGGTGACTTGAAAACTATTGTTGTAGTTTCCAACTTGAATTTGTCCGGAAAAAGTAGTGTTATCTACTATTAAATTTTGATTGCCATAAGATTCTGTACAGTTGGAAATACCGTCATTATCTAAGTCGATATCAATATTATCTGGTACTCCATCATTATCAGAGTCAATCGTGCATCCACTTACTGGAATAATATCTGAAGTAAAAGTAGTGCCACATTGAGCTAATGTTGCAGATAAAAAATAATAACCTGGTTGCGTTGGAGAAAAATCAGGGGTTATAGCTCCTACAATGGGGGAGTTATTAAAATACCATTGGTATTGGTCAAAAGGCGAAAGTGTATTAACATTAAGTTCGATATTAGGAATACAATTATCTTCATCTACATTAAGTTTTTCAAAAATGATTTCTGGTTTAAAGGTAAATCCGGAATAATATCCACCATAGGTTGCTGCAGCATTGGAACCGTAGTAAGATAAATAAATAGATTCTGTAGAAAATACCGATACATTTCCACCTAAGCCACTCATCCTATAACTTACATAATCTGTATTACCAGTAACTGCAAAAGGTCCATTTAATTGTATTCCTCCAGGAAGATTGGCACTAGTATAATTTACACCATTAATGATAAAGTTTAACGTTGCACCAGTTTTGGTAACAATATTTACATTACCGGTGTAAGTAAAATTCCCAATACGATCTATTTGCGGAATGTTGTTGATAATTTTTGGAGTCTCACAACTTATAGGTGGAACAAAAAACACTTCTTGGTTGGCTTGACTATCTGTGCCTCCCAAACCTTGATAGGCAAAAACAGGTTTGGAAGTTGTGACATACATGTTCCCATTTGCATTGAACAAATTGCCAGGGATTCCATAATATTCTCCTGCATTTATGATTGTTTGAGGAGTAGTATTGCCATTTATAAAAATTTCAGTTTCATCTTCATGTGCTACCAATAATGGTTTTTCTACAGCATCTACACCTTGTGCACGGACAAAAATGTATTCCGAACCAATTCTTTCAGCCCCAACAATTTGGTCTAACCCTAAGTCTAGATTATTTTGATTGGTTCCGTTAGTCCCACCGTAAGAGCCACAATTTACTGCAATTGGCTTATTTGATTTTACCAAAGCTCCAATCATTCCGTCTTTATTGGCAATGGTTGGACCTTTTACTGCTAAAGTAAAACTTTCCCCCCTGTTCAAAGTCACACTATTAGGGGTGTTTCCTGCAGCAGCATTGTTGATTAAAGAAATACCAGGTTTTAAATCTTCAAATTCTACAATGGTATTGTTTTCGGTAGCTAAAACAGAAACAAAAGTTAAGTGATTGTTGTTGATTGTTGCAATTCCGGTATTGGTCATGGCACCAATTCTAAATTCTTTACCTAATGCTGCCAATCCTTTTGACACCAAGCCACTTGCTTGATTTGGTAAACCTGTTTGGTTATTTACAGCAGCGGTAACTCTAACTGCAACATATACTTGATCTTGTGCTTCAACTATGTATCCTTTATTGTTTAATATAGTATTTACAAGAGCTTCGTTTACATGTAATTGCGTATTTAAACCAAAGCCAATATTAAATTCAAAAGGGTTGTCTCTAGAAACTGTTCCTGCAATGCTACCACCACCAATTGCAGTAATGGTAAAATTAATTGGGGTAATACTAGGGGATGATATGTACATTATCTGATTCATAGCTGCTTGGTTGTCAGAACCAACTACAGGTGGTATGTAGTGAGTTTTGCTAAATTGAGCTAATAAGAATAGTGGAAATAGTAAGGCTAATAATAAGTTTTTCATGTTTTGTGTAAAAAATCTCATTCGAATATTCGAAAGCTTTGCAATTTACAAAAAAAAATGGTTGCTTGCATGAGGCAATGATTAAAAAATGCTTAATAAAATCAAGTGTTTTTAACGAAAAATCAGTCTTCGAGCATTGTAGTTTAAGTGCAATACCAACTCTCCTTTTCGGGTGTAGGAATATTTGTTAACACCTAACAAATCGCTTAAAAATTTATTTGAAGCAACATCACAATTTGCCCCTTTTGGGCTAAATGCTTTGCATGCAATGTCTCTTTCTTTTCTGGTGTATCTTCCGGTGAACTTACCACAAGGTAGTGTAACTTCATATTTGGCATTTGGCAACCAGTTTATCGAAGCGGGGCTAAAGTTTTTTTCTTCTTTATCTCCCTGAATAACTTGTGAAAGTTGCCAAGTTTTTTGGGTAATTTCGGGCAAACAATACTTTACTTTACTTTTTTTAGGTGCTTTAAACCAATACACTTTTGGGTCAAGTACTTGGTTTTTTGTGCCATTTTCTAAACAAAATTGAATGGTGCCGTTTTGTATATAATACACCAAACTATCTTTTGGCTCCAAAGGAGTAATTCGAGCTACAATAACATCATTGTTAGTAAAATCAACTACTTTTTTTATTCTAGCAAGCATTTCTTTAACTACGTATTTGCTTCCATCAATTCCATACATGGTTGCCATCATTTTTTTGGTATCTTCTTCAAACTCTTTTTCTGAAGTGTAACAAAAAACTCTGTCCATACTACCGTTTCCGTCAGGAGTGGTTGTGAATGGAAAAATCCAAGAGCTTAAATTGGTGTCTGATGGTTCAAAATTATCCATTGCCACAACTATGGGCTCTAAATTTGGAACTACTTTTTCTTTGCTACTACTTTTAGAACAGGATTGCAAAATTGCAAATGCCATCAAAAAAACAAATAATTGAATCCTCATCACTTATATTTTTATGATTTTTGCTCTTTGTTAAAATATACCAAGTAATAATACATTTGTCGTTCTTCATCCCAGCCTTTTTCTACAAATTTTTCCGCACTATCCGGGTTAATAAAATCTAGTTTTATTTGGATATTGGTATCCAAATTAATTACATTCTTTATTTTTTTTCTGGCATCTGTTACCGCTGCATTTGCAATCGGAAAATTGGTGACATCCTCAATGGCATATTTCGAGCCTTTTTCCATTTTGTAGTTTTTGAATTCCGGGATTAAATCCGGATTATCAATCACTTCATTTAAAAATTTGGTTTCTTCAAATTCGTTATTTTTAGCAAAAAAGTTAACCGATCGATTCATAAACATCACTTCTTCTTTTTTGTCTTCTGCCGCAAATATCACATCTTTGGCAAATTCCTGACACAATTTCAAATATTTTTTGGTCATGAAGTTTTCATTCGGAAAAATATCTACCGATAAAAAGTGTTCTAACCAATATCTGGCATCATAACGGTTGCTATCTATGGTAAGAATTTTATATCCTTGCTCTTTTTCTACATTAAAAATTAGGCAACCTTTATCAAGTTTGTTCAAATTAATACCGTGTTGCAAAATCATTTGCAAGTTGTTTCCTTGTTCTTTAAATTGTAAAAAATCTGAATGTAACTCGCTTTTAAAAACTCCTAAAGCATCTACTTTTTGATTGTCTATAACCAAATCGGTAAAATAACAAACATATACCTCTCCATTTTTTATGTGTGGATGGTTGGATTGCTCGTATAAGTGTTTGGTGATTTTTTTAGAAACTTCGTGGGTAGTATTTGGGTTGGTAAAAACCTCACTTGCCAATTGATACATTTCATGAAATTCCAAGTCTACATCGTGCACAAATTGAAAGTAGTTTTCCTCTTTTTCGCGAAATGGTTTTAAAAAGTATTCTTTTAAAAGCGGGGTTAATTCGTCGTTTAAAGCAAAAGCATTTTCAGATAAAAATATTTTTTCGCTTCTGCTTTTATTCCCAACTCTGTGAACCGAAATACTTTCGATATGTACACCAAATAAATTGATCATGTTATTGTTTAGGTATATTAATTAATTCCAATTTTCTTCAAAGCCAAAATCTTCAAACGAGTCATCTCCATCAAATAAGTCCATGTCTTCTTCATCTATACCATCTTCAAAATCGTTGAATAATTCGTCCTCTCCATCAAAATCAGTATCGGTTGCACTAGCTGGCAATTGGCCATGAGCATACAATAATTCAGGATATGTAGCACCTTCTTCGGGTTCTACCATGGCTGCTAGCTCCACAAAAAAGGTCCACATGTTAAAAAAGTCGTACACGTAAATCATTTTTGTTTGTTTTTCGTATAGTATATCGTTTAAAGAAAAGTCGGCCATTATTCTAACTTGTCCAGGCTCATCACCAGTATCAAATAACGGAATTTCATCTTGTTGGTTCCATTGGTCATCGCATGTATAAAAAGAGGCAACTTCACTTCCGTCAAAGCCAAAGGCATTTACAATAGCATTATGAAAATCCTCTAAATTGGCATTACTTTCAATTGCAATATCTCTAAAAATATCTTCTTCTGCATCCAGAATCACACGTAGTTTGTAAATCATGATTTTTGTAAGATTAGGATGCAAAAATACATATTTTTTTCTCGAAAGTTTTTACAAATTACAATTCATCCTTCTAATTCCACAACTCGGTAAGAAAATATTTTATCGCTGCGAAGGAGACTCCATCTTTGTTTCATCAAACCATAAAACTATTTAAAATGATCAGATTAATTATGTATTTCGTATGGATGTTTTGTTCCGGATTAATTGCACAAAATACTCTGGAAACAAACTTGCAAAAGGCATTGATTATGTGGGAAGAAAACAAAATTTCAGAAGCGGTAAAGTTGTTAGAAGGCATTGGTGTTTCAGAACATCAGGATTGGTTGCCTAGCTATTACTTAGGAGTAATCCACGTAACAGAGGCTTTTAGGAATAGCCAAAACAAGTTATTAATGGAAAGCCATTTAAAGAATGCTGAGAAGGCAAGTGATTTAGCCTTTAAAATGGCACCAAATGAAGTAGAAGTGATGGTACTAAAAGCAATGGTTTTAACTGCATGGGTGGTGTATGATCCGATGGTAAACGGACAAAGTTTATCACCAGAAATTATTGCTTGGTATGGAAAAGCCGAGAAATTAGAACCAAATAATCCGAGAGTTCACTTTAAAAGAGCACAATTTGAATTGGGTTCTGCCAAGTTTTTAGGGATGAGTACCAAACCAATGTGTGAACAAATACAAAAAAGCATACAACTTTTTGATAACTTTAAACCAAAAAGCAGCATCCATCCAAATTGGGGAAAATTGGAAGCACTCGAATTTATTGCATCCAATTGTAAGTAATAGAAGTTTTAAAATATTTAACCATGAAAACAAACCTCTTAGCATATTTGATTCAAATATTTATCAAAGGGATAGTGGTAGCTATGGTGATATTTTTTACTGCAATTTCTTTGGAATACTTTTTTGGCAGAATGGTTGTTTTTAACCGCTCTTTGTTGATAGAAGTTTTACATTATTTATTGTATGGAGTAGTTTTAACTGCCATCAACAGTGTATATTTTGATTATTTAAACAGAAAATTTCCGTGGAGTAAACATCAAAAATTACAAAAGTTTCGATTGGCAATTGGATTTTTTGGGAGTGTGTTGTTTACCATTTTAGGAGTCTTTTTCATTAGAGTATTTTTAGGAATGGTAATTGGGCAAAAAACCTTTCAAGCGTTTATTGCCTCAGAAAACGTTGGTCATTATGTGGTGACTTTGATTATTACTATAATTGTTTCGTTAGTGTTTCATGTAATTTATTTTTACAAAAGCAGTCAAGAAAAAAAGGTAGTAGAGCAAAAAATCATAGCCAGTAGTGCTACTGCACAATTAGAAAGCCTAAAAAACCAAATTGATCCTCATTTTTTATTCAATAGCTTAAACGTATTGAGTTCATTGATTGAGGAAAATCCGGATATGGCTCAACGATTTACCACTTCTCTTTCAAAAGTTTACCGTTATGTGTTGGATCAGAAAGACAAAGAATTGGTATCGTTAAAAGAAGAATTAGATTTTGCAGTAACTTATATGAAATTATTGCAAATGCGATTTGAAAACAGCATTGAGTTTCATTTACCTGAAATTCCAGAAGATTATCCCGGAAAAGTGGTACCATTGAGTTTGCAGTTATTACTAGAAAATTGCATCAAACACAATTTGGTAAGCGAACAAAAGCCTTTTAAAATTGAAATTATTATAGCAAACGACCAGTTGTTGGTTCGAAACAATCTTCAAAAAAAGGAAAGTTTATCTAACCGAAAAGGTGTAGGAATATCCAACATAGTACAACGATATGATTTATTAACCCAACGAAAAGTAGTGGTTGAAACCACCAACCAACATTTCAATATTTATTTACCAATATTAACTAAACAATTACAACCTATGGAAACCAATCAACCAACCAACCAAGAATTGTATTTAAAAGCAAAAAAACGTGTAGAAGATTTAAAAGGATTTTACGGCAACCTGTTTTCTTATTGCCTAGTAATTCCGTTATTAATTTTTATCAATTACCGAACCTATTGGGAATTTAAATGGTTCTTTTTTCCAATGCTCGGATGGGGATTAGGCTTGGCAATGCATGCATTGCAAACCTTTGGCTATGCACAAACTTGGGAAGAGAAAAAAATAAAAGAATTAATGGAAAAGGAAAAGCAACAAAATTGGGGATAAAGTGAAGACATGATTTATAGAAAATGAACTTTAATTTTTAATTAAACAAGTGTCAATTAGAAGAAAATCATCTGATAAGAACATCATTTCAACAACAACTAATATTAATATACATGGAAAAAAACCAAGACTTTAATCAAGATAGCTATGAAAGAGCTCAAAAGCGAGTCCAAAAAATCAAAGGATTTTACACGCATCTATTGATTTACATAGTAATAAATGCATTTTTGTTATCTGTAAAAATTTTTAATGATTTTGATAACACCAATTTATCTGACTGGCAAAATTACAACACTTTGTTCTTTTGGGGAATTGGTTTGTTTTTTCACGGAATTTCTGTTTTTGGTTTTGGGAATTTTTTAACCAAAGACTGGGAGGACAAAAAAATAAAAGAAATCATGGAAAAGGAAAAAGCCAAAAATCAAACCTGGAATTAAACGATCAAGATGAATTGGAACATCCTTATTATTGAAGACGAAAAACCAGCTGCCCGATTGCTACAACGAAAAATGCAAAAATTGGGCTATGAAATAGCTACTTTATTGCATTCTGTAGAATCTGCCATTGAATGGCTTACAAAAAATCCACAACCGGATTTGATTTTACTCGACATTCAGTTGTCAGACGGGCTTTCGTTTGAAATTTTTGAACACGTAACGCCGCAAAGTGCCATTATTTTTACCACTGCTTACGATGAGTATGCATTAAAAGCATTTAAATTAAACAGCATCGACTATTTGTTAAAACCAATTGATGAAGACGAGTTGCAAAAAGCAATGGAAAAATTTAAAAAAAATCATGCCAATTCCTCTACCATTCCTTTGGTACAGTTACAACAATTATTAATGCCAAAATCGGGTTCGGTTTCGTACAAAAAACGATTTACCATAAAAGTAGGAGAGCATTTGAAGATTTTTCCGATAGAGCAAATCCAATGCTTTTACAGCGAAAACAAAGCCACCTATTTGCAAACTTTAGAAGGAAGAAATTATTTGCTTGAAAACACTTTAGAGCAGTTAGAACAAATGCTTGATCCACAATTATTTTTTCGTATCAACCGGAGTTGCATCGTACATCTTTCTGAAATTCAAGACATTATTGCGTACACCAATTCGCGTTTAAAAGTAGTTTTAAAAAAACCTTTTCCAGAAGATTTGATAGTAAGCAGAGAGCGTGTTAATGAATTCAAAGAGTGGTTACAGTAAATAAAAATTTAGTTTTTTGAAGCTATTTCCTGCTGTTCGCTATAGCTTTTTGGTCAAATGCAGTTTTTGTAAAGGTCTATACAAAGCTTCCGTTGGTCGCTTTGTAAGCCCAACAAAAGCAAGCATTTGTCTGCACAAGGCTGCTGCTACCATCAGGGCTAGATATTTAGTTTCATGTGGTCAAAAACCTGAAAATTAACACAAAAAGAACTACTTTTATATGCTCAAAAAAAACAAAAATGATTCTTAAAAATATTCTACCTGTTTTAGAAAGTTTGGCACCTTTGGCAACTGCAGAAGATTTTGATAATGTAGGCTTACTGGTTGGTAATACCGAAATGGAAATTTCAGGCATATTGGTTTGTCATGATGCATTGGAAGAAGTAATAGAAGAAGCCATTCAAAAAAAATGCAATTTGGTGGTATGTTTCCATCCAATTTGGTTCCAAGGAATTAAAAAGCTAACAGGTAAAAATTATGTAGAAAGAAGCATCCTTAAAGCCATCAAAAACGATATTGCCATTTATGCGGTGCACACAGCCTTAGACAATCATTTTTTAGGGGTAAACCATATCATGCTAAAGGCATTGGGCATTGAACAATCCAAAATATTAATTCCCAAAAAACAGTTTATATATAAATTAATCACTTTTACCATTCCAGAAAATAAAGACAAACTAATGCAAGCATTATTTGCCGCTGGAGCTGGTAGCATAGGTAATTATAATGAGTGTAGCTTTACTTCTGAAGGTGTTGGCACCTACAAAGGAAACGAATGGAGTAGTCCGGTAATCGGGCAAAAGTTTGTTAGAGAAACAGCCAAAGAAGTCAAAATTGAAGTTACTTTTGAAAAGTATTTAGAAAGTCAAGTGTTAAAAGCATTGTTTGAAAATCATGTTTACGAAGAAGTAGCTTACGAAATTTACCAATTGCAAAACGAATTAAATACTTCTGGTTTGGGTAAAATTGGGAGTTTTGAAAAAGCAATTCCAACCATAGAATTTTTAGATTTGGTAAAAAACACCTTTTCGGTAAGTGTTGTCAAACATTCAAAAATACACCAAGAAACTATTCAAAAAGTAGCTGTTTTGGGTGGTTCAGGAGCTTTTGCAGTCCAAGCTGCCAAAGCAATTGGAGCCGATGTGTTGGTAACTGCCGACTTAAAATACCACGATTTTTATCAAGCAGAAAATCAAATCTTGTTACTAGATATCGGACACTATGAGAGTGAGATATTTACAAAAAATTATATGGTTGATTTTTTAAAGAAAAAATTCACTAATTTTGCCATCATTTTATCTGAAATAAATACCAATCCTATAAAGTATTATTAGCATATGGCAAATACCTTAGAAATCAGTGTAGAAGAAAAGTTAAGAGCACTGTATGATTTACAACTTATTGATTCCAAAATAGACGAAATTAGAAATGTAAGAGGAGAACTTCCGTTAGAAGTTAGAGACTTAGAAGACGAAGTTGCTGGATTAGAATCGAGGTTAGAGAAAATGCAAAACGACTTGTCTAACATTGATGAGGAAATCAAATCGCTTAAAAATGCTATTGAAGACCACAAAGAATTGATCAAAAAATACAACGAACAACAAAAAAATGTTCGTAATAACCGAGAATTTAACTCGTTAACCAAAGAAGTAGAATTCCAGGAATTAGAAATCCAATTGGCAGAAAAGAAAATTAAAGAAGCAAAAGCTTCTTCAGAATTTAAAAAAGACCAAATTGAGAAAATTATTGAAACATTAGACCAGAAGAGAAAGCATTTGAATCATAAGAAAGCAGAGCTTGATACAATTATGGCTGAAACCCAAAAAGAGGAAGACTTTTTGGCAGCAAAGTCCATAGAATATGCAGACAAAATTGAAGAAAGATTGTTAAACGCTTACAAAAGAATAAGAAGTAGTGTTCGCAACGGTTTGGCAGTAGTGTCAATCGAAAGAGGAGCTGCAAACGGATCGTTTTTTACCATTCCGCCACAAACACAAGTGGAAATTGCTGCTCGTAAAAAAATCCTAATCGATGAGCATAGTGGAAGAATTTTAGTAGATAATTTATTGGCTAGAGAAGAAAAAGAAAAAATGGATGCTTTGTTTCAAAGTATTTCCTAACAAATAAACCATTAGTTTAAAATCCACTTAGCATTATGTTAAGTGGATTTTTTTATTTTCAAATATGCAAAAAATAATACTAAACCTTATTACAATTTGGCTTCGATTGCTTTGGTTTTTTTCTCCTAAAAAAGCTTTGTTTTGGCTGCATCATTTTTTTAGCAAACCTTCCAAAGGAAACTACATAAACCATCAAAAACCAACTTTTTTAAAAAAAGCAAAATTTGATTTAGAGTTTTTGAAACACCATCAAATTTCTTTATATCGTTGGGGAGAAGGCAAAAATAAAGTATTGCTAATACACGGTTGGAACAGCAATGCAGGCAGATGGCAACCGTTGATTCAAAAATTATTAGTCCACAATTTTGAAGTGTATGCTTTGGAAGCTCCAGCACATGGCATGAGTTCCGAAAAGTACTTTTCGGTTCCTAAATATGAACAATTTATTCATAAAGTGTACGAAAAAGTTCTGCCAAATTATATGATAGGACACTCTATTGGTGCTACTGCTTTACTGTATTGGTATGATAAGCATCCAAATAGCCAAATACAAAAAATAGGATTAATTGCAGCTCCATCTGATATGCGTGTTTTATTGGATAATTATTATCAAATCCTTCAAGTTTCTTACAAAATGCGTCAAGCTTTTGATGTTTATATTGAAGAAAAATTTGAGGTGATGATTAATGAATTTACAGGTGCTCGTTTTGCGGAAAAAATAAGTATTCCAGTTTTTCAGGCACATGATGCATTAGATGAGGTAGTTTCTATTGTAGAAGCTGAAAAAATTTACCAACAAATTATTAATAATACACAATTTTATTTAACCAATAGTTTAGGTCATAGTATGCATAGTAATGAAATGTATAATGAGTTGATAAACTTTCTTAAATGTTAAGATTATTTTAGTTTTTATAAATAAATTACAAATGGAGCTATATTTTTTTATTGTACAAAATGAAAAGTGCATTTAATACATTTGCATCATGGAAAACATATTTAAAAGAATAAATAAATTTTTAGCCGAATCAGGTTTTTGTTCTCGAAGAGAAGCAGATAAAATCATTGAACAAGAGCGAGTATTTGTGAATGGTAATATTGCAACTTTAGGCACTAAAGTTTCTGATGCAGATGAAATTTTGATAGATGGTAAACGAATAGGAGAGAAGCCAAAAAGAGTTTATTTAGCCTTAAATAAACCAATAGGTATAGAGTGCACTACCAATACTTCGGTAAAAGATAATATTTTAGATTTTGTTTCCTACGGACAGCGAATTTTTCCGATAGGAAGATTAGATAAAAACAGTGAGGGATTAATTTTATTGACCAATGATGGAGACATTGTTAATGAAATTTTGAGAAGTCAGCACAACCACGAAAAGGAGTACATCGTAACGGTGGATCAAAAAATAACAGACGATTTTATACAAAAAATGAGCAATGGTATTCCGATTTTAGGAACTATTACCAAAAAATGTAAGGTGGAGCGTATAAGTAGTAAGGTATTTAGAATCGTTTTAACCCAAGGTTTGAATCGTCAAATTAGAAGAATGTGCGAATATTTAGGATACGAAGTAGTAGCATTAAAACGTATTCGAATCATGCATATTTCTCTTGACGTACCTTTAGGTAAGTATCGTTCACTAACTGAAAAAGAGTTAAAAGAAATTTTAGAAAATTAGATTTTTAATAATTTTCTTTCTCTTGCCAATAAGGTGTTTTTCATTAACATGGCAATAGTCATGGGCCCAACCCCACCCGGTACAGGAGTGATATATGATGCTTTTTTACTACAAGCATCAAAATCTACATCACCTATAATTCGATAGCCTTTTTCAGCAGATTCATCATTTACACGGGTAATACCAACGTCAATTACTACTGCATCATCCTTAATCATTTCCGCTTTTAAATAATTCGGAACTCCTAATGCACTTATGATAATATCAGCTTGGGTAGTAATTTGGGCAATGTTCTTAGTAAAACTATGGGTTAAAGTAACGGTAGAATTTCCTGGGAATCCTTTTCTTCCCATCAATATACTCATAGGTCTGCCAACAATATGACTTCTTCCAATTACAACAGTGTGTTTGCCTTGGGTTTCTACACCATATCTTTCTAATAACTCCAAAATTCCAAAAGGAGTTGCAGGGATAAAAGTAGTCATGTCTAGTGCCATTTTCCCGAAGTTTTCCGGATGAAAACCATCCACATCTTTACTTGGGTCAATTGCCATGATTACTTTTTGGGTGTCAATTTGTTTTGGTAATGGCAATTGTACAATAAAGCCATCTATAGTATCATTTTCGTTTAATTCTTTAATTTTTTTCAATAACTCAATTTCGGTAGTGGTACTTGGTAGTTTGATTAAAGTACTTTCAAAACCAACTTTTTCACAAGCCTTTACTTTGCTTCCTACATAGGTTAAACTTGCTCCGTCATTTCCTACAATAACCGCAGCTAAATGAGGTACTTTCTCGCCTTTTTCTTTCATTTTTTGTACCTCTACAGCAATTTCTTGTTGTATTTCTAACGAGGTTTTTTTTCCGTCTAGTAGTTTCATGGTTATTGGTTATTGGTTATTGGTT
>Ga0169931_10000030_pt1 | contig 184646 bp, 170 predicted proteins | sample Kivu_15m_20L_FD_129675 | JGI IMG/M metagenome (GOLD analysis project Ga0169931, IMG submission 129675) | Freshwater microbial communities from Lake Kivu, Western Province, Rwanda to study Microbial Dark Matter (Phase II) - Kivu_15m_20L... | ecosystem: Environmental > Aquatic > Freshwater >...
CCGTGATGAACCAAGCCATCCATGGCCTCGACCTGCTCCAGTGGTTCGCCGGGATGCCGGCGGAGATTTTCGCCTGGAAGACCCGGCGCGTGCACACCGGCATTGAGGCCGAGGACACCGCCTGCGCGGCGGTGCGCTATGGCGACGGCGCCCTCGGCACGATCGAGGCCAGCACCGCCCTCTGGCCGGGCTGGTCGCGCCGCATCGAGCTTTGCGGCGAACACGGTTCCATCGTGCTGGAAGACGACCGCATCACCCGCTGGGAATTTCGCACCCGGCAGCCCGGTGACGAAAACGTCGTCGCCGGGTCCAACAACGCCCTCGGCTCCGGCGCCAGCGCGCCCAACGCCATCAGCCACGAGGGCCACCTGCGGCAGATTCAGGATCTCGTGAATCACCTGCGCACCGGCTCGTCCCTCGCCATTGATGGCGCCGAGGCCCGCAAGGCCGTGGCACTCGTGTGCGCACTCTATGAATCCGCCGGGCGCGGCAGGCCCGTGACACTGTAGTTCGACTACAGTGATCAAACAACCCAACCGAGCAGCTACAACAAGCCAAGGTAGGGGCGGTTATCCTTAACCGCCCGGTTTCCGCGGTCCGACCGGCGCTGCCGCGCCGCAGTGCAACGGTCGTAGCTTGATTGTGACCACCCTAAACGCGCCCGGCCGCACCCTCGAATGTCGCATCCAACGGCCACACCGGTCGCCGCAAATGACAAAAGGTGAAAGCCTCCACGTTGCTCGAACACGGTCCGGGCGTGTCCACGAAATACGAGGCGGACATGATCGGGTCATAGGCCTGCCGGTGAGCCACCGCCGCCTTCACGCCGATCACCTTGAGCTTTTCCGGGGCGATGCCTTGGCTCCGCCACTGACCGAGGTCGAAAGGTGGCGTCTTTCGGCTCGTGAGCAGAATCGTGATGCCGCGGTGTTGCACCACCGCACACGGTCCCATGTCGATGTTCCGACCGCGCATTGAGGCCAGATGGCTGTGGATGTCCTCGAGTTCGAATTTGCCGTCGCTCGTGGAAGCCACGGTCACCGCCAGCTCGACCGGGCCCGCATCGAGAGCCGAGCCCCGACCGCCGATGGCCAGCGTCAACTGCGCTCCGCGGCCGGCCTGCGTCGCCGCGCTTACCGCGGCCGGATCGTTGATGATCACGGCCGCGTCGGGCACATCAAATTTCAACAGCCCGCGCAGCACGCCCGTGCCGTCACCCGGCGCGCCGCCGCCGATATTGTCGGCCGGTTCCACGAGCAGCACCGGTCCAGACCGCACCGGCAGGATTTTTTGCAAAACCTCGTCCACGCCGGGATAGGTGACCACGCCGGCCTCGCGCCACCGCCAGGCCTCGCCGCAGAAACGCTCCAAGTGCGGTTGCATCTGCTCCGCCGGCGCCGGCGAAACCAAACTGAAAGACAATCCCGTCTCGGGCGTATCGGCGAAAGAGAAGCCCGGCGTGACGTTCATTTCCCAAACCCAGGCATCCTCGGCCTCCAATGCCCGCGCCATGGCGTTCAGCCCGCGCATCGGGTCCTGCGCCGTGCCGGTGCCCGGCGGCGCCCAGATAATCGGCGCGCGCCGCCAGTGGGTGTGCGGCACGGTGCCGGTGTCGAGGCAGCGCTGCAGCAGCCGGGCGGCACGCACCGCCGTGGCCTGCGCATCGGTATGGGGGTTCTCGCGATAGGCGATGAGCGCATTGGCGTGCGCGGCCATGCGCGGCGTTACGTTGGCGTGCAGGTCGAGCACGGCGAAGACCGGCAGGGTCGCGAAACCCGGCAGTTGCCGCAGCCGGGCCAGCACCTCGCCTTCCACATCCGGCTGGGCTGACGTCACCATCGCACCGTGCAGGATGAGGAAAACCGCATCCAGACCGCGGACCACCTCGCGCCGGGCCGCAGCGGAAAACTCCGTCCAGAAATGATCCAGCACGGCGTCTTCCACCAATCCGCTGGGCGTGCAGCGCAGGTCAATCGCCGGCACGACCTCCCAGCCCGCCGCTGCGGCCACTTCCAGGAAGCCCGCGGTGGGTGAACCGTCGCCGGCCTTGGCCAGAATACCCGCCCCGGCGGTGACCGCAAAGTCGGACAAACGGGTGCGCTCCTCCAAAAAAGTATGGGTCTCATGAAAGAGCCCGGCCAGCAGGATGCGACGGCTCATGAGCTGGGTCAGGATTTGGGCGGCCAAGTCGCCGCATGGCGTTGAAAAGCCGCGCCTGCACGTTGCAGCGCCTCGTCGATGTCCCGCTCCGTGTGCACCAGGCTGATGGACCAGAGCCCGCGCTCAATCGCGCTGACACCTTCCTCCAACAGACAGCGGCGCAGGTGCGCCCAGCGCGGTGCATCGTGCCGCCGCACGTAGTCGCGGTAATCGTTCACCGGTCCGGACGCAGCACCCGGCTTGAGCATCACGGTATGGAAAATCAACCCGGGCCCCTGCGGGTGCAGCGGGATGCCATGTTGCGTCGCGAGGGCGGTCAGGCCGTCCATCAGTTTTTTACCCAGACGCTGGATGCCCTGCGGGTGCGTGCCGCCCAGCGCCAGCACCTGGTCGAGGCACCACTCACTGGCCGCAAGGCAGAGCGGATTGCCGTTCAAGGTGCCGGCATGGACAACTTCGCCCGAAAGAATTTTCGCCATGGCCGCCTTGGTGCCGGCGAGCGCGGCAAAGGGCAGCCCGCCGCCCACGGCCTTGCCCAAAATGGTGAGATCGGGCCGGTAGCCGTAATAGCCCTGCGCGCAACCGGCGCCGAAACGGAAACCGGTGATGGTCTCGTCGGAAATCATCAGCATGCCGTCACGGTCGCACAACTCGCGGATGGCCGCCATGAGCCCCGCCACCGGTTCGATGCAACAGGTGTTGCAGAGCGCGGGCTCGAAGACGATCGCGGCGATCTGCCCGCGATGTTCGTCCACGCGCCGCCGCAGGTGCGCTATGTCGTTCCACCGCGCGACCACGAACTTTCCCAGCACCTCCGGGATGACGCCCTGGCTCGGGTGCAGTTGCGCGGGATGCTCGTCGTCGCCCCATTTGTCCGCCGGATTGGCGAAGCCCACCAGCCCCTCGTCGGCCCAACCGTGATAATGCCCCTCGAAGCGCAGGATGAGCGGCCGCCCGGTGTGGGCGCGCACCAGCCGGAAGGCGGAGGTCACGACCTCGGTCGCCGAGTTGTTGAAACGCACCAGCTCCGCCGCGGGGATCATCCGCTGGATCCGCTCCGCCACCTCCAGCTCCAACTCGCATTGGCCCGCCCAGTGGGTGCCGCGTGCCGCCTGCGCTCCGATGGCCTCCGCCATGCCGGCGGGAGCGTGCCCGTAAAGCAGCGCGCCCTGGCCGAGTTTGAAATCAATGTATTCGTTGCCGTCTACGTCCCACAGGCGCGCCCCGCGGCCGTGCGTGAAATAGAGCGGCACCGGCGTCTCGAGCTTGCGGATGCCGCTGTTGACGCCACCCGCGATGCTGCGCTGGGCGCGCCCGAACAGGGCCTGGGATTTGGTGAACGTGTAGGGCATGGGAAATCAGGCGCTGGCGGGAGCCTGCTCCCGCACATCCAGCAGGGCTGCGACCAGGGCCGCGCGCTGGCGCGCCGGGTAACGGTGCACGGGCACGGCCACGCTGATCGCGGCCAGCGGTTCGCCCAGCCAGTCGAGCGGGATCGCCACACAGGCCACACCCGTCACCGTCTCCTCCTCCTCTAGGGCGTAACCGCGTTGGCGCGTGTCGGCCAGTTCCTGCACCAGTTTCGTGCGCCGCGGGCCGCGCGGCGCCGCCTCGTGCACCAGCCGGCGCTGCTGCTCGTCCGGCAGCCCCACGACCACCGCCCGGCCAAGTGCCGTGGTATGGAAAGGATCCCGCGCACCCGGCTTCACGATCCAGCGCAGCGGCTGGCTCGTCTCCAGCACATCCACGTAGCGCACGAACAATCCCTCCAGCACGCCAAGGTTCACCGTCTCGTCGAACCGGGCCTGCAGGCGCTCCATGACAGGGCGCGCCTTCTGCCGCAGCGACTCGTCCCGCCCGTGCGTGCGCAGCGAACCGAGCCGCTCGGCGAGCCGGTAGGCGCCGCGCTCGTCCGACTGCGCCACGTAGCCGAGATCCCGCAGGCTGCGCAGGATGCGGTGCACCGTCGGCTTCGGCAGCCGGCTTTCCTCCGCCAGTTCCGCGAGCGTGAGATGCCGCCCGGTGCGGGCCAGCACCTCGAGGATCGAGAAGGCTTTGTCGAGGACGGCGATGCTCATCGTTTTTTGCTTTCCAAGCATTCCACAATGTGAAACATCCGTTTCGTCAAACAAAATAACCCCGTGCTCATCGACTGTCACAACCACCTCGGCGTCGACCTCTACTTCTACCTCAACGGCTACCACCCCTACGCGCAGGACCTGCCGGCGCTGGTGACCGAGGGCCGGCACCACGGGGTGGACCGCTGGGTGGTTTTCCCTTTTGTCTCCAACCTCGCCTTCGACGTGGCCGCCATGCGGGCCGGCCGGCTCAATCTCGGCGGCTTGGAGAGCGTTCCCTACGTGTTCGAGAACGAGCGCATGCTGCGGGAGATCTACGAGCTGTATCCCGACCTCGGCCGGCACACCCTGCCCTTCGCCATCCTCGACCCGCTGCGCGAACCGGCAGCCCAACTCGCCCAGCTCCGCGACCTGCATGCCCGGTTTCCATTTTACGGCCTCAAGATTCAGGCGACCATCATCCAGTCCGACGTGAAGGCGCTGCTCGGCGTTGGCCGCGGCTTTCTGGACTTCGCCGCCGAGTTCAACCTGCCCTTCATCATCCACTCCAGCGTAGCGCCGGCCGACGTCTGGTCGCAGGCGCGGGACATCATCGCCGTGGCGGAAGCTGCGCCGCACGTGCGCTTCTGCCTTGCCCACTCCTGCCGTTTCGACCGCGCCTGCCTCGACCGCGTGGCCGAGCTGCCGAATACCTGGTTCGACTGCTCCGCGCACCGGATCCACTGCGAGGGCGTCGTGCGCGGTCTGGGCTTTGTCGCTCCGGAATCGCGCCGCTTTCCCGCCGATTACCGCGACCCCGCCGCCGTGTTGCAGGCCATGGCCGAAGCCTATCCCAAGAAACTCATCTGGGGTTCGGACACACCGTTCCAAAGCTACGTGGACAAGGATCTCGCGCTGCGCAGCACGTATGCCGAGGAAATCGCCTGCGTGCAGGCGCTGCCGGCGGCGTTGCGCGCAGCGGTCGGCCACGACAACCTGCTGACCCTGCTGCAACTGAAAGATGAAAAAATTCTCGCTCGTTAACAGCGCCGCGCTCGTCACCGGTTCATCCAAAGGCATCGGGCAGGCCATCGCCGACGGCCTGCATGAAGCCGGAGCCGCCGTCGTCTATCACGGCAACACCGCCCGGCCGGCAACCCTCCCTCCCGGTTGTGCGTTCGTGGGCGGCGATCTGCTCGAGCCCGATGCATCCGCTCGGCTCGTGGCCGCGGCTTTCGCCGTCCAGCCCCGGCTCGACCTGCTCGTCGCCAACGCAGGCAGCTTCTTTGACCGCCCTTTCCTGGAAATGGACGCCGCGACTTGGGACAAAACGATAAACCTCAATGTGCGGGCCACCTACTTTCTCTGTCAGGCTTTCGCCCGGGAACTCATCGCCCGAAAGCGCCCCGGAGCGATGGTGATTGTTTCCTCCACCAACGGGTTTCAATCCGAGGAGGACTCCACCGCCTACGACAGTTCCAAGGGCGCCTTGGTCATGATGACCCGCAGCCTCGCACAGGCCCTGGTCGAGCACGGCATCCGGGTGAATGGTCTCGCCCCGGGCCTGATCCGCACGCCCTTGACCTCGGCTTTGGGCTCCGGGGACAAGGCGAAGCACTACGAGAAAAAGATCCTGCTCCGGCGGCTCGGCGAACCCGAGGACTGCGCGGGAGCCGCCGTTTTTCTGCTCTCCCCGGCCTCGTCCTATATCGTTGGTCAGGTCGTGGTGGTGGATGGCGGATTGACCGTGAGCCAGATCGGGCGGATGTAAGAGCCATGACGGCCTTTGCCAGCCTGCCGACTCCCGCCATCCTGATCGATCGCGGCAAACTTGAAGCCAATATCGGCGCCATGCAGCAGTGGTGCACCACCCACGGCGTCGAGCTGCGCCCGCATATCAAAACCCACAAGATGGTCGAGGTCGCCCGCCGGCAGCTCGCGGCCGGCGCCGCCGGGCTCACTTGCGCCAAGCTCGGCGAGGCCGAGGCCATGCTGCCCTCCGGGGTGCGCAGCCTCTTTGTCGCGCATTCCCTGGTGGATCCCGCCCAGGCCCCGCGGCTCGCCGCGCTCGCGGAGCCGATTCCCGACCTGCGCGTCGCCGTCACGAGCGAACCCCATGCGACCGCGCTCGCGGCCGTCGCGGCCAAGGCCGGCCGGCGGCTGGCCGTCATGATGGCCGTGGACTCCGGACTTGGCCGCGAAGGCGTGCGCGACCCCGCCGCCGCCCAGCGCCTCGCCGCGCAACTTGCCCGCAGCCCACAGCTCGAACTCCGCGGTTTCTACACCCATGAGGGACATTTCTACGGCGTGCCGCGCGCGGAGCAGGCGCCCCGGGTGCATGCGCTCATCGCGCAAATCTGTGCCGTGCGCGACGCCATCGATCCCGGCCTGCCCGTATGGCCCGGGTGCAGCGTGAGTGCGCGACTGGTCGCGGAGCAATCCGCCGGCCGCGTGCAGGCCGTGCGCCCCGGCGCCTACATGTTCGGCGACCTCTACCTGACGGAAGTCACCGGCGTCATGGCCAAAGAGGATGTCGCCGTGCATGTGCTCGCCACCGTGGTGGACAAACCCGAGCCCGGCCTTGCGCTGATTGATGCCGGCTCGAAGACCTTCGCCTCCGACCGCACCGCCGACAATATCCACGCCCGCGCTGCCGATGGGCGCGATCTCGCCGTCGTGCGCGTCAACGAGGAGCACGGCTTCGTCCGCGGCGCCGCCGTGGACTCCCTCCAGCTTGGCGACCGCGTCGCCTTCATCCCCGCCCACATCTGCCCCGTGATCAATCTCACCGACGAAGTCACTGTCATCGAAGGCGACCGCATCACGGCCACCTGGCGTGTCGAGGCCCGGGGAAAAACCCGCTGAACCCCATGCATCAAGTCCTCATCGTCGGCTGCGGCAGCATCGGGGAGCGCCATTTGCGGTGTTTTCAGAAAACCGGCCGCGCGCAGGTATCCGCCTGCGAAGCGTCTCCCACCCTGCGCGATACGATCGCCGCCCGTTACGACGTAACCGTCCACGCCGACTACACCGCGGCGCTGCGCACTCCCTGCGATGCCGTCGTCATCTGCACGCCTGCCCACCTGCATGTGCCGCTCGCCCTTCAGGCCTTCGCCGCGGGAAAGCACGTGCTCATTGAGAAGCCGCTGTCCCAGTCGCTGGAAAACGTGGGCGCACTGCTGCAAGCCCACGCCGCCTCGGGCCGGCAGTCCGCGGTGGCCTACGTTTACCATGTCTTCCCGGTCCTCGGCGCCGCGCGCGATTTTCTGCGCCGCGGCGAGCTCGGCGCGGTCAAGCATGTCGTGCTCAGCAGCGGCCAGCATTTTCCCACCTGCCGACCCGCCCATGCCGTGCCCTACGCGCAGACTTATTACCGCGACCGGAAAACCGGCGGCGGCGCCATCCAGGATGCGCTCACCCATCAGGCCAACTGGATCGAGAGCGTGATCGGCCCGACCGACAGCCTCATCTGTGACTGCGCCCACCAGGTGCTCGCCGATGTCACGGTCGAGGACACGGTCAACTTGAGCGCCCGTCACGGCGACATCCTCGTGAACTACACGCTCAACCAGTTTCAGGCGCCCAACGAAAGCTTCATCCAGTTCAACGCCGTCGCCGGCAGCGTGCGCATCGAGCTGCACCGCCAGCGCTGGGGTGTCTGCCGGCCCGGCGAGGCGGACTGGACCTGGCATGAGGCTCCCGTGGCGGAGCGCGACGCGCACTTCATCGCGCAGGCCAACGCCTTCCTCGACCAGATCGAGGGCCGGCCCGCCCGGCTCTGCTCCCTTGCCGCCGCCGCGCAGACGCTGCGCTTCAACCTCGCCGCCCTCGCCTCCGCCGATGCCGGCGGCGCGCGGGTGCGCTGCGCCGACCTTCATGCCTGACCAACCGCTGCGCCTCGCCATGCTCGGGATGATCCCGGGCAACGGCCACCCGTTCTCGTGGTCGTCGATCATCAACAGCTACGACCCAGCGGCACTCGCGCAGTGCCCCTATCCCGGCATCACCCAATACATGGGCGCACACGCGCCGGAGACTGTCGGTATCCCCGGCGCGCGGGTCACCCACGTCTGGACCGACAATCCCGCCGAGGCCCCGCTTGTCGCCGCCACGGCGAAGATCCCCCGTATCGTGCAAAAACCCGAAGAGGTGATCGGGCACGTGGATGCCGTGTTCATTTCGACCGACGACGGGTTCGACCACGTCCGCCGCGCGCGACCCTTCGTCGAGGCCGGGCTCCCGGTCTTCGTGGACAAGCCGCTCGCAACCAGCATCGGGGAGCTGCGCACCTTCATCTCCTGGGAAAAATCCGGCGCACGCCTGCTCTCCTCCAGCGGCATGCGCTACGCCCCCGAGCTCGATCCGTATCTCCACGGCGCGGGTGGTCTTGGTGAATTGCGCTGGATATCCAGCACCACCGCCAAGGCTTGGGAAAACTACGGTATCCACGCACTTGAACCCGTCTTCCGGATTCTCGGTCCCGGGTTTGTCTCCGTTCGCCTCGAAACCACACCCGGCCTTGAGGTCGCCCACCTCGTGCATCGCTCCGGTGCACAGATCAACTTGCCCGTCATCCGGGACGGTGGCGCCACCTTCGGGACCATCCATCTGTGCGGCACCGCCGGCCAGGCGACCATCCGTTGCACCGATACCTACACCACTTTCCGTCGCCAGTTGGTCGCCTTCATCGAATTTCTTCGCACGGACCGCTCCGCCTATCCCTTCAGCGACACGATCGAGCTGATGGCCGTCATCATCGGCGGCCTGCGCAGCCGAGCGGAAGGCTCGCGTCGCGTCGAAATCGCCGAAATCCTTTCCGCACTTTCCCCATGAAACTCCGCTCCAGCCGCGTGCTCCGCCTCCTCCGCGAAAACCGCTTCGCCGCCACGATGAAGCTCAACCTCACCGACCCGCGGGTGGCCGAGATGGCGGGCATCGCCGGCTTTGACGCGCTGTGGCTGTGTCAGGAACACGTGCCGGGCGACTGGACAACCCTCGAGCACACTATCCGCGCCGCCCGGCTGCATGACATGGACACGCTCGTCCGCGTCGCCAAAGGCAGCTATAGCGATTATATTCGCCCGCTGGAGGCCGGCGCCACGGGCCTCATCGTGCCCCACATCGAGAGTGCAGCCGAGGCGCACAAAATTGTCGAGTGGACCCGCTTCCATCCACTGGGCAAACGCGCCCTCGACGGCGGCAACACCGACGGTGCCTACTGCGTCGTTCCGGTCGAAGATTATCTCCGCAACAGCAACGTCGAGAAAATCATCGTGCTGCAGATCGAGTCGCCCGAGGCGCTCGAGCAGGTCGAAGCCATCGCCGCGGTTCCCGGCTTCGACGGTTTCCTTTTCGGTCCCGGCGATTACAGCCATCGCATCGGGCAGGCCGGCAACCTCACCCACGAAGCCGTGGCCGCCGCCCGCCAGCGGGTCGGCCGGGCCGCCCGCGCCCACGGCAAATATATGATGACCTCGGGGCTCTACATTCCTTTTGAGCAACTCGTCGCCGAGGGGCACACCGTCTTCAACCTCGGCTCCGATGTCGGCGGACTGAACACATGGTTCCAGCAACGGCTCGAACTGCTCGCGGGACAGGTCAAAACCTTGCCGCCGGGAGCCGCCCCCAAGAATCAATCTCCCTATGCCTGAATCGTCGCCTTTTTCCCTCGCCGGCAAAGTTGTCGTGCAATTCGGCGGCACCGGCCTGCTGGGCCGTGCCCTGGTGGACGCGCTTGGCGCCGCCGGTGCGACCCTGGTCGTCGCCTCGCGCGACCAAGCGACCATCGAGAAAGGAATCGCAACCAGCCGCGCTGCCGGGCGGCAATTGCACGCGGAGCAGGTGGACATCACCAATGAGGCCTCCGTTGCGGGACTGCGCGACCGCGTGATCACGACGCACGGCCGCATCGACGGCCTCGTCTTCAACGCCGTCAGCCGGCCTATGCGCGGCGAGCGGGACACCGTCGCCGCCTGGGAGGAATCCATGAAGGTCAACGCCACCGGCCTGTTCCTCACCCTGCGCACTATCGCCGACGCCATGGGCGCGCAGCCCGCCGGCGGCAGCATCGTCAACATCGCCTCCATCCAGGGCATGGTCGGCGCCAACCCCTGGCTCTACGAGGGCACCGCCATGGGCACCGTGCCGGATTATTTTTTCCACAAGGGCGGCATGCTCAACCTCACCCGGCACTACGCCTCGCTCTACGGCCCCAAGAAAGTGCGCGTGAACGTCGTATCGCCCGGCGGGATCTACAATCCCGATAAACCGCAGGCCGCGCCGTTCCTCGAGCGCTACGGCCAGATGACCATGCTCGGCCGCATGGCCGAAGCCCGCGAGATCGGCGGCGCCGTGGTCTTCCTGCTCAGCGACGCCGCCAGTTACGTCACCGGCGTCAACCTGCCCGTGGACGGCGGCTACACGGCCAAGTGAACGCCACCTGCACAGGCAAGTTGGTCTGGATCACCGGTGGCGCCGGCTATCTCGGCTCGGCCATCACCCGCGCGCTGGACGCCCAGGGCGCGAAAGTGCTCTGCCTCGATCTGCCCGGCCGGGCCGAGACCCTGGTGCGCGAACAGGGACTGAAGTCCACCGTGCCCGTGGCGCTGGACGTCAACGACGCCGCGGCGCTGCCCGCCGCCCTCGACGGACTGATCGCCGCGCACGGGCTCCCCGATGGCGTTGCGCATCTCGCCTTCGCCTCGTCGAGCGGACGCCGGCTGGAGGATCTGCCAGCCGGGGAATTCCAAAAGACCTTCGATCAAGCGCTCACGCCCACGTTCGTCTTGTGTCGTGCGCTCGCAGAAAAGATGAAGCTCCGCGGCACCGGCAGCATCGTGCTCTTCGCCAGCATGTATGGCGTCGTCGCGCCCGATCCGCGCATTTACGCGGCGCCGCTCACACCCAATCCCATCGACTACGGCGCCAGCAAGGCCGCGATGCTGCAGCTCATGCGCTACCTCGCCGTGCACTACGGTCCGCACGGCGTGCGCTTCAACTGCATCACCCCCGGGCCGTTTCCCAACCCCGCCGTGCAATCCGCCCACCCCGGCTTTGTGGGTGAACTCGCGAAAAAAACGCCGCTCAACCGCATCGGCCGTAACGACGAGATCGCCGGCCCCGCGCTTTTCCTGCTGTCGGACGCGTCCTCCTACGTCACCGGCCACAGCCTCGTCGTGGACGGCGGCTGGACGGCTTGGTGAAGCCGGCAGTCTGGCCCCCGGCAACACCAGTGCGCTTGCTGCCCAACTATATTGACCATCAGAATTTATATGTGGACGAGAACGCAAAGGTCCGCGGGTTGCTGGGATCGACCAACCAAGCTGCTTGCATCCCTGCCGGGAAGGTTTCATCCAGCACATTTTCCACGTTTACGCGCACCGACCAGTGCTTGTTGATGACATAGTTCGCAAAAAAGTTCACCAAGGTGCCGTCTTTGACGTCGATAAACGCCTTCGGTGTGGGCAGGGTTAACCCGCCACTGCCTACGATCCAGCCGCCCTTCGAGGTCGCGCCACCGCCAATAGACAATCCCTCAAGCGCATCCGTTGTGAAATCGTAACGGGTAAAGATGCTCCAAGAGGTTTTGTAGCTCAGGGAAACCGGCGCACCGGTCGCGGTTTTGTTATCACCGTGAAACGCTGTCGCCACCAGTTGCCAATTGGGCAGCAACTTCAGCTCTAGATCAATGTCCCAACCCTTCTGCGACGTGGAGCCAATAAGATTTTGATAACTTCGCCCGTCGGGTAATACACCGCCAAAACTGCTTTGATTCGAGAGCGTAATATCGAAGAACGAAAGGGTGGATGAAATCCGTCCGTCGAAAAGCGCTGTCTTGATGCCGATTTCCCGTCCTTTGCCAAGCTGGTTGGGGAGCGGCGTTCCGTCGGCTTGTATACCAAAAATGTTTGGCTGCAGCACCGTCGACTCAAGAGCATAAATTGAGATCTCCTTGTTGACATATCCCACCACACCGTAGCGGTGCAAGGTGCCACTGCTTCGCGAGAACGTGGAGGGCACCGGGCGAGGCAAGGCTGGGTTCGGTATGGATGTCTCCTGACGACCCCATCGTGTCCAACCGGCAACCAATGACAGGCGGTCGGGAATCACATCCAACTGCTGCTGAAAATAAGCGATTAGACCGTTGCGGGCACTCCGGCCGCCAGGATTCGCCGGCGGAATGTAGGTCGAGAGATTCGGAATTACAATAGAGTCCATGTCCGGATTGGCGATCGGCCGGGTGATGGTAGCGATACCGGGGCCGCCAAATGAGGTCGAAGACTGGAACAGGGCATCTGACGTTTCCTCTGTGAACTGGAAGCCGGCGATCGTTTGGCTCTTCAGGCCGAACAGATCATACTTTCCGCTCACGTCACCCATGGCGTAATTGTTGTTGAAATCTTGGAAGTTGCGCCGAGCGGTAAACGTGATTGTCTGCGCGATCCAATTAACCCCACCACCTGGCAGGATGATACCGGTCGGCCCGCGTTTATAGCGGTTGTTTGACACGCTGAATTTCATTTCCCAGCCCTCAGAAAAACGGTGCAGGAGGGAGAGCCTCAATTGCGCGGCAGTGAAATCCTCCAGATTGTTCGGAGCCTGATAGTTCTCGCTGCGTCCGGCGCCTGTGTAGACTTGCCCTTCGGGCGTCAGAAAGGAATGGGCCTGCGGATAATGCTTTAATCGCGTGTAATCATATGCTGCACGCACCGTAGTATCCTTGTATTTGAACTGCAGGGTGGGGAACAGCCCAAAGGTCTCTTCTGAACGATTTTTGAAAAATTGATCCCCCCCTTTCACCACCCCATTCAGCCGGTAGCTGAACTTTCCCTCGCCAATCGATGCTAGAGGTCCTGTAGCATCAAATGACGCCCGATAGGTTCCATATTGATCTGCGGATAATGAGACAAAACCCGATTTGTAAGGTAGCGGCTTGCGAGTGGTTTTGAGAACGGCGCCACCCAGGGAAGAATTAATATAAAACACGGCCGCTGGACCGCGAATCACCTCATAAGAATCAATGTTGATGTTGTCCAAATAAGGAGGGCCGCCGTTGGGGAACTCATCCACAATTGGATTGCCGATACGATTGCCGCGCAGCATGACCCCCTCTGTGCCCACCGTGAGGCGTCCGACACCGGCAAACTGCAAGGCGTCAGACGAGCTTGTGTAACCAATGTCATCAATCAGGTCACGTGTGACCACCGTAATCGCTTGGGGAATGTTCAACAACGGTTGGTTGGTCTTGAAGCCTGTGGCGGCGTTTGTCGTCACGTAGCCCTTGTCTTGGGTCGTCGACACTTCAAATTGAGACAGCACGACCACTGCATCGTCTCTTTCGCCCGATGGACCGGGATCCTCCCTCTTTGGGACTTCCTGAGCTGAAACTGGCGCACATGCCAAGATGAGACAAAAGACACTGAAGCACTGAACCGATGTATGCCTTTGATGGCTTAAGTTATTGTTCATGGTGATTGGTGCATTACGGAGGATCGTGAGGAATAGCTCTGACGAAACCGGGAAACTGCATACTCATTGTCCTCAGTCAATACAATAATGTATACTTTGAAAAGCATTGTTTGTATTTCTGTTGTGCCTCGTGCCCTATTTGGCCCTTCTATCCTGCATGACCTGGCGATTAGGGATATCTAGCTCAATCACCCCTATTATTATGTAAATAACTTATTGTTAATAAATAATAAATATAAAAAAGGCTGAAACTCATTTCCTTCAAATATCGAGCAAGGGGCATATGCGGCTTGCGTTAATGACTAAGGGTATACATTTGTGAGCGCGTCATGAAGAAATCTGTCCATTCCAGTGTTGCCTATGACTTCATTCGAAAAGCCATCTTGAATGGGGAATATTCTCCAGGACAATCACTTCTGGAGGCAGACCTCGCTCAAAAGACTGGCGTGAGTCGCACACCGGTAAGGGAAGCACTGCGTCAACTTGAGTCTGAAGGTTTGATCACACTGCGACCGAATATCGGCGCAACCGTCAAATCGATGACAATGAAGGAATACAGGGAAATGAGCGAAGTGCGTCAGGCCTTGGAAAGCAGCGCCGCTGGTTTTGCCGCCTTGCATCGCACTGAAGCCGATCTTGCGGCCATTACGGCTGCCTTCCAGAAAATGGAAGAGGCCGTGCATGCGATCGCCAAGCAGGACACCGAGCCCTACACCCTGCTGAAAGAGGTAACTCGTGAGGATATCCGTTTTCATCTGGCCATACTGAACGCCGCCGGAAATGACCTGATGAAGAAGGAAATCTTGCGCCTTCATCTCATCAAGCGTGTGGTTGCAAATCTCCCTCCTGATATGGCCAGAATTCAGCCTTCGACCAGTGAAAAGGCCAAACGTGATGCACGACGGGCCGAAAGCTTGGCAAGTCATCGCAAAATTTATGAAGCCATACGCAAGGGAGATGCCACTGCTGCCAAAAGCGCGATGGAGCAGCACATCCAGGAAGTAATTGATCTCAGTCTGCTGGCCATGGCCCGATTGAAAGATGCTACACCGGCGCACGAACCGACCGAAGACGAACTGGAATACATGTCCTGACCTCATCTGCTCCGAGGAGTCATCATTTCCCATCGTTATGGTTGTCTAGATGCCGGCTGGGCTGCATGCCCTGTCTGTCTATTTCATCTGCCGCCCGAGCATCAATGCCCGGGCCTCGCTTTGATTTTGGGCCGCCTCTAGCTGCTCGCGCGCCAGCAAATGCGCTGATTGCTCGGGTTGGGCGCGCACCAAGCCGCCGAGCGCAGCGATCCGTGCATCTTGGGGCAGGGCCGCCAACCAGGCGTCCCGAGCCAGCGCCGCCAAGTCCGCCCGCGCTGCCTCCGGCATTTGTTCGTCAAGCGCCAACGCGAGCTTGGCCGGGCTGCCCTGCGGGCCGGTCAGCCGGTAGAGATTGCGCGCCAACAGATCACGGCTGTTGCCGCCGGCAGAAAAATAGCCAATGCCCAGCATGTAGCCATCGGCCGGCGATACAAAGGCCGCAACTTCACGACTCATTGGCACTCCGCGAATGCTGGGCGGCCAACCGCTCTTGGCGGAAAAAAGCGCATTACCCTCCTCGCTCGTAAGAAAACGCATGAAGTCGATGGCCTCGGTTTTCAACGGGCTGCGCTTGTTTAGATAAAACCCAAACGATGTCATGTCATTACCGTCGGCAAACGGCCCCAAAATGTAGGAGCCGACCACCGGATCGTCTTTGGTGGGCTGCGGCGCGCGCAATGCATCCACTCGGAAAGACGCCTGTTCGCGCAGCGTCATTGCTGTGCCGGTCTGTGCAAAAATGAATAGCGCATCACCGTGCAGAAACTCGCGCATAGCCTCATCGCGCGAAAGCTGCTGGAACCCCGGCTTCATCTGCGCACTGAACTCGCCTAGCAGCGTGAGCCCAGCCAGCAGGGCGGGTTGTTGGAAATTCCATTTCCCCTGGAGGTAGCCGCCTAGCACATGGTGCGCATAGAGGGAGAGCAGCCCGTCGCGGTCGAGTTTTGGCACCATGCACGACGTCGTGCCCGTCAGATACATTCCCATCAGAAGTGTAGCCGTGTCCTTGCTGCCTGCGAAAAGCGCCAGCGGACTTTGCCGCGTTCGGTTGTAGGCAGACAACTGCTCCGCCATTGCTCGCAGCTCAATCAGGGTGGTCGGCACTTGGTCCGAGCCAGTCACTTCTCGCAACAGCTGCCGGTTGCTAAACAATCGAAAAGACCCACGCGCCAGCGTCACCGCATAATACTGGCCGGGCTCGGGTGAATTCATCCGTTGTTCCAGCAGTTCGTCCGTAAACGTCTTTAGCCAGGGCACACCCTCAAGCGCAGTGCCGCGGTTGTAAGGATTGGGCTCCTGCAGTTCTGCAGTGATCGGTGCGAAATAGCGCACGGGAATGTCGGACATCCCCTGCAGCCACGCACCATATTCGACGATGTCAGCGGCGTTTTCGCCGACGAAATTAGTTCGCAGCCATTGCCGGTAGACCGAGGGCGGTATGACCATCTGCTTCACGTGCACAGCGGGATTGAGCTCTTCGTAGCGTGCGATCACGGCATTGAGGCCCGCAGCAGGCCCAACTTCATTTTGCCAGTGCGCGAGGCGGATCGTTACCGTCCGGCTCATCTGGGAACCCACAACACGGAGATGCACCCAGACCGTCAGCACCATATAAAACGCCAGTGCAGCATAAACCACGAGCTTGGGTTGAAATATGCGGGACTTCACGAACCGCCTTCCACTTTCATCCGTCGCACAAGTTCAAGCAGCCGCTGCTCTACGCTGTAGCGCCGGAGGGAAACCGGATATTCGCGCAGAAAACGTTCGAAATAGCTACGCGCCTGCTCAAAATTGCCGGCTCGCTGCGACAGCTCCCCGATTTGCAGCACCAAGTCCTCGGGTATGAGTCCAAATAGCCCACCCTCTCGTTCTGCTGCGATCAGGTGAGGTAGCACTTCGTCCAGCGGACGATCATAAAACAATCCCGCCCACCCGATTTGTATTTGCAAGTCGCGCCGTAATGCCGGCTCCGTGATGGCGTCCAGCAAGGCGGTCACCTCGGCAAGCCGGTCTGCAGCATCGACCGGTTCGGTTAGCGCATAGAGTGCAATCAAACCCAGTTTGACGAGACCAAGCTGGGCCCAATGGCTTGCGGGATGACGTTTCGCCAGCTCGCGGTAAAGTTCACCTGCCCGGGCATAGTTTGGGGAAGCCAAGTGCACTTGGTGCAACCGCGCTCTCAAATATAGTGCTTGCGCTGAAATGTCGTCAGACCCGACCGCCAAGCCGGTCAAAGACAAATCCAACGCCCGTAAGCGATCCCCTGTAATTGGTAACCGGGTCAGGGCCATAATTACGTCGGCCAGTGCTCGCTCGCGCGAATCGATCAATTCGACGAGCCGCAGCGCAGACCGGGCCTCTACGGGCTGACTGTTTGCAACGTAATTCCAAACCTCAGCCAGCTCTGATGCCGCACTCCCAACCGCAGGAATGCAGGAAACCCCCGCCTGCATGATCAAAATGCGGTATATTTTTTTCACGGGTTTTTACAAACATAGAAGATTATTTTGTATTGTAAAGGTATACTTTAAATCACAGGATTGACGCCGGGAAACAGAATCGCATCATATGCATGAGCATAATTTATTAACCATAAATAATTGTAATATATATATTTATAAAATCATTTATTTGCTTCTGACGTGCAGTCTCACCTGAAAGGTCGAGGGCTAAAATGAATCATTGACGCAAGATAACTCCATGAAACATAAATTGTATACTTATAATTCGCGCCTGCTTTACCTATACAACCCCCATCTACCGCAACCGGCGAACCCACGGCCGCACATACCGCCGGTTTATTGGGCTAAAGCTGAAAACTCCCGTCGAGCCCTCCTCAACGAAATCCAAAATCCCTTACCACATGAAGCCCAGATCCAGTCGCATCCTAAAACTCCTTGCCGCCGGCCAGTTGCCTTCTGTCTTCAAACTCAATCTCGCAGATCCGCGTGCCATCGAAATCGCTGCGCTCGGCGGCGTAGATGCGGTCTGGCTGTGCAATGAACATGTGCCCAACGACTGGCTCAACCTTGAAAACCAGATCCGCGCCGCTCGTATCCATGATGTCGACACGCTCGTGCGGGTCGGCCGTGGCAGTTATAGTGATTACATCCGCCCCTTTGAGGCCGATGCGACGGGCATCATTGTGCCACATGTCGCCGATGCGGCGGAGGCCCGTCAGATTGTAGAGTGGGTGCGGTTTCATCCTGTGGGCAAGCGGGCACTCGACGGGGGCAACCTTGATGGCCAGTTCTGCCTCATGCCCTTCGATTAGTATCTTGCTCATTCCAACCGCGAGCGCCTCGTGATTTTGCAGATTGAGTCACCCGAGGCATTGAAACAAGTGGAGGAAATCGCCGCCGTTACAGGTTTCAATGGCATACTCTTTGGGGCCGGTGACTTCAGCCATCGGATCGGCAAGGCCGGCCAGATCGACGACCCCGTGGTCGCCGCCGCCCGCAAGCGCGTGGGCGCTGCCTGCCAGCGGCATGGCAAATTCGCCATGAGCGCTAGGCTGGCGGAACCACTCAGCGACCTGATCGCCGAAGGTTACCGCGTAATGAGCATCGGCGCCGATGTCCTGGGACTCACCACTTACGTCCAACAGCGGCTACAACTGGTGCGGGGGCATATCGACGGCCTGCCGCCTTCGCTCAAACCCTCCGCACGCTCTGTTTACGTCTGATCTTAAGCAGACTCCAGCGGCGGGCATCCTGCAGTCCATCGACTCAACCATGAAAATCCAAATCAAGGCGGTCAAAAAGATCGAAGGGCCCCTAGTGCCCATCATGCCGGCATTCGGTGCCGACGAAACACTCGATCTCGAGTCCACGTGCAAATGGGTGGAATGGCAGATCGCCTCCGGAATCAGGAATTTCTGGACGACCTACGGCACGTCTCATTACATGAGCCTGACTGATGAGGAAATTTACGCACTCAATCAAGCAGTCGCCGGGGTCACGCAGAATAGATCCGTTTTCATCGCGAGCACGAGTTTCACCTGGCCGGTTGCCAAGTGTCTGGAGTTCATTCATGCCGCCCGCTCGTGGGGTGTCGATGTCGTCAAGGTCCAGGTGGACTGGCGCTGGAATCCCAACCAGGACGCCGTCTTCGACTTTTATCAACGCATCGCCCTCGGCACCAGCCTACCCCTTTTCGCCTACACGCTGGCCGCGCCGAATGTAAAAGGCATGAACCGCCGGCTGCTCGAGCGCATCATGACCCTGCCTCAGTTCGTGGGTGTGAAGAACGATTCGGGCGATTTCTACGAACAGTGCGACTACCTCCGCGGCGTGCGCCTGGCGGGCGGTTCGCTCAACGTGATGACGGGCGGCTCCATGGCCTCGTTTCTGCACAACCACCAATTCGGCGCGCGTGCCTTTGCCACCGGTGTCGGCACGGTTTTCCCCAAGGTCGCCATGCGCTTCTACGCCGCCTTGCGGATGGGCCGGCTCGCCACCTGTGCCCGGATCGTGCAGGAATGCGAGGAGCCCTTCAACGACCTGTATGCGCGCATCTCGGTTTCGCACTGGGCCTGCTTCCATACAATACTCATGGAGCGCGGTCTGTTTCGCTCCGACCAGATGCGGTTTCCGCTTCTCACCGCCAAACCGGACGACCGCAAAGCCATCCGTAATCTCATGCGGTGGCCGGCGCTGAACGCCTGAGCCGGCGGAGCCCTCACGAATTTTTAATGAAAATCACCCTGTCCGAGTCCGTGTTGATGGCCGAAGGTCCCGCCGGCGAAACACGCTGGGGCCGTTACCAGTTTCCCACCTTCGGGCGGATCGGCGATCGCCTCGCCCTGACCTTCCATGTCGCGGAAGACAGTGCCCGGGCTTATGGCCGGACCGGCGAAGAGCCCAACCGCGGCCTTTCGTCGGACGGCGGCCGCACCTGGTCGCTCGTGCAGGCGACCGAGCCCACGGATGGCTTGCTGCTGCCCAACGGGGATCGCATCCGGATCGGCACGGCCGAGGTCACGCCGAAGTCCATCCCCGTCGGCGAACTCACCCTGCCTGCACCCGTCGGCACCCTGATCGGCACCTACGGACAGCTGCCCTACGTTTACTATCGCCACGATGAATTGCCCGCCGCCCTGCAGGGCGTGCCGCTTTCGCGCCGGCCGGCCGGATCCACCCGGTGGGTGGAGGAACGCGCCCGCCTCGATGATCCCGCCATGCTGCGCTACACCATCCAGGAAGTTTTTCCCGTGGTTTGGTGGGGCGACGTGCACCTCGCGGCCGACGGCTCCCTGCTGGCGATCGTCTATCCCTGCTCCCTCGAGGGCGAAGTCGCCTGCTATCGTTCGACCGATTATGCCCGCTCCTGGCAGGTCCAAGGCCGCATTCCCTACCGGCCCGACCTCAGGGCTGATCCGCTGGCACCCGGCCGGGTGCATGGTTTCACGGAGCCCGGCAGTGTCCTTTTGCGCGACGGCTCCCTCCTCGCCGTGTTGCGCACGACCGACGGGCTCGGGGTCGGCCCCATGTATCGCAGCCATTCGACCGACCTGGGCCGCTCGTGGTCGGCCCCGGAAGCGATGAGCCCCACGGGGGTGATGCCGCGGCTGCTGCAACTGGGCAACGGCGTCATTGTGCTCACCTCCGGCCGGCCGGGGGTTGACCTCCGCTTCTGCTTTGACGGCCGGGGGATGCGCTGGACCGACCCGCAGCCGCTCGTGCCACTGACCTCCGCCGAGGTGCAGGCCGACAGCTGCGGCTACACGAGCCTCTTCGCCGTGGACGACGACTCGTTCCTCATCGCCTACAGCTGGTTCAAGCATCCGGCGGCCGACGGCACGCTGCGCAAGGCGGTGCTGGTGCGCCGGGTCACGGTGCGGCCTTAGCCGGGGCCACCGCTGTCACAACGACCAGACGCTTTCGCTTGCCGCGGCTCCTTTCGTTGCCGACGGTCGCCGGCATGAAGCCTTTTTGTGTGCTGCCGGTGATGTTTTTGGTCGCAATGGTCGGCACGGCGGCCGAACGCGATGAGGTTCACCCCGACCGCACGGTCAGCCGCCTGGCCTTCGGCTCCTGCGTGATGCAGGACCGGCCGCAGCCATTCTGGGAACACGTGAACACCTATGCGCCCGATGTATGGCTCTGGCTTGGCGACACGGTCTATGCCGATTCACCGCGTCCGCGGGCCGACACAGAGGAGGAACGCGCCCGCATCGTGCTCGACCGGATGCCGGAACTTTATCGCCAGCAGCGGGCCGAGCCCGGCTATGCCGCCTTGCGTGAACGCGCCTTCATCGCCGGCGTCTGGGATGACCACGATTACGGGAAAAACGACGCCGGGGCCGACTGGATCGGCCGCGAGGAAGCCCAGCAACATTTCTGGGATTTCTACGGCGAGCCGGCGGAGAGCGTTCGCCGCAAGCTGCCGGGCGCCTTCCGCGCCATTCGTTTTGGTCCGCCCGGCCGCACCGTGCAGCTCATCCTGCTCGACACCCGGTTTTTTCGTTCGCCTCTGACCCGCATGGACGAATCTGAGGATCACGACTGGCTGCTGGGGCATCCCGGCCGCTACGAGGTCAACGCCGATGCCAACGCCACTGTGCTCGGCGAGACCCAGTGGCATTGGTTGGAGCAAGTGCTCCGCGAGCCCGCCGACCTGCGCCTGTTGGTCAGCTCCATCCAGGTCGTGGCCGACGACCACCGCTGGGAAAAGTGGGGCAACTTTCCGGCCGAACGCCGCCGGCTCTTCCGGCTGTTGCGCGAGACCGGGGCCAACGGCGTGGTGATCCTCTCCGGCGACCGGCACAGCGGCGAACTCAGCCTCCTCGATACCGCCCGCGAACCCCATCCCGACTTCACTGCACCCGGTTACCCGCTCTACGACCTCACCTCGTCCGCGCTTACCCAGTCGCGGCCAACGTCCTTCGAAGCCCAGCAGGAAGGCCGCTGGGCCAGCCCGGTCAGCCACCGGCACGAGATCAACCGCCACCGCGTCGGCTCGGTGCTGTGCTACAATCATTACGGCACGCTCACCATCGACTGGGAGGATGCCACCGGCCCGCGGCTCACCTTGGAGCTGGTCGCCGACCACGGCACCCCGATGCTTCGGCAGCACGTGGAGTTGGGCACACTGCAGCCGCCCGTGAACTGAAAACTCATTCCGGCGGGGCAGAAATTGACTCGCCCCACCCTAGGGGGTTCACACCATACCTAAACTGGCCGGGCCTATAGCTCAACGGTCAGAGCAGAGGACTCATAATCCTTTGGTTCTGGGTTCGAATCCCAGTGGGCCCACCAAAGTCCGCGCGTCAGTTTGCCATCGCGCGCACAACACTACCCCCGCGCCTTCGGTCACGGCGTAGCATAATGAGCACCATCAAGCTACCCAGCCGGGGCACCCGGCCGGACGCTTACACTTCACCACCGAGGACGCCCGGATAAAACTCACCCGCCTTTATCCGAATCTTTAGATGTTACAGGATACTAGTCCGATCAGGAGGGCCAACAGCAGCAGGGCTGCAGTCGTATAGGCAGCGAGAACTCGCCGGGATCTGCCTTGCGTGGGCAAGAGGCTAAACCCAGTGCTGCAGATGATCGTAGTTATCAGGGCCACGATTGGAATCCATTGAAAGCTAATGGGCGGTCCTCCGGTGATCAGATCCCAGTAGGCAATCAAGGCGGCGGCCGTCAGACTGTAGACCGCGCCCATATACGCGCCAAAGGGCGTGGCGAAGTGCACAAACAGGGCCAGGAAGAACAGACCAAACATCGGGCAGAGCAGGAGATTGATCGATTTGCAGGCCACCTCGATGAGGTTACCTGGGATCATCATCGTCAATTGGCTGCCACCAATGGCAAGAAGGCCGATGGCCGCAGCCAGAATCCGCCCAGTTGTGATCCGATTGCGGTCAGTGCGTCTTGTGTCTGACACGAACAGGGCGCCGCATCCATCCTCGTCGGCATCGCCGGGGTTGAATCCATCCAACGCAACCAACCCGTATATCTGGCCGACTTGGTGCCGCTGCGGCCGGAAGCGAGCCGGCTCAGCGCACTGGCCTGAAGCCGTTACCGATCGGCGCGCCGGAAGCTCAGTTCTCGTGCCGCAGGGCCTGAAGCACGTTGAGCGAGTGGTTGCCGATGCTCTCCATGTTGTTGAGCATGTCGATGTAGAGCATCTCGGCTTTGATCACGTCGCCGCTCACGCGCATGCGGCGGACGGACTCCTTGCGCAGGCTCTTGCGTAAGGCGTCGATGAGATTTTCCAACTGGTAGGCGGTTTCCATGTCGGCGGTGACCACGCCGGTGGTCAGCCGGCTCGAATAAAAATCCATGAACTGCAGGAGCAGTTGGGAAAAATCCCTCACCTGCTTCGTGACCTCGGGCGGATGCTGCCGGCGCTTGCGGTGCTTGCGCTCGGCCAGCATCACCAGGCGGTAGCCGCAGTCGCAGATATCTTCCAACTCGGCCACCACGCGGAGCATGGAGGTCACACGGGCGCGGGTCTCATCGCTCAGCCCGCCGGAGGCGCAGCGCAGCAGGTATTGGGTGGTGGCAAGCGCGCGGCGGTCGCTCTCTTTTTCCAGCTCCTTGAGTTCGGTCATGCGCGTCTCCAGGTCGGCTGGCGGATTTTCAAAGAGATCGCTGAAGCCCATGACCAGCTCGCGGGTGATGGCGCCCATGCGCTGGAGGTCGCGCTCGGCCTCGGCGAGATTAAGTTCGCCGGTGCGCGGCACCAAGGGCGAATCATAGTCCATGTGGTCGCGCGCGGGGGCGGTCGCCTTGTCTTTCACCAGCCGCTCAGCGAGCCGGGCCAGCTGGGGCACGAACCCGATCAGCAGGGCGGTGTTCAGGACGTTGAACAGGGTGTGAAAAGCCGCCATGTGGAGGGGCATGCGCGCCGGGTCCGCGGCGTCGGCCGGCACCAAATTTTGGACGAAACCGACAAAGGGGCTGAACAGGGCGATCGCCCAGACCACGCCGATGACGTTGAAAATAAAATGGACGAAGGCTGCGCGCTTCGCCTGCACATTGCCGCCCAGCGCGGCGAGGTTGGCCGTGATCGTGGTGCCGATGTTCTCGCCGAGCGTGATGGCGCAGGCGGTGGGAAAATCGATCCAGCCCTTGTAGGCCATGGTCAGCGTGATGGCGCCAGCTACCGAGGAGGACTGGACGATGATCGTGAGCAGCACGCCAAAACCAAGGAAGATGAGCGTGGAGGCGAGCCCGCGGCCGGTATAGTCCTTGATGAATTCCAATGCCTCGGGGTTGTTTTTGATGTCGGGCACCGCGTCCTTGAGGAACATGAGCCCGATGAAGAGCAGGCCGAAGCCCATGCAAAACTCGCCGAGGTTGCGCAGCCGGGGTTTGCGGGCAAAGAGCAGCGGCAGCGCCAGACCCATGACCGGCAGCGCGATCGCCGAGATGCTGAACTTGAAGCCGAAGAAGGAAATCAGCCAGAAGGTTGTGGTCGTGCCGATGTTGGCCCCCATGATCATCCCGATGGCCTCGACCAGCGTGAGGAGGCCGGCGTTGACGAAGCTCACCATCATAACCGTCGAGGCCGAGGAGGACTGGACCATGCAGGTGACGAGGAACCCCGTGCCAACCCCGGCGAACCGGTTTCCCGTCATGGCGCGCATGATGCCGCGGAGCCGCTCGCCGGATAGTTTTTGCAGCGATTCGGACATGATCTTCATGCCGAAGAGGAACATGCCAAGGCTGCCGAGGATGGAGAGGGTCGTGCCGATCATGCGGAGGTCGGCGTCAGGGTTAGGGTGCGCCCCGGCGCTGGGCAAGGCCGCTTGTTACATTTGTGTGACAAGCATCTCACCCGCGGATTGACGCCGGCCGGCGGCCCGATGCACTAGCCGCCAGCATGAGCGAAATCGACCTCACGGCCCTCCGGGCCAGCCCCCGCGCCGCCGCCTGGCGGCTGCGGCTGGCGGAATTCATCGAACAACCCCGGATGCAATACGGCATCGTCGGGCTGATTCTGCTCAATGCCGCGATCCTCGGCCTGGAGACCAACGCCGCCATCATGGCCGCGTGGGGCCCATGGCTCATCCTGGCGGACCGGCTCTGCCTCGCGGTGTTTTGCGTGGAACTGGCGGCCAAGTTTGTCGCCTACCGCGGGCTCTTCTGGCGCAATGGCTGGAATTGGTTCGATTTTGCGGTCGTTGCCGTGGCGCTGGCGCCAGGCGCGGGCGCTTGGTCGGTGTTGCGCTCCCTGCGCGTGCTGCGGGTGCTCCGGCTGCTGACGGTGGTGCCGCAACTGCGCCGGGTGGTGACCGCGTTCCTGCACGCCATCCCGGGGTTGGTCGGCGTGATCGCGGTGATGCTGATCTTTTTTTACACGGCGGGCGTGCTGGCCACGAAACTGTTCGGCGGCACGCACCCGGAATTCTTCGGCACCCTCGGCGGCAGCCTGTTTTCCCTTTTCCAGATCATGACGCTGGAGAGCTGGTCCATGGGCATCGTGCGGCCGGTGATGACCGCGCACCCGTGGGCGTGGATGTTTTTTGTGCCGTTCATCGTGGTCGCCACGTTCACGATCCTGAACCTCTTCATCGGCATCATCGTCTCGACCATGCAGGAACTCGGGGTGAAGGAACACGCCGCCGAGGTCGCCGCGAAACACGCCGCCGCGCCGGCTGAGTCCACCGCCGCCATCATCGCCCGCATCGAGTCCGATCTGGCCCGGCTGAAACAGTTGGTGCGGTAGGCGCGCCCGACCCTGCGTCAGGACGCCTGATCCCGGCCGTAAGTTGCGGCCAGTTGCGCCGCCGTCCGCCGGATTTTTTCGCGCAGCTCCGGCGGCCCGACAACCTCGGCCGCCGCGCCCCAGCCGAGCACCCATTGCTCCACTTCCTCCAGCGCGCCGAGCCGCAGCCGCAGCTCCAGCGCGCCGCCCGGCAACTCGCGGAGCTCCTGCGACTCGTGCCACTCGCGCTCGCGCACCCGTTCAGCCGCCGCGGAAGTGAACCGGATTACGACCCGCCAGTCACCCGTGCCGCCCAGGACGCCGAGTGCGTTGGCAAAAAACTTTTCCGGGGAAAAATCCGTCGGCCGGCGAAACCCCATCTTGGTGGCCGTCACCGCCGAGATGCGCGTAAGGGCAAAGGTGCGCAGCGCCCCGCGCTCCGGGTCATGGGCGATGAGATACCAGAGGTTCTCGCGATTCGCCAAGTGGTAGGGCTGCACGCGGCGTGGCGCGGCCTGGGCCGTCCCGGGCTTGCGGTAGGCGAAGGTCACTTCCGTCTGGTGCAGCACCGCGGCGCTCAGCGCGTTGAAGACCGCGAGGTCGGTCTTGCCCAGGCCGATGTTCCTGAACGACACCGCGCGCAGCTCGTCGGCGGGCGAAAATGAAATGCGGTCGCGCAGCCCCGCCGCGAGCTTGCCGAAGGCCACCTCCAGTTGCCGGTGAAACGGCGTGCCGCGGTATTGCTCCAGCGCCCGCTGCGCCACCAGCAGGGCGAGCAGCTCGCCCTCGGTCACGTTGACCGTCGGGAACGCATTCACCGGCGAGGTGTAGCGGTAGGCGTTCACGTGTGCATCGAACTCGATCGGCAAATCGAGCCGGTCGCGCATGAAGGCGATGTCGCGCACGATGGTTTTGCGCGACACCTCCAGCTCTTCCACCAGCCGCGTGCAGTTGACCAACGCGCCGCGGCGCAGGCTGTCGTGGATCCGGAGCATCCTCTCCAGCGGCGGACGGGAAAGCTGCATGGTTGGGGGCATGCGAAGAAATCTGCACATTTTTTAGCCTGGGCCAAGCAATGTCCCACCCTCTTCGGTAATCTGGGCGCATGATCCTCACCCGCCGTCCCATGAAAAACCCCCTCCCCATCGCCCTCACTTGGTCCCACTACGGCGACCTGCACCGCGTCACGCCCTGGCCGGAAGTCCGCTTCGAACGGCTCTATGGCGACGACTGGCTGCCCATCCAACCCGACAGTGAACTGCTCGCCGCCGCCTCTCTCATCTGCCGGCAGCGCAACTGGGCGCCCTACCTGGAGTTCGTCCCAGCCGACATCCGCGCCTTTTTGGAAGGTTTCTCCTTTGCCCGGATGGAAGCGCTTGAGGTGGTCGCGCGCTGCCCCGGGCTGGCCAGCGACCTCATCGAAACGCCGGCGCTCACCGCCTTCGTCGCCGCCCACGCCAGCCTGCGGGGCACCGCTCCGCGCTGGGCCGAGCTGAACGCCATGCATGAGCGCGACGGCATCTATGGGGTCCTGTCGTGGCTGGGTCTGCCGGCCTCGCGGCAAACCCTCGCCATCTTCCAACATCTCGAATCGCCGGACCTGCCGCGCCGTTTTCTCGAATCCTTCCGCAGCCAGCTCTGGGAGCCCCGCACGATCTTCGCGCTGCAACGCATGCCCGCGATTACCGACCGCGATCTCGCCCTGCACTGCCAGTCGGCAGCGGCATGAGCCGCCGCGCCGGGCTTAGGCGATCGGCGTAAACTGCGCCAACAACATCTCCGCCCAGCGCTCATTGGCCTGACGGGTGCGGCCGGCGTTGTGCGGCGTGTGCACGACATTGTCGCGGCCCAGTAGCGGATCATCGAGCGGCACCGGCTCGACGTCGAAAACATCCGCCGCCAGCGCCAACTCATCCGCCAACACACGGCGGCGCAACGCCGCCATGTCGCAAATGCCCGCGCGGGTCACGAGCACTACCAGCGTGCCGCGCGGCAGCGCGTCGATGTGCGCCGCGGTCACGAGCCCGCGTGTTTGCTCCGTCAGCGGAACCATCGGCACAAAAATCTCCGCATCGCGCCCCAACCGGTCGAGAAAGTGCTCGCGGCGCGCGCCCGCCCGGTGAAACGACGGCTCGCCGGCAAACGGATCCCACGCCGCCACGTCGGCGCCCAGCATCCGGCAGAAGCTCGCGTAACGGCTGGCAATGTTGCCCGCGCCGACGATGCGCACGCGCTTGCCCTCAAGCGTGCCGGCCGTGAAGCGGGCATCATCGCCATATTGCTGGCCGCGTTCCCCGGGCCGGCCCATGCCGCCGGGCGGCGTGTAATCCCACGGTCCGTGATCCGTGATCATCGCACGGTGGGTCTGCGGGATGCGTCGCAGCGCCGCCAGCGTGAGCGCGAGGCCGAACTCGGAGACCGACTGACCCCAGAATCCTTCCGACGTATGCCGGATCACGCGCACGCCGCGGGCGGCCAAGGCTGCCAGCACCACCTCGCTGCCGGCCGACGGGCGGCCATAGCCGTCCTCAAACCACGCCAGCTCCTTTAGGTGCGAAAATCGGCCAACACAGTCCAGGGTGAGCACAAGGCCGAGCACGAGCAGCCGCTCAATTTTTTCCGGTGCCGTCGCCACGGTGCCCGCCGGCCGGTTGTCGTCCGGCGCCACCCGCACAAAATTCACTGCCCCTTCCCCCGCCCACAACCGGTGGGCGTGATCGGCCGAGAACGGCCAGATGGCATCGAAACGCGGGTGGACCAAAATGGCAGCTTGCATGGCCAAGGTGGCGCGAGCATCCCGAGCCCGCACCGCTTGACAAGCGCGACTTCGGGCCGGTTCGCTGCGGATCAACGCCATCGCATCCGCATCGAGGGCACACCGGAAATCAAGTGGGCTTCAACGAACCCAGACCCGCAACCGTTACCCGCTGTAAGTCGTCCGCCGGCTTTCCTGCCAGCGCTCGCGACCGGCAAAGATGGCCAAACCGTCAGGCGAGGGAATATCATGGAGCAGCAAAAAATGCCGCGCAAACAGGAGATCGCTTTCACCCCAGGCCAGTCCGTGCGGCGGACCGTCTCTCGGGTCGGTTTTTTGGTAGTAAAAATAGCCGACGTAGGCTCCGCCGGGCCGGAGCAGTGCGGCCACGCGGTCGCGATAGGCGGTGCGCTGCGACGGATCAATGGCGCAGAGAAACGTGCGCTCGTAAATGAGATCGAACGAGGCCGGCGCAAACGGATGCTGGAAAAAATCGCCCGGGATGATCCGCTCGGCCAGCGCTGGAACCTTGGCCCGGGCGGCATCCACCGCGACGGAAGAAAAATCAATCGCGGTAACATCATAGCCGGCGTCGGCAAAGGCTTGGATTTCATGCCCCACCCCGCAGCCGGGAACCAGCACCCGACCGCCCTTGGGATGCTTTTTCAGGTAAGCTTGGAGCGCCGTGGGCACGCCCCCAAAATCCCAAGGCGTTTGCTTGGATTCGTAGCGGGTATCCCAGAACTGGGGTTCAGTGGCGTCGGACATGCTGGAGGATGGGCGGACTTGCTGTAGGAACCTGACACTGTCGGCCGGGAGTGATGCCTCTTGCCAGCGCGGATTGTTCATTTGTGTGCAATTGAATGTCAGTAATGCGCTTTGCCCCATTTTTAGCGCCGACTGGCTGAAAGCTCGAGCCGCATAGCGGCGGTGCCAAGCTCCATGGTCGTCTTGTTCTTCAAGCGCATCCTCAATTTCACGCAGGAGGCGGCAGCCCAGCGCGAGCAGCGGCACGCCGAGCGCTATCCGGTGGCAACTGATTCACCGCTGCAGGCCCGGTCGGAAATCAGCGGCCGGCAACACACCGGCCAGCTAGTCAATCTCTCTAGCACCGATGCCAGCATTAGCCTGCCCACGGAGTTGGCGGCCGACCGCGGAGCGGCCTGCCGGCTCAAACTCAAGCTGGAGCAGCACACGCTCACCATCCCGGTAAAGGTGGCGCACTATCAGCCGGGCGCCCGTCACATCGTGCTCGGGCTGCAGCTCCTGTTTGGCGACTTCGACACCAAGAAGGGCTACCTGCAATTGCTCGAACCCTGGGCGATCGGGGCCGGGCGGGTCCGCGCCGGCGACCCGCAGCTGGTGCGGGAAAAGGAACGCGGCCTGAACACCACGCTTTATCACGGCCCGGGCGACACGCTGCTGACCGTCTGGAGCAATTTCGCCGGCCAGGCGATCCAGGGATTTGAACTGCGCATGCACGACTATTTTGTGCGGAGCAGGCCGACCCCGCCGGCGCTGGAGGTTTTCCTCTGCGAGGAACAAACCGCAGAGCACAAGCTGGGCTACCGGGTGCCGGCCCTGAAGCGCGCCGGGGAAGAGAACGTCGAAATCATCCGGCTCTTCCGCTGGGCGCTCCTCAATTTGAACCGGAAGCTGCCGGAGGATGTGCGTGAATTTCTCGCCCGCTTCACCCCGGCGAAGGACTGAACTCCGGTCACCTCTCCAGCCATGGACGGCTCCCTGTTGCTGCGCGCGCTGCTGGTCTGGATCCTGATCGCGCTGGCCGAGATCCTGCAGGGCATCCTGCGCGTGCGGTTGCTTAATCGCCGCGTCGGTGACCACCGGGCCAGACAAATCGGCGTGGTCACCGGTTGGCTGATGATCGTGCTCATCACATGGTTCACGGTGCCTTGGCTCGCGCCGGTCTCTATGGCGGAATGTCTGCAAATCGGCGGCCTGTGGGTGGTCGCCATGCTGGGTTTGGAAAAATATTTCGGTCGCGTCGTCTTTCGCCTGCCGTGGGCCCGAATCGCCGCCGACTTCGATCTCCGCCGCGGCCGGCTGCTGGGGCTGGGCATGCTGGTGCTCTTTCTCACCCGCTGATCGCCAGCCTGCTGCGCAGGCTTTGAGTCTCCTCAAGAGGCATACGCCGGGTCGAGCTCGAGGCGGAAGTAGTCGCGGGCGTTGGCGAAGCAGATGTTCTTCACCATGCCGCCGACGAGGGCGCGGTCGTCGGGGATCTCGCCGCGCTCCATGTCGGCGCCGAGCAGGTTGCACAGCGTGCGGCGGAAATACTCGTGGCGCGGGTAGCTGAGGAAGCTGCGCGAATCCGTGAGCATGCCGACAAAACGGCTGAGCAGGCCGAGGTTGGAGAGCGCGTTGATCTGCCACTCCATCGCCTCCTTCTGGTCGAGGAACCACCAGCCGGAACCAAGCTGCACCTTGCCGGGGACGGTGCCGTCCTGAAAATTGCCGATCATCGCCGCGAAGGCGTAGTTGTCGGCCGGGTTCAGGTTGTAGAGCACGGTGCGCGGGAGCTCGTCGGTGGTGTCGAGGGCGTTGAGATAGCGGCTGAGCGTGCGGGCCTGCGGGAAGTCGCCGATGGAGTCGAAGCCGGTGTCGGCGCCGAGCTCCGCGAGCAGGCGGGTGTTGTTGTTGCGCAGCGCGCCGAGGTGGAGCTGCTTGGTCCAGCCGCGCTTGGCGTCCCAGCGACCGAACTCGACCATGAGGAACGAGGCGAACTTGGCGTAGTCCGTCGCATTCGCGGCGCGGCCGGCGCGGGCGGCGTCAAAGACAGCCTTGGCCTCGGCGGCGGTGCAGGGCTCGGCGTAGCAGCTCTCCATGCCGTGGTCGGAAAGGCGTCCGCCCACGGCGTGGAAGTCGGCGTGGCGCTTCTCCAGAGCGGCGAGGAAATCATCGAAGGATTTCACCGGCAGGCCGGCGGAGGCGGAGAGCTTCTCCAGCCACGCGTTGTAGGCGGCGGGCTGGTCCACGATCAGCGCCTTGTCGGGGCGGAAGGTCGGATAGACGCGGGTCTTGATGCCGGACTTGATGATCTGTCCGTGCCGGGCGAGCGGATCGGCCGGGTCGTCGGTCGTGCAGATGACGGCGACCTTGTTGGCGGCAAGGATATCGTGCACGCGGAGGTTCGCGAGTTTGGCATTGGCCTCCTGCCAGATTTTGTCGGCCGAGGCCGGGTTGATGATGTCCGTGATGCCGAAAGTGCGGGCGAGTTCGAGGTGCGACCAGTGGTAGAGCGGGTTGCGGAGGGTATGCGGCACGGTCGCGCACCAGGCGTCGAATTTCTCGCGCGGCGAGGCGTTGCCGGTGCAGAAGCGCTCGTTGACGCCATTGGCCCGCATGGCGCGCCACTTGTAGTGGTCGCCGCCCAACCAAATCTCGGCGAGGTCCGCGAAGGTCTTGTTTTCGAGGATCTGCCGCGGCGAGAGATGGCAGTGGTAGTCGTAGATCGGCTCCTGCTTCGCGAAATTGTGATAGAGATCGCGGGCCGCGTCGGTTTGCAGGAGGAAATCGTCGTGGATGAAGGGCTTGGTCATTTTCGATTTTAGATTTTCGATTTTCGATTGGGCCGATCGTGAGCTCAGCGGGAAATATCGCCGAGCATGGCGTCGAGGCTAGAATAGCTTGCGAGGAGTTTGCTGGTGGCAGCGCAGCGCTCCCTGGAGGCAAGGCCGGTGTTTTCGGCGACCCAGATCAGGTAGGCGGCGATGCGCTTCGCGAACAGCAGGCGCGTCTCGGTGCTGACCGCGTAGAACCGGGCGCGCTGCCGGTAACCCGCCGGACTGTGGTCGCCGAGGGAGATTTTCTCCGGTTTACCGCCGGCGGCGAGCACGTAGAGGAAGTTGTATTCGAAAAAAATCATGTGTTCGGCGGACGGCAGCAGCGCCTCGAGCGCGGCCCGGCAGGCGGCGGGCGAGGCGAAGACGTCCACCGGCTTGCCACAGGCAGCCAGCGTCGTGGTCACGAACACGCGCGCCATCTTCTGTTCGGTGGCGTCGGTGCTGAACGCGCCGGCGACGGCCATGTCCACGGTGAACCGATACCAGTCGCGCCAAAGTGCGGCATCGGCTGGAGTATTGGACTGCGAAAGGGCCGCGCCCATCTCGTAGGTGTAGCGGCCGCTGGTTTTGATCTCAAGCGCACTGCCCGTGACCTCGCCCATGATCCGGTAGTTTTCGGCGGATTTGCCGGAGCCGGAGTGGAAACCGATGGAAACGCCGAACTGCCTGCAAACGTTCCACTGCGTCTCGATGAGCTGCTTGAGCGCAGCGTTGTCGGGATACGGCGTGTTCTTCTGGGAGCCAAAGGCCGGGGCCACGAAGTTGACCGGCATGCCGAGCACCTCGCAGAGCGCGAGCATGATGGCGGTCGTCTCGGGCGTGGTGAGACCGGGCAGTTCATCGATGGAGAGCTCGCGGAGATAGGCACGGCCCACGTCGGTGGTGAAGGCGGCCCGGCGCGCAGCGGCGTATTTGTCGTCGCGGCGCTTCATTTTCTGCATCGCAGGCCAAACCGAGCAAAGCAAACGGCCGTCCACTTTCGCCAAGCCTACGGCGGACAAGCGAGCCTGGAGGGCATGCACCACTGCATCGGGAATCTCGCTGCGCTTGGCCGGCTGGTTGAGCGCGAGTTCGGGCGAGAGGTCGAAGGTGATGTAGCTGGCGAGCAGGCAGCCTTTGACGAGCGCGTCCTCGCGGACGTCGAACTTGCCGCCAATGGGCTGGTGGTCGGCGTTGAAGGACCACGCGATGCGGCGGCGGTGGAAGCCGGTCCTGAGCTTCGACAGCACACAGCCGTGGCTCATGCCCTCGACGCTCTGGCCCTGGTGCCCCTCGGGGACATTGGTGCCGATGAAGGGAAACGGCACCGTGTCGAGCCGGTTGGCGAGCATGGCGTCCACATCGTAAACCAGTTCGCGCGGGACGGAATTTTGGTTGGCGGTGAGTCCGATCTCGAGGGCGCTCATCACCCACTCCACGGCCGGCCAGTGCAGCGTGGTGAAACGAGCGCCGACGCCGAGCGTGGACCGGCCGAGCTTCGCACCGGCAGTCGGGAAGATCATCGAACCCGCGTCGTGCTCCTGGACGAGGTTTTTCAGCGTGAGCAGATTCCCGAACGTGGCCGGGAAGCAGGTCGCATCGCCGATCACGAAGCCATCCGCCAATGGCGAGCCCGCGGCATGGAGTTTCCAGGCGCAGTCGCCGGCCGCATTTTCCCAGAGCGTGAATTCACCGGCCTTGGTAGCGAAGCGGCTCTTGGGATATTCGATCACCTGCCCGGCCTTGATATCCCCCTGCAACGCTGGCCAATCGAGACAGAAATCCGGCGAGATGCACGGATTCGATGCGATGCGCAGATTGTGCCGCAGGAGAAACTCATTGATGGCGGACATGGGACTGTGAGTTGAAGTGGGAAGTTTAAGTTTAAGGGGCGGGCAGCGGCAGCGGATTCAGGTTCTTCAACTTAAACATGGGACTTAAACTGGCGCCGCGGAGCGGCGCTAAATCGTCATCGCGTGGTAGCCGCCGTCCACGATGAGTTCCTCGCCGGTGATGAAGGAGCCGGCGGCGTCAGAGGCGAGGAGCAGCGTGGCACCGATGAGCTCGCGGGCCTCGCCGAAGCGCTTCATCGGCGTATGCCCCATGATGGCGGCGACACGGTCGGGCGTGAGCACCTTCTTGTTCTGCTCGGCAGGGAAAAAGCCGGGCACGATGACGTTGACCCGCACTTTGTGCGGGGCCCACTCGCGGGCGAGGTTCAGCGTGAGGTTGTGGACCGCGCCCTTCGAGGCCGAGTAAGTGAACACCCGGGACAGCGGCACCACGCCCGACATGGAGCCGAGGTTGATGATGGAGCCGCCCTGCCCGCGCTCCACGAGGTATTTGCCGAAAACTTGGCAGCCGAGGAACACGCTCTTCACGTTGACGCGCAGGATGCGGTCGAACTCCTCTTCGGTGATGTCGAAGAACGGCGTGGCGGAATTGATGCCCGCGCCGTTGATGAGGATGTCCACCCGGCCGCTGCGCTGGAGCACGGCGTCGCGCAGGCCCTCGAGCTCGGCCTTGCCGGTGGCCTCGGCGGAATGAAACCACGCCTTGCCGCCCGCGGCGGCGATCTTGTCGAGGCGCGCCTGCGCTTTCCCGGCATTGCGGCCGACGATCACGACCTCGGCGCCGGCGCCGGCGAGGCCCTCGGCCATCGCGCCGCAGAGTTCGCCCGTGCCGCCGATGACGACGGCGACTTTACCGTTGAGGCCAAAAAGTTGATCGAGATAGGTGCTCATAAGGTGACGGTCTTGAAGTCGGCGTGGTTCCAGCGCGGCTGGCCGCATTCGTCGGCGATCTCGTTGAAGGCGTCGATTTCGGCGGCGCTGAAAAGCAGACCGCCGGCCGCCGCTGTGTGTCTGGCCCAATCGGCCTCCAGTTGGCCGGGGATCATGCAGCCTTCGTTGCCGTGGCCCAGCACGTCGGCAATCACGGCCTTGACGTTTTCCTGCTGGCTGCGGCCCTTGGCGAAGGCGCCGCCGCTGATCGCGTTGGGGTGGATTACCTGAAAAAAGAACGTGCAGGTGGCCTTGTCGCCGGCGGCCCGGGTCCAGCGGTTGCGCAGCGTGGGCAGCGAGCCGCCGATGAAGCCGGCGACAAGCTCGTTGATGAGCGAGAGCCCGTAACCCTTGTGCGCGCCGAAAGGCAGCAGCGCGGCAACCGCGCCCGGATCGGTGGTCGGCCAGCCGGCTTGGTCCACGGCGGCGAGCGGCGGCAGCGGTTTGCCCTCGCGCTTGAACTGCTGCACGCGGCCCATGGAGACGACCGACGTGGCCCAGTCGATGACGATGGGAAAGCCGACGGCCGCAGTCGTGGGAAAACCCCACGAATGCGGATTGGTGCCGAGCGTGGGAAACTTGCCGCCGAAGGGGACCACCTCCGCCAGCGCCGCCGTGCAGTTTGTGTAGGCAATGTAGCCCCTCTTCGCGGCGTCCATCACGTAGCCGCCGCCCCAGAGATAGTGGAAGGCGTTGTCCACCGACACGGTGCCGACGCCGTAGCGATCGGCGAGGCGGATGGCCTCGTCCATCGCACGAAACGCCGTGGACTGGCCGAGTTTTTTGTTGGCGTTCCAGATCTTCGTCGCGGCAAACCGCGTGGGCTTCTCCTCGATCTGCGCGCCGGGCACGCAGCCCTGCGAACCGGAGCCGAGCGCATGGTCGAGGTGCAGCGCCTTGATCCCGTTGTGCGTGCGGATGCCATGCCGCGCGGCCTCCGCACAAAAGCGGGCCCCCTCGCCGGCTTCGTCCTCATGAAAACCACGATGCCGGTAAGCGGCGGCGATGAGCGCGTTGTGCTGGGCTTCGGGAACGATATGGAAGGGTTCGGGCATAACTTGGAGAAGTTTGATTTATTGAATGTTGAAATCAGGAATCCGGGAACGGAACGAATGAATCGGGCTTATTCCTGCTTTCCTGAGTTCCACATTATAGCTCATTCGCCTGCGCGATCGGCGGCTGGCCGGCGAGGAAGCGCGTGAGGTTTTCCACGGCACAGGCCGCCTGGCGCTGGACGCTCTCATGGGTGCGCGAGCCGATGTGCGGGGTGAGGATGACATTAGGGAGACCGATCAGCGGATGGTCGGGCGGCGGCGGCTCCTGGTCGAGCACATCGGCGGCGTAGGCGAGCAGGTGCTTCGACTTCAGGGCGGTTACCAGCGCGTCGAGCTCCACCAGCTCGCCGCGGCCCGTGTTAATGATGACCGCGCCCCGCTTGATGAGCGGGAAGTTGGCGGCGTTGATCAGGCCCTTGGTCGCGGGCGTGAGCCTGGTGTGGAGCGAGATGATGTCGGCGCGGCGCAGCACGTCGTCGAAGGCCGCGATGTGCTCGATCCCATGCTCCCGGGCGAAGTCATCGTCCCAGTGATGGCCGTAACCGATAAGCTTGAGCCCGAAAGCGCGGGCGCGGATGGCCACCTCCCGGCCGATGCGCCCGAGGCCGACGATGGCGAGGGTCTTGCCGTAAATCTCGTTGCCCGTGATCCGTGTCCAGCGGCCGGCGGCAACATGGTTGGCCTCCACCACGAGATTGCGCACCGACGCGAGCATAAGGGCAAAGGTGTGCTCGGCCACCGTGGTGTGGTTGACACCGGGCGTGAACAGCACTGGCACCTTGAGGTCCGTGGCCGCCTTGAGGTCGATCTTGTCGAGCCCGATGCCGTATTTGGAAATGACCTTCAGCCGCGGCAGCGACCGGGCGATGACCGCGCGCGTCAGCGCGTCGTCGCCGCAGAGATAGGCGTCGAACTGCCCGGCCAGTTCCAGCATGCGCTCCTCGGAGAGCGGCCCGCGCTCGCGCACAAGGTCGAAGCCCGCCGCGGCCAGCATCTCATGATGCACGCCGGGCGTGTCTTGGAAGGACGTGGTGGTAAGAAGGACGCGGGGAGCAGTCATACCGGGTTGAACGGGGAAACTGCTAACGAAAAGCCGGCAGTCCGCACATCCTATAATGCAGGAAACGTCTTCCCTTTTTTTGCATCAGCCCTTCAAGCATGACGTGGCTTTCCCAAGGTGCGCGCCCAGTTGGAACCGCCGCGGCGAGACCCTGATCGCCGTGCGCCGCGTATCGCTGAAAGCCTCCCTGTGAGCTCGCGCGAGTAGCCGAGCCCTGCACCACTCCAGACCCTGCACGCGAAAGCCACTGGTCGCACCCAATTTGACCACCGCACCCTGAACCTTCCAGAACTAAACGGGTTTAAAGCTCCTCGGTGCCAATCGCCGACAGGTCCAGCTCGCCGGCGTAGCCGAACGAGGCGGCCAGGGCCGAGCCGAGCGTCAGCCGGCCGGCGCGCACATCGAGGCGGGGCCAGCCGGCGGCGGACGGCGTGAAGAGATCCGGGTGTTGCCCGAGCATCAATCGCTGGATGGCGGCGGGGAACTGCGCGAGGCCCGCGAAGTAGTGGTGGCCGTTGCGCTCGACGCTGGTGATGCCGAAAGCCGCCTGCGCCACGAGGTCCTGCAGCATCGCCACCGGGGCGACGTTGGACAGGTCCTCGCCGCTCATCATCGCGGGCAAACCCTGCGCCCGGCGCTGTGCGAGGAGGCAGGCGTTGGCCGCGCCCTTGAACACACCCTTGCAGTTCTTGTGGCTCGTGCCCGCATAGCCGAGCGCCAGCGCCGTGGGCAGGCTGGTGAGTTCGCCGTCGGATTCATCAATGATGATCGGCGGCCGGTCGGGCCACGCGGCGGCGAGCTCGCCGATCGCCGGCGAGAGCGCCACCTTGCGGTGCCACGGCTGCTCGATGAAGAGCAGCTTCGACCAGAAGGCCGCGTCGCCCACGGTGGCGCGCAGCTTGGTCACGTAGTCCTTGAAGACGCCGACCTCGTGGAAGCTCTCGTTGCCATCGAGCGAGAAAGCGTAGTCGCCGCCGCACTCCGCCGCAAAAATCTCCGCCATGCGCGCGAGCCGCTGTTGGTCGCGCTCCGTCTCGCTGTTGATCTTCAGTTTGAAGTGACGCAGGCCGTAGAAGCGGATGCAGGCGACCAGCGACTGCGGCAGGCCGTCCGTCACGCGCTCATCCGCCGGGATTTCCCCGTCCGTCAGCGCATCGGAAAGCCCCACGGTATGGCGGCAAAACACTTGCGCCGGCGGCTGCGCGGGCAGCCAGTCCGCCGGCTGTGTGCCGGCCAGCGGGGGATGAATCGCACCAAGATCGAGCCCGAGGCGATTTTCGCGCAGCGCGACGGGAAACGCCACGCCTTCCGCGCGGCAGAACGCGTCGATGAGCGCCCGCTCGACCAGCGTCGCGCCAAACTGCGCCAGCAGCGGCGGGATTCCGTTCCTCCCACCCCAGGCTGCCTGCTGATCGTAAAGCGCGCGCCAAAACGCGAACGGTGTGGCCGCGCGAATGCCGCGTGAATGCGTCACCGCCGCGCGGATGACCGTCAGCATCTCGTCGATTTCTTCGCCCAGCGGCCGGTTGGGATCTTTTGTGAACCACTTCGGCGGCAGGTGATCCGCCGCGACCCCGGCCTGCGTCCGCCCGGCGAAGTCGAAGGTCAGCCGCAGGAACACATGCGGCACCTCGGTCATCGTCGCAATGCCGTAGCGGAACGGCATGCGGGCTTTGAGCTGAAGACGGAAGAGTTCGGCGGAGCGGAGCGTAATCATGGGGAAAACAAATCTGGGCGCCCGGGCCGGGGAGAAGCAAATATGGAACTCAGGAAATCAGGAATAGATTACTCTGTTTCCAGCTTTCCACGTTCAGCCCGGCGGCACTCAACCTGTCTCCGCGTTCACCCGGCAGACTTCATCAAAAACCTCCGCTGGCAAAGGGCCGGAGGCGAAATCCGCCAGCGCCGCGTCGAGCTGGGCCGGGGTGCTGGCGCCGACGACCACGCGGTCGAGTTCCTCGAGCCCGAAAGTGAAGCGATGAGAGAGACCCGCCAGTGTCAGACCGTTTTTGTCCGCCAGCTCTTTCAGCCGGATGGCCCGGTCGATCTGCGGACCCCACACCCAAGGCGGCCGCTCGCGCACAAACTCGTCGTGGCGCGCGCCGAGCAGCCCCATGTGCAACGGACTCGCACCGTAGGTAAGCAGCCCGGCCCGCCGGATGCGCGGCACATCGTCCGTCAGCCCGGCGAAGATCACCGGATCCAGCCGGCGAAAAAGCATCACCACCTCGAAAGCGCCCGACTCCACGAACCCGTCCCACCCGGCGCCGTGGCCGCCGGCGAGGCCGAGCCGGTGCGCCCGGCCCTCGGCCTGAAACTGCCGCAGGTCGGCCACCACGCGGTCGCGCTCCGCCAGCGGCACATATTCCGGTTCGTGCAGGAACAACAGGTCCACCGCCGGGAGACCGAGGGTGTCGAGGCTGCGCTGCAGGCTGTCGCGCAGCGCCGCGGTGGAGTAATCGAACCGGCCTTCGTGCGCATCGCGCGCGGGCAACCGGCCGACCTTGGTGCTGACGACCGGCCGCGTGCCGCGCCACGCCGCGAGCGCCCGCCCCAACAATTTTTCCGCCGCACCGTAGGCCGGCGCCGCATCGAAGACGCGCACGCCCTGCTCCAGCGCCCGCGTGACCGTCGCAAAAGATTCTGCTTCATCCACCGGCCCCCAGGCCCCGCCCAACCCGGCCAACCCGAGCGCAAGCCGGCTTTCACCCAGCCCGCGCCCGGCGAGCTGCGGAGATAGGCCGAACTCCGTTCGCAGTGTGGGGCGCAGCGTGCTGGTCGCAGCACTCATGCTACTTTCCCACGCTCCAGCCGCCGTCGGCCATGAGCGAAGCACCGGTAACCAGTTCCGCCTCGTCGCTGGCGAGGTAGTGCGCGGCGGCGGCGATTTCCTCCGGCCGGCCCATGCGGCCGATGAGCTGGGTCGCGCTCATCTCGCGGTAGGCCTGCGCCGGATCGGGATACTCCTTCAACCGCGCCTGCACGAAAGGCGTCTCCACGCGGCCGGGGCAGATGCAGTTGAAGCGGACGCCTTCCACCGAGTGGTCGAGCGCGAGCTGCTTGGTCAGGCCAACCACCGCGAATTTGGTCGTCACGTAGGCGAGCCGGTCGCGCACGCCGATCACGCCGCCGATGGAGGCGATATTGATCACGCTACCCTTTTTCCGCGCGAGCATGCCCGGGAGAAAGGCCTTGGTGACGTTGAACACGCCGCGCACGTTGACGCGGTAGAGCCGATCGAGATCGGCGGCGGTCGTCTGCAAAATCGTGCCCACATGACCGATGCCGGCGTTGTTCACGAGGAGATCGAGCGGACCGAGTTCTTCGGCTAAGGCCGCACAGGCCGACTCGTCCGCCACGTCGAGTTCGACAAACCCGGCCTGCCCGCCCTTGGCGTTGATCAGCGCCACGGTTTCGTTGCCCCCGGCTTCGTTCACATCGGCCACGTGCACCCGCGCGCCGGCGGCGGCGAAGCGCTGCGCAATCGCCCGGCCGATGCCGGAACCCGCGCCCGTGACCAACGCCACCTTGCCGGTGAGATCGAACATGGAGCGCAGCTTGGCGACCACTGGGCTTCGTGTCGTGGAAATAATTATGCCCCCTTGCTTTCCCGCGGATTGCGCGGATAGACGCGGATCATGTCTCGCCGCAGGTTTTTATCCGCGGGCATCCGCGTGATTCGCGGCAAAAATAAATGCTGCCCGATCCGGGATTGCCAACCGGTGCCGCCGCGGCGAGAACAGCCACACCCCGCCCCATGAAGATCATTGCCGTCCATGCCTATGTCGTGCGCCAGCCGGCCGCGGTTTCCTTTGTCTGGCGCCAGGGTCTGCCCGGCAACGACCCGGTTGGCGAAACCTGCTGGCTGCGGCTTGTGACCGACGCCGGCATCGAGGGCTGGAGCCGCACTCCGCGCGGCGCGTTGGCGCTGGATCTCGTCGAGCGCCGGCTCAAGCCCTGGCTGCTCGGCCAAGACCCGCTGATGAAGGAGCGGCTTTGGCACGAGTTGTGGGAGATCGACCGCATTGAGGAGTTTCCGATGTATGTCATGGGCTGGGTGGATACGGCGCTCTGGGACATCACCGCCAAGGCCGCGAAACTGCCGCTCTACCAACTGCTCGGCGGCTACCGCCACGAGATCGAGGCCTACGCCAGCACGGTCACCTACGCGACCACCGCGGAGTTTCTCGACGTGGCCGACCAGTGTCTCGCCCGCGGTTTCAAGGCCATCAAGCTCCACGCCTGGGGCGACGCGCGCAAGGACGCCGCGTTGTGTCAGGCGCTGCGCCAACACGTCGGCCCCGACATCGCGCTGATGTATGACGGCTCCGCGGGCTTCGATCCCTACGAGTCGCTCTATCTCGGCCGCGCGCTCGTGGAGGCGGACTACCTCTGGTATGAGGAGCCGATGCGCGAGTTCAGCATCAACGCCTACCGCCGGCTCTGCGAACAACTCGACATCCCCGTGCTCGCCGCCGAGACCTCCGACGGCTGCCACTACAACGCCGCCGATTTCATCGCGCAGGGCGCGGCCGACATGGTGCGCACCAGTTTTCACTACAAGGGCGGCATCACCGGCGCACTGCGCGTGGCCCACCTCGCCGACGCTTTTCAGCTCAGCGCCGAGGTGCACGGCATGGGCGTGGAGAACATCCAGCTCTGCCTCGCGATCCGCAACAACCACTACTACGAGACGCTCGTGATGGGCAACCCGGTGGTGTTCGAAACCTGCATCGGCCCCGACGCCAAGGTCCGCGCTCCCGCCGGCCCGGGTCTGGGCCACGACATCGACCTGAAGGCGCTGGAGAAAACCGCCGCCGCCAAACTTTGATTACGGTCATGCACCTTCAAGCCGCACCGAGTCGTGAAAAGGTGGGCGCGCAGGTCCCTCTGCGCGCCAGACGGGCACAGGGACGTGCCTGTCCACCACAGCCAAACTTTGACCTGAAACCCCGTTAAAACTTCCCCGCGGATTACACGGATAAACGCAGATAAATTCCTCCGTCATCCGCGACCATCAGCGATATCCGCGGCCAAGATTAGTTTTCACCCCATCCCGCCATGCCTAAAAAATCCGCCGACCAGTGGTTCGCCGAATACGGCGAGAGCCACCAGAACCACACCAACGAGCTGATCCATTGGATCTGCGTGCCGGTGATCTTTTTCTGCGTGGTCGGCCTCGTCTGGTCGATCCCCGCTCCGTCCGCGTGGCTGGAGCGATTGCCGTGGTTTGACTGGGCGTTGCCCGTGATGGTGCTGGCTCTGCTGTTCTATGTGCGGCTGTCACCGCTGCTCAGCCTCGGGCTGCTGGCCTTCATGTCGCTCTGCTACGCCGGCGTGTTGGCGATCGCCCTCTATGCGCCGTGGCCGGTGTGGCAGGTGTGCCTCGGGCTGTTCGTGCTCGCGTGGATCGGCCAGTTCGTCGGCCACAAGATTGAGGGCAAGAAGCCCTCATTCTTAAAGGACGTGCAGTTCCTCCTTATCGGCCCCGCCTGGCTGCTGAGCTTCATCTACAAGAAGGCCGGCCAGCGGTATTGAAGCAAAAGGGCTCCGCTACGACAGAATTGACCCCCGGCGGGGCGGCCGCCATTTCTGGCGGGCTATGTCCGCTTCTGCCGCCTCCAACGAAGTCTCCATGGAAACCCTCGTCGCGCTCTGCAAGCGCCGCGGGTTCATCTTCCAGTCCTCCGAAATCTACGGCGGCCTCAACGGCTTCTTCGACTACGGCCCGCTCGGCGTGGAGCTAAAAAAGAACATCCGTGACTGCTGGTGGCGCGACATGGTGCAGCGCCGCGACGACATCGTCGGCATCGAGACCTCGATCATCATGCACCCCAAGGTCTGGCAGGCCTCCGGCCACGTGGACGGGTTCACCGATCCCCTGGTGGACTGCAAGGTGAGCAAGCAGCGGTATCGGGCGGACCAGTTGTTTTTTGCCGCGGTGATCGTGGACGGCAAAACCGTCGGCTACGTTTCCGCACTCGAAAGCGAAAACACCGCCGCCGATCTGCAGGCCGCCGCCGAAAGCCTCAAGCGCAAGAAGGCCATCCAGGGTGCGCTGGCCCCGATTGTCGCCAAGGACATGACCGAGGCGCAGCCGGACGAGATCGCCCTCATCCCCTCGCCTGCCACCGGCGAGCCCGGCAGCCTCACGCCGCCGCGCGCGTTCAACATGATGTTCGAGACCAACGTCGGCGCGCTCAAGGACGCCTCGTCGGTCGCCTACCTGCGGCCCGAGACCGCGCAGGGCATGTTTGTGGACTTCAAAAACGTCGTGGACATGGGCCGCGTGAAACTGCCCTTCGGCATCGCGCAGGTCGGCAAATCGTTCCGCAACGAGATCACGCCGCGCAACTTCATCTTCCGCTCCCGCGAGTTCGAGCAGATGGAGATGGAATATTTCATCCACGAGGACGCCGACTGGGCCCAGGCGCACAAGGACTGGATCCAGTGGTGCTGGGACTGGCTCAAGTCCATCGGCCTGCCCGAGACGCACCTCTCGCTTTACGACCACCCGAAGGCCAAGCTCGCGTTCTACTCGCGCGGCACGACCGACATCATGTTCAAGTATCCCTTCGGCGTGCAGGAGCTGTGGGGTATCGCGGCGCGCGGCAGCTACGACCTCACGCAGCACGCCAACGCCAGCGGCAAGCCACAGGAAATTTTCGACGAAACCACGAAGAAAAAATTTGTCCCGCACGTGATCGAGCCCGCCGTGGGCACCGATCGCATCTTCCTCGCCACGCTCTGCGCCGCCTATGCGGAGGAAGCGGTGACCGACGAGAAGGGCAACACCGAGACCCGCGTCGTGCTGCGCCTCTCGCCGCGCATCGCGCCAGTGAAGGTGGCGGTGCTCCCGCTGCTCAAGAACAAGGAGCCGCTCACCGCCCGCGCCCAGGCGCTCTACAAAAAACTGCAGCGGCGCTACGCCGTGTTCTACGACGAGGCCGGCGCCATCGGCCGCCGCTACCGCCGGCAGGACGAGATCGGCACCCCGTGGTGCGTGACCATCGACTTCGACACGATCGAAAAGCCCGGCGACACCTTCACCCTCCGCGAGCGCGACAGCATGCAGCAACGCCGCATCACGGAACAGGAGTTGTTCGCGCTGCTCGACGAGCAGGTGCATTGAGACGCGCATGAAGGGCTACGCCCAGGCCCGCGAACTGATCGATGCCGCGCACTCGGCCGATCCGATGCGCGCGGTCGACGGGCGGCCGGCGGAGCTGGTCTATGCCGACCGGGTCGAGGCTTGGGTGGCCAAGTTGAGACCGGATGCTTCGGCTCATCTGCTCCTCGCCGCGCGCTGCCAGCACCTCGAGCGGTTTCTCACGCCGCGCAGCACCTACCCCGAAGGCAAGGCCGGCTACCTGCAATGGCGGAAATTTCTCTACCAAAAACAGGCGGCGCGCGCCCGGGAGCTGACGCTTCAGGCCGGCGTGCCGGCGCCGGAGGCCGACGCCATCGCCCGCTGGGTGAGCAAAACGGATTTGAAAAAGGACCCGGGATCGCAGGCGCTGGAAGACGCCGCCGTGCTCGTGTTTTTGGAAAACGAAATCGGCGCCTTCGCCGCGCAGCATGCGGACTACCCACAGGAAAAGTTCGTGGATATTCTGCGCAAGACCTGGCGCAAGCTGAGCCCCGCGGCGCAAAACCACGCCGCCGCCCTCGATCTGCCGCCCGCCATCGCCGCGCTCGTGGCCGAGGCCGGCCGCTAGGCCCCGGCGTCAATCACTTGTGAAGCGGCCGGACCACCGGCTTCGGGATTGTGTGGCTCCCGGCCTTGGTTCACATCAGGACCATGCCCCAGACGGATTTGCTGAGTTCGGCCCGCCTCCGGATTGATCCTGCCATGCGCCGCGGGGTTTACCGGCACGGGACCATCATCATGCGGGCCGACGGCCGGACCCAGCGCGGCCCGGCAACTTCTCTCCGGCCTGCTGGAAGCCAAGGTTTTTACCGTCCGCTCCGGATTTTTGTTCGAGCCGCGCCGACAGGATTTCTGGACACGCGGCAAGAGCTGATGGTCCGAGCAGGTTTCCCGGCTCGGGCTGGCCAAGCTGGTCTGGGCCGCCGCGTGGACCGGCTTGGTCGGGCTCATGCTGCAATGGCGCCGGCCCGGCGTTTATCTGGCGGTGTGGCGGGGCTTCGGCCCGGGCGGCCGCTTCCATGATCACTTGGAAACCTCGCTGTATGTGGTCGCCTCCATCCCGGCGGCCGGCCTGCTTTTTCTGGTTTGGGCGCTCATCCGTCACTGGCGCATGCGCCAGGCGCTGATGAGGCCGCTGCGCATCAGCCAAACCCGCATCAACACCGAGGCCCTGAACACCGGCGACAATCCCGCCGCCCTCCGCAGCGTGCCGCTGTTCCGCAAGCTCACGGACGACGACCTGCGCGCCCTCGCCGCTGCGATGAGCCCGGTGCAGGTCCGGCGCAAGGACATCGTTTTCCACGAGGACGATCCGGGCGACGCTTTCTACGTGGTGATGGAATGCTCGTTTGAAGTGCTGAAAAACCTGCCGCCCCCCTCGCGCCGCAAAAAGACCATCGGCTGGCTGCACCCGGGGGACGGTTTCGGCGAGATCGCGCTGCTCGACCATGCCAACCGCACCACGACCATCCGCGCCGCCAGCGCCGGCCGGCCGCTGCGGCTGGGCAAGGCGGACTTCGACCAGCTCGTCGTCGGGAAGATGGGCGGCGAAGCCGTGCGCGATCTGCTGTAAAACGCGGCGTTTCTCGGCCGGCTCACCATCCTCGGCGGCTGGCCGTTTGACGACCTCATGGAGCACGCCCGGCGCTGCCGCAGCCAGCAAATCGCCGCCGGCACGCAGGTGCTGCGCGCGGGCGAGAGCAACCTGTGATTCTATCTCATCTTTGACGGCGCCTTCGAGGTCCGGCAGGGCAAAAAGGTCCTGCAGCGGCTGCACCCCGGCGATTACTTCGGCGAAGTCAGCCTGCTTGAGCACGGCACGACCACGGCCGATGTGTTTGCGGTTGAGGATAGCCGTTGCCTGGTGATATCGCGGGCGGACTTCCTCGCGTTCTTCGCGCGCGTTTACCGCATCGGCCTGCGCATCGAGGCGCTCGCTGCCCACCGGCACGGCGGCAGGTTGTTCAGCTCGCGCTGAGGGAAAAATCCCGGCGGCGGCCGGGAGGGCTCGACGCGCGGCGCGGCGATCGCCAAAAAGCGGGTGCGATGCACCCCACCCCGCGCACGTGGCGCAATTCCCTCGGCCCCGGCTTCCTGGTCGCGGCCACCGGCGTCGGCGCCGGCGACCTCATCGCCGCGAGCGTGGCCGGCCACCGCTTCGGGCTGGGCGTGCTCTGGGTCGTGGTGCTGGGCGCCCTCTTCAAATGGGTGCTGAACGACGGCATCTCCCGCTGGCAGCTCGCCACCGGCACGACGTTGATCGAAGGCTGGACGTGCCGACTGCCGCGTTTCGTGGGCTGGTATTTCCTGGGGTTTCTCGTGCTGTGGAGTTTTCTGGTCGCGGCCGCCCTCGCCTCGGCCTGCGGCGTCGCGGCGCGCTCGCTGTGGCCGGTGCTGCCCGTGCCGGCTTGGGCCGCGGTCCATGCCCTCGCGGGCTTCGCCCTCGTGTGGCTGGGGCGCTACCGGCTTTTTGAACGCGTGATGGCGTGGCTGATGGGCGCGATGTTCGTGCTCGTGATCGGCTGCGCCGTGCCGCTGGTCGACGACTGGGGCGGTTTTGCCGCGGGGCTGTTCGTGCCGACGGTGCCGGAGGGCTCGGCCAAGTTTTTGCTCGGCGTGATGGGCGGCGTGGGCGGCAGCGTGACACTGCTCTGCTACGGCTACTGGATCCGCGAACGCGGCTGGAGCGGTGCGGCCGATTACCGCCGTTCGTTGCTCGACCTCGGCGTGGCCTACGGGCTCAGCGGCATCTTTGGCCTCGCGATGATCATCATCGCCGCCGGCGCCGATCCCGCCGACGCGTCGGGCAACGCCCTCATCCTCGCCCTCGGCGCGCGGCTCGGCGAAATCCTCGGGCCGTTTGGCAAACTGTGCTTCCTCGTGGGCTTCTGGTGCGCGGTGTTCACCTCGCTGCTCGGCGTATGGCAGGGCGTGCCCTACCTGTTTGCCGACAGTTTCCGGAAAATCCGCCGCCAACCGGCGCCCGCTGGCCCAACCACGCGCACGCCGGCCTACCGGTGGTTTCTCGTCTACCTCGCGCTGCCGCCGCTGCTGCTGCTCACCTATAAAAGCCCGCTGGCCATCGTGGTGATGTATGCCATCGCGGGTTCGTTCTTCATGCCCTTCCTCGCCACCGTGCTGCTCGTGATGAACAACCGCCGCGACTGGGTCGGTTCACTCAAGAACGGTCCGGTGATGAACGGCCTCCTCATCCTCTCGCTGGTGCTCTTCGCCGTGCTCTTCGTCGTCGAGGCGGCGGAAACACTGGCGCGGATTTGAGCGCAAGCTTGAGGTTGGCCGGCCAATCCAGTTCGAACAGGCTCCATGAGCTTTACCCTTCTCTCCACCCCTGCCGTCCCGGTTATCGGGCCCGGCCATCCTGAACTCGCGGGCAACCGCTACGGTTTCGAGGGCGGGCGCGTCCTGCGGCACGGCGGGCGCTACCATCTCTTCACCGCCGAGATGGCGGACGACCCGTTCTGGGTGAAAATGCGCCTCGCCTACTGGACGAGTCCGGACGCGCTCACCTGGAGCCGCGGGCGCACCTTGTATGAGACCGCCGGCACCCTCGTGCCCGGCGACAACCGTTTCTCGCTGTGGACACCCATCCCGGTCTTCAACGAGAGCGAGAACCGCTGGAATCTGTTCTACGTCGCCTATCATCCCGGTCAGGGCAAACGCGAAGGCCTGCACATGCACGGCCAGATCTGGCGCGCCGTCTCGGTGGTCGCCGGTCCGGATGGCATCGGCGGACCTTATCGTGACCACGGAATCGTGCTGCAACCCGACGCCGCCAGCCAGCCGTGGGAAGGCCAGCAGGGCACGGCTTCGTTTTTTCCCTACGAAGTCAACGGCCGCTGGCTGTCCTTTTATTGCAGCCACCAGCACTGGCCACTGGGCAACTGGCCGGTCGGCCTCGCCGAGGCTCCGGCGCTCGCCGGACCTTGGACGCGGTGCGCGTCCGGCAATCCCGTGCCGATCGAGCCCGTGTTCATCGAAAATCCCGTGGTCACCAAAATCGGCGATCTGTTCGTGACGGTTTACGACAACTGCGCGCCGGGCGACACCTACGTGGCCGACGGTCTGCACGTCGGGATTTCCTGGTCGAAAGATGGAAGAAACTGGAGCCGCGGCCAGCCGCTGGCCGTGCAACCTCCCGACGGCCCGGCCCAATGGTCCGAGGACATCCGCACGCCGCTCGGCCTCGTCCCCGAGGACGACGGCACCTTCACCCTGCTCTACACCGGCAAACTCCGCGGCCAAAACTTCTGGCCGATGGGCCTGGCGCGGCTGCGACCGACGCCCGCCTAATCCGCGCCGCGCGGCAACCGCAGGCAAGGACCGCGTGCGGTCTCTCTCACCACAACACCGGCACGCCGCCCCAGCGCGTGATTTCCCGGTCCTGTGTGATCAGGGTGAGGTGATGCTCGAAAGCCGTGGCGCAGATGAGCCGGTCTGCCGGATCCTTGTGAGACCAATCGAGGTTCACGCTGCGCCAAGCAATCGCCGGGGTCAGCGGTAGCACTTCAAATCGGCGGCCAATGCCATCGAGCCAATCCGCTGGATCGGAATTCGGGTGGATGGTCCCGGCCTTTATCAGCCGCGCGATCTCCACGAGGGAAATGGCCGCTAGGCAAAAGCTGTCCGCCTCGTAGGTCTTGGCCAGCACTCGCACCCGGGCGGAAAGCGATGCGTCATCCGCGATGATCCACAGCACTGCGTGCGTATCGAGCAGGTATCTCATTCCTTGAGCATGGCCCACTCCTCGGGTGGAATCACGGGGCCATCGGGGAGTTTCCCCACCCGGATACGGCCCTTCATGCAGCCCAGAATGCCGGTCCCCTGGCGACGCGCGCGAAACTCAAAGGTCTGCCCCTCGGCCTCGATGATCACAGTCTTGCCCGCCGCCGCCAGCTTGCGCATGCGCGGAAACTCCCGCTGAAAGGCCCGAATGGTGGTTTTCATGCCTGTCAGTCAATTTTGTCTGACAGCGATGTCAAACCGGCTTTTGCGCCACACCCTGCCCCCTACCGCAGCTTCACGATGAGGTCTTTGGCTTCGACGGTGTCGCCGACGGCGGCGTGGAGTTCGGCGACGACGCCGTCGGCAGGCGCATAGACGGAGGTCTGCATTTTCATCGCTTCCATCATGAAGAGGCGGTCGCCTTTCGCGACTTTCGCACCAACGGAGGCGGAGAGGACGGCGATGAGGCCGGGGATGGGCGCGGCGACCTGCCGCGGATCGGCGAGATCGGCCTTCGGGCGGGACTTGGCCGAGGCGGCCACGCTCTTGTCCTGGATGAAGACCTCGCGGGTGATGCCGTTAAGCTCGTAGGTCACCGGGCGGCGACCGTCTTTGTCGGGCTCGCCCACGCTGACGAGACGGATGATGAGGACCTTGCCCTCCTCGATCTCGACGGAGATTTCCTCGCGCGGTTTGAGGCCGTAGAAAAACGCGGGCGTGGGCAGCACGCTGACGTCGCCGTATTCGCGCTGGTGCTTCGCGAAGTCGGCGAAGACGGCGGGATACATGAGGTGCGAGTAGAGTTCATCGTCTGATGGCTCACGGCGCAACTTATCGGTCAACTCGGTGCGGAGCTTTGCGATCACGGCGTCGGCGATTTTCGATTTCTTGCCCGCCTCTGGCGGGTGAAGATTTTCGATTTTCGATTTTTTGGCGGCGCGCTTCTTTTCGGCGGCGAGGGCGGCCTTGTATTTGGCCAGTGCTTCCTTGAATCGTTTTTCGCCGAGCACGGCGCGCCACACGGGCACGGGCCAGCCGCCGTCGGGCCAGCCGAGGCCGCCGGTGAGCATGTCGAGCACGCTCTCGGGGAAGGGCGTCTCGCCGGGCGGGAGGTTGACGACATCGGCGGGCCTGATGCCGCGCGTGAAGAGGAAGAGCGCCATGTCGCCGACGACCTTGGACGAGGGCGTGACCTTGATGATGTCGCCGAAGAGCTGGTTGACCTCGGCATAGGCGCGCGCGATCTCGGGCCAGCGGTGGGCAACACCCATCGAAGCGGCCTGCTCCTTGAGATTGGTGTATTGGCCGCCGGGCATCTCGTGGAGATAGACCTCGGCAGAGCCAGTCTTCGGCGCGGTGTCGAAAGGCGCGTAGAACGTGCGCACCTGTTCCCAGTAGTCGGAGAACTGGTCGAGCGCGGCGAGGTCGAGCCCGGTGTCGCGCGGCGTGTGCTGGAGTGCGGCGACGACGGAATTGAGGTTGGGTTGCGCGGTGCTGCCCGACATCGAGGCGGTGGCGAGGTCCACGATGTCCACACCGGCCTCGGCGGCGCGCAGGACGGAGGCGGCGTTGACGCCGCTCGTGTCGTGCGTGTGGAAGTGGACGGGCAGGCCGACCTCCTCCCTGAGGGTCTTCACGAGCTTGTGCGCGGCATGGGGGCGGCAGAGGCCGGCCATGTCCTTGATGGCGAGGATGTGGGCGCCCATGCGCTCGAGCTCCTTCGCCAGCTTCACGTAATACTGCAGCGTGAACTTGTCGCGCCGCTCGTCGAGGATGTCGCCGGAGTAGCAGATGGCGGCCTCGCAGACGGCATGCGTGTCCTGCACGGTCTCCATCGCGACGCGGAGGTTGGGCAGGTAGTTCAGCGAATCGAAGATGCGGAAGATGTCCATGCCGCTGGCGGCGGCATGCCGCACGAAGCCGGCGACGACGGCGTCGGGGTAGTTGGTGTAGCCGACCGCGTTGGCGCCGCGGAGGAGCATCTGGAAACAGATGTTCGGCACCTTGGCGCGCAGGTCGCGCAGGCGCTCCCAGGGATCCTCGTTGAGGAAGCGCATCGCGGTGTCGAAGGTCGCGCCGCCCCACATCTCGAGCGAGTAAAGCTGCGGCGCGCGTCGCGCGATGAAACCGGCGCTCGCCAGCATGTCGTAGCTGCGGACGCGCGTGGCCATGAGCGACTGGTGCGCGTCGCGAAAGGTGGTGTCGGTGATGAGCAGGCGCTTCTGCTTGAGCGTCCACCCGGCGAATTGCTTGGCGCCGAGCTTGAGCAGCAGGTCGCGCGTGCCGGCCGGGGGCGGGGTGCGGTCGTCCTGCCCGAGCACGGGCACGGCGGGGAACGGCTTGGCCGGGCGGTAGCCCTTGGCGTGCGGGTTGCCGTTGACGGTGACGTTGCCGAGGAAGCTGAGGAGCTTCGTGGCGCGGTCGCGGCGGGGCTTGAAGGCGAAGAGCTCGGGCGAGGTGTCGATCAGCGTGGTGGTGGCCTGGCCGGAGCGGAAGAGCGGGTGCGCGATGACGTTTTCGAGGAACGGGATGTTGGTCTTCACGCCGCGGATGCGGAACTCGCTGAGCACGCGGCGGGCGCGGTTCATCGCGATCTCGTAGCTCTGGCCGCTGGTGATTACCTTCACGAGCATCGAGTCGTAGAAAGGCGTGATGACGGCGCCGGCGTAGCCCATGCCGCCGTCGAGACGCACGCCGAAGCCACCGGGCGAGCGGTAGGCGAGGATGCGGCCGTAGTCGGGCACGAATTTGTTCTCGGGATCCTCCGTCGTGATGCGGCACTGGATGGCGTAGCCGTTGCGCGGCACGTCGGCCTGCGCGGGCATGCCGACATCGGGCGAATGGAGGGCGTGACCCTGCGCGATGAGGATCTGGGCGCGCACGAGATCGAGGCCGGTGATGACCTCTGTGACGGTGTGCTCGACCTGGATGCGCGGGTTCATCTCGATGAAGAACCACTCGTGGCGGTCGAGATCATAGAGGAATTCCACGGTGCCGGCGTTGTCGTAGCGGATCTCGCGGGCGATGCGGGCGGCGGCCGCACAGAGTTCGCCGATAATCTCCGGCGGCAGGCCGAAGCTCGGCGCGACCTCGACAACCTTCTGGTGGCGACGCTGCACGGAGCAATCGCGCTCGTGCAGGTGGATGACGTTGCCGTGCTTGTCGCCGAGGATCTGCACCTCGATGTGCTTGGCGCGCGGGATGTATTTCTCGAGGAAGACGGCGGAATTGCCGAAGGCGCGGCCCGCCTCGGCCTGCGCCTCGTCGAGCAGCGCGGCAAGATCGGCGGCCTTCTGCACGACGCGCATGCCGCGGCCGCCGCCGCCGAAGGCGGCCTTGATGATGAGCGGGAAACCGATCTCCTTCGCCGTCTTCAGCGCCGCCTCGCGGTCGGTGATCGGGTCCTCAGTGCCGGGCAGCACGGGGACGTTGATTTTTTTCGCGAGCGCCCGGGCGGCGGTTTTGTCGCCCATCATCTCCAGCAGTTCGGGCCGCGGGCCGACGAAGGTGATGTCGGCTTTTTCACAGGCGCGGGCAAAGTCGGCGTTCTCCGAGAGAAACCCGTAGCCCGGGTGGATGGCATCGATGCCCTTCTCCTGCGCGACGCCGATGATGGAATCGATGTCGAGGTAGGCGGCGACGGGGCCGTTGCCGTGGCCGATCTGGTAGGACTCGTCGGCCTTGTAGCGGTGGATGCAAAAGCGGTCTTCCTGCGCGTAGATGGCGACGGTGGGGAGCCCGAGCTCCGTGCCGGCGCGAAAAATGCGGACGGCAATCTCGCCGCGGTTGGCGGCCATGAGTTTGCGGATGGGGCGGATCGAGGTGGGACGGGGTTTGGAGGCGCTCACGATGGAAAAGTCAGGCGTCAGCACTAAGGCAGGCAACCGGCAAACGCCAAGGACAACATCCGGTTATGTCACCAATCCGGCGCGGCCGCCCTTCGTGGCAATTTCCCCGAGGCATTCCGGCGAACCGCGCGCGAGCTCGCGGCAAATTTGCGGCCGGCGGTCGTAAACCGTGCAAAAATACTCCCGCCCGCCGTCGGCGCCGGGTCGCACCTGCAACGCCGCGCAATGGCCGGCGGTCATTTTCATGTAAGCGCGGTGGCCGATGAAGTGCGCCACCCGTTCCGCGTCGTCGCCCAGCCGCGCCCAATCCTCGCCCGCAAGCCGCACATAGGTCGGCAGCAGCGAGCAACAGCACACCCCGCAAGCCAGACAACCGGCCGGAGGCGGGGCGGGGTTCATGGTTCGTGAATCTGTCACCTGTGCCGGCTGGCACAATGCGCAACTCTGTGTTAACTTTTCCTTCCCACCCCGCGCTGCCGATTGCAACCTGCCGCCGATGATCTGCCTCCGTTTCTCCCGCCGCCTGCCGCTCTGGTCACTGCTGGGTTTGTTGCTCACCGCCTTCGGCTGGGCGGAAACCACCCGGCGGCCCCTCTCGCCCGCCGATTTCGACGGCTGGCGGGATTTTCACACACCGCAGCTCTCGCGCGACGGCCAGTGGCTGGCTTATTCCGACATGCCACAGGTGGACGACGGCCATGTCGTCGCCCGCAACCTCGGCACCGGAAAAGAATGGCGTCAACCCGCCGGCGCGCGCCCGCCACCACCCTTCCCGCCCCCGGTCTCGCCCAACCCCGAGGACACCCCGCCGCCGCGGCAGGTGCGGATCAAACTGACCAGTGACAGCACCTTTCTCGTGGCCGGCACTTTTCCCACCAAGGCCGAGCAAATCGAGGCGCGCATCAAAAAGGCCAAACCCGAGGACCAGCCGAAATCGCCGCTGCTCTTCCTGAATCTCGCGACCGGGGAAAGCCGGCGGGTGCAGGCCGTGAAAAATTTCCAGGTCCCCGCCCGCGGCGGCGCCTGGGTGGCCTACCTGAAAGAAGCAGCGCCCCCGCCGCCACCGGCGCCGCGGGTTCCCGAAAAGCGCCGCTGGTTCCGCAAACCCGCGCCCGCCCCGGCGCCGACGCCCAAACCTGAGGCCAAAAAACAAGCCCTCGGCACCGACCTCGTGCTGCGCGACCTCGCCACCGATCGCGAATGGGTTTTCCCGGAGGTCGTGGAATACAGTTTTGCCCGCGACGGGCGCACGCTGCTGCTCACCGTTTCGGCGAAGGAAGAACAGCTAAACGGCGTGTATGCCGTCACCCCCGGCGAGGATGCCGCGCCGCGCGCTCTCGTCCGCGGCCCCGGCACCTACTCCAAACTGGCTTGGGACCGGGAGCAGACCCAGGCCGCTTTCTTCGCCGCGCCGGCCAAGGGACCGCTCCACGCGATGCACTGGCCGCGGGGCGCCGCCCAGGCCACGGAGCTGAAATTCACCCCGCCCGCGCCGCTGCAACTCAGCGACCAAGCCGCGCCGGCCTTTTCGCGCGACGGGCGCAAACTCTATTTCGGCACCGCGCCCGCCCGCCCCAAGCCCGCGAAATCCACCGCGATCGATCCCGAGGATGTCGTGTCCGCCGATCTCTGGAGCTGGCACGATGATTTTGTGCAGCCGGCGCAGCAGGTGCAGGCGGCGCGCGAGCGCAACCGCACCTACCGCGGCGTGTTCGATCTCGCCGCCGGCCGTTTCACGCAGCTGGCCGACGAGACCCTGCCGGAAATCAGCGTGAGCGACGACGGCACGCGCGCCCTCGGCTACGACAACCGCCCTTACCGCCGGCTCGCGGATTTCGACGGCCTGTATGCCGACATCTACCTCGTGGACACCGCCACCGGCGAGCGCACGCGCATCATCGAGAAGCTGCGCCACGGCATCGGCAACCGCCGCGGCGGGCCCGGTTTCGGCTGGTCGCCGGACGGCCGCTGGGCCGCGTATTACGACGGCGGCCACTGGCACCTGCTCGACACCGCCACCGGCGCCAGCCGCAACCTCACCGCCGCACTGCCGGTGAGCTTCGCGCAGGAAATGCACGACACGCCGGAGCCGCCGCCCGCCCACGGCTGGGCCGGCTGGAGTAGCGACAGCTCCGCCGTGATGCTCTACGACCGCTACGATGTCTGGGCGGTGCCGGTGGACGAACGCGCCGCCGTTAACGTCACCCAGAGCGACGGCCGCACGCGGCGCATTATTTACCGCATCCAAAACACCGAGCCGCGCGAGGTCGATGCGGAAGACCGCGGCCTCGACCTGAACAAGCCCGTCATCCTGCGCGGTGAAAGCGAGACGACGCGCGCAACGGGTTTCTTCAGCAGCTTCAGCCTCGGCGGCGAGCCGGCCAAATTGCTGTGGGACGACAAAGCCTTCACCTACGCCGGCCGGGCGCTGGAGGCCGACGCGCTCCTCGTCACAGCCTCGCGCTTCGACGAGTTCCCGGACATCCACGTCACCAACGCCGAATTCGACGGCCTCAAAAAGGTCACCGACGGCGGCGCCCAGCTCGCCCCGTTCCGGTGGGGCACGGCAGAGCTGATGGACTTCACCAACACCGACGGCCTGCCGCTGCAGGCCGCGGTTTACAAGCCGGCGGATTTTGATCCGAAGAAAAAATATCCCGTCATCGTCTATATCTACGAACGGCTCTCGCAGATCGTGCACCGCTTCACGCCGCCGGCGCCGCAGCAGAACATCAACTTCCCGCTCTACGCCAGCAATGGCTACATCGTCCTCACGCCGGACATCGTTTACACCAAGGGCGAGCCCGGCCCGAGCGCGTTGAAGTGCGTGCTGCCGGCCGTGGACGCACTGGTGGCGCAGGGCTTCGTGGATGAAAACGCCATCGGCATCCAGGGCCACTCATGGGGCGGTTACCAGATCGCCTACCTGCTGACCCAGACCAACCGCTTCCGTGCCGCCGAGGCCGGCGCACCGGTCGGCAACATGACCAGCGCCTACGGCGGCATCCGTTGGGGCGCAGGCATCCCGCGGCTCTTCCAATACGAGCAGACGCAGAGCCGCATCGGTGCGCCGCTCACCGCGGCGACCGAGCGCTACCTCGCCAACTCGCCGGTCTTCCACGCCCACAAAGTCGAGACGCCCATGCTCATTTTGCACAACGACCACGACGACGCCGTGCCGTGGCAACAAGGCATCGAACTCTTCCTCGTCCTGCGCCGGCACGACAAACCCGTGTGGTTTTTTAATTATCACCGCGAGCTGCACGGCCTGCGCCGGCGCGCCGACCTGAAGGATTTCTCGCAGCGCATGTGGCAGTTCTTCGACCATTTCCTGCGCGGCGCCCCCGCGCCGGACTGGCTGGAAAAGGGCATTCCTTATCTTGAGCGCGAGGAGGAGAAGTTGCGTTTCAACAGCCTGCCGGCTCAGGATGCGCGCTCTTCTCCGCCCATCCATGAATAACCCCCCGCTCCGCTACGCCGTCATCGGCGCCGGCGGTATCGCCCAGGTTCACCTTCAGGCCGTCGCCGATCTGCCCGGCATCGAAGTCGTCGGCATCGCCGATCCAGCCGACCAGCTTACCTGGCGCCTTTCCGGCCCCCATGCCGGCGCGCCGCGTTTCACCGACGCGGAGGTGATGCTGCGCGAGACCAAGCCCGATCTCGTCTCGATCTGCACGCCCAACAAATTTCACCACCCCTTCACGCTGCTCGCCTTGGCCCACGGCGCGCATGTCGCGTGTGAAAAGCCCATGGCCATGACGGTGGCCGAGGCCGAAGCGATGGAGGCGGCCCGCGCCAAGGCCGGCAAACTCGGCGGCATCAACTTCACCTACCGCAACGTCGCCGCCTTCCGCTTCGCCCGCGAACTCCTCGGCGGCGGCGAACTCGGCCGCCTCCTGCGGGTGAACGTCGTTTACCTGCAAAGTTTCCTCGGGGCGCCCGCCACGCCGCACTCCTGGCGCAACGACATCGCCCTCGCCGGCTTCGGCGCGCTGGGCGACCTCGGCGTGCACATGGTGGACGGCGTCCATTTTCTCACCGGCCTCGCCTACCGCCGCATCGTCGGCCTGGCACAGACGCTCATCCCCGAAAAACCCGACGCCGCCGGCACGCCGCGGCCCGTGACCACCGACACCAACGCCGCCTGGCTCGCGGAGCTCGACGGCGGCGTCATCGCCACCTTCGAGACCACCCAGATCGCGCCCGGCTACGGCAATTTCTTTCGCATCGAGATCTCCGGCGAGCGCGGCACGCTCGTCGTGCACTCCGATCATCCCGAGGAAATCTGGCTGCGCGCCGGGGCCGCGCTCACGCGCTATGCCACGTGGAAGACCGACCTGCCGCTGCAAAAACTGCCCACAGAATTCACCGGGCGCAAAGCGCCAACCACCCCGGAGGCCATCGTGCACGCCATCCGCGGGGCGAAGGTGGACTTCCCCACCTTCGCCGACGGCCTGCGCGCCCAGCGCGTGGTCGGCGCCATCCTCACCTCAATGCAAACCGGGGCGTGGGTGCCGGTGGGCTGAACCCGGTCCGATACCGCTCGCCTCCGGTCCGCGCCCGTGGTCAATTCCCGGCATGGTCACCATCGCCCACTGCCCTACGGTTGACGAGGCGCTCATGCTCAAGTCCATGCTCGCGGGCAGCGGCATCACCGCCTTCGTCCCCGACGAACTCACCGCCCAGACGGCCCCGCCCTACCTTTTTGCCAGCAGCAGCGGGGTGCGCGTGCAGGTGGCCGAGGAAGACGCCGAGACGGCCCTCGCCCTGATCGCGGAGACGGGAACCGACCCCACCGGCGAAGGGTCTGTGTAGAATGTCGTCACCCCTGCCCGGCCCATGAAAAAATTCCTCCTGTTGCTTCTGTTGCTGCCCGTGGGGCTGGCGCTGCCCGGCTGCCAATCCGCCTACTACGGCGCGATGGAGAAGGCCGGCTACGCCAAGCGCGACATCCTCGTTTCCCGCGTAGAGAAGGCGCAGGAAGCGCAGGCCGACGCGAAAGAGCAGTTCGCCGACGCCCTGCAGGCCTTTCTGGCCGTCACCCGCGTCGAAGGCGGCGAACTGCGCAAGAAATACGACGAGCTCAACGCGCAGTTGAAGCGCAGCGAGACGCGCGCCAAGGCCGTGCATGAGCGCATCGCCGCGATCGATGCCGTGGCGACCGCGCTCTTCGAGGAGTGGGGCAACGAACTCGCGCTCTACAGCAACCCCGAGCTGCGCACGCGCAGCCAGGAGCAGTTCGCCGCCACCCGCACCCGCTACACCGATCTCATGGCCACCATGCGCCGCGCCGCCGCGCGGATGGAACCCGTGCTCGTGACCTTCCGCGACCAGGTGCTTTTCCTGAAGCACAACCTCAACGCCCAATCCCTCCGCGCCCTCGACGCCACCAACCGCAGCCTGCAGGGCGACATCTCCACCCTCATAGCCGAGATGGAGAAATCCATGCGCGAGGCCGACAGCTTTATCCGCGAGCTGAAGCTCGCGCCGTAAGCGGGTCGCTCCAGCGTTGCGCTGCGACAGGCCGACCTCCACGGTTCGCGCCATCTGATGGACGGCCCGACCGATAAATCCCCGAGTCCCTGGCGCTGGATTCCCACGCTCTACTTCGCGCAGGGGCTGCCCTTTGTGGCGGCGATGATGCTGTCGGTGGTGATGTATAAGAACCTCGGTATTTCCAATGCCGCCATCGCGTTCTGGACGGGCTGGCTCTACCTGCCGTGGGTCATAAAGCCGCTGTGGTCGCCGCTGGTGGAGCTGCTCGGCACCAAGCGCCGCTGGATCTGGGGGCTGCAGCTCGCGGTGGGCGCGGGCTTCGCGGCCGTGGCGCTGGCGCTGCCAGCGCCCGTTTTTTTTCAGGCCACGCTCGTGATGTTCTGGCTGCTGGCCTTCGCCTCCGCGACGCATGACATCGCCGCGGACGGATTTTATCTGCTCGCGCTGCGGCCGGACCAGCAGGCGGCGTTTGTCGGCGTGCGCAGCACGTTTTACCGGGTGGCGATGATTGCCGGGCAGGGCGCGCTGGTGTGGCTGGCCGGCTGGTTGCAGACGGTGACCGGCGACGTGGCCGGATCCTGGGCGCTGGTGTTTGGTTCGCTGGCCGGGCTCTTCGTGCTGGCGGCCATTTACCACCGGCTCGTCCTGCCGCGGCCGGCGGCGGACCAGGCCGTGCGCGCGGCGCCGACGGCCGGCGCGGACTGGTGGGCGGCCTTCGCCACGTTTTTCCGGCGCAAGGATCTCGGCATCATCCTCGGTTTCCTCCTGCTCTACCGGCTGGCGGAGGCGCAGTTGGTGAAACTGGTGACGCCCTTCCTGCTCGATCCGCGGGACGCGGGCGGGCTGGGGCTTACGACGCAGCAGGTGGGCATCGTTTACGGGACGATCGGGGTCATCGCGCTGACCATCGGCGGTCTGGCCGGCGGCTGGGTGATCTCGCGGTGCGGGCTGCGGCGGATGCTGTGGCCGATGCTGGCCGCCATCCAGGCGCCCAACGTGGTGTTTGTGTTCCTCGCGCTCGGCCAGCCGGTGAGTCCGTGGCTGATCGGCGGCGCGGTGGTGGTCGAGCAACTGGGCTACGGGTTCGGTTTCACGGCCTACATGGTTTACATGATGTATGTGGCGCAGGACGGGGTGCACAAAACCGCGCACTACGCGATCTGCACGGGCCTCATGGCGTTGGGGATGATGCTGCCCGGCATGGCCGCGGGCTGGATCCAGGAAAAGCTCGGCTACGTGAATTTCTTCATCTGGGTGTGCCTCGCCACCCTACCCTCGATTGCGGCGACGGCCCGGCTGAAGATTGACCCGGCCTTCGGCCGAAAAAAAGCGCCCGATGCCCACTAAGCATTCTCTGCTCCGATACCTCTGGCTACATCTAACACCTAACGGCCTGACCCCATTGGTTTGCCGCCTGGCCCCATTGGTTTGGCCCCATGGTATTTCTGTGCCGAGCGATTGAGGTCAGACACGACGGGGCGTAGCCCCGGAGTTATCTGTGCCGACTGGATCGCCCTTCTTCATCTCACTTGATCTTATATTTCCCCTTCAGCTCCTTCACCAGAAAGGCGGCATCGAAAACAAATCCTTCTGATGGCTTTTCTTTCAGAAACTGCACAAGGATTCCCGTCTCTGGCTTATAAAAGGTTATCGTCTGGCCGGGGATGTGAGTCGTCTGCCCAGAGTAATATGCCTGATTTCCGACAACGTAGGCTGAGCCGGTGGTGTGGGATGTTCCCGCAGTCGTGAACGAGTGGGCTTTTGTGTCGGAATTCTCGCTGAGCACCGCGAAGTATGGGCAACCCGCAGCGAGCGATAGCTCGGCAGCGCGTAGAAGTGCAAGATCCTGTGCTCTTTCTTTTCTGGTGTAGCCGTTGCCACGAAAGACCACACGGACGACATCAGGCGCGAGCTTTGTCTCGGAGTAGCCACCGGTAAAACCGGTGGACTGATATGAAGTGGCGCATCCGGAAAGTAGGAGCGTGCTCACCACAGTAACTGCAAGGAGGGCTTTCATGATTTTCTCGGCGATCAGTTTTATTCGCCCATGTTAAACATGGCTTTGCGGGAGAAGTTTATTTTTCGCTGGGAGATTTCTGGCTGAATATGAACTGTCCGTAAACCAAGTTTTTATACAAACACGCGGAGCCATGACTGGTGCTGAGCATGGGTTTTTTGGATTATGTCGGTTCCCCATAACCCCATGTTTCGAACATGGCTTTTGCGGAAACGTCACTGACCGAGGACCGGGGTGATGCGGTGGGTTTCCTGCGGCCGAAGCCGCGTTGGTTTCACTACTGCAAACTGCGCGCGCCCTCGATCACCTTGTCCCATTGCAACGCCGGACCGGGATCGACCTTGTTGTCCTGGATATGGAAGTGGCCGATGACGCCGCCGAACTCCACCCACTGCTCTTCGGTCATCGTTTCCAAAAGCAGCGCGCCGTCGGCATCGCACGGATAATCGAGCCGGATCTTGGGCAAGACCCGGTGTAACGCCGCGGTGAGCTTGATCAGCGCAGCGTATTGCTCGGGCGTGAAATCGTATTGCACGAGTTCCTTGCCCTGCACGGTGCCGGTGACCGGTTCTGCGCGGGCGGGCCGGCCGACGAAGTCCGGCGTGCGGATGCGATTTTTTTCCAGCGGCGGCGAGAGCCGCACCCCGCCGGCTTCGTCGGGCACATACCAGACGGCGAAGGGATTTTTCTCGCCCACGGGATAAGCGCCGAGATTGGCGATCTCGATGCCGATGGAGCGGTTGTTCGCGATGGTGGCGTGCCAGGCGCGCTCCTGCAGGTCGAGCGTCTGGTAAACGGTGCCGTCCACATCGAGCAGGAAGTGCACGCTCAGGCCGCGGTTTTGGAGGATGTCGAAGCACCGGCCGCTGAGCCCGAGGGTGTCGTAATGGAGGACAAACTGGTCCACCAACCCGCGGAGGCCGGCAAGATCGGGCGGTTCGGCCGGCTCGGGCCCGGCGGGATCGAGCCGGCGCAGGCCGTGGTTCTTCGGTCGCACGCTGCCGTCGGGCGCAAGGACCGGCTGGTAGGCGTTGTAGCCGCCGGGCTCGTGCCAGGTGACGACGCGGGTGCCGGTGGGAAAATACTGCCCGGCCACGATGATTTCCTCGCCCGTGCGCACGGCGGCCGGCGGCGGCAGCGTGCGGCAGCCGGCGAGGAGGAGCAGGAGGGAAAAAATGGCAATAACCGGGCGGTTCAGGATAACCGCCCATGCCAATTTACGTTTTGGCTGCGCGTCCCTTCGGTAGGGGCGGGTATCCTTAGCCGCCCGTTGTCGTCCGTGGTTTCTCATGGTTCAAAATACCACGGCCATAAACCGCCTTCGGTCACCAGCCCTTTGCGCACGGGGTTCTCGCGAATGTAGCGCGCCCGCTGTTCCCATGATTCATGCGACCGCAGGCGATGCTCGAAAAAATCGCGCTGCCAGATCACGCCGGTCGCTTTGGCCGTGTAGCGTTTCCAACTGCTCCAGGCCACCCGCAGGGATTGGCCGGCGGGAAACGACACCAGCGCATGCAGGTGATCGGGCATAAGCAAAAACAAACGCATAAACCAGATTTGACGATCGTGATAATGGCGCACCGCCGTCAACAGGGCGGGCGCGGTTTCCGCCTGCACGAAATCGGACCGGGATCGGTCCTGCAGGCATTGGGTGAAAAAATACATCGCGCCGTCATCCACCCAGGGCGGCACGGCATGCGGTAACGATTTGCGGGTGGGGAATGACATGGGAAACGGGCGTTTAGGGATAAACGCCCCTACCGCCGTCTTCACTTCGCCACGAGGAGCGGGAAGCCATTTTTCTTCAGCGCGCGGCGCAGGGCGGCGATGTGGGCGTGGTCGCGCGTTTCCACGGTGCAGACGGCGTTGACCGCCGAGACGTCCGGGCCGCTGAAGGCGCGGTCGTGCGTGATGTCCTTGATGCTCGCGCCGCTCTCGGCGATGACGCACGTCAACTGCGCGAGGCCGCCGGGGCGGTCGCTGATGACGGCGGTGAACCGCGTGAGCCGGCCGTCGTGCACGAGGCCTTTCTCGATGATGCGGCTGAGGATGGCGGGGTCAATGTTGCCGCCGCACACGGCGAGCACGACTTTCTTGCCGCGCAGCTCCGGCAGGCGGCCCGCCATCATCGCGGCGAGCGGCGCCGCGGCGGCGCCCTCGACCACGGTTTTTTCCAGCTCCACCATCCGCAGGATCGCGAGGGCGATCCAGTCCTCGCTGACGCTCACGACCTTGTCCACGTGCCGGCGCGCGAGCGCAAAGGCGTTGGCGCCGACGGTGAGCGTGGCGAGGCCGTCGGCCAGCGTGGGCCGGCGGGGGCGCAGCACCGGTTTCCCGGCGCGCAGGGCGGCGGCGTAGTTGCCGGTGGCGGTGCTCTCCACGCCGATGACGCGCACGCGCGGGCGCAGGGATTTCACCGCCAGCGCGAGGCCGGCGATCAAACCGCCGCCGCCGATCGGACACACGATGGCATCGGCATCGCGCACCTGCTCGAGGATTTCCAAGCCCATCGTGCCCTGGCCGGCAATGATGTCGGGATGATCGAAGCCGTGGATGTAGGTGTAGCCGTGCGCCGCGGCGAGGGCGTCGGCCCGCGCGCGGGCGGCGATGAAGTCGCGGCCCTCGACGAGCACGTTGGCGCCGAGCCGCCGGCAGGTGGTGATCTTGATGAGCGGCGCGTATTCCGGCATCACCACGGTCACAGGGATGCCGAGGAGTTTGCCGTGATAGGCGAGGCCGAGGGCGTGGTTGCCCGCGCTCGCCGCCACCACGCCGCGGCGGCGCGCGGCGGCCGGGAGCCGCAGCAGGGCGTTGCGCGCACCGCGCTCCTTGAACGAGCCGGTGCGCTGGTAGTTGTCGAGTTTGCAGACGATGCGCGCGCCGGTGATTTCGGAGAGCGGGATGGATTCCGGACAGGGCGAGACAATGACACCGCCGGCGATGCGGCGGCGCGCGGCGCGGATGTCGGAGAGGGTAACAGGCATGGCCGCAGTGTGGCCCAACACCGGCCGATGGGAACACGAAAGACGGCGGGCCCGCGGGCGCCGCCGTCTTTTTGAAAAACCAAGCCGGGAGTGTTTGGTCAGTCCTGCTTTTTGCCGGCCTTCGGGCCGTGTTCCTGGCGCCACGCCTGCATCTTCTCGCGGGCGGCGGCCCACTCGGCATCGCTGATCTTGCCGTCGCCGTCGGCATCGCCGGTCTTCAGGCGGGCGAGCTGCTTTTCCATGCGGGTGCGCATGCGCTGCTCCACGTGGGCCTTGGCGGCGGCGCGCTCGGTCTCGCTGAGCTTGCCGTCACCGTCGGCGTCGAATTTGCCGAGCAGGTAGCCGTGGCGGAAGGCCGGGCCGCCCGGCGGCTTGGCGCCGGGACCGGGGCCGCCGGGGCGCTGGCCTTGGCGCATTTTCTGCATGGCCTCGCGGGCGGTGGTGCGCTCAGCGGGGCTGAGCGCGCCGTCGCCGTCGCGGTCAAACTGTTTGAGCATGGAGGCGCGGCGGGCTTCGTCGGGCCGGGGGGGCTTGTCTTGGGCGACGGCGGCCAGGCCGGTGGCGAGGAATAGCGTTGCTGCAATGAGGCGGGGGGATAAGACAGACGTTTTCATGGGTTATTGGGTTGTATCTTTGTGGTGGCTGCAGGTCATGACGCCGAAGCCCGCCACGGGTTACACCACCGCCCAAATATCGTAAAATGTATCAAGTCACTTTCTCCGAGCAGAGCCTGCGGGAACTGAACCAGTTGGACCAACTGACCCAACTGGGGCTGATCGAGCCGATCAGCAACCTGAAGCCGGCGGACCTCGCTAATCCCCGCGAGCCGCTGGGGCGTTTTCACCGCGGGGGCAAGGAGTTCTACCGGCTGCGCGCCGGCGACCACCGGTTCTACTTCATGGTGCAGGGCGAGACGCTCCACACGCACTACATCCTGCACAAGAACTCGCTCGAGGACTTCCTGCTCCGCAACAAGCTGCCGGTCTCGGAGCAGCAACTGGTCGAGCAGCATTCGAAGTTCTGGAAATACCTGGAAAGCCTCACCAAGCAGTAAACCGCCATGCCCGAGACCCCTCCCCCGCCGGATTCCGACGATCCGCAGAACCCCTACCATGTCGCCCAGGCGAGCCGGATTTATTTCCTGCCCAACCTGATGACGGCGGGTAACCTGTTCTGCGGCTTCGTGGCGGTGATCCACTGCATCCAGGCGCGCCTCGCCGAGACCACGGGCGGCGCCTATCTTGGGCAGACCTCGGCGGGCCACTACCGCGCCGCGGTGTGGTTCATCTTCGGCGCGGCGGCCTTCGACATGCTCGACGGCCGGCTGGCGCGCATGGGCGGACGCGAGTCGCTTTTCGGGGCGGAGTTTGATTCGCTGGCGGACGTCATCTCCTTCGGCATCGCGCCGGCACTGATGGTTTTCTTCCTCATCCTTTCGCCGACGCAGGGCTACGAGGTGTTCCGCAACATCGGCTGGTTCCTCGGCTTCGTTTACCTGCTGTGCGCGGCGATCCGGCTCGCGCGGTTCAACGTCATCACCAACCCCCTGCTCCACCGGGATGCCCGCTATAAGACGAAGGACTTCATCGGCCTGCCGGTGCCGGCCGCGGCGGTGACCATTGTGTCCCTCGTGCTCTTCCTGCTGCATCTCGCCGAGACCGACCGTTCGCTGCAACGCTGGGCGCTCGCCCTGCCGCCGCTCCTCGGGCTGATCGCCGTCCTCATGGTCAGCACCATCCGCTATCCCAGCGGGAAGAACATCGACCTGCAGACGAAGACCAAGCTCGTGCCCTTCATCCTCGTCCTTGTCGGCATAGGCGGCGTCGTGCTGTTCAAGGAGATCGCCTTGGTCTGCGCCACCCTGGGTTATGTCTTCTACGGCATCTTCCGGCATTTGCGGCACAAACCGGCGGCCGGCGCCCCCCCGGCCGGGACCGGCGGGGATTTGGCGTGAACAATATCCGTGCAACCTGCCAACAAGTCGCGTCCTGCGAATAACCCCGGGGTTATTGGCCGGAGCCGGCAAGTTCTTCACCGGTGTTTTGACCCCCCGGTTGCCCCTGACGCAGGGCCGGTTGTTGGTCTTCTTGGCCCGGCATACTGATACGGCTGTAATTACTTATTGAAGATGTATTCTTTTAGACTTTGTTAATTTCCCTCAGGACAGTCCCGCCCCGCATCCATGAAATTCAAAATCAACCGCGATCATTTCGCCAACGGCCTGGCCCAGGTGCTCAACGTGGTCGGCTCCAAGGCCACCATGCCGATCTTGAGCAACGTGCTCATTGAGGCGGAAAAGGACCAGATCTCGCTCACAACCACCAACCTCGACCTCGGCATCCGCTGCAAGATCAAGGCCGAGGTGAAGGAAACCGGCGCCGTGACCCTGCCGGTCAAGCGCCTCGCCACCATCGTCCGCGAGCTGCCCAATGTGGACGTGTCGGTGGACGCCTCGCCCAACCACCAGGTGAAGCTCGCTTCCGGCGGTTCCAACTTCCGCATCATGGGCATCGGCAAGGAAGAGTTCCCGCCGTTGCCCGAGTTCGGGGACGAGAAATCGTGCACCCTCGAGCAGGCCGAGCTCACCGCCATGCTCAAGAGCGTGGCCTACGCGCAGTCGAGCGACGAGACGCGCTACATCCTCAACGGCGTGTATTTCAATTTCAAGGACGCCAAGCTCACGCTGGTCGCCACCGACGGCCGCCGCCTCGCCCTCATTGCCAAGGACATGGAAGTTCCCGCCGGCAGCGCCGGGGCGATCATCCTCCCCGCCAAGACCGTCAACGAACTGCTCCGCCTGCTCGACAAGGGCGGGAAGCTGAAAATCAGCTTCAACGAGCGCCGCGCCGCTTTCCAGATTGCGACCGACAAGGACAGCAGCGGCCTTGTGGACAGCGTTTATCTCTACTCGAAGGTCGTCGAGGGCAATTACCCGAACTACCAGCAGGTCGTCCCGAAAGAAACACACCAGCGCATCAAGCTGGAGCGCGAACTCCTTCTCCACTGCGTGCACCGCGCCGCGCTGGTCTGCTCCGAGAAGTCGAATTCCGTGAAGATCAAGCTGTCCAGCAACCTGCTGGAGATCACCGCGCAGAGCCCGGACTTCGGCGAGGCGCACGAGTCCATGGCGATCGGCTACAGCGGGCCTGATCTGCAGGTGGCCTTCAACCCGGCGTTCCTGATGGATCCGCTGCGCGCGCTGACGAAGGACGAGGTCTTTTTCGAGGTGAAGGATGAAGTTAGCCCCGGCGTATTCAAAACGCTGGAAAACTTCATCTGTGTCATCATGCCGGTCCGGCTGAGCTGATTTTCGTTTTCCGTCTTCGGATCCGGCGCAGGCGCGCCGGTGCCTTTTTGCCGTGCAGCCCACCTACTTCATCCTTGGCGCCATCGTGCTTTCGCTCGCGTTGGCGCAGCTCAACCAGCGGCTCGGCTCCCCGGTGGTGGCGATCCTGGAGCGCTGGCTCCGCTGGCTGATTTTCGGCTTTGGCGCGGCCCACCTCTGCCTCGATTTCGGCCTGATCGACCGGCCCTACGGGGCGCTGGTCATCGTGTTTTTGCTGCTCTGGCTGCTGGGGGAAACGCTTTACAACTGGCTCGGCATCCAGGCCCTGAGCGTGAGCCCCCTGCCGCTGTTTCCCCGCTACACACCCAATCCCGGCGGCGAGGAGTGGCCGACCCAGCCCCGGTTGCTGCGGATTCGCGAATGGCTGCGGGCGCAGGGCTTCAAGTCCGTGCAGGCGCTCAAGGCCGAGATCGGCGGCGGCATCTATCTGCGCGTCTCGGTCTATCAGGACGCGGCAGCGACCACCCGCATCCAGGTGACTTTCCTGCCCCAGGCGCGCGGGGTGATCGGCGTGTGTTTTTCCATCACGTCGCTCACGGCGGATGGCAGCCGGTTTGTGACCGACAATTTCCACATCCCGTTTGCCGGCTTTTATCCGGAGCACTGGTATGTCGAGCGGCGGCCGCTGCGCCGTTCGCTGGCCCGGCTCCTCGCCCGGCACCGCGCGCGGCTGGGCGCCGAGAAGCTGGCGGCCTTCGCCACCGATCCGTTGGTTGACCTCAATGCCCAGCAGCACGAGCTCGACCAGCTCAACACCCAGCTCGGTTTCCTTAATCCGCAGCCCGAGCGGGAGGAGTTTGGAAAAATCTCCCAAGCCGGCCGTTACCGGGTCTGGAAAGAGATCTGGATGCTCAACTACCTGGGGCGCGCGGCCAGCTACCAATAGCCCCGGCCGGCGGCAAAAAAACGCTAAAGCCCGCGCGCGTGCGGTTTCGCCTCGAAACCCGCCCGGCTTCCGGCCACACTGGCCGCCATGATGATGCTTGCCGCCACCGCCATGGAAAAACTGCAAAAGGTGCCGATGCAGTTTTGGCTCAAGGCCGCCGCCGCCGTAGCCATCTTTATCGTGGCCGTGATTTTGATCAAAAAAATCGCGGGCATGAACAAGGCCGTCCTCGGGGCCATCGTCTTTGTGTTGGTGACGGTCATCGGCTTCCAGTGGATCTACGAGCGCAACGAGCCGGACTGGGCGACCCCGGTGGTGGAAAAACTGGCCAACTTCTTCCCGAGCAAGGGCCAATATCAGAACAAGCAGCGCTAGCCGACCGGTTGCGCCCGGCCCGCCTGCGCTCTGTCCGGCGTGAATTCCTGTCATTGGGCAAAATCAGATTGGTGTTCAGTCGGCCGTTCGCCTAGGTGTAGGCTTCATTTATGGCCAAAACACACTCTGATATCGGGCTCATCGGTCTCGCCGTAATGGGCCAGAATCTGGCGCTCAACATCGCCGACCACGGTTTCCAAATCTCGGTTTACAACCGCACCACGGAAAAAACGGACAAGTTTGTGGCCGAGAACCCGCACACGCCCGGCGGGCTGGTCGGCACCAAGACCCTCGAGGAATTTGTCCAGTCCCTCGCCCGCCCCCGCAAGGCCATCATCCTCGTGCAGGCCGGCCGCGCCACCGATGCCGTCGTGGACGGCCTCGCCGCCCTCTTCGAACCCGGCGACATCATCATCGACGGCGGCAACGCCCTCTGGACCGACACGATCCGCCGCGAAAAAGCCCTGAAGGAAAAAGGGCTCCGCTTCATCGGCTCCGGTGTGTCCGGCGGTGAGGAAGGCGCGCGTTTCGGACCGTCCCTCATGCCCGGCGGCGACAAGGCCGCCTTCAAGGAACTCGAGCCCATCTGGAAAGCGGTGGCCGCCAAGGTGGACCGCAAGACCGGCAAGCCGATCCTTGGCGCCAAGCCCGGCAAACCCGTCAAGGGCGGCGTGCCCTGCACGGCCTACATCGGCGAAAACGGCGCAGGCCACTACGTGAAGATGGTCCACAACGGCATCGAGTATGGCGACATGCAGATGATCTGCGAGGCCTACGACCTCATGCAGGGTCTCCTCGGCCTCAAGCCCGCCGCCGTGGGCGCGATCTTTTCCAAGTGGAACCAAGGCGCGCTCGACAGTTTCCTCATCGAGATCACGGCCGACATCCTCAAGCAGGCCGATCCTGCCACGAAGAAACCTTTCGTCGATGTCGTGCTAGACACCGCCGGCCAGAAAGGCACGGGCAAGTGGACCTCGGTCAACGCCCTCGACATGGGTGTGGCCGCGCCGACCATCGCCGAGTCCGTCTTCTCGCGCTGCCTCTCCGCCATCAAGGAAGAGCGCGTGGCCGCGTCCAAGGTCCTCAAGGGGCCGAAGGTGAAGAAGATTTCCCCCGCGCGGCAAAAAGCGCTCATCCAGGCCATCCACGACGCGCTCTACTGCTCGAAGATTTGCTCCTACGCGCAGGGCTTCCAGCTCATGCGCGCCGCCCAGGTGGAATACAACTGGAAGCTGAACTTCGGCCAGATCGCCCAGATCTGGCGCGGCGGCTGCATCATCCGGGCGGCCTTCCTGCAAAAAATCACCGAGGCCTTCGCGAAGGACGCCAACCTCGCGAATCTCCTCCTCGATCCTTACTTCAACCGGACCATCCAGCGGGCGCAGTCCAACTGGCGCAAGGTTGTGGCCCTCGCGGCGGAGAATGGCATCCCGGTGCCCACCTTCGCGTCCGCCCTCGCCTACTACGACGGCTACCGTTCCGCCCGCCTGCCCGCCAACCTGCTCCAGGCCCAGCGAGACTACTTCGGCGCCCACACCTACGAGCGCACCGACCAGCCCCGCGGCAAGTTCTTCCATATTGATTGGCCGGAACCCACCCGCCCGCAGTTGGAGGCCTGAGCCGGCCGGTTGAATATTTTGCCGGCGGGCGACGTCCAAGGAGTATGAAAACCATCATCGTTCTGTTCCTGGGGCTTTTTCTGGCCGGGGCTCAGGCGCAATCCGGCCGCGCGCCAACCCGTGAAGCCCCGCGGTCTGGTCCGCGCATCATCCTCTACGAGCAGGCCAACTACCGCGGGGACTCCCTCGTGCTCTATCCGGGCGAACAACTGCCCAACCTGGCGAACGGCCGGTTCGATGGCGGCGGCCGGATCAACGACCGGATCTCCTCCATCCGCATCGAGGACGGCGCCGAATTGTATGTCTTTGAAGATGCCAATTTCAGCGGCCATGTCATGCGCGTGACGGAGAGCATCCGCGACCTGGCCCACCGGCCCACGCCCAACCCCCGGGTGAGCTGGAACGACCGCATCTCCGCGGTCCGGGTGGATTACGAACTCCGGCGCGGGGGCGGCCGCCCGTCCAATCCCGACCAACTGGTGCGCCGCGCCTACGAGGACCTTTTCGGCCGGGCGCCCGATCCCGAAGGCCTGCGCTATTACCGCAGCTTGATCATCGACCAAGGGTGGACCGACCGCATGCTGCGCGATCACCTGCGCCGCAGCGAGGAGTTCCGCGGCCCGGGCATCGACCGCATCATCCAACGCGCCTACGAAGACGTGCTGCGGCGGGCGCCAGATCCCACCGGTCTGCGCACCTACCGCCGGCTCCTGCTGGAGGAAGAGTGGACCGAGCAGCAGCTCCGCGATCACCTCCGGCGCAGCGACGAATAACACAACCAGCCGAGCCGGTCAGGAAGCTCCCAGCTTTTGGCGGGCGGTCCGCCAATAACCGAGCAGCGCTTCAAAATCCTGCTCCTTGGTCCCGCTGTGGATGAGGTAGTCGTAGCTGGCGCGCTCGGCGAGTTCGCGTTCCGCGCTCTGCAGCCGCCGTTCCAATTCCTCCGGGCTGACCGGGCCGCGGCCTTCGAGGCGTTCGCGCAGCACCGCCATGGAGTCGGGCGCCACGAAGATCGTCACCACCCGGCCGCGCAGGGCCGGCAGTTCCAGCGCGGCGGCGCGGATGCTGCGCACGCCCTGCACGTCGATGTTCATCACCAGACTGGTGTGGGGCAGCCGGTCGAGCACGGCGCTTTTCAGCGTGCCGTAGCGGTGCTTGCGGTGCACCCAGGCCCATTCGAGGAATTCCCCGGCGGCCAGGCGCCGGTCAAATTCCTCCTCGGAGAGAAAATGATAGTCCTGCCCATGGGTTTCGTTGGGCCGGGGCGGACGCGTGGTCGCGGTGATGACCCGCTCAAAACCCGGCTCTTCCCGCACTAGCCGGTCGCAGAGCGTGCTTTTGCCGACCCCGGCGGGTCCGGCGAGAATCATCAGGGCGGTCGGCTGGCGCGGCGTGGTCATCAGTAAGTGAAAGCGACCGCCACCAGCAGCGCGCCGTAGGCGGCCAGACCCGCACCCAGCGCCCGGCTGCGGCCCGGCCGCTGCAAGAGCCAGCCGAAAAAGTCCCGCAGGCGGTAGGGCGCGGCGCCGAGGTAGATGGCGAGGGCGATGCCGAGATACACCGCCGTCACCAGGAACAGCCGCTGCGGCCGTTCGTATTCCATGTAGGCGGCGTCCAGCAGCGGCGTGGCGGCGAGCAACATCAGGATGGCCAGCCCGCGCACCGCCAGAAAGTCGGGCGCATACTTGAAGGACAGCAGCGCCACCGCGGCGAAGAAGATCGTCAACAGTGTGCGGTATTCGCCGAAGTCGGCCGGCGACAGATTCCACACCCGGTGAAGAAACCAGAGGCTGCCGGCGCCGAAAAACACCCAGGTGGCCGTGACGGATCGCGGCAGCGCCTTGAGCAAGGCCCCGACTGCCGAATGCCCCGAGGCCAGCGCGGCGCCCAGGGCTAGCAGCAGCAGTCCGGGAATCAGGGTGGCGAGGGTGAGCGACATCAAAGTTGAAGCATAAAGTTGAAGTTGAAGATGCGGCAGGCGACGAGCGGAAAGTCGGGCGACGAAGTTACTTCAACTTAAAACTTAAACTTCAACTCCCTTAAGCACCAGCGAGCCGTAGAGCGTGCTCACGGAGGCGCGTTCGATCTTCAGCGGCACGAGTTCGCCGACCAGCCGCGGGTCGGCGGCGAAGACGCACACGCGGTTGCCGCGGGTGCGGCCGGTGAATTTTTGGCCGGTCTTGTCGGAACCCTCGACGAGGACTTCCTCCACGGTGCCGAGCAGGGCGGCGTTGCGGCGCTCGGAATTGGCGCGCAGCAGGTCGAGCAGGATCTGGTTGCGCGCCTCCTTCACCTCCTCGGGGACCTGGTCCGGCATCGTCTCGGCCGGGGTGCCGGTGCGGATGGAATACTTGAAGATGTAGGCCATGTCGTAGTTGCAGGCCTCGAACAGATCGCGGGTGTGCGCGAAATCCTCCTCGGTTTCGCCGGGGAAGCCCACGATCACATCGGTCGAAAAATACATACCCGGGGTGACGGTGCGGAGGGCGTCCACGATCTCCTTGTAGCGCTCGCGCGAGTAGGGCCGGTTCATCGCCTTCAGGATGCGGTTGCTGCCGGACTGCAGCGGCAGGTGCACATACGGACAGAGCTTGGGCAGCCGGCCGTAGGCCTCGACGAGGTCCTGTTTGAAGCCGCGCGGGTGCGGCGAGGTGAAGCGGATGCGTGCGATGCCGGGGATGGCGTGGACGCGCTCAATCAACTGCACGAAGGGGGAAATGCCGCCGGTGTGCGTGTAGTCGCGCCGGCCGTAGCTGGTCACGATCTGGCCGAGCAGCGTGATCTCGCGCACGCCCTTGGCGGCGAGCTGTTCGCACTCGCGCACGATGTCGTCCATCGGCCGGGAGCGCTCGTCGCCGCGCGTTCTGGGCACGATGCAGAAGGCGCAGTCCATGTTGCAGCCCTGCTGGATCGAGACGAAGGCGCTCACCTGCTTCTCGGCCAGCACGTGTTCGCGGATCGTGTTCTGCGAGCCGGCTTCCTCGGCGATGTCCACGATTGTCTCGCCGACCTGCACGCCGGCCGCGCGCGCCGCCCGCAGGTTGTCGAGGTAGTCGGGCACCTGGTGAAATTTCTGCGTGCCCACGATCAGGTCCACGTCCGGCAGTTGGTCGAGCAGCGCGGCCCCGCGGTTTTGCGCCATGCAGCCGAGGATGCCGAGGACGAAGTCCGGCTGCTTTTTTTTGCGCGCGAAAAGGTAGCCGGCCTTGCCGATGGCCTTCTGCTCGGCGGCATCGCGCACGCTGCACGTGTTGAGCAGCATGATGTCGCACTCGTCCTCCGCGCCCACGATGCGGTAGCCCCGGGCGCGCAGCATCGCCGCGACGGCCTCGCTGTCGCGCTCGTTCATCTGGCAGCCATAGGTCTTGATATGGACGCGGTTCACCGGAAAAGAGGGTCCTAAGTAGAGCGGCCCGGGAGGGGGTCAACGGCGGATTGCCACGCCGGGCTCGCCCCGGCGCGCAACATCCGCAGGCTGGCGGGGTCGAATCCCTGCCATGAAAATCCGCCCCGCCCTGACCGCCGGCCTACTGCTCCCGTTTTTGTTGCGGGCGGAGGAGCCGGCGCCGGCGGAACCGGCACCCGGGGAGGTGCCTTCGCTGGAGGAGCTTTATGAAACCGGCCGGGTGCTCTTCGAGCTGTTTGCGCCGCCGGAGATCAAGGAGCAGTTCGAATTTCCCACGAAGGAGCAATGGGATGGGTTTGCGGTCCGGTTGCAGGCGACGCTGGAGGGCGACTCGCTGGCGGAGCTGGCGATTTACGAGCCCGAGGCCCACGCGGCGCTGGCCGCCCTGCGCGCCCTGCCGGGCATGGAGGACTATGCGGACTGGCTGGCCGAGCGGCTCGATTACATCGAGGCTACCAAGACCGTGCCCGTGGAGCCGCCTCCGCCGGTGGATGTCACCCACCCCGCCCTGCCCCGGGTGCCCCATTACGAACTCTGGCTGGGGCGCATGCGGGACCGGCCGGTGCCGGCCAACGCCGCCCGGTTCGTGCCGGCGCTCGGGCCGGTGTTTGCCGCCGAGGGCGTGCCGGCCCAGCTCGTGTGGCTCGCCGAGGTCGAGTCCACCTTCAATCCCGCCGCCCGCAGTCCCGCCGGGGCGCGCGGACTGTTTCAATTCATGCCGGCCACGGCGCAGGAGCTGGGCCTGCGCACGTTTTTCCCCGACGAACGCACCCATCCGGAAAAATCCGCGCAGGCCGCCGCCCGCTATCTGCGCCAGCTCCACACCCGTTTCGGCGACTGGCCGCTGGCCTTGGCCGCCTACAACGCCGGTCCCGGCCGCGTGCAGCGCACGCTCGACAAGCAGGGCAGCCGGACCTTCGCCGAAATCGCCGCCGCCTTGCCGGCGGAGACGCAGATGTATGTGCCGAAAGTCCTCGCAACCTTGGCGGTGCGGGCCGGCCTGCCGCCGGACCGCTGGTGAGAACCCTGAGAAACGATTCGCCAGACCCCGGCCGAACGCTTTGCTCGCCGGATGGGATTCTTTGATCGCCTCGCCGGAAAAACGCCCGACCCCAAGCCTGCCCCGGAAAACACCCCGGCCGAAGCCACACCCACCGCCGCCGGCGGGGTGATGCCGCGGCTCGTCACCGCGCGCGAGAAGATCGAGGCGAAGGACCTGCCCGCCGCGCTCGTCATTTACGAGGAAGTGCTCGCCGTGGCCGGCGATCGCGCGGACGTGCTGGTGACCATCTCGGCCGACCTCGGCATCAACGGGCATGTGCGCGAGATCGTCGAACTCGTGGCCCCGCGCTACGACGCCGAGCGGCACGGCCCCGCGACGGGCCTGAACGTGCTGCAAGCCTACATTGCCCTCCGCAACGCCGACGCCGCCCAGCATGTGCTCGACATCCTCTTCGGGCTCAAACGTCCCGAACTGGAAGAGCGGCTGCACGGTTTTTCCAACGCCATCGCCGAGCTGATTCTCGCCGACCAGGCGGACCCCGTCATCCCCGGCGGCGCGGCAGAGCCGGCCAAGATCAATCTCGTGACCATCAGCCGCCCCATCTGGTCCTATGGCCTCGAGGCCGTGGCCGGTCTGTTGCCGCCGAAGGACGGCCGCGCCCGCCGCGTCGCGTTTGCCCAGCTCGCGCTGCCCGGACTGCCGGACCACCAAACCCGGGAAAAGGTGCCCGAGGAGGAAATGGGCCGCCTCAGCCGCGCCCTGCCGCTGTGGTTCGCCGAAACGCTGTATTTTTGCCCCAACTACAACGCGTTGGCGGCGGTCGGGCTGTGGTCGCAGCCCGGGCAACCCGGGCACTACGCCCTGTTCCCGGCGGAGTGGACGACGGACAACCTCCGGCAACTGGTGGACTCCACCGAGGGCGGCCTGGATTATGTTTTCACCGGGGCGCTCCGCCAGCACGCGGGTGACTACGAGCTGCTGCTCCGGCTCTGGGAGGTGAAGAAATTCCGCGAGCGCAAACAGTTCTCCCTGCGCTGGACGCCGGCCACGGCCGATGCCGAGCTTACCAAGCTGCACGATTATCTGCGCCAATTCATGGAATGGCAGGCCTACCCCGCGGACGCCGGGTTAACCTATGCGCCCGCGACCCGGCCGTCGGTGTGGCTCGAGGTGATCGGGTCCTCGCTCACGTTCTTCCTCGGCGAGAAAAACCTGCTGGCGCCGGAACAGCTGACCACCGCGCACGAGGCCTTGGATGCGGTCGCGCAGCATGCTGCCAGCAACGAGGCCGCCTCGTTGGCCTGGGTGGCGCAGCGCGCGCGCGCCGGCCGGCTCGGCTTCCCGCCGATGGCCGATGCGATGATGCGCCGCACTCCGTTGGTGGAGCAGGCACAGGCCGCCGTGGCACAGGGCTGACCCGGCCGGCGTCTTGCCTTTAGCGGCGGGCGGCGCACGCTGGACCCTCCATGCACCAACCCACCGCCGATCTACGCATCCGCGCCACCAAGCCGTTGATAGCGCCCGCGCTGCTCGAGTCCGAGCTCCCGCTCGACGACACCCGGGCGGAGCTGGTATCCCACTCGCGGCGCGAGGTGGCGGCCATTCTCACCGGCGCGGACGACCGCCTGCTGGTCGTGGTGGGGCCCTGCTCGATCCATGATCCCGCGGCCGCCTTGGAATACGCAGAACGTCTGCGGGAAGTGGCGCCGCTTTACGCGGCCGACTTGTTGCTGGTGATGCGGGTGTATTTTGAAAAACCCCGCACCGTGGTCGGCTGGAAGGGGCTCATCAATGATCCCGATCTCGACGGCAGCTACCAGATCAACAAAGGCCTGCGGCTTGCCCGCCGGCTGATGCTGGACGTCACCGGCCTCGGCCTGCCGGTGGCCACGGAGTTTCTCGATACCACGCTCGGCCAGTATTACGCCGACCTCGTTTCCTGGGGCGCCATCGGCGCGCGCACGGTCGAGAGCCAGGTGCACCGCGAGCTGGCCTCCGGGCTTTCCATGCCGGTGGGTTTCAAGAACCGCACCGACGGCAACCTGCAGGTGGCGGTGGACGCCATCCGCTCCGCGCGGCACCCGCACTGGTTTCCCTCGCTCACCCGCGACGGGGTCGCCGCCGTGATGGGCACCGCCGGCAACGAGCACGCGCACCTCGTCCTGCGCGGCGGCACGCACGGGCCGAACTACGCCTCGGCCGACGTGGCGGAGGCCACCGCGCTGCTGCGCGGCAACGGCCTGCCACCCCACCTCATGGTGGACTGCAGCCACGCCAACAGCGGCAAGGATCCCGCGCGCCAGCCGATGGTCGCGGCCGAACTCGCCGCGCAGATCGCGGCCGGCGAACGGGCGCTCAGCGCCGTGATGATCGAGAGCAATCTGCTCGCCGGCACGCAGGACTATCAGGCCAAACCGCTGGTCCACGGCCGCAGCATCACCGACGGCTGCCTCGCCTGGGAGCAGACCCTGCCGGTCTTCGCCCAACTGGCCGAAGCCGTGCAAAAACGCCGCGGTGGGTGATGGGAGCGGCTTAAAAGTATCATTGCCGCGGACAGGCAGGGCCGGACCGCCGGGCCGGCCGCCATGGCCTTGCTGTGCCCGCCGAAGCCTCTGGCGAAGGTGGGGCGACGGCGGAAGAGCGGACCCTACCGGCGCTCCCGCGCCAGTGTGTGACGACCACATCAGCCACGAAGCCCACGAGGATCACCAAGCCATGGCCGGCTTCGGTTTGTCCTTCGTGTCCTTGGTGCGCTTCGTGGTTAATTTTTCTCCGCCACCGCCAGTTGGCCGCAGCCGGCGGCGATGTCGATGCCGCGGCGCTGGCGGACAGTGCTGGGGATTTTGAACTCCTCGGCGAGGATGCGTTGGAAGCGGTGCGAGGCCTCGGTGCGTGTCGGCGCGCCCGCGAAGCCGGCGGTGGGATTGAGCGGGATCAGGTTCACCTGCGCGGGCAGTCCTTGCAGAAGTCGGCCGACGGCGCGGGCATCTTCGGGCCGGTCGTTTTTCCCCTCAATCAATGTCCATTCGTAGAAAATCCGCCGGCCGGTGGTTTCGCTGTAGGTGCGGCACGCGGCCATCAGCTCGTCGAGTGGCCATTTTTTAGCCGCCGGCACGAGGGCGACGCGTTCCGGCTGGGTGGCGGCGTGCAGGGAAACCGCGAGCCGCAGCGGACGTTTTTCGCGCGCGAGGCGCAAAATTCCCGGCACAACCCCGACCGTGCTCAGCGTGATGCGCTCCGCGCCGAGCGCGAGCCCGTTGGGGTCGCGGAGAATTTCCATCGCCTGCATCACCGCATCGTAATTGTGCAGCGGCTCGCCCATGCCCATGAGCACGATGTTGCGCAGCCGTTGACCTTGCGCACGCAGCACGCGTTGCACGTGCACGGCCTGGGCGACGATCTCGCCGGCGGTGAGGTGGCGGGTGTAGGCCATCTGGCCGGTGGCGCAGAACACGCAGCCCATGGCGCAGCCCACCTGCGAACTGATGCAGGCCGTCACGCGGCCGGTGTAGCGCATGAGCACGGTCTCGATGCGCTCGTGGTCCTCCAGCCGCAGGAGATATTTGCGGGTGAAACCGTCGCTCGAATCGGTCTCCAGCGCGATGCCGGGCACGTGTAGCCGGGTTTCGTCGGTCAGCCGGCGGCGCACCTTGGCGGGCAACTCCGGCATCTCCGCCAGCGAGGCAACGCATTCCCAGTAGAGGTAGCGCCACAGCCGTGCGACATGCACCGGACTGAACTCCCACCGCGCGAAGAGCGCGTGGAGTTCAGCGCGGGTCAGGTCGTGGAGATTGAGCGGCGCAACGGACACAAACGAGGGGCATAGGCGCTGCCGGGAGAAAAGACAGGATTATTTGGCCGATTTTAACCATGCATGCTTTTCCGGGGACGCCCCGCTCCCGGTTGATGTTCATCCGTGGTCGGCATTTCGGGATTCGATTCGGACCGTTCGCGAAATGCCGGATTGTGGACCGGTGTCGGTGGGATTTGATCGCGGGCATGATCTACCGCGCCCTCGGCCCCAGCGATATCAAGGTTTCGGAAATCAGCCTCGGCTGCTGGACCATGGGCGGACTCAACTGGGTCAACGGCACGCCCAACGGCTGGGCCAACGTCAACGAGGATGAAATCACGGCGGCGATCAAGCGCGCGGTGGACGCCGGGGTGAACCACTTCGACAACGCCGATGTCTACGGGAACGGCAAGGCCGAGCGCATGCTGGCCCGCGTGCTCCGGCACCTCGGACTGAAATCCACGGACTTTGTCATCGCCACCAAGGTTGGGCACTTCCCCGGCACGGCGGTGCACGCCTACGATCCGCTGCACATCCGGCACCAGTGCGAACAGTCGCTCAAAAATCTCGGACGCGATTACATCGATCTCTACTACCTGCATCACGGTGATTTTGGTCCGAACGGCGAGTGGCTGCAGGGCGCGGCGGACACACTCGATGCGCTGGTGCGCGAAGGAAAAATCCGCCTCAAGGGCCAGAGCGCCTACAGCGAGGCGGATTTCCAGCGCGCCGTGCCCGTGGTGAAACCGGCCGTGCTGCAATCGTGGGCCAGCGCCCTTTCGCGCGATTTCATCAAGCCGGACGGCGTGGTGCCGCGGCTCTTGGCTGAACACAAAATGTCCTACGTCGCCTTCAGCCCGCTCGCACAGGGCTTGTTGCTCGACAAGTTCGACCCGGAAAAACCGCCGGCCTTCGAGGAGGGTGATCACCGGAAAAACAGCGGCCGGTTCACGCCGGAAAAATTGCGCGCGCTCAAGCCGAAGCTCGCCCGGCTGAAGGAGCGCTTTGGCGCAACGACCGAGGATCTGTCTGCCGTCGCGCAGCGTTACCTGCTCAATCACCCCAACGTGGCGTGCGTGATCCCGGGTTTCCGCAACGAACGCCAGGTCGCCTGCAACCTCGCCGCCATCGGCCGCGAACTGAGCCCGGCGGACATGGCGTTCATCGAGCAGACCTTGGGATAAGTTGTAGGGCGGGATCGCTGATCCCGCCATGGAATACAAAAGGCGGGGTGAGGCACCCCGCCCTGCCTCACAACTCACTTCAGCGACGCCAGTGCGTCCGTAATCGGCACGGTCTGGCGTTTGCGGTCGAGGAAGTAGCTGACCTCGGTGTAGCCGGCGGACTGGAGCGTGCGCAGGGCGCCGGTGTAATCGGCGGCGACACGCGTGGGCACGTGGGCATCGGCGCCCAGCACGACGGGGATGCCGCGGGCCTGCATGAGGCCGAGCATGGTGGGGCTGGGATTGATCTCGCGGATGGCCTTGTGGAGCCCGCTGGTGTTGAGCTCCATGGCCACACCGGTGGCGGCAATGCGGTCGAGCGCGCGCTCGATGAAGGGCCGGATGCGCGCGAAGTGCCAGTCGGACGGCGACTCGTTTTTCACGAGGTCGGGATGCGCGAGCGTGTCGTAGAGCCCGGTATCGGCAGATTCGGCGAGGTGCTGGAAATACAACTGCTGATACTCGAACCAGTCGCCGCGGAAAAAGCGGTTACGATACTCCGTCACCTGCATGTGCACGGAGCCGAGCACGTGATGCAACGGGTGGCGGGCGTGGAGTTTTTCCAGCCATGGCTCGACGCCGGGATAGTAGTCGCTCTCCAGCCCGAGCCGCACGTCCACGCGGCCGGCAAACTTTTCCCGCGCAGCCGCGATCAACGCGACGTAATCCTCATACTGCTCCGGATCCATCCGGATGTTGTTGGGCCCGAGGCCGGGCAACGGGCAATGGCAGGTGAAGATGATGCCCTTCAAGCCCCGGGCCTCGGCCGCCGCCGCATACTCCACGGGCTCACCGTGGGCATGTTTGCAGAGCGGCGTGTGGCAGTGGGATTCGTAAAGGAGCGGTGCGGACACGGGTGGAACCATCGTTCCTCGTTCTCGTAATCATTCTCGTTCTCCCGTTTTGGAGAGCGAGAACGGTTGGCAGAACGAGAATAATTTTTAGAAGAACGTGTGATACTGGCCGGCGCCGAGGCGCTGGATTAGGAGGGCCAGCTCCATCGTGTGGTAGTCGCCCCACATCGAGGACTCGCCGTTGGGCACCTTTTGGCCCTTGGCCACATGGTCCCAGCCGTTGGGCCGGTGATAGACGCTGTGGAGCAGGAGGCCTTGGTGCTTCGGGTCGGTCGAGAGGTAGGGCTCGGCAAAGAGCGTGTCGGCGATGGTGAGGCCCGCTTGGAAATACTTTTGGCCTGCGGCCTTTTCGCCGTTGGCGGAGAGGTAATTGCCAAGACGCAGGAGCCCCTGCGCGGTGATGGCGGCGGCGGAGCTGTCCACCGGCTCGTGGGCGTTGTAGGGATCGGCCTTCTTTTTGGTGAAGTCGCCCTGCTTGTGCGTGTTGAGCGCGCAACTGTCCCAGTAGGGCACGCCGTCGAGAGCGGAGTAGCCGTCGATGTAGTAATCGGCGGCGGCGCGGGCGGTCTCGAGGAAGAGGCTGGTGACGGCGCGGCGACCGCCTACGGCGTCGAGGTCGGCGCCCTTCACGGTCTCGAGGAACTCCAGCTGCTCGGCGTAGCCGCAAATGATCCAGGCGGCGCCGCGGGTCCAGGTGGTGAAGGCGGAGTAGCCCTGCTGGGTGCTTGGGCAGCGGAACTGGCCGTCGTTGCGGTTGAAGATGGACTCGTGGGCCACCCGGCCGCGCACGTCGTAGCTGTCACGGCCTTGGCCGAAGAAGACGTTGAAGCGCGCGGTGGTGGCGGCGTGCTCGATGGCGCGGTGCAGGAGGTTGATGGGCTTGTCGCCCTCGCCCATCAGCGCGTGACCGAGCTGGTGCGCGACCACGAGCGAGCGCATGGAGCGAATCGTGTCGGCGAAGAGCGACTGCGGGCCGTTGAAGGAATAGATGTAGCCGGAAGGCACGAGGCCGGGGGCGCCTTTCACCGGGGACCAAGCCTGCTTCACGTTGGTGGTGGCGTGGCGGGCGGCCTGCACGGCGCCGGAGGCCTTCAGCGCGACCTCGGTGTAGTTGAGCTCGTGCTGGTTGAAAGGAAGCTTCCCCTCGAGCATGAGGCGGCGGAGGTTGCCGTAGGTGGAGACGTTGTTGAAGCCGTGGTCGTGCACGCCGACATGGGAGACGTGCGAGGCCATGTATTTGCGGGTATTCTCGCGGCCGAGGGCGAGGAAGCTCTCGTCGCCGGTGGCGTCGTATTGGAGAAACGCCATACCGAACTGGAAGCCCTGCGTCCACTCGGTCCAGCCGCGCGAGGTGTATTTGCCCTTCACGGTGAAGACCGGCGTGCCCTTGGCGGAATCCCAGGAGGCGTCGATCGCGCGGATTTTCTGGCCGGCGAGTTCGAACACGCGGGCGGTTTTCTTTTGCAGCTTCTGCGGCGTCAGCTTGGCGTTGATTTTCATAAAAAAGGAAAGGGCACCTTGCGGCTTTCGCCGCGACGAAACAAGGGCGAAAACACCCCGGCCGGTTTGTAACGCATTATACTACAAACCGGGCGGTGCGGGCGCAGCTTGCCAGCCGGGTGCGAGGCGGTGATACTGCCGCCATGCTCGAAGGGTTCATCAAGGCTTTCATCCCGCTGTTCGTGGCTATCGACCCCATCGGGCTGGTGGCCATCTTTTTGGCGCTGGGCCGCAACACCCCGCAGATAGCGCGCCGGCGCATCGCCAACCAGGCAGTGTGGACCGGCGGACTGGTGGCGCTGGCGTTTTTGTTTCTCGGCCAGAGCATTTTTTTGGCGGTGGGCATCACGGTGAGTGATTTCCAAATCGCGGGCGGGCTGATCCTTTTCATCCTCGCCGCCCGCGACCTCATCCACTCGGCGGCCGAGGAGCCGGCCAAGCTGACCGATGACTTCGGCGTGGTGCCGCTGGGCATGCCGCTGATCGCCGGGCCCGCCTCCATCACGACGCTGTTATTGCTGGCGCAGACGCAGGGCGTGCTCATCACGCTCGCCGCGCTCGTGGTGAATCTCGGCCTGTGTGTGCTCGCCTTCGTTTACAGCGATTGGCTGGGCCGGAAAATTGGTTCCACTGGCCTGCGCGCCATCTCGAAGATCATCTCGATGCTCCTCGCCGCCATCGCGGTGAACATGATCCGCCGGGGTTGGACGGGGTGAGCGGGACTTCGTTAAACCGCAAAGGTCACAAAGATCACCAAGACCGGAAGCGTGGGCCGCGCCTCCGGGGCTGGAGCCTTTGTGCGCTTCGTGTCCTTCGTGGTGAGCACCATTTTCACCCGGCGAATGTGGTGAGCAGTTCGGCGTAGATTTTGGCGGAGGCGAGGAGTTCCTTCACCGACGCCCGTTCGTCGATGGCGTGGTAGTCTTCGCCGCCTGGGCCGTAGCCGAGGGTCGGGATCTTCAGGTGGTGGGCGAAAAAGTGCATGTCGTTGAAGCCGGTCGAGACACTGAATACCGTCGGCTCGCGGCGCACGCGGGCCACGCAGCCGGCCATGGCGGCGAAGAAGGGGTGCTTCGGCGCGTGGTAGCAGGGGTGGTTGTCGGAAACTTTTTCCACGGTGATGCGGCAGTCCGGGATTTTCTTCGCGGCGGCGGCGAGGGCGGCGCGGAGTTCCTTCTCCGCCGAGGCTACGGTCTCGACGGCGAGCACGCGGCGGTCGATGGAAAATTTAGCCAGCGCGGGCACCGTGTTGATCTTGCCGCCCTCGCCGGAGGCGAAGACGCCGCCCACGTTGATGGTTGGCCGCATGGTCTTGCCTTCGGGCGTGACCAAGGTGCGCCGCGCCAGCCGGCGCTTGTAATCTTCCAGCGCGACCACGAGGGCGGACATCTTTTCCAGCGCGTTGATGCCGGCCTCGGGTTTGGAGCCGTGCGCGGCGCGGCCGTGCACGGTGACTTCGAGCCACACGACGCCGTTGTGGCCGCAGCAGATGGCGTTGCCCTCGCCGCCTTCCATGACGACGGCGTAGTCCGGCCGGATGGGCGCGTTTTCCACGAGCCAACCGGTGCCGAGGGTGGAATCGGTCTCCTCGTCGGCGGTGAAGGAAACCTCGACGTTGAGCCGGGGAGCGGTGCGAGTAACGCGGAGAGCCTGAAGCGCGAGCAGGAGACTGGCGATGGAGCCTTTCATGTCGGCCGTGCCGCGGCCGTAGATCCAGCCGCCCTGCACGGCGCCGCTGAAGGGACTGCCGTGGCGCCATTTCCCGGAAACGGGGACGACATCGTAGTGGGCGTTGAAATGGACGGTCTTTTTCGCACCGCGCGCCGCCAGTTTGCCGAGGACATTGAAGCGCGGGAAAGCCTGTTGCGCGGTCGGGAGGTGTTGCTGGAGCAGTTTCCGCGGGATGGCGTAGCGCTTGGTCTGGAGGCCCAGCCCGGCCAGTTCGTGCGTGAGCCACGCGGTGGCGCTGTTGTAGTGCTCGCCCGGGGGGTTGACGGTGGCGAAACCGACGAGCTGCTGCAGCCGGCCGAGCAGGTCGACCGCGTGGGCGTGAATGTAGGAGGAGGGAGTCACAGGGGCGGAGGATGGGTTTTCAGGCCGGCGCCACGAAAGTCACGTAAAGCAGACGCAGTAGCGTGAGTGCGACCATGGTCAGAAAGATGGGGCGAACGAAGCGAGCGCCTTTTTTCACCACGAGGCCGGCGCCGAGCCGCGCGCCGATGACCTGCCCTGCCCCCATGGTGAGCCCCGCGCCGAGGTGCAGGCTGCCGAACAGGCCGAACAGCACGAGCGAGGCGACGTTGCTGGTGGCGTTCATCACCTTCGTGAGACCGGTGGCGTGGGTGAAGTTGCAGCCCTGCACGAGCACAAACGCGATGGTCCAGAACGAGCCGACCCCGGGACCGAAGAAACCGTCGTAAACCCCCAAGCCCAGCCCGAAAGCCGTAAAGAACCAACCCCAGCGCAGCCGCGGCGGGTGGTCCTTTGCGCCGACCTGCGGGCGGAAAATCATGTAAAGCAGGATGGCGCCCAGCAGCCAAGGAATGAACCGGGCGAGCAGGTCTGCATCGAGCCACTGCACGAAGGAGGCCCCGGCCAACGCGCCCACCAGCGTGCTCAGGATACCGGTCCGGCACTCGCGCAGATTGACGACACCGCGGCGCACAAACGTGGCAGCGGCCATCACGCTGCCAAAGGAGGCCTGCAGTTTGTTGGTGCCGAGCGCGAGCGGCGCCGGCAGGCCGAGGTTAAGCAGGACGGGCACGGTGATGAGTCCGCCGCCACCGGCAACGGCATCCACCAAGCCAGCGATCAGGCCGGTCAGAAACAGCAGCGGGTAAACCCAGAGGGGCCAATCCATCGGGACAGCATCGTGCATCCCCCCTGTAAACGGAAGCGCGGATAAAAACCGGGTGGCCTTGCGGCTGGCGCCGGGCTTCAATGAGGGTATGAACGACCCCGCCGCCCGCCTGATCGCCCGCCTCGGGCTGCAACAGCTGCCCCGCGAGGGCGGCTTTTTCCGGCAAACGTGGCTGAGCCCGGAGCGCGATGCCGCGGGCCGGCCGCTGGGCTCGGCGATCCTTTACCTGATGACGCCGGAAGATTTTTCGGCCCTGCACCGTCTGCGGACGGACGAAGTTTGGCATTTTCACGCCGGCGATGCCGTGGAGCACATGCAGCTCGATCCCAAGGATGGCGATATCCGCCGCACCCGGCTCGGACCGGAGCCAGGCGACGAAGAGGTGCCGCAGTTGATTGTCCCCAGCGGTTTCTGGCAGGGCGCTGCTGGGCTGCACCCTTGCGCCGGCTTGGGATGAACGCGACTGGGAGGCTGCGCCAAGGGAGGCCTTGGCCGCGGCGTTTCCAGCCGCGGCGGAGATCATCCGTGGGTTGACCAGATGATTTTTGACAGTGCCGCCCGCCCGGGTCAGCGTCGGCCATCATGTCCCTGGCCGAACTCAGAAAAGACTACAGTCTCGCCGGATTGAAGGAGAAGGACCTCGCGAAGGATCCTTTCCGTCAATTCGACAAGTGGTTTCAGGAAGCGCAGGCGGCGAAGATTCCCGAGCCCAACGCGATGACGCTGGGCACCGCAGCGCGCGACGGCCGGCCCTCGGCGCGCACGGTGTTGCTCAAGGGCGTGGACGGCCGCGGCTTTGTTTTTTATACCAACTACGAAAGCCGCAAAGGCCGCGAGCTTGAGGCCAACCCGCGCGCGGCGCTGGTTTTCCCGTGGGTGGCGATCGAGCGGCAAGTGATCATCGAGGGACCGCTCACCAAGGTTACGCGCGAGGAGTCGGAGGCCTATTTTCACAGCCGGCCGCACGCGAGCCAGCTCGGTGCGTGGGTGTCGCAACAAAGCTCGATCGTCTCCGGCCGCGCGGCGCTGGAGGACGGGCTGAAGGCGGTGGAGAAAAAATATGCGGGGCAGGTGGTGCCGCTGCCCCCGCACTGGGGCGGCTACCGGCTCAACCCCGAGACCGTGGAATTCTGGCAGGGCCGGCGGAGCCGGCTGCACGACCGGTTGCGCTACCGCCGCGAGGCGGACGGCAGTTGGACAGTGGAGCGGCTGGCCCCGTGAAAAAAAAAGTCCGTCCCCGTCCGGCGCAGACCCGCCCCGCCGCCCCCGGGGCGGAATTGCTGGCGGCCGCCCTAGAGGCTCAGGGCGAAGGCGCATTCATCGCGGAAAGCCGGTCGAATGGGCTGAAGTTGGTTTACGCCAATGCGCAGTTTTGCGGCATGACGGGCTACACGCCCGCGGAACTGGCCGGCCGCGCCCCGGATCTGTTGCACGGCGAAAAGCCGGACCAGGAACGGCTCGCGCGGTGGCTGCGGCTGAAGCGGCCGGCCAAGGCGCTGACCGGCGAAGGCTATCTGGCGCGCAAGGCCGGCACGACGTTCTACGCCGCCTGGAATTTCCGAAAAATGCCGGCGGCCCGCGGCGGGAAACGGCATGTCGTGGCGACCTACCACGACCTCACGGAGAAGCGCAGCCAGCAGGAAGCCCTCATGCACGGGCAGCGGCTTGATGCGCTCGGCCGGCTGGCCGGCGGCGTGGCGCATGATTTCAACAACCTCATCTCGGTCATCAACGGCTACTGCGCGATGCTGGCCGCGCAGGTGGCTGAGATGCCGCGCGCCTTGCACGTGGTGACGGAAATTCACCAGGCCGGCCGCAAAGCCGCCGCGCTCACGCGGCAGTTGCTGGCTTTCGGCCGGCGCCAGCCGATGGATGCCCGCGTGGTGGACCTCAACCAGGTCATCCGCGACAACGCCGGCATCTTCAACCGGCTGCTTGGCGGCAACGGCCAACTGGTGTTGGAGCTCGCCCCGGACCTCGGGCACGTGCGCACCGACCCCGCGCAGTTCCAGCAGGTGTTGCTCAACCTGACCATCAACGCGCGGGATGCCTTGGGCGCGAACAGCAGCGTCGTCATCGGCACCACCAACCGGGAGATCAAGCTGGCGCAAAACCGCCGGCTGACCGACACCCCGCCCGGGCACTATGTAGTCCTCACCGTCAGCGACAACGGCAGCGGAATAGACGAGTCGGTCCGCAAACACCTCTTCGAACCGTTCTTCACGACCAAGCCCGAGGGTCAGGGAACAGGCCTCGGCCTCGCGATGGTCCATGGCGTCGTGCAGCAGAGCGGCGGCTTCATCACCGTGCGCAGCGCGCCCGGCGCGGGCACCACGTTTGAAATCCTGCTGCCGGCAGTGCGCGCCCCGCTGGATAAGCGCAATTCCGCCCCGCCGTTTGTCCCCGCCGCCCCGCCGGTCAGGCGACGGCATGAGCCCATCCTCCTGATCGAGGAGGATGAAGTGCTGGGCAAAATGATCGCCGGCATGCTGGCCGCCGAGGGCTACCGGGTGATTGAGGCCCGCCAGGCGGAGGCCGCCGCCAGCCTGCGGTCAGAGACCCGGCAGGTGGAACTGTTGATCGGCAACCTTGCCGCCGGCACTGGGGAGAAGTTGGCGCGCTCGATTTACATAGCACAGCCCGGGCTGCGTTTGCTCAACCTCTGCAACCAGCATGAACCGCAGGCGCTGGCCTGGTTGGCGCCGGAGCAACAGGCGGCGCTGCCGAAGCCGTTTGCGCTCAATGAACTCCTCCGGCTCGCGCGCAAACTGCTCGATGCCTGAGCCGCGCCGCCGGTAAAAAGGACTGCGCGCATGAAACTGCACGTCTTGCCCGATCGCACCGACTCGGCCGCCGGCAACATGGCCGCCGATTTTCTTCTGCTGCGGCGTTATCCCGAAGTCGCGGTGCGCTTCCGGCACTACGGCTGGCACCGGCCGGCCTACACCTTTGGTTACAGCCAGAAGATCGCGCTGGTGCGCGGCCAGCTCCCGGCCCTCGCCGGGCTTGGAGCGGGCGAGCCGGCGGATCAACCTTTGGAGCTTTGCCGCCGGCCGACCGGCGGCGGGGTCGTGGATCACCGCGAGGACTGGACTTATGCGCTGGTAATCCCGCGCGGGCATCCGGCCGAGGAGCAACGCGCGGTGGAGAGTTACCGCCTCGTGCACGAGGCGCTGGCCGCCGCGCTGCGCCGGCAGGGAGCGGCGGCCACGTTGCAACCTGCGGAGGCGGAGCCGGCCGCGGCGACGGGCGTCTGCTTTCAGCGGGCCGAGCCGCACGACGTCATCCATGAAGCCAGCCGGAAAAAAATTGCCGGTGCGGCGCAGAAGCGGAACAAACACGGCCTGCTTTTTCAGGGTTCGATTTGGCGGCCGGCGGTGCGCGCTGCCGTGGACTGGGCGGAATTCAGGGAAGATTTTGTGCGCGAACTGGCGGGGTCGCTGCACGTGGAGCCCGAGGCAATGGCTTGGCCCGATTTTGCCGAGCATGAGCTGGAGGGACTGACCGAGCAATACGCGGCACCCGAGTGGACCGAGGCGCGCTGAACGACGCCGTCGCGCTCAATCGGCGCGCGTGATCTCCAGATCGTGAAGCGCAAAAGCCAGCGGCCGGGGATCGGCGCCATCGGCGCGCAATTCGCCCAGCCGGTCGCTGCTGAAAACCAGCTCGGCCTTGGGTCCGGTGAGGGTGAAGAGCGGTATTTCCACTGGAGTCCGGCGGGCTTCGACGGGGCCCCGCCAGAGGATGAAGTCCCCGTGGCGGATGGTGACGACCCGCGGCGCGATGCTGTGGACCAGCATGCGCAGCCGCAGGGTCCGGGGCGCGGTGTCGCGCCCGACGCGCCGCAGCACGACCACGGCTTCACCGCCCGACCACGACCACCGGCTTTTCGGGCTGATTTCCAGCCCATAAAATCCATCGCCGGGCTCGGCGACAACGATCAAGGAAGCGTTGTCCAACATGGCGAAGGCCCGGGCCGGGAGCTTAGCCTTGGGCAGGGCGAGCTGGATGCCGCCGGCCAAAAGGACGACCGCGATCAGGCCGAGCAGACTGAAACGCACGACGGGAGACATGAGCCGGACAGGATAGAAACCACGCGGGAGCGGCGGCGAGGAAGATTTTTGCTCAGCCACCGGCATCGGCGGCTGGCGGCGCGTCCTGCCAGAAATAGCGGCCCTGGCGGTTGTGATCGAACCGGATGTAGCCGATGGCAATCACGATCAACAGGGCGAGCAGGATCCAGATGCGCCACGGGTTGGCCTTGCCCTCGTAGGTGTCGTCCAGCGTGCGCTGGGAATTTTTCGGCAGGCGGGCCTGCTCGGTGAGCGCGGCGCCGAGCGGCATATTGATCATCACCCGGCCGTTGATGGCCCAGCCGTTGGCGTCGAGGATGGGGCCGAGGTTGCGCTGCCGGAGCTTCAGCCACGCGATGAGCATCGAGGGGCCGGAGATGGCGAGCATGATGCCGAGGATGCCCAGCGGCATCCACATGCCGAGGCTCATGAAGCCGGCGACAAAGCCGCCGAGCAGCGTGCCGATGGCGCCGATACCTACGCCGAGGGCGGCGACGGTGCCGACCTCGAACTTGGGCTTGGGCGGCGCGGCGGCCGGTTTGCCCGCAGCGGCGGTGTCCACCGTGCTGCTCGCGGCGGTTTCGAGCCGGGCGGTCGACGCGCTGTCGGCTGCCGCCGCCCGCTTGGCCACCTGCTCCTCGATGAAGCGCACGAACTTCTTGTAGGGCGACCAGAAGGCCTGCCGAACGCTGATGGGGTTGTCCACCAGCCGGGTAATGGTGGCATCCCAGTCGCGGCCCTTGCGGTCGTAGAAGATGCCGTGGCGGCCGACAAACAGAAAGTCGCTGTCACCCTGCGTGAAGCAGGCGGCCACCTGCATAACCTCGCCGCCGGGACGCTTGCACTCGACGTAGGCGATGTAGGCCTTGCTCATCGCGGCGGGACCGGCGTGGGCGGCGGGGTTGTCCACGCGCACACAAAGCTCGGTGGCGCGACTGTCGAGGTAGAGCGAGCCGGCCTGAAAGACAGCTAGGCGGTCGCGCGAGAAAAAGTCGGCGAAGTTGACGTAATTATGGAGCAGCGCTCGCAGGTCGCGGTGGTAGCGGGCGAGGCGTTCGACGTCGCTGATGGCCTTGAACTCGGGCTCGAGCGCCTTGTCCTTCGCCACGAGTTCGGAGAGGGCGGCCTTGCCGTTGCCGGCGAGGATTTCCTTGGCGCGCGGCAGGCCGAGTTTTTCGACGGTGGAACCGGCCTTGCCGCCGAGCCACGTATCGTAGGCGGCAAACTTGGCGGTGAGTTCGGTCCAGTCGGCCGCGCTGAGCGCCACCTTGCCGGCGCCGAAGATCGGGGTCACCGCCGTGCGGTGAAAGTTGGCCAACGCGGCGGCCCAGGCGGGGTTGACGCCCTCGAACAGGGGCAGCAACTGGCTCGACTCGATGCGCGCCAGTGGGAAGGCGGCGACCTCCTCGGCGGAGAGCTTCAGGTCCTTCGCGGCGATATCGAGGTATTCGGTCTCGCTGCGGTTGAGCGCGGCGATGGACCGCGCGTCGAAGGCGGCGAGCCGGCAGCGAGCAAAGTAGTCCTCTACCTTAGGGCGGACGGCGCGGATGGCGCTACAGGCCGCGGCGGTGGCGTCGCCGAGCACGGCGATGTCCTTGGTGCCGCTCTGCTCGACCCACGCGGTGTAGGTCGCGAGATCGGCGAAGAAAGTGTCGATCTGGGCGGCGGTGATGCCGGTGGCGCCCGAGCGGCTGGTGGTGCCGCCGAGACAGGCGATGATGTCCTTGATGAGGGTCTGCGTGGCCGGATCCTCGGTGGCCTCGGGCGGGATGATGCCGGAGCCGTTGAGCACGCTGGCCGCGAAAATTACCGCGGTGTTGGCGGCATCCGCCGTGGTGAGCGCGGCGTCCTTGCCCTTGCCAAGGCTGCGCAGGATCTGCCGGGCGGAGGAGATCAGCACCTTGCCGCCGGGCGCGGCCTCGTTGATCGCTGCCAGCGGCAGCTGGTCGCTGCCCTTGAGTAGATCGGCCGGATCCTTGAGGAGTGCCGCGGCCCATTTCACGGCCGCCAGCAGTTCGGGTGCGCGGATGCGGCCGTCGCCGTCGGTGTCGATCAGGGCCAGGGTTTTTTCGTCAATCTCGGTCCCCTTGACCGGGCAGCTCAGGGCGACCCACAGCTTCTGGTCGAGCTCGGGCAGGTGGAGCAAATCCGCGGCGGTTTCGAGCGAGACCTGGTCGATGCCGCCGGTGCGGAAAAACTTCCAAATGTGGGGGAGGCGGAAGACGTCATGGAGGAGATGAATTTGCGCCGAAATTTTCCCCGCCCTATGCCCTTGGCAACAGGATAAAAGAGTGCGCGGGCCGGCTTTGACTCCGACGCCCCGCTGGGCCTTGCTCGTCCCATGAAATTACTCCGCTGCTTCCTTCTGTTCTTTCTGGCCGGCGGTTTCGCGGCCATGGCCGCCGACCTCCGTCCCATTGCCCCGCAGGACCTCTGGGCGATGAAGCGCCTGGGCTCCCCTGCCCTCGCGCCGGATGGAGGGAGCGTGGTCTTCACCGTGCAGGAATGGTCGGTGGATAAAAACAAGAGCACCACAAACTTCTGGTTCGCCGACATCGCCGCCGGGGCCGTGCGCCGGCTGACGACCGCGCCGGTGGCCGACGGCGCGCCGGCGTGGAGTCCCGACGGCACCCGCATCGCCTTCACCTCGAAACGCGGCGAGGATGAGACCAATGCGCTCTACGTGCTGCGCCTCGACGGCGGCGAGCCGGAGAAAATCCTCGAGCTGCCCTATGCCGTGAGTTCGCCCCAGTGGCTGCCCGACAGCCGGGGTATAGTGGTCCTCACCCGCGTGATTCCTGAACTAGCCGGCACGCTGGCCGCCGGCGACCTCGCCGCCATGCGCAAGGAGATCAAGCGCCGCAAGGATTCCAAGATGACCGCCAAGGTGAGCGAAGACCGCGCCTTCCGCTTCTGGGACCAATGGCTGACCGACAAGCTCGCCCACCGGCTCATCTGTGTGGACACGGCGACCAAGGAGTTTCGAGACCTGACGCCGGGTTTCGGCCATTTGTTCACGCTGGGCAACGAGCAGAGTTTTGATGTTTCCCCGGCCGGTGACTTCGTGGCCGTGACGATCAACTCCACGCCTCCGCCCTACCACGGCCATCTCAACAACGACGTGTATCTTGTGCCGACCGACGGTTCCGGCACCCTGCGCAACCTCACGCCGGAGAACCCCGGCGCGGACGGCTCGCCGGTCTTCGCGCCCGATGGAAAATCCCTCGTCATCAAGCGGCTCAAGAACTCCTACTACAACGGCGAGTTCAGCAAACTCTGGCGCCACGACCTCGCGACCGGGAGGAATACGCCGGTCACGGACCACCTCGACTACAGCATCGGCGACGTCGCCTTCGCCCCCGACGGCAACACCCTGTGGGTGACGGCCGAGGACCAGGGCGTGGTGGCGCTCTTCCGCCTGCCGGCCGAGGGCAGCGAGTTCACCGCGGTGCATCGCGCCGGCTCCACCGGCAACCTGCGCGTCGCCGGTCCGACGGTGGCTTTCCTCAACAACAACAACCGCCGGCCCGACGAGCTCTTCGTGTTCGATCCCGCCACGGGCGCGGCGCGCCAGCTCACGCATTTCAACGCCGACCTGCTCGCACAGCTCGATTTCGGCCGGGTTGAGGAATACTGGTTTGAGGGCGCGGCGGGCGACCGCGTGCAAGGCTGGCTCTACCTGCCCCCGGGCTTCGATGCACAGAAGACCTACCCGCTCGTGCAGCTCATGCACGGCGGACCGCACACGATGGTGGCCGATGCGTGGAGCTACCGCTGGAACGGCCATGTGTTTGCCGCGCCGGGCTACGTCGTCACTTGGGTCAACCGCCACGGCTCGACCGGCTTTGGCCAAGCCTATAGCCAGAGCATCATCGGCGAGTGGGGCGTGAAGCCGCTGGAGGACATCCTGCGTAGCACCGACCATCTGCTCGCACGTTTCCCCAACATTGATCCGGCCAGACTGGCCGCGGCCGGCGCCAGCTACGGCGGTTACATGGCGGCGTGGGTGGCGGGCCACACCGACCGTTTCGCGTGCATCATCAACCACGCCGGCGTGAACGATTTCATCACCCAATACGGCGCCGATACCACCAGCTTCGGTTTCAGCCGCGTGCTGGGCGGCAACCCGTGGGAAAATCCCGAGGGTATGCAGCGCAACAACCCCACGACCTACGCGAAGAACTTCAAGACGCCCATGCTCATCATCCATGGCGAAAAAGACTACCGCGTGCCCTACGTGAACGGCACCGCCCTCTACGGCATCTACCAGGCGATGGGCCTGTCCGCCCGGCTTGTAATCTTCCCCGACGAAAACCACTGGATCCTCACGCCGCAAAACGCGATCTACTGGAACTGGGAGGTGCAGAGCTGGCTGAGCCGCCACATCGGCGGCACGCCAGTGCTGGACGAACCGAAGTTCGGCGGCTGAGAAGAGGCGGCGCTTTCTGCCTGTATCAGATCGTGTCCCCTCTATGAGAGGGGTGGCGCGATAGCGCCGGGGTGTGTCAGGCCGGCAAAGGGACCTGCCGGCCCACCTGTTCCTTATGCCCGCACCAGCGTGACCACGCACTCGAGGTGACGGGTCTGCGGGAAAAGATCGAAAGGTTGGACGGCCGTGACCGCGTAGCCGGCGGCGAGGAACTCCTTCAGGTCGCGCATCTGCGTGGCGGGATCGCACGACACATAGACCACGGTGCGCGGCCCGTAGGCAAAGAGTTGGCCGAGGAAGGAGGAGTCGCAGCCCTTGCGCGGCGGGTCGATGATGACGGCGGTGTCGGTTGCGACAAAGGCGGGATCGAGGCCGGTGAAGATGGTAGCGGCGTCGCCGGCGGAGAAGGTTGCGTGGGCGATGCCGTTGGCGGCGGCATTTTCGCGGGCAAAACGGATGGACGATTCGCTGAGCTCGATGCCGGTCACACGCTCGAAGGCCGGCGCACAGCTCAGCGCGAACAACCCGCTGCCGCAGTAGGCGTCCACGAGAAACCGCGCACCACCGGCGGCCGCCTGGGCGCGCACATAGCCGGTGAAAGCCGGCAGGATGAACGGGTTGTTTTGAAAGAAATCCCGCGCGAGGAAGCGCAGGCGGAGCGGTTTCGCTTCCGCGGGCCCGGCCTGGATCACCTCGTGAATCACGGCATCGTAATCCGTGATCACACCTTCTTCGGCATGGCGCAGCAGCAGGGTCGCGTCGCGTTTGTATTCGCCGGCGGCGAGCCGGGCTTGGGTTTTGGCCCGCACTTCGGTCAACTTGGAGTTGATTTCAGGCGTGGCGATGGGACACGCGGGAACGTCAAGGATATCAAACCGGGTGCCCTGCCTGAGAAAACCGATGGGCTGGATTTTGACCAATCCGTCATCCGCCAGCCGCGATCCGCAATGAAAATGCGGTGTGATTTTCGAGCGGTAGCCGAATTCCCGGGGCGACGGCACGGTGGGTGCGACCGGGAAAGTGATGCCGGCCATGTGCCGGAGGAGCTCCTCGACCTGCCGGCGTTTCCAAGCGAGCTGCTCCGCGTAGGTGAGATGCTGGTATTGGCAGCCGCCGCACCGCCCGAAGAGTTCGCAGCGCGGGGCAATCCGGTGCGGCGAGGGCGTCAGGACCTCGATGAGGTCGGCCTCGGAATAATTCTTGTGGTTGCGAAACACCCGGGCCCGCACCCGCTCGCCCGGCAGGGTGAACGGCACCATCACGACCCAGCCGGAGAAATTTTCGATTTTCGATTCCCGATTTTCGATTGGTTTTGAAGCTTGGGACAGTCCGCGGTCCTCGGTTTTCTGCCCCTCGGGCAGCGACACGCGGCCCAGCCCGGCGCCAAGGTTGGTGAGCGTGGCAATCTCAAGCTCGATTTCGGCGTGATACGGGAAAGGACGGTCGTTGAATTTCTTTTTGGCCACGGAGCCACCAAGGACACAGAGGTTTTAGGGATTTGCCTAGTCAGAACTCTCCGTGCTCTCTGTGTCTCCGTGGCCCAATCCATTCCGTGACGCCTGAAAAAATCACCAGCCTCCAGAACCCGCGCATCAAGCAGCTCGTGAAGCTGCGCGATCGGCGGCCGCGCGACGAGGCCGGGGTCTTTTTGATCGAAGGCTACCGCGAAATCCGCCGCGCGCTGGAGAAGGGCGTCCGTCCCGGGGAGTTTTATTTTTGCGCGGACTGGTTTCTTGGCGAAAACGAACCCGCCCTCATCGCGCAGGCGCAGGCCGCCGGGGCGCAGTTGTTCGAGCTGACCAAAGAGGCCTTCGCCAAGGTCGCCTACCGCGAGCGGCCCGACGGACTTCTCGCCGTCGCCCCACAGTGGCACCGCCGGCTGGAAGACTTGGCGCTTCCCGCGGAGCCCTTCCTGCTTGTCGTCGAGTCCATCGAGAAGCCCGGCAATCTAGGCACCATCCTGCGCAGCGCCGACGCCGCCGGCTGCCATGCCGTGATCGTGTGCGATCCGGTGACAGACATCTTCAACCCCAACGTGGTCCGCGCCTCGACCGGCGTGCTGTTTTCCGTGCCCGTGGTCGTGAGCGACAGCCCCACGGTGCACGCGTGGCTGAAAGAAAAGGGCATTCGCACCGCCGCCACCACGCCGCACACCACCAACCTCTACACGCAGACCGACCTGCGCGGCCCGCTGGCGGTAATCATGGGCAGCGAACAATACGGCCTAAGCGAGTTTTGGATGAAAAACAGCGACGTTCTCGTCCGCATCCCCATGGCCGGCCAGGCCGACTCCCTCAACGTCGCCATGGCGACGATCATCACGCTGTTCGAGGCCGTGCGGCAGCGGAGCGGGTAAAGCCGGAGCCTCAGCTGCGGCCAATTGCCCGATAATGTTCCACCAGTTCCGCGGTGCCCGCGATCATCGTCACGCGTGGTGCGTAGCCCAAGTCGCGTTTGGCGGCGGTGAGGTCGAACCAGTGGTCCTTGGCGAGTTCGGCGGCGATGAAGCGGGTCATTGGCGGTTCGCCTTTGAGCGGCAGGATGCGCCAAAATGTTTCGCAGACGGCCCCGAGGGCTGAGGCCGTGCGGAGCGAAACGGCTTTGGTGACGCGCGGCTCGCCGAGCGCGGTGAGCAAGCCGTTGATCCAATCCCAGAGCACAACCGGTTCATCGTTGGTGATGAAGTAGGCGCGCCCGGCCACAGAGCTGACCGCTGATGGCTGACCGCTGATGGCTGCTTCGGCCAACAAATGGGCATCCACGGTGTTTTCGACATGGACCATGTCCACGCGGTTGCGGCCGGAGCCAACGATGCGCAGGCGACCCGCGCGGGCGCGGGCCAGCACACGGGGCACAAGGTGCGGATCGCCGACGCCCCAGATGAGGTGCGGCCGCAGGGCTATGGTGCGCAGCTCCGGCGAATTGGCCGCGAGCACTTCGCGCTCGGCAACGGCCTTGGTGAGCGGATAGGAGCTGGGACAGTTGTTTGTGAGTGGCAGCGACTCGTCGGCCCCGGCGAGATCGCGGCCGTTGTAAACGACGCTCGGCGTGCTGGTGTAAACGAGGTTGGCCACGCCATGCCGGCGGCAGCCGGCGAGGATGGCGCGCGTGCCGAGGACGTTGGTGCGGAAAAAATCATCGCGGCGGCCCCAGACGCCAACGTGGGCGGCGGTGTGGAAGACCGTGGTCATGCCGGCGCAGGCGGCCTCAACCGCGGCGGCATCGTCGAGCGAAGCGCGGATGAAGCGCACGCCGCGGTTTTCCAAGTCGGGCGCGGGGCGGCGCGCCAGCACGGTGACGGGGCGGCCCAGGGCGAGGAGACGCTCGACGAGCCGCCGACCCAAAAACCCCGTGCCGCCGGTGACGAGCGTGCTCATCGCTTGGGGTCGCTTTCGTAGCCCTTGGCCGTGGCTGCCCAAGCGGCTAGGGTGAGGCGGTGGATTTTGGCGTTGTGCCGCACGTCCACGGGCAGCCGCGCGCGGAAATAGAAGACCTTGATGGCCGCCGTGTGCGGATGGGCCAGTGCGAGCTGGCGCAACTCGCGGACCAGGGTCCGCGCTTCCCGGGAATCTTTCACCGAGGTTTCCACAACCAATGCCGGCTGACGCACGGCCCCCGTGCCCAAACCGATCAGCGCGCAGCGTTGCGCCCCGGGATGCACGCGAAAGACCTGCTCACAGGGTTCGGTGAAAAGCCGGCCGGCCGCTGTGACCACGCTTTCGACCATGCGCCCGCAGAACCAGAGACGGCCGGTCTCGTCCATCCAGCCGCAATCCCCCATCCGGTGCCATAACCGGTCGCCGTCGGTGATCTTGGCCACCGCCGTGGCCTCGGGCATGGCGTCATAGATTTTGGTCACGACCGGGCCGCTAACGATGATCTCGCCGATTTCGCCCGGTGCCGTCTCGATGAGTTCGCCTTTGGGGGTATCGAGCCGGATCACCCGGACCGTCATGCCCGGCAACGGCTGGCCAACACAGGCGCCGGCTCCCGCGCCTGCCGGCGCGGAAAGGCCAAAAGCCAAAGTTCCAAAACTCAAAGCAGGTGCAGTGGCGGAAGCAGTTGGTTGTTGGTTTGGCGTTTGGCGGTGGGTGATTTGCTCGATTTCGCGGTGTGAAATCGAGCCGATGGGCAGTGCTTCCGTCGCCCCATAGGGACTGTGCAGGGTGCCTTGCGGCAGCCAGCGCGCGGGGTTTTCCCACAGTGCGGCCGGCACCGGCGCGCCGGCGCAAAGGACGCGGCGAAGCGTGGGCAGCGTGGCGCCGGTCTCGAGGCAGTGCCGCTGGATTTTCTGCCAGAGCGTGGGCGAGCCGAAAGAGTTGGTGACGTTTTCCTGCCGGATGGCCTGGACGATTTTCGCCGGGTCCACGGCGGCCGGCCGGCGCGGGTCGGTCTCCGGCACGATGGTCGTCATGCCGAGGGCGGGGTTGAACAGCGCGAAGATGGGCAGCATGGGCAGGTCCACCTCGCCGGGCTGGATGCCGTAGTGTTCGCGGATTAGCCGGACCTGGGCCTCGAACATGCCGTGTTCGTAGCAAACGCCCTTAGGCGCGCCGGTGGAGCCGCTGGTGAACAGGATGGCCGCCAGTTCGTCCGCCCCAACCTCGGCCACGGGAAAGCAACCTATTGGGTTGCTTTGGCGGGCGGTGAGCGAGGAACTGGCGGTGACTCGGACCTGCACGCTGCGGAAGGTGGGGCGGAAGATCCGGCCGATGAATTGCGCCAGCGGAATGCCAAGCAGGGCGCGCGGCTGGGAGCGGCGCACGCAGCGCAGGAAATTTTTCAGGCCCATGCCGGGATCGATGACGATGGGCACCGCGCCGAGCTTGAAGAGGGCGAAGACCGACGCGATGAGCGGCAGGCCCTGCTTGACCATCACTAGCGTGCGGTCGCCCCGGCGCAGGCCGGCGGCGGTCAAACGCGCGCACCAGGCGTTTACCTCGGCATCGAGTTCGGCAAAGGAAAGCGAGAGGTAGTCAATCTCACCCGCCGCCGTGCGGCCGCGCGGGATTTTCAGCGCCGGCCGGTCGGGTTGGCGGGCCGCCATGAGCGGCAGGTGGCGCGCGATGTTGGCGGACTCGGGCATCGGCGGAGCCGCGCAGGATCAACCCTGCTTGAGCGCAGGCAGATTGCGCAGCAGATCGGCCTGCCACGGCAGGAGGATTTCATCCAGCTGCTGCGGCCGGCGGGCGATCTGGGCGAGCTGCGCCCGGTTGGCGATGAGCGTGGCTTCGAGCGACAACTGGGCGGCGAGCTTGTCGCGGTCGGCCTTGATGCGGTCCTGCAGGGCGACCTCGGCCATGGTGAGCGGCGTGTGGTTGGGATCGCGTCCGCGGCGACGCGGCAACGACTGGGGATCCCGGGCGAATCCCTCCTTGAGGGCGGCGGCGAGCGAGCAGATGAGCCGGGAGTGTCGTTTGCCGAGGTTGACTTGGGCTAGGATGGCCTGCTCGGCCTCGCCCTGTTCGGCGGCCTCCGCGATTTGCTGGAGGAGCTTGTTGCCGCAAACCTTGAAAGGCGGCGTGTCGAGCCGTTCGGCCTGCGCTTGGCGCCAGTGCCAGACCGCGTGCAGCACACTGAGGCCGCGGCCGCGCAGGCGCTCGCTGCCGCCGATGCGCCAATCGTTTTCATCGGGCGGCGCGAAACCGGTGAGGCCGGACTCGATCTGCGCCTCGCACTGCTGGTGCAGCCAGTCGAGGCGGTTGAGCTTGGCCAGCTCGCGGGTGAGGATGTCGCGCAAGGCCGGCAGGTGCCAGACATCGAGCGAAGCGTAGTCGAGCATCTTCTGGGTGAGCGGACGCTTGGACCAATTGGCCTTCTGCGAGTCCTTGGAGAGCTTGACGGAAAAGTGGTCCTCCAACAGCGACGCGAGCCCGACCCGCGGCCGGTTGAGAAGCTGGGCGGCCAGCATTGTGTCGAAGATGCTCTTCGGGCGAAAACGGCAGTAATCGTGCAGCAGGCGCAGGTCGAAATTGCTGCCATGCATCACAAGGTGCTTGGATGCCAGCCGGCTCCAGAGGGCGTCGAGCTTCAACCCGGCCTGGGCATCGACGAGGAACACCTCGCCGCGCACGAGGAACTGCAGGAGGCAGAGCCGGGTGCGGAAGTGATACATGTTGTCCGCCTCGGTATCTAGGGCCACCTCGTCCACGCGATCGAGCGCCTCCACCAAAGGGGTCAGCTGGCCGGGTTGGTCGATCAGGAGGTAGGCGGGCGGGCGGGAACTCACTTTGACGCCGAGCAAACGGCGCAGACGCACGGGAAGGAAGCGGGAAATCATCAGATGGACGCGGCGGGCGCGTGCGGCCAGACGCTCAGCATTCCGGCCGTGGCGTTCAACGTTCAAGTTTAAGGCCCGGCCCAAGCCGTGAGGAAGGCGTCGATCAACTGCGGCAGGTCGTCGCTGTAGCCGCCCTCCAGAATGGCGGCCGCCGGGATGCCGGCCGCTTGCAGCCAGCGGCCAAGAGTGGCAAAATCCTCCGCCTCCAGGGTCATTTGTGTGATGGGATCGCGGGCGTAGGCATCGAAACCGGCGGAAACCAACACGAGATCGGGCCGGAAATCGCAGACCACCTGCCAAGAAGCCGCCAAGTCCGCCATGTGCCGGTCGCGCGGCGTGTGCGGGGCGACCGGCCAGTTGCGGCAGTTGTCGAACGAAGTCGTGCCGGTGCCCGGATAGCCCGGGTATTGGTGGACCGAGGTGAAAAGGATGTCGGGCCGGCCGTGCAGGATGGCTTCGGTGCCGTTGCCGTGGTGGGCGTCGAAGTCCCATACCGCCACCCGGGTGGCGCCGCGCCGCTGGGCATCGAGGGCGGCGAGGGCGATCTGGTTGAAGTAGCAAAACCCCATGGCTTGATTGGCGGTGGCATGGTGCCCCGGCGGACGCATCAGGCTGAAGGCCTTTTGACCGGCCAGCGCGGCGGTTGCGGCTTTGCAGGCGGCGCCGACGGCCCGGCGGGCGTGGTCGCCGATGTCAGGGAAAAAAGGCGTGTCTTCGTCGAAATCGACCGGTCGGACCAGCCGTTTGAGGTGAGCCGGCGTATGCCCCAGGAGCAGGGTTTCATCCGCCGCGGCGGACGGCACCCGCCATTCCCAATCCGGGTGCGCGGCCCGCAGATGGGCGGCGCTGCGGGTGACGCGGGCCGGCTGCTCGGGGCGCATCGAGGAGCCGTAGTCGGCACACCGGGAATCGTGCAGGATGAGCATGAAGGCATGGCCGCAAAAAGGCCTAGGTGGCGCAAGATCCGAACCGCTGTATGGACAAGGCATGGAGAATACTTTTGCGCTTTTTGGGCCTTTTTGCGGCCATGGTTCCCCATGAAAGTCGTTGTGCTCTGTTCCGGCGGGATGGATTCCGTGACCGCGCTCCACTGGGCGCGGCGGGAGCACGACGTGTCGGCGGTGCTGAGCTTTGACTACGGCGCCAAGCACAACCACCGCGAGATTCCGTGGGCCGCGGTGCACTCCAAAAACCTTGGCCGGCGGCACGAGGTTGTCGCGTTGGATTTCGTCAACCGGCTCTTTGTCTCCGACCTGCTGAAGAGTGGCGGCGAAATCCCCGAAGGACACTATGCGGCCGAGAACATGAAGCAGACGGTCGTGCCCTTCAGGAATGCCATCATGCTTTCCATCGCCTGCGGTTTCGCCGAAAGCGCCGGGGCGGAGGGCTTGGTCATCGCCGCGCATGGCGGCGACCACGCGATTTATCCGGACTGCCGCGAGGACTTCATGAGGGCGATGGGCGAAACGATGCGGCTCGGCACCTACGCCGGGGTGCGGCTGTTGCGACCCTTCATCGCGCTCAACAAAGCGCAGATCGCCGCGGAAGGCGTGTGGTTGGGCGTGGATTTTGCGCAGACTTGGTCGTGTTATAAAGGCGGCGAAATCCACTGCGGCAAATGCGGCACCTGCGTGGAGCGCCGCGAGGCGTTTGCGCTGGCGGGGCTTAAGGATCCCACGGTTTACGCAACGACCCCGCCGTTGCCGGCCGGCCCCACCCCATGAGCCGCATCAGCGAACGCATCGAGCGCGAGCTTGGGCTGCCGGGCCTGGCCGCCACGCTGGCCGACCAACTCAAGCCGTCCTATCTGCAGTCGCTTTGGCTGGAGGTGAGCCGCTTGCAGGCCGCCCGGCTTGAGCCGGCGGACGTGCTCGCGGCGTATGAGAGCAACCGCTTTGTCCGCCCGGCGGCGCTGGACAGCAAACGCCTGCGCGACTGGACGGATGCCATACTGGCGCACCTGCCGGCGGATTTCACGGTTTTGGAGCTGTCGCCGGTTTGTCCGTTGGGCACGAATTCCGCGGTGGCCAGGGTGGCGCAGAACTGGGCGGTGGCGACCGAGCGACAAAAGGAAGTGGTGTCCGATGCCACCAATGTCCTCGCCTTGGAAGCCGCCAGCCGGCGCAAGCAGGCCCGCGCCGCCAGCACGGCCAGGGGCGAAGCCGTGCACTTGGCGACGAGCCACCGGCTGCTGCGGGCGCAGAAGTATGTGGCGGCGCATTTCTCGCCGCATTTTCGGCTCCTTGGGCTTTGCAGCGCCGGCCGGGGTGGTGACTTCGAGCTGACGGCGCTTGCCCTGCAGGTTGAATTTCTGGTGACCGCGTTGCGGCAACACCTGCCGGCCGGCACCGGCCTGCGCTTGGCGTTGTCCGACTTCGGCGAATCGGCGCGCCCGGCGGAAGCGGTGGCGGACTGGCTGCGGGCCAGAAGCGACCGCTTTCCCGGTTTGATTTGCGAAACCGCCCCGGACCGCACGACCGGTCGCGGCTACTACAGCGGCTGCTGTTTCCATCTGTGGCTGAAACTTCCCGACGGCAGCGAACGGCAGATTGCCGACGGCGGGGCCGTGGCTTGGGCGAGCCGGTTGCTTAGCGACAGCAAGGAGCGCATGGTTATCAGCGGCCTGGGCCTCGAGGATTTGGCGGCGAACTTTATTCCCACGATGCAGTCCACCTGACCCATGTTGATCGCCGAGATATTTTATTCGCTGCAGGGCGAGGGCGAGCTGACGGGCGTGCCCTCGGTCTTCGTGCGCACCAGCGGGTGCAACCTGCGCTGCAACTGGTGCGACACGCCCTACGCCTCATGGAACCCCGAGGGCAAACCGCATACCCTCGAGCAGATCGTGGCCGCCGTGCAGTCGCATCCGCTGGCGCGGCATGTGGTGCTGACCGGCGGCGAACCGATGATCGCCAAGGGCATCCGCGAGCTGGCAGCGGAGCTGAAGCGGCTGGGTTATCATCTCACCATTGAAACCGCCGCAACGGTCGCGCCCGACGGCATCGCGTGCGACCTCGCCTCGCTCTCCCCGAAGCTGCTCAACTCCGCCCCGGACCAGCGGCTCAGCGTGACTTGGCGACGCAAGCACGAGGCGCTGCGGTGGCAACCGGAAGTCGTGCGCGCCTGGGTGGACGCTTACCCGTATCAGTTCAAATTTGTGGTCACGCAGCCGGGCGATGTGGACGAGTTGGAAGGCATGCTGGTTTCACTAAAACGCGACATCCCGCGGCACAAGGTGCTGCTGATGCCCGAAGGGCTGACGCCCGAGGCCGTCCGTGCCAAAGCCGGCTGGCTGGGTGAACTGTGCAAGGCGCGCGGCTACCGCTACGCGCACCGGTTGCACCTCGACCTGTATGGCAATAAGCGCGGCACCTGACGGAAAATTCCAAATCGCCAAAACCCTAGGGGCGAGCCACATGACGACAGAGACCAAATTCGCCAGCGGGCCGGATAAACCCAGGCCACGGAAACTTTCCGAGGAACTGGCGGAGCTGCGCGGCCGGTTTGCCCTGCGGCCGGTGACGCTGCGCGAGGTGATCTACACGCTGCGCGGCCGGGCTTATCACCTGCTGCTGATTTTGTTGGCGCTGCCCTTCATCACCCCGATTCCCCTGCCCGGCCTCTCCACGCCGTTCGGGCTAGCCATCGCTTTCATCGCGCTGCGGCTGACGCTCGGGCAGCGGCCTTGGCTGCCGATGAAACTGCAGCGCAAGGAACTGCCGCCGGGATTTTTTGGCAAAGTCATCAGCGTGGCAGCCTGGGTTATTCTCCGGCTGGAGAAATTGCTCCGGCCCCAGCTGGCGCCGCTGACGGGTTCCGGCTTATTGCTCCAATTGCATGCGCTCGTGATGCTGCTTGCCGCGCTCACGCTGCTACTGCCGCTGCCGATTCCGTTTACCAACTCCTTTCCTGCGTGGGCCATTCTGTTGCTGGCGGGCGGACTGCTGGAGCGTGACGGCGTGGCTGTGCTGCTGGGTTATGTGGTTTTTGCGGCCGGGGTGCTTTACTTCATTTTCCTCGGCGGCGCCGCGGCCCAAGGAGTCACGGCGCTGCGGCAGTGGCTCGGGTTTTAGACACAAACCGGGGCCGTCGCACTGGGGCGCGGTAGCGCCGGTAGGGTCCGCTCTCCGAGCGGACCGCGACTCCAACATTTTTACGTGCTCCAATCTCAGGCTAAACCCTGATTGCTAGGAGGCGCTCGCCTTCAGGGCTCGTGGCGTTCGCCGGGGAATTCGCGGCCGTTGATGAAGACGGCCAAGCAGCGGGTGGTGTATTCGAAGGGGTCGCCGTCGTAGAGCGCGAGGTCGGCGTCCTTGCCAACCTCGAGCGAGCCGACGCGGTCGTCCACTCCGATAATCCGGGCGGCATTGAGCGTGACGGCGGCCAGCGCGGCCTCGAAGCCGAGGCCTTTGCCGGCGGCGACGCCGGCCTCGAACAGCACGACACGGGTCTTCGGCACGTAGGATTCGTAGCCGCTCTGGATGGCGAAGGGCACCCCGGCGGTGCGAAGTTTGGCCGCGGTCTCCATGCTGAGGTTTTCCAGATCGCCGAACGAGCGGGCCATGGTGGGATGCAGCACTACCGGGAAACCGGCGGCCTTGATCTCGTCGAGCACGAGCGGTGCGTCGGAGCAGCCGTCGAGCACGAGGGAGAGATTGAATTCCGCGGCGAGCCGGAGGGCCGACATGATGTCCTGCTGGCGGTGGGCGGTGATCAACAGCGGCTGCGTGCCGTCGAGCGCGCGGAGCATCGTCTCCATGCGCAGGTCGCGCGCGGGGCGCTTGGTCTCATCAGGCAAGGCGAGCTTGCGCGCATATTCCTGCGCCTTGAGCAGCTCGGCGCGCAGCATGGCCATCGCCTTGCTGCGGGTGCCGGGGGACTTCCCGGCCTGATCGGTGGTGCCGGCGCTGCCGAGCGAGACGGCCGTCATGGCGGCGGGCTTCAGGGTGTCGCCGTCGGCCGTGCCGCCGAGCGTCTTCACGACCATGGTTTGGCCGGAAACCAGCATGCCGGGCGCATGGCCGGTGTGCACGGTGGTGATGCCGTAGGAGCGCACGTAGGCGACCAGCGGATCGCGCGGGTTGTAGGCGTCGATGGCGCGAAGCTCCGGCTGCATGGGCGCGGATTTCTCCAGCATGTCCTGGTCGTGCGGCTGGTTGAGCAGGCCGCTCAGGCCGACCGTGTCGCGGGCGTCGATCAGACCGGGGACCACGACCTTGGCGCGGACGATGCGGTAATCCATGGTGTAAACCATGTCCTCGGCCGGACCGACGTAGGTGATCGTGCCGTCGCGGACGAGGACGAGACCGCCGGGAATCGGTGCGCCCGAGACGGGATAAACCATCTCACCATGGATGGCGACGGGCATGGCGGCCTCATCGGCGGTCGCAAAGGGCGCGGCGACGAGCGCCGCGGCGCAGAGGAGGGAACGGCAAAGATTGCGGGCCAGAGAGCGTTTCATTGGGCACCTCCCTGATTCGCGGCGATGATGAGATCCCAGGCACTGCCGTAGCAGCACAACTGCACGCGTTGCGCGTCGCCGGCGCCGGGTCCGCCGAGGGCGTAGAGCCGGTCCTGCGGGTCGGCGAAGTCGAAGACTTTTTGGCCCTCGACCCAGGTCTGCTCGACCTTGGTGTAAACACTCAGCGGGTCGCCTGAGAGAATGATAAAGTCGGCATCCTTGCCCGATTCCAGCGAACCGATGCGGTCGGCGAGGCCGAGCATCTCGGCGTTGGCGAGGGTCAGCGCCTTGAGTGCGCCGGCCCGGCTCATGCCGGCGCGCACACCGAGGCCGGCGGAGCGCAGGAAGTGGCGCGAAGCGGTGACGCCGTCGTCGGTGTGGAAGCCGACGGTAACGCCCGCTTTTTCCAGCACGGCGCCGTTCGCGAAACTGATGTCGCGGGTCTCCAGCTTTCCACCGGGCGAATCCACGATGATGATGGAGCAGGCGGCATCGGCGGCCGCGATTTCATCCGCAACCTGCCAGGCATCGCTCACGTGGTGCAGGACGACTTTGAAGCCAAACTCCCGGGCGAGCCGGAGGACGGTGAGGATGTCGTCTTGGCGGTGCGTGTGGTGCTGCACGACGCGCTTGCCCTCCAGCACCTCGACGAGCTGCTCGAGCCCGAGATCGCGGGCGGGCAGTTTGTCGGGATCGCCCTGGGCGCGGTCGCGCTTGGCCCGGTATTCCTGCGCCTTGATGAACTGGTCGCGCACGAGCGCGGCGGACTTGGCGCGGGTGCCGGGAAAATTGGGCGTGGGCCGCATGGGGTTGGTGCCGTTGGCCATCTTGAGGCCGCCGGCGGGCGAACCGTCGGGCAGTTTTATCAGCAAATTGTCCACCACGCGGGAAGCCCGAAGTTTCAGATAAAGGGTCTGGCCGCTGATGAGGTGGCCCGAACCGGGCATGACGTTGACGGCGGTGATGCCGCCGGCGCGCGCCTTCTGGAGACGCGGATCGCGGGCGTCGAGTGAGTCCAGCGCGCGCGCGTCGGGCTGGATCGGGTTGGAGCCGTCGGCGCCCTGCACGCCGCCCACGTGGCTGTGGGAGTCCACGAGCCCGGGCATGATGACCTTGCCGGTGACATCGACGATTTGCACGTCGGCGGCCAGCCGCACGCTGCGGGCATCGCCGACCGCGGTGACCTTGCCGTGTTGGACCAGCAGGAGACCGTTTTCAATCGGCTCGCCGGTGATGGGGATGATCGTTGCGCCAATAAAGGCGACGGGGGATTCCTGGGCCTGCAGGGCGGCGCTGGCCGCGAGCAGCAGTCCGAGCGTGATACGGGGTAGCATGAGGTGAGCAAAGCGGGCCGCCTCCTGGCGGCAAACCGCAAATGCGTGGGCTCGAATCTGCAGGCCGGAGGCACATACCAAGGACATGTCCCCCACCCCGCCCTTTGGACGTCTCGGCCAGATAGCGCATGCGGTGAAAAACGTGGAGCGGGCCGTGAGTTTTTTCCGCGATGAAGTTGGTCTGCCGCTGCTCTTCCGGGCTCCGCCCGGACTCGCTTTCTTCGCCTGCGGTGACGTGCGGCTGATGGTCAGCCAACCGGAAGGACCATCCCAGGCCGGGGCCAATTCCACGCTCTACTTTAAGGTTGATGACATCGTGGCCACCCGCACGGCGATGCAGGCACGCGGCGTGCGGTTCGACGACGAACCGCACCTGATCGCAAAGCTGCCCGACCACGAATTGTGGATGACTTTTTTCCGCGATCCCGACGGCAGTCTGCTGGCGCTGATGGAAGAGCGGCGTTAGGTCGGCCCCGGCTACGCCATTGCCAAGTTCAGAATTCGTCGAAGGCGATTTGCTGCGGGGAGACGCCGAGGCCGGCCAGCATCCGGGTGCAGGCTTTGATCATCTGCGGCGGGCCGCAGAGGTAGAACTCGACGGCCTTGGGGTTGGGATGGTCGCGCAGGTATTGCTGGAGCACGACCTCGTGGATGAAGCCGGTGGGGCCGGTCCACTTGTCTTCCGGCAACGGCGAGGAGAGCGCGAGGTGGAAGCGGAAGTTAGGGTGCCGGGCAGCGAGGGCCTCGAAGTAGTCGGCGTAGAAAATCTCCTGCCGCGAGCGGGCGCCATACCAGTAGCTGACTTTCCGGCAGGTGTTTTCAGTTTCGAAAAGATGGGAGAGGTGCGCGCGCAGCGGGGCCATGCCGGCGCCGCCGCCGATATAGACGGCTTCCTTCTGCGTGGGCTTGAGGTGGAAGTCGCCGAAGGAACCGATGGCGGTAACGGTGTCGCCGGGCTTGAGGCTGAACATGTAGGCGGAGCCGATGCCGGGCGGGCAGGCCTGTCCGGGCGGCGGCGTGGCGATGCGGATGTTGAAGCGCAGTTGCCGCTCGGTGACGGTGTTGCTGGCGAGCGAGTAATTGTTGCGCCGGCCGGCGGCAGTGCTTTGCGCGACAAGGTCGAAGACGTGCTGTTGGCGCCAGACCGTGGCAAAGGGTTCGGGTATGTCGAAAGTGCCGAACCTTATTTCGCCGTAAGCGGGGATGTCGAACTGGAGGTAATCGCCGGGGGTGAACGGGACTTTTTGTGCGGCATCCGCCAGCTCCAGCACGAGTTCCTTGATGAAGGTGGCGACGCTGCGGTTGGACACGACGCGGAAGGTGAAGGTTTTTTGGGCGCGGGCGCCGGCGCCGCCGGGACGGCGGACGTTGAGCCGGAGCCGGCCGTGCCGTTCCTCGAGCGGATAGGTGACGAGGCCGCGGCAGACGGGCGGGCGCGCGGGCGAACCGTCGGCAAGATTGAAGCGGCCGTTGTGCTTGGGGCACTCGATGATTTTGCCCTTCACGAGGCCGTCGGCCAGGTGGGTGTTGCCGTGGGTGCAGACGCCGTCGGTGGCGTAGAGTTGGCCCTCGGCATCGCGGTAAAGCGCGTAGGTCCGGTGGCCATGGTCGAAGCGGATGACATCGGCGCGTCCAAGGTCGGCGGCGGCGCAGACATCGATCCAGCCCTCGGCATCGGGTTGGGCGTCGGAAACGCTTTGTGCCCCCGGGGCCGGGGAAGCGGAGGGCGGCGGGAGTTCGCGCCGCACATAGTGGCCGGGATCCTTCACCTGACGGAGCACGGTGGGGATGATCTCGCGGAAAGCCTCGGCGATGTTGCCGTAGGGTTTGGGCATGTCGTGCTTAACCAGCGCGTGGAGCCGCGGGAGGTTGTGATAGGGCACGAGCGGGAACATGTGGTGCTCCACATGGTAGTTCATGTTCCAGTAGAAATACCGGTGAATCGGATTCATGTAGACCGTCCGGCAGTTGAGCCGGTGGTCGAGGACGTTCTCGGCGAGGCCCGCATGCTGGGTGTAGCCGTAGATGAGCATGAGCCATGTGCCTAAAATATTGGGCAGACCGATGAACAGGAGCGGCAGGAGGCTGCGCGTGTAGAGCGAGAGGCCGATAGAGGCGGCGTAGATCAGCAGGTAGATGCGGGCGCGGAAATAGATTTTGGGGAACTCGCTTTCCGGGATGTAGGTTTTCTCGTCCGGGAGCATGCGCCCGCAGGCGTGGTTCAGGATCTGGGTGAAGTAATGCCGGTAAACGGGCAGGTTGAAGATACCGAGGAACATCTTCCACAGGTTGGGAGGCCGCGGGACGGCGATCTCGGGATCGCGGCCGACGATGATGGTATCGCTGTGATGCCGCGTGTGGCTCCAGCGCCAGAGGACGGACTCGCGCATGATCATGAACGAGGCGATCTCGTAGAGCGCGCGGTTCATCCAGTCGGTCTTGAACGCGGTGCCGTGCTCGGACTCATGCCAGCGCGAGTCCGAAGTGGAGGCGTAGAGCGTGGCGTAAATGAAGTAGGGAATGACCGCCCACCAGGAACCCCAGAGCGCCCAGGTGGCGTAGCCGCTGCCGAGGATGAGCGCGAACCACAGCACGGTGTCGCGGATGGCCGGACCGTCGCGGCGCTCTAGCAGCCGGCGCATCTCGGCGCGCGGGACGGGGCATTGATACCAATCGGCCTCGGCAAGGCCGCGCTCGACCGCGGCGGCGGCGTTCACGCCGGTGAGGCTGTAGTCGAGTTGGCGGGGCGGCGTGGTGAGTGTGGCGTTGGGGTGGTCGGCACTCATGGTAGCGGGGCTAGGCGGTCGAGAAAGCGTAGCGGGTGAGGCGTTTTTGCGGAGAGCCGGGGTGAACGAGGATATCGCCGAGATCGCGGCGGTGCGCACCGTCGGGGTAACCTTGGCATTCGAGGCAGAGCCCGTCGTGCGGGCCGTAGGTGCGGCCGGCTTTGCCCCTGAGCGTGCCGTCGAGCGCCATGCCGGTATAGAACTGCAGGGCGCAGTCGTTGGTGGAAACTTCGAGCACGCGGCCGGAAACGGGCTCGGTCACGCGGGCGACCGGTGCCGGTTCAACCGCGGCCGTGGCACGGATAAAATAGTGCTCGCCGTGGGCGCGAAACAATCCGGGCAGGGCTTCGCCAAGGAGCCGGGATCGCGTGAAATCGTTGCCGGTGCTGGCAACCGCGGCGCGCCGGCCCGCGAGGGTCATGTTGGCGTCTGCGGCGGGCACCACCTCGGTGGCGTGGATCTGCACCATGTGGTTGAGCACGTGGCCGCTCCCCTCCCCCGCAAGGTTGAAGTAGGAATGTTGGGCCAGTGAAAGCGGCGTCACGCGGTCGCTCACCGCCTCCGATTCGACGACGAGTTCGTGTTGGTCCGTGAGCGTGTAGGTGACGGTGACGTCGAGATTCCCGGGATAACCTTCTTCGCCGTCGGGACTGCGGTAGAAAAGGCGCAGCGAGTTGGGTGTGGCGGCGAGCACCGACCAGAGGCGCTTGTCGAAACCGATGCGGCCGCCGTGCAGGTGGTTGGGGCCGTCAGTCAACGCGAGCTGGCGCACGCCGTCAGGCAGTTGCAAGCGACCGGCGGAGACGCGGCCGGCAATGCGGCCGATGATCGCGCCGAAATACGGATGGCCGGCCAGGTAGGATTCCAACCGATCGAAGCCGAGCACGACGTCGGCAAACTTGCCGTGGCGGTCGGGCATGCGCAGCGCGGTGATGATACCGCCGTAGGTGATGACATCGGCGGAAGCACCGGCGGCGTTGCGCAGGGTGTATTTGGCGACGGCCCGGCCGTCAGGCAGTTGGCCAAAAGGTTCGGGGGTCATGGGCGGAGATTATTTATGCTTCTGCCAATCGAACTTGTGTTGGTCGATCCAGCGGTAGTGGTCGGCGTAGCGGAGGCCGGCGGCGGAGTTTTCATCCAAGATGATGGTGGTGCGCGGGTGCAACTGCAGCGCGGAGCCGGGGCAGATCGCCGCCAGCGGGCCCTCGATCATATGCTCGACGGCGCGAACCTTGGCCGGACCGAACGCGAGGAGCAGGCAGCGGCGGGCGTCGAGGATGGTGCCGATGCCCATCGTGATGGCGTGCTTGGGCATCGCCTCGAGCGAACCGATGACCTCGCTGTTGTCGCGCAGGGTCTGCTCGGAAAGAATTTTTATCCAGGTGCGCGAGCGCAGCGAGCCGGTGGGTTCGTTGAAGCCGATGTGGCCGTTGCGCCCGAGCCCGAGGAGCTGGATGTCGATGCCGCCGGCATCGGTGATACGCCGCTCGTAGTCGCGGCACTCGGTATGCAGATCGGCCGCGGTGCCGTCGGGGACGTGCGTGCGCCGTTGGTCAATGTTGATGTGCCGGAAAAGGTTTTCCCGCATGAAATACCGGTAAGACTGGGCGTGCGTTGCGGGCAGGCCGACGTATTCGTCGAGGTTGAACGTCGTGACGTGGCTGAAATCGAGTCCTTCCTCGCGGTGGAGGCGGATGAGCTCTTGATAGAGCCGGAGCGGCGTGCGGCCGGTGGCGAGGCCGAGCACGGCGTCGGGTTTTTCGCGGACAACACGGGCGATGATCTTGGCGCCCAAGATACAACCGACATCGGCATTCTCGCGGATCAGGACTTCCATGGTGGCCGCAAGCTAGGGCCTACCGGGGGCACGGACAAGCGCCGACTACTCAGGGCCGGCGCCCAAGTGTGTCAGCGCCGCTTGCGCTTGAGGGCGAGCTGGACGCCGGCGTAGCGGACGAGGCCCTGGAGGTGTTCGAGCTCCTGCGGGTCCATGGTCTTGGCGGTGGCGAGTTCGCGCTCGGCGCGCTTCATCGCTTCCTCCACAGCCTTCTCGTCGATGTGATCCTCGTTGATGGCGTGCTCGGCGAGCACGGAAACCTTGTCGCCGTCGATCTGCGCAAAACCGCCGCCGACCGCCAGGAACTTGCTCTGGCCGTCCTTGGTCACGCACAGCTCGCCGTGCTCCACCTGGGTGAGCAGGGGGATGTGGCCGGGGAGGATGCCGATCTCGCCGTCCACCGTCGGGATGACGACGGTGTCGATGGTGTCGGAGTAAACCCGGGCCTCGGGCGTGACGATTTCCAGCGTGAGGGGCATGACCGGTTATTTCTTCGTGGCGGCGAGCACCTCGTCGATGCCGCCCTTCATGTAGAAGTCGCCCTCGGGGACCTGGTCGAGTTCGCCGGAGAGGATCATCTGGAAGCCGCGGATGGTGTCCTTGACGGACACATACTTGCCGGGCGAGCCGGTGAAGACCTCGGCAACGTGGAAGGGCTGCGAGAGGAAGCGCTGGATCTTGCGGGCGCGATAGACGGTCTGCTTGTCCTCGGGCGAGAGTTCGTCGAGACCGAGAATGGCGATGATGTCCTGCAGGTCCTTGTAGCGCTGCAGCACGCGCTGCACCTCGCGGGCAACCTTGTAGTGGTCTTCGCCGACGATGGAGGGTTCGAGCGCCTTCGAGACGGAGGCGAGCGGGTCCACGGCGGGATAGATGCCGAGCTCGGCGATGGAGCGCTCCAGCACGATGGTGGAGTCAAGGTGGGCGAAGGTGTTGGCCGGCGCCGGGTCGGTGAGATCGTCGGCGGGCACGTAAACGGCTTGGAAGGAGGTGATGGAACCTTTCTTGGTGGAGGTGATGCGCTCCTGAAGGAGGCCCATCTCGTTGGCGAGGGTCGGCTGGTAACCCACCGCCGAGGGCGAACGGCCGAGGAGTGCGGACACTTCCGAGCCGGCCTGCGAGAACCGGAAGATGTTGTCCACGAAGAGGAGCACGTCCTGGTTTTTCTCGTCGCGGAAATACTCGGTCATCGCGAGGGCCGAGAGGGCGACGCGCATGCGGGCGCCCGGGGGTTCGTTCATCTGACCGTAAACCAGCGCGACCTTGGACTTGCTGAGGTCCTTCTGGTCGATAACGCCGGCCTCGGACATTTCATGGTAAAGGTCGTTGCCCTCGCGGGAGCGCTCACCCACGCCGGCGAACACGGAGAAGCCGCCGTGCGCCTTGGCGATGTTGTTGATGAGCTCCATGATGACGACGGTCTTGCCCACGCCGGCGCCGCCGAACGCGCCGACCTTGCCGCCCTTGGTGAAGGGAGCGATGAGATCGATGACCTTGATGCCGGTCTCGAGGATCTCCGCCTTGGTGTCCTGGTCCACGAGCGCGGGGGCCGCGCGGTGGATCGGGTATTTCTTCTGGTAGGGCACCGGACCGCGGCCGTCCACCGGGTCGCCGGTGACATTGAAGATGCGTCCGAGAACGCCCTCGCCGACCGGGACGGAGATGGGGGCACCGGTGTCCACGACCTCGGTGCCGCGCACGAGGCCCTCGGAGGAGGACATGGCGATGGCGCGGGCGAGGCCGCCGCCGAGATGCTGCTGCACCTCAAGGGTGAGCACTTCCTTGCTGCCGGAGACGTCGAACTCGACGGTCAGCGCCTGGTAGATGGGCGGGATGGTGTTTTCCGCGAACTGAACGTCAACGACGGGGCCGATGACTTGGACGATTTTTCCGGTGTTGCTCATGGCTTAAAGGATGGGGGATGAGGTTTTGCTGCGGTTAGGCGGCGAAAGAAGCGGCGGAGATCTCGAGGATTTCCTGGGTGATGGCGGCCTGGCGCGCCTTGTTGTATTCGAGGGTGAGATCGCCGAGCAGGCTGGTGGCGTTGTCCTTGGCGGTCTTCATGGCGACCATGCGGGCGCTGTGCTCGGAGGCCTTGGCGTCGAGCACATGCTGGTAGATCTCGCGGTTGATGTAGAGCGGCAGCAGCGCGTCGAGGACGGTGGCGGCATCGGGCTCAAACAGCATTTCGTTGCGGTGGGCCGGAGCGGCGGCCGCGGGCTGGCCGGCATCGGAACGCAGATCGGTGATCACGTCCTTGACGCTGGTCAGCGGGAGCAGGGGCAGGCGCGACGGCTCCTGCACGAGGGTGTTGCGGAAGTGGGGCCAGATGAGTTCCACGGTGTCCACGGTGCCTTCAAGAAACTGCTGCACCATGAACTCGGCGACAACCTTGACCTCGGCGAAGCCGACCCGGTCACTGACCTGGAAGTCGGCGAGCAGGTCGCGCTTGGCGCGGGCGAGGAATTGCGCGCCCTTGCGGCCGATCACGACATACTTGGCGGGGGTCTTGATATCGAGGACGAGCTTGAAGAGGTTGGCGTTGAGCGGACCGCAGAGGCCCTTGTCGGTCGTGATCAGGATGATGCCGCGGGTCTTGATCTCACGCTTGGCGAGGAAAGGGTGATGGGATTCCTCCACGCGGTCGGCGAGCGCCGAGAGCATGTTGGCCATCAACTGCGCGTAGGGCCGGCCGGCAAGCGCGAGGCCCTGGGCTTTCTTCATCTTTGAAGCAGCCACCAACTCCATCGCCTTGGTGATCTGGCGGGTGTTCTTGACCGACTTGATGCGTCGGCGGATGTCGCGGGTGGAGGCCATCGAGGATGAGCGCGGGTTGGCGGGCGATTACTTGCGGGCAGCGTAAGCCGATTTCCACTCGTCGCAGGCGGTTTGGAGTTTGGCCTCGAGGTCCTTGTCGAGGGCGGCCTTGGTGCGGATCTCGGTGAGGAGGGCGTCCTTGCGGGTGGTGAAGAATTCCTTGAGCGAGGCCGCGGCGGCGACCACGGACTTTACGTCGATGTCGTCGAAGAGGCTCTTCTGCATGCCGAAGAGCACGGCGACCTGCAGCTCAATCGGCGACGGGCTGAAGGCGGGCTGCTTGAAGAGCTCGACGATGCGGGCGCCGCGCTCGAGCTGGGCCTTGGTTTTGGCGTCGAGGTCGGAACCGAACTGGGCGAAGGCCGCGAGTTCGCGGAACTGGGCTAGTTCGCCCTTCAGTTTGCCGCCGACCTGCTTGGTGGCCTTGATCTGCGCGGCGGAACCGACGCGCGAGACGGAGAGACCCACGGACACAGCGGGGCGAATGCCTTGGTTGAAGAGGTCGGTCTCGAGGAAGATCTGGCCGTCGGTGATGGAGATCACGTTCGTCGGGATGTAGGCGGACACGTCGCCGGCCTGCGTCTCGATGATCGGGAGCGCGGTGAGCGAGCCCTTGCCGTCAAGGCGGGCGGAGCGCTCGAGCAGGCGGGAGTGGAGATAGAACACGTCGCCGGGATACGCTTCGCGGCCGGAGGGGCGCTTGAGGATGAGCGAGATCTGGCGGTAGGCGACGGCGTGCTTGGAGAGATCGTCATAGACGATGAGCGCATCCATGCCGTTTTCCATGAACCACTCGCCGATGGCCGCGCCGGAGAACGGGGCGAGGTATTGGTTGGCGGGGTTGTCGGCCGCGGGGGCGGCGACGATGATTGTGTATTCCAGCGCGCCGGCATCCTCGAGGGCGGAGAGGGTGCGGACGATGTTGGAGTTCTTCTGGCCGACCGCGACGTAGATGGAGTAAACTGGGCGGAAGTTTTTGTCGCCGCTGGCGAGGCCGACCTTGTTGATCTTCGCCTGGTTGATGATCGTGTCGATCGCGATGGTGGTCTTGCCGGTGCCGCGGTCGCCGATGATGAGCTCGCGCTGGCCGCGGCCGATCGGGATCATGGAGTCGATGGCCATGATGCCGGTGAAGAGCGGCTGGGAGACGGACTTGCGGACGATGATGCCAGGGGCGATCTTCTCGACGGGGTTGAACTGCTTGGTCTCGATGGGGCCCTTGCCGTCCACGGGATTGCCGAGCGCGTCCACGGTGCGGCCGAGGAGGGATTTGCCGACGGGCACGGAGAGAAGCTTGCCGGTGGTGAAGACCTCGTCGCCTTCCTTGAGCTGGGAGATGTCGCCGAGCACGACGCAGCCGACCTCATCCTCCTCGAGGTTGAGCGCGATGCCGATGGCGCCGCCGGGGAACTGGACCATCTCGTTATACATAACCTCGGAGAGGCCGTCGATTTTGGCGACGCCGTCGGCGAGGGTGCGGATGGTGCCGGTGTTCTTCTTGACCGCCTTGTTGGAAAGCTTGGCGATCTGTTGTTCGATTTGTTCGAGGACGGTGCTCATGGCGCGGGCGGACAGGGTTGGGTTTTAAAGGTGGTTCAGACGGTGGAGAGTTCGGCGAGCTGGCCGGCGATGGAGGATTCGAAGACATCGTCGCCCACGCGCACGCGCAGGCCGGCGATGAGGCCGGCATCCTGCCGGGCCTGCGGCGTGATGACGCGCTTGTATTTCTGCGAGAGGGCGCCGGCGATGCCGGCGAGGATGGAATCAGCCACAGGGCCGGCGTGCTCGACCACGGCCCGGCTCTTGGCGAGCTCGCGGGCAATCAGGCGCTCGTAGGCCTTGAGCACGAGCAGCGGGTTGGCCGGCCGGTGCTTTTCCACGTAGGCAAGCACGCCCGCCACCTGCTCGGCGGACACGAGGCCGTTGACGAGGCTCAGCTTGAAGAGCTGGCGGGCGAGCGACTGGGCTTTCTTGTGGTGGGCGGCCATCGGGGGAATCAGACGACGGTGAGTTCGCGGGCGGCGGCCTGGTTGTAGGCGGCGCGGTCGGCGTCGGAGAGCTGCTTGGCAAGGACGCGCTCGGCGGTGACGACGACGAGGCGGGCGATCTCGGTGCGGGCCTCGGCGAGCATCTTGCGGTGCTCAAGCTCGATGGCGTGCTGGGCCTTCGTGAGGGTGTCGCTGGCGCGCTGGGTGGCGTCCTGCATCTGGCGGTCGAGGAATTCCTTGGCGGTCTTGCGGGCTTCCTCGACGATCTTGGAGGCCTCGACTTGGGCGGCCTTCACGATCTGGGCGCTCTCCTGCTGGGCGGCGGCGAGCTTGGCCTGCATCTCCTCGGCGTGGCGGAGACCGTCGCCGATCTTCCTGTTCCGCTCCTCCATCGTGGCGATGGTGGGCTTGATGCCGAAGAAATAGAGGACGCCGAACAGGATCAGGAAGCTGATCACCTGCATGCCGATGTATTTCGGATCGATGCCGAATTTTTCGATCATACCGGGTTCAGCGGCGACTTCAGTAACAGCGAGCAGGAGTGGCAGCATGACGGGAAAGGGATTGGCTGCGGGCGGGTTGAGGCACCCGCAGCCGGTTGATTGATAACCTGGCGACTGACTTAGGCGAGGAACAGGGCGAGGATGCCGAGACCTTCGGCGAGCGCCATACCGATGATGGCCTGCACGAGGATCTTGCCGGAAGCGCCCGGGTTGCGGCCGACGGCTTCGGCGGCCTTGTTGCCGATCATGCCGACGCCGATGGCGGCGCCGAGCAGACCAAACGCACTGGTGATGTTGCCGGTGATGCCGGTGGATTGAGCGATGATGTCGATCATGTTGGGTTTATTGTGTGGTTGTGGTTGTCCGTCGTGCGCACGCGTTGGCACGCTCCCGGCGGAAAAGTATTAGTGATGGGATTCGGCGGCGGCGTGGTCGTCGGCACGATCATGGTCATCGCCGTGGTTGCAGAACAGGCCGATATAAACGGCGGAGAGGAGGGTGAAGACCGTGGCCTGGATGAGGCCCACCAGCAGCTCCATGAAGTAAAACACGAAGACGAAGCTCGTGCCGTGCAGGAGGTTTTCGCCACCGAAGACGTTGCCGAAAAGGCGGACCGAAAGGGTAAAGGGACGGATGCTGATGGAGAACACCTCGATCAGGCCGACGATCACGAAGACGAGGGCCAGAATCGGATAGAGCCAGCCGGGGGTTTCCTTTTTCTCGGCCTTGTTGCCGAAGAGGTCCCAGAGAATGAGCTTCAGGCCGGCATACTTGAAGATAATGATAAGGAACGCGCCGAACGAAACCAGCGCGAGAGCGATGGTGCTGTTGAAATCCGCCGAGAAGGGGCGAATCCACGGGTTGGTCAGGTGGAATTTGCCACCCACTTCATGGCCCCAGCCGATGGTGCCGACGCCCGGCAGGAGGCCGGACCAATTTTGCAGCAGGATGAAGATGAAAAGCGTGACGAGCAGGGGGAAGACCGCCGGGAAGGCTTTTTTGCCCACAATCGGCTCGAACAGTTCGCGCAGGGCCTCGAGGAGCGATTCAAAAATTGCCTGGGCTTTGCCGGGCAGAATCTGGGGTTTGCCCACGACTCCCAAAATAAAGAGAATGATGACCGCCGAGACAAACCAGCCGGTCGCCATGCTGTTGGTGATGGCCCAGCCGTTGCCGAAATCCACCAGCTTGCTGGCCGAAGGGGACACTGCGGCGAACGAGGGCAGCGTCGCAGTCAGAAACAGGCTGAAGATGGTGAGTTTTTTGACCCGGGACATGGGTGCGCGACAGAAATTGGAAGGGTTTGAAAGGAAATGACGTAGGCGGGCGGTCACGGGAGCGTCAACCCTCTAAGCTCGTTAATTTTGGCTTCCGGGCGATAATTAGCGGCCACGGGGGCGTGGTGCCGGCTCCTTATGGGGCCGTGCATCGGGCGACGAGCGAGTGGTGGGTCTCGGCCCGGCTTTGGAAGACGGTTTCAAACTCGAAGGGCCATGGCACCTGCACCGGCCGCCACGCGGGATGGGTGGAGAGCAGGGTCTCGACCTCGCGGAAATAGGGTTCGAAGTCGGTGCGGAAACAGAGCAAGGCGTCCGGCAGCGCCCGGCCGGCCAATTGTTGGAGAAACGGGGCCTGGAGAATGCGGTTTTTATGGTGGCGGCGCTTGGGCCACGGATCGGGGAAGAGCACAAATATGCGCTGCAACCGCACGGCCGGAGGCAGGACTTCGAGGAGCAGCGCGGCGTCGGCGTGAAAGAATGCGAGGTTGGCCTGCCCTGCCCGCCGGGCTTTTTTGCGGGCGCGGGCGACACGGTCGGCCAGCAAATCCACCCCGAGGCAGTGCTCCGTGGGGTTGGCCTGGGCGTAGGCGGTGAGGAAATGCCCGTGGCCGCAGCCGATTTCCAGCGTGATGGCCGCAGGCCAGCCGCCCCACAGTTCCGCACACTCCGCCTGAAGGGCGGCGAGGCGGGAGGAGCGCAGGGCGTTGGCTTGTTCGATGGGCATCGGGGCAGGCAGCTACGCCCCGGCCCCGGCCGGCGCAAGCCCCGTATCTCGCCTCATTTCGTCTCGCGGCGGGGCAGACTGAAATAGAAGGCGGTCCCCTGCCCCAACTGGCTCTCGACCCAAACGCGCCCGCTGTGGAGCTGCACGATGTGCTTTACGATGCTCAGGCCGAGGCCGGTGCCGCCTTTTTCCCGGGAGCGGCCTTTGTCCACCCGGTAAAAACGCTCGAAGATGTGCGGCTGGTCCTCCGGCGGGATGCCCGGGCCGTTGTCGCGCACACAGACCACCACCTCCCCGGCCCGTGGCTCCGCGGACACCGCGATGACCGCGCCCTTGGGCGTATACTTCAGGGCATTATCGAGGAGGTTTTCCAAAACCTGGGTAATCTTGGAGGCGTCAATCCAGAGGCTGCCCGTGGCCGGATCCACCATGCAATCCACCCGCCGGTCGCCGGCCGCCGGCCGCGTCCGGTAATCCTCGGCGACCTCGGCAATGATTTTGGCGAAAGGCACCGTCTCCCGCTGGAGGCCGGGGTTGACGGACTCGAGCCGGGAAAGTGTGAGCAGATCCTCGAGCAGCGAATTCAGGCGCTCGGTGTGGCGCTGGATGGTGCGCAGAAAGCGTTCGCGATCCCCGGCCGGCATGTCGTGGTGCCCGTCCACCAGCGTCTCGATGTAGCCCTTGATCACGCTCAACGGCGTGCGCAGCTCATGAGAGACATTGGCCACGAAATCACGGCGGACCGCCTCGAGTTTGCGCTGGTGGGAGATGTCGTGAAGAACAAACAGCGCCCACTGGTAATCCTGCCCGTCGAGCGGCGGGATGAGCGAGCCGGTGACCTCGGCCCAGACGGAGTCGCTGCCCTTGGCGAACTCGATGGTCTGGCGGGGCACCGCACGCCCGGCCCGCAGGGCCTCGACGTAGTCGAGGAACTCCCGGCTTTGCAGCACGAGCTCGACGCGGCTGCCCAGAATGTCGGTGGCGGACGGGAAAATTCCCTGGAGGGCCCGGTTGGCGAGCAGGATATGGTTGGTGTGGTCCACGATGAGCACCGCTTCCTGCAAACTGCCCAGGGTGGCCTCCAGTTGCGCGAGCTGGCTCGTGCGGAATTGCTGGAGGCGGTTGACCTCGCCCGTGAGCGCACTGGCCGCTTCGCAAAGCCGGTCCCAATCGGCGCCGAGGTGGTCGGCCGCTTCTTCGCGTAGGTAGGGCTGGCGCTCGGTGATGGATTGCTCGAGCCCGCGCAGGGCGCGGCGGTGTTGCCGCAGCTTGAACACGGCAACCAGCAGCGCGAGGGCCAGACCGGCGGCGAGCAATCCCGTCATGCGCGGACTTTTTGCTCGGCCATCCGGTAGCCTACGCCGCGGATGGTTTCGATCCAGTTGGCTTCGCCGCCGAGTTTCTCGCGCAGGCGGCGCACGTGCGTGTCCACCGTGCGGGTCTCGATCTCGGTCTCGTAGTTCCAGACGTTGATCAACAGATGCTCGCGGGTCTGCACGCGCCCGCGGCGCTCCATCAGGAGGTGCAGCAGCTTGAATTCCGTGGCGGTGAGGTCCACGGGCTGGCCGCTGACGGACACCGTGTGCCGCTCGGTATCCAGCACGATCTCGCCCACCTGCAGTTGTTTCACCGGCGCGGGTTCCCCCTCGCCTGCCCGGCGCAGGATCGATTGCACGCGCAGGACGAGTTCCTTTGTGCTGAAAGGTTTGCAGATGTAGTCGTCCGCCCCGCTCTCGAGCCCTTGGATGCGGTCGTTTTCCTCGGCCTTGGCGGTGAGGAAGATGACCGGCACCCGCTTGAGTTTGGGGTCGGCGCGCAACATGCGGCAGATCTGGATGCCGTTCAGTTCCGGCATCATCACGTCAAGGATCACAAGGTCGGGGACGAATGAACGGGCTAGTCCGATGCTGGCATGGGGATCGTTTACGGTCTCCACCTGCAGGCCCTTGCTTTTCAGCGTGTAGGCGAGCAGGTCCGTCACATCCGGCTCATCGTCCACCACGAGAATTTTCTTGGGTTTGGTCTCTGCCATGGGTGTCAGATTAGGACAGGACTCTGTGCCGGACTAGTGAATTAAGGGGTCGTTTCACAAATGTCACAACGTCACCACACCGACGCCCAATCGCTCAATCGGAGCGACCAGAGCGCCCCTCCCGCGAATCAATCAGAACCATTAAGATGCTGATATCCGCAGGGTTAACCCCACTTATGCGGCTGGCTTGGCCCAAGGTCATCGGCTTGATGGCCGACAACTTGAGGGCGCTTTCCTTTCGCAACCCTTTGATATTCATGTAGTCGAGGGTCGCCGGGATCCGGATCTTTTCGATGTGGCTGAGTTTCTCGATCTGGCGCTGTTCGCGCACCAAATAGCTTTGGTAGCGCACCCGATAAAGCACCTCTTCGCGCACGTTTGCGTCCGCGTTCAGGAAGGCGGGCAGAAGTATCTCCAAGGCTTCTCCGCGGCGCAATCGGTCGCCCAGGGATTTGCTGCCCAGCTTTTGATTTTCGAGCGTCGCGGTCCACGTCTCGATTTGGGTTTGCTTGGCCGATATCTTTTTCAATCGTCTCTGGGGCAATAAATTAAGCGATTTCGCGTGATGGTATAGCCGGAGTTCCGCGCTGCCGTGGTTGAAGAGCAGACGATGCTCGGCGCGACTGGTAAACATGCGATACGGTTCACTGGTGCCCTTGTTGACGAGGTCGTCGATCAGCACCCCGATATAGCCCTCGTGGCGCTGGATCAGGAGCGGCTCCCCTCCCCTAACCTTTTGGACGGCATTCACACCAGCGACCAAGCCCTGGCAAGCGGCTTCCTCGTATCCGGAGGTCCCGTTGATTTGGCCGGCAAAAAACAGGTTTTCTACCCGCTTGGATTCCAGGGTTGGGAAAAGCTGGGTCGGCGGCGAAAAATCATATTCGACCGCATAGGCTGGCCGCAGCAACACGGCCTGCTCCAAACCCGGAATGCTATGCACCATATCAAGTTGCACATCGAACGGCAGGCTCGTTGAAAGACCGTTGACGTAATACTCGTTGGTGGAGCGCCCCTCGGGCTCCAGAAAAAGCAGGTGCCTCGGTTTGTCGGCAAAGCGCACAAACTTATCCTCGATGCTCGGACAGTAGCGCGGCCCCACCCCCTCGATCTCGCCGCCATACATGGCAGACTTATGGAGGTTGTCGCGGACGATCTGGGCGGTTTCGGCCGTTGTGTGCGTCATCCAGCACGATATTTGGGCGGTGCCGGGCTGCCACCCGAGGCGCTGTTCGCCGGTATGTTCCACGTGGAACATGTTCTTGGCATCGCGGGTGTCGTGAAAGGCAAACAAGGTCGGAGTCGGGTCGCCTTTTTGCTCCTGAAGTTTGCTAAAGTCCAAGCTCCGGCCCAAAAGCCTTGGCGGCGTCCCGGTCTTGAGTCGCTGCAATTCAATGCCTGCCTCCAGAAAACTGGCCGATAAGGTCTTGGCGCTGAAATCACCCAAGCGGCCGCCTTCATTCTTGTTTTGGCCAATATGCATCAAACCGCGTAAAAACGTCCCGGTGGTGACGACCACGGTGCGTCCGGTAAATTCGATATCGAGATTCGTGCGAACGCCCGTGACCCGATCTTGTGTATAAACCAGACCGGTCACCGTGGCCTGGAATATCTGGAGATTGGGCTGCAGCTCGAGCGTGTGCTTCAGCCGGAATTGGTAGGCTTTCTTGTCGCACTGGGCCCTGGGCGACTGCACCGCCGGACCCTTGGACTCGTTGAGCAGCCGAAACTGGATGCCGGTCAGATCCGTGTTGATGGCCATCTCTCCGCCCAACGCATCGATCTCGCGGACGATCTGTCCCTTGGCCTGACCACCGATCGCCGGGTTGCAGCTCATCTGGGCAATGGTGTCGATATTGCCCGTGAGGAGTAGGGTGGAGGCGCCCATGCGAGAGGCGGCCAAGGCGGCCTCCACGCCCGCGTGGCCGGCGCCGCAGACGATCACATCGAAAGGATTCTTATTATAAATCATTAACTGGCATTGGTTTCACTTGCCGATGCAAAAATTGGAAAACAGGTGATCGAGCATCCGCTCATTGTCCACCCGTCCCGCGATCTCGCCATAAGCGGCCAAGGCTTCGCGCAGCTCACTGGCCACGAGCTCGGTCGCTTCGTTGGCTTCGAGCTTGGCCTTGGCTTCGGCCAAGCAGGTCTTGGCCCGCTCCAAGGCGTCAGCGTGCCGGGCATTGATGGCAATCAACTCAGCCCCCACCGAAACCGCCAACGCTTCAGCCCGACGCACCAGCACTGCCTGTAAATCTTCCAGACCCGCCCCGGTTGCACTGGAAATTGTTACGAGTTCAAATTGTTTAAACTGAAGATTATTTTCATGGTGGGGCGGCAAGTCGGCTTTGTTGGCGACCACGAGCGTGCGGGCTGGCGTGAGGTTGGCCATGATCTCCGGCGGGAGCGTGGGGGCGGGGAGGGATGAGTCGAAGACCAGCAGAATCAAATCCGCCTCGCGGGCCCGCTCGAGACTGAGTTCGATGCCGCGCTGTTCGAGCGGGGCGGGGGAGGGATTCAATCCGGCAGTATCAATCAGCCGCAGGCTGTGCGGACCGATGATGATGCGCTCTTCCAAATAATCCCGCGTGGTGCCCGGTTCCGGGCTGACCAGTGCCCGTTCTCGACCAAGCAAACGGTTGAGCAACATGCTTTTGCCTGCATTGGGCCGGCCGAGGATGACGGTTTTAAGCCCTTCGCGCAGAACCTCGCCATAGCGATTGGTGGCGAGCAGCCGCCCGGTCTCAAGCGACAGGCGGGCGATCTCAGATTGCACCAAGGTGCGATCCTCGTCCGGCAAATCCTCCTCAGGAAAATCGATATAGGCCTCAATCCGGGCCAGCACGCCCAACAATCCGTCCACCAACCCCGCCATGTGCCGGCCCAGCGCACCGCGCAGTTGCTGGTTGGCCGCGGCAAGCGCCCGCTCGCTGCGCGCATGGATGAGATCCATCACGGCCTCCGCCTGACTCAGGTCCATGCGGCCGTGCAAAAACGCCCGCTGCGTGAATTCGCCGGGCGCGGCGGCCCGGCAGCCGCGGGCCAGCAAATCCCCAAGGACGCGCTGAGCGATAAACGGGTTGCCGTGGCAGGAAACCTCCAGCACGTCCTCGCCGGTGTAGGAGGCGGGGCCCGGGAAAAAAGTGGCCAGCACGTCGTCCACGAGCGCGCCGTTGCGGTCGCGGTAGTCGGCCCGGCGGGCCGTGCGGGGCGGGGGCGGCTCGCCGACCAGCTCCTGCGCCAGCCGTGCGGTATCCTGTCCGCTGATACGGATGACCGCCAGGGCGGAGGTGCCGGTGGGAGTGGCCAGAGCGGCGATGGTGTCGGGCGGGTGCGCCATGCCCGCAGGCAAGCCGCGCCGGGCCTGAAGGCAAAATAAAACCAGCCGCCTCAGCGGCCGGTCACGGTCACGGGCTGCACGCGCACGCCGTCCGCCACCTTGTCGCCGGGATACACGATCACCCGCTCGTCCGCGCGCAGGCCGGCCACGATTTCCGTGGCGAGGCCGTTGCCGTGACCCGGGGTGACGGCGCGCAGCCGGGCGCGTCCGCCCTCGACCACGTAGGTTTGCCAGCCGCCGTCGCGCTGGAACAGCGCTCCGGCCGGCACCTGCAGCACGCGTTCACCGGCCCAGGTGACGATGCGCGCTTCCACCTGGTAGGCGTCGCCGAGGGTGAGGCGCCGCTCCAGCGGATCGATCAGATCAACGATGACGTTGACCCGCTGCTCCTCGACGCCGAGGGCGGAAATCTTGGTGAAGGCGGCCGGTTCCACCCAGCGCACCTGTGCTTCCAGCGCCGCGGCGCCGCCCCATTGCTCCAACCGCACGCGGGCGCCGGGGACGATGGCCACGGCATCGCGCGACAGCACCTCGATGCGCGCCTCGAGATCCGCCGGATCCCCGACCTCGACCAGCGAAAAACCGGCGGGCACCACGCGCTCGCTTTCCTGAAAGACCCGCAGCACCCGGCCGCTGACCGGCGAGGTGATCACGAGCGGTTCACCCCGGGAGGCCTCGCTCTCGGGCCGGCCGCGCAGCAACACGGCCCGGGCCTGCTCCAGCTCGAAGCCCGCCACCTGCAGGGCAAACTCCGCCGCGCGGGCTTCCTGCTGCGAGGTGATGGCGCGGGTTTCCACGGCGTCGAACTCTTGGCGCGAAATGGATCCCGCGGCGTGCAGTGCCTGCATCCGTCCGCGGTCGGTTTCCGCCATGCGTGCCGCGGCTTGGGCGCGGGTTTGCTGCGCCAGCGCGAGTTCCTTTGCCGCGGTCGCCGCCTGCACCCGGGCTTGCGCCTGCGCTTCGCCCCGGGCGTCGAGCAGATCGGCGCCGCGCGTTTCCAGCACCGCGAGCACCGTCCGTCCGGCTTCCACCGCGGCGCCGGGCTTCCAATCGATCCGCTGCAACTGGCCCGCCACCGGGCTGGATACCACGTAGCGGTTTTTTACGCGGGTCATGCCTTCCTCATCAACCGTGACCGCGAGCGGCCCGTAGCCAACCGCGGCGGTTTCAACCGGCAGCGGTTTCGGCCAGAGCCCGACGACGATCAGGGCGACGAGGAGGCCGGCGCCGGCCCACGGCAGATAGGACTGCCAACGGCGGCCGGCAGCGGGCCGGCGGGCGGGAGAAGAGGTGGGAGCATTCATGGGAAAATCAATCGCGCGCCTTCAGGACGCCGACCAGGTCGAGGTGGTTCAGCCGGCGGCAGGCCAGCAGCGCCGAGAGCACCGAAGCCACCGCGACGACCAGCACGGCGAAGGCGTAATTGGCCGGCGTGAGGATGAGCGGGAGGCGCACAAATTCGTTGTTCACGGTCTGGATAATGGCACTAGCCAGACCCGAGCCGATGACGAGCCCGAAGGGCAGGGCGGCGAGCGTGAGGAGGGTGAGTTCGCCCACCAGCACGGCGCCGACTTCGCCGCGGCTGAAACCGATGACGCGCAGCGTGGCGAGTTCGCGCTGGCGCTCCGACAGGGAGATGCGCGCGCTGTTGTAAACGATGCCGAAGGCCACGACGGTGGCGAAGGTGAGGTAGATTTTCTGGATGAGCCCGATGCTCTCGGCGGTGGTTTTCCGGAAGCCGTCGCGGATCGCCTGCTTGATGACGACGTTGCCGATGCGCGGGATTTCCTTGGTGGCCCGGAGAAATTCCGTCCAGCGGCCGCCGGCCACCGTGAGGTAGGCGCCGGAGATGCGGTCGCCTTCGCCGAGGGCGCGGTTGAGCGCGCCGATTTCCATGAAAGCGGCGGTGCCGGCGAAATCCTCGGAGAGCGCGACGACCGGCACGCTGAACTCCGGCCGCTTGCCGTCCAGCACCCGCACCTGCAGCTCGTCGCCCGGCCGCACCGCCAGCACCTCGGCGAGCTTGGCCGAGAGCACGATGCCGTGCGGCGGCAGCGTGATCTCGCGGTTGTGCGCATCAATCACGCGGTTGAGCGTGGACCCGGCCGGCAGGCCGTTGATACCCAGCCGGCGGAAGCGGTTGCCGGCACGCAGCTCCACCGGCGCGGCGCGCACCGGCTCGGCGGTGATCACCCCCGGCAGCGCGCGCAGGTCGGCGAGGGTGCGCGGCGGACCGGGCTCGATCAGCGCGACGAACACGGTTTGCCGCTGGATGAGGTCCCACTGGAAATCGAGCACGTGGTTGATGCCGTCGCGAAACGAACTCGGCACGACGAGGATCCCGGTGGCGAGCGCCAGCGCCAGGCTGGTGAGCAACGCCCGCGCGGGCCGGCGCCCGATGTTGCGCAGGGCCATGCGCAGGGGCGTGGTGAAGAAACGTCCGATCCCGATCCGCTCGACCAGCGCGGGCCGGAAACTCGCCGGCGGCTCCGGCCGCATCGCCTCGGCCGGCGGCAGGCGCACCGCGCTGCGCACCGCCCCCCAGACCCCGATCACCGCGGCCAGCGAACAGACCAAGATCGCGGCCACGAGCACGCCCTTGGCCAGCCGGAAATCCAACTGCGGAAAGCGGAAGAACAGGTGATACATCTCCACGAGCTGGTGCCCGAGCGCCACGCCGCCCAGCGCACCGAGCGCGGTGCCCGCGACGACGATGACCAGCGCGAACTTGAAGTAATGCCAGCCGATCTCGCGGTTGGCGAAGCCGCACGCCTTCAGCATCGCGATCTGCTCGCGCTGCAGGGTGATCTGCCGGCTCATCACGGCGTTGGTCATGAACGCGGCGACACTCAGAAACACGAGCGGGAATCCCACGGACAAACCTTGCAGGACATTGATCTCGTCGCGCACGCGGGTGTGGGAGGGATGCGATTCGCGCCCGTAGGCGCCGCGGCCGCCATAGGGCCGCAGGATGCGGTCCACGGCGGCAATGACGGATTGCTCCGCCGCGCCGGGGACGAGCGTCAGCGACAGTTGGTTGAAAGCGCCGTCGAGGTTGCTGGCGGCGGCGAGTTCCCGGTAGGGCATCCAGAACACCCCGTAGGTTTTGTTGTTGGGCAGGGCGGCGCCGGGTGGCGCCTCGAAAACGAATTCGGGCGAGAGCACGATGCCGGCGATGCGGAAAGTTTGCCGGCGCCCGTAGAGCACCGCGGAGATTTCATCGCCGGGCTTGAGGTTGTTGGCCTCGGCGAAGGCCTCGCCCGCGAGCAGCTCACCGGTGGAGCCGCGCCCCACGAGCATCCGGCCGCTGCGCAGGTGGAGCCCGTTCAGGTTGAGTTCGCCGCGTTCGGGCAGCGACTGGATGAGGCCGGTCGCCGGCTCGACCATGCCGGGCAGGTCGAGCGTCACCTGCAGGGCGATGCCGGTCTGCACCGCGGCCACGCCGGGGATGGCGGCCAGTTGTTCCGTGACGGCGTGGGGCGCGCGCTTGAGCTTGGCAAACACCTGGGCGAAGCGGTGCTCGCGGTAATAATCGTCGCGCGTGCTCTCCAGCGAGAGGATGAGGCTGCGCGTCATAATCATCATCGTGAGCCCGCAGGCCATGACGAGCGCGACGGCCAAGGCCTGCGACTTGAGGGCGCGCAGGTCGCGGAGCAGCTTGCGGTCGAGGAGGCTCATGGCCGGTTCACCAGCGCAGTCCGCTCGCGGGCTTTCGTTGCGGATTGGCCGTCACCTGCGTGATGAGCCCGTCCGAAAGCGTGAGCACGCGGTCGGCCATGTCGGAGATCACCGCGTTGTGGGTGATGACGAGCGTGAGGGTGCCGAGTTCGCGGTTGATGCGCTCGATCGCCTCCAGCACCACGATGCCCGTGCGCACGTCGAGTGCGCCGGTGGGTTCGTCGCACAACAGGACGGCGGGGCGCTTGGCGATGGCGCGGGCGATGGCCACGCGCTGTTGCTCGCCGCCGGAGAGCTGGGCGGGGAAGTGGTCCATCCGTGCGCCGAGCCCGACGAGCTCAAGCGCGGCCTCGGGCGTCATGGGGTCGGGCGCGATCTCCGTGATGAGGGCGACGTTTTCCCGCGCGGTCAGGCTGGGGATGAGGTTGTAGAACTGGAAGACGAAGCCGACGCTGTTGCGCCGGTAAAGGGTGAGGCCGGCCTCATCCGCCGTGCCGAGGTCCTGATCGCGGTAGCGGAGCGTGCCGCCGGTGGGCGAGTCGAGCCCGCCGAGCAGGTTGAGCAGGGTGGACTTGCCGCTGCCGGATGCGCCCAGCACGACGATGAATTCGCCCGCATGGCAGTCGAGGTCCACGCCGGCCAGCGCCCGCACCACGGCTTCGCCCTCGCCGTAGGTTTTGGTCAGCCCGCGCACCTGAAAGACCGGCGGCGAAGTGATGTTGGAGGCGGGACTGGCTGAGGACATGGCGGTGGCGGCAGTCCAGTGAACCCGACCGGCCGCCGCAACGGCCAAAGCGGGCGGGCCGGGTGATGTTAGCCCAGATGTTTCACGCTATGAGGCGTGAAATATCCGGGTTGGCGGAAAAGCGCCGGCGCCGGGCGAAATCACTCCGCCGCTTCGCCGGTCACTGGCTCGCCGACCTTGATCGTGACTTTTTCCTGGATGGCCTTGGCGATCTTCTCGGCGATCTCGGGCTTTTCGCGGAGGGCGGCCTTGGCGGCGTCGCGGCCTTGGCCGACCAGATTGCCCTCGTAGGCGATCCATGCGCCCTTTTTCTCCAGAATCTTGTGCTCGAGGCCGAGGTCGAGGAGCGAGCCGACCTTGGAAATGCCCTCGTCATACATGATGTCGAATTCGCACTCGGTGAACGGCGGGGCGACCTTGTTCTTCACGACCTTGATCTTGGTGCGGTTGCCCACGACCTTGCCCTCGGGGGTCTTGATCTGGTCCTTGCGCCGGATGTCGATGCGCACGGAGGAGAAGAATTTCAGCGCCCGGCCGCCGGAGGTCGTCTCCGGGTTGCCGAACATGACGCCGATCTTTTCGCGGATCTGGTTGGTGAAAATGCACACGCAGTTCGTCTTGCTGACGACGGCGGTGAGGCGGCGCATGGCCTGCGACATCAGGCGCGCCTGTGCGCCGACGGTGGCGTCGCCCATCTGGCCGTCGAGCTCGGCGCGGGTGGTGAGCGCGGCCACGGAGTCGAGGACGATGACGTCGATCGAGTTGGAGCGGATGAGCGTCTCCATGATGTTGAGCGCGTCCTCGCCGGAGTCGGGCTGCGAGACGAGGAGGTCGTCGAGATTCACGCCGACGACGCGGGCGTATTTCGGATCGAGCGCGTGTTCGACGTCGATGAAGGCGGCGAGGCCGCCTTTTTTCTGCGCCTCGGCGATGACGCTGAGACAGAAGGTGGTTTTGCCGGAGGATTCCGGGCCGTAGATCTCGATGATGCGGCCCTTGGGCAGGCCGCCGACCCCGAGCGCGAGGTCCACCGCGAGCGAGCCGGTCGAGAGCGTTTCGACCTGCATCTTGGCGTTGTCACCCAGCCGCATGATCGAGCCTTCACCGAATTGCTTGGTGATGGAGGAGACGGCGAGTTCGATGTTCTTGTCGCGGGCGGCGGCGGCGGGGACGACGGCGGCGGCGGATTTGGCGGGAGCGGCTTTGGACATGGCGGGAAGGGTTTGAGCGGGTGGGAGGTGAGACTAGCGCAGGGCGCTGACAGCGTTATGTCAGGAGACTTCCCCGGCGCCGTCGGGCGCGCAAGGCCGGAGTGCGGGAAAACCGGCCGCCCCTCAGTGTGGCGCCGGCTGGCCGGGCGGTTTGAACGCGGTGGCGAAATAAACCGCGAGCAGGATGAAGCCGAAGCTCACGGCGTAGTTCCACGTCAGCTTCTCCTTCAGCACGAGCCAGGCGAACACGACGAAGACGGCGAGGGTGATGCACTCCTGCAGGATCTTGAGTTGGTAGCCGCTGAAGCCGCCGCCGAAATAGCCCGCCCGGTTGGCGGGCACCATGAGGCAGTATTCGAAGAACGCGACGCCCCACGAGAAGAGGATGATCGCGAGCAGCGACCGGCCTTCCAGAAATTTGAACTTCAGGTGCCCATACCAGGCGAGGGTCATGAAGATGTTGGAGGCGACGAGCAGCAGGATGGTTTTCATGCAAAAAGATGCGGGCTGCGCGGCGCCCCGGTTTCAGCTCGGCCGGTAGTAGTCCTGAAACCAACTGACGAAGTGGCGCAGGCCTTCTTCCAGCGGCACGCGCGGTTCGTAGCCGACGGCGGCGCGGATGCGCGTGAGATCGGCGCAGGTCTCGGGCATGTCGCCCGGCTGGGGGCCGACCAGTTCGACGTTGGCGGTGCGGCCGAGCAACTGCTCCAGCATCTGCACAAACATCCCGGTCTCCACCGGCCGGTTGTGCCCGAGATTGAAGACGCGATACGCCGGCACGGCCGGCTCCGCGGGCGGATAAAGCAGCACCTTCAGCACGCCGTCCACGATGTCGTCGATGTAAGTGAAGTCGCGCCGGCTTTTCCCGTGGTTGAAGAGCTGGATCGGCCGGCCCTCGCTGATCGCCTTGGCAAAGATGATCGGCGCCATGTCGGGCCGGCCCCACGGCCCGTAAACCGTGAAGAACCGCAGCCCCGTCACCGCGAGCCCGTGCAGGTGCGCGTAGCTGTAGGCCATGGCCTCGTTGCTCTGCTTGGTCGCGGCGTAGAACGACAGCGGCCGGCCCGTCTCCGCGTCCTCGCGGAAAGGCGCCACCGCCCCCGCGCCGTAAACGCTGCTGCTGGAGGCGAAGACCAAATGCTTCGGCCGATGCCGGCGGCAGGCTTCCAGCACGTGGGCGAAACCGACTAGGTTGCTCGCCGTGAACGCGGCCGGGTGCTCGATGCTGTAGCGCACGCCGGCCTGCGCGCCGAGGTGCACCACGTAGTCGGGCTTGAAATGCGCGCAAATCCCCTCGAAAGCGCCCGGCTCCGCGAGGTCGAGCTGCACGAAGCGGAATTTTTCCAGCGGCGCGAGCTGCTCCAGCCGCGCGCGCTTCAACGCCACGGGGTAGTAGTCGTTGAGATTGTCCACGCCCAGCACCTCGCAGCGCTGCGTCCCGGCGAGCCGGGCGCAAACGTGGTGGCCGATAAATCCGGCCGCGCCGGTCACGAGGACTTTCATGCGCGTGTGTATGCAGCAACGGCTGGGCACCGGCTAGGCGAAAGTGCGGCGCATTGTTGTCGGCCTGCAAGGCCTGCGCCGGCACGGGCCACAAAGGAAACCGGCTTGCCACAGGGCTTGATGCCGTTAGTTTGATGCCATGAGCACGCTGGAGATTATCGTCGAGGATCTGAAGACGCTACCTCCGCCCAAGCTGGCGGATGCGGCGGGCTATATCCATCGGCTGAAAGAAGAGGTGACCTGGGCCGGACGGTTGGCCGCGCTGGAACGCAGCACGGCCATTTTGACCGAGGCCGAGGGGAAGGAGTTGGAGCGGATTATCGAAGACGGCTGCGAAAAAATCGATCCCCGTGACTGGTAAGGTGCTGTTGGACACTTCGGTGGTGGTGGCGGCGCTGCGGCGCGCGCCGGGCTTGAAGGAACGATTGCGCGAGGCCGAGGAAACCATGCTCCCGCTCGTGGCACTGGGTGAGCTGGAATACGGCGTGAACCTATCCGCTCCCCGGGAGCGACAGCAGGCAGCGGTGCAGGCTTTTCTGGCCAGCACCAGCCTGCTCCTGTCGACCGCAAAGACCGCCGCGGAATACGGCCGGATCAAGGCGGCGCTGAAAGCTGCCGGAACACCTTTGCCGGAAAACGATGTGTGGATCGCGGCCTATGCTATGGAGCACGGCCTGCCGCTCGCCACGCGCGACACTCACTTCAAGCAGGTGCCCGGATTGACCGTCCTCGACTGGCGCTAGTTCCCCTGGCTGAAAGGCGAGACCGCCCTCAGCAGGTGACGTTTTTGCCTTCGCTGCCGAAGTGTTTCAGGCGCTCGTCGGTCGAGCACTTCACGATGTTTTCCGGCGCGTAGTGGTATTGCAGCGCGCGGCGGCGGTTGGGCGAGGAGTTGTGCGGGGTGCCGTGCGGCATCAGCCCGTCGAAGAGCAGCAGGCCGCCCGGCTTGAGCGGCGCGGCGACGGATTGCGCGCCGAGCATCTGGGTGTCGCAGATCTGCCAGTCGCGTTTCTGGAAATGGATTTGCGGGCCGGCCCGGTGCCCGCCGTCGAGGAGCTGCATGCAGCCGTTGGCCACCGTGGCCTCGTCGAGCGCGATCCACACGCCGACAACCGGCGTGCCGAGCGGGAAATCAAAATAGGCGTGGTCCTGGTGCCAGGGTTTCTCGCGGCCGAGCCGCGGCGGCTTGATGAGCGCCATGTCCTGAAACATGAACGGCGGCTTGTCGCCGATCAGCGTGCGGATGACGGCCAGCAGCTTCGGGTGATGCGAGAGCGCCTTCAGCCGGGCGTCGTATTCCACGAAGTGCCAGAGCTTGCGGATGGCGTCCTGTCTTTGCTCCGGCGAAAGCGTGGGGATGATATCCTTGGCCTTGGCCTCGAAGTGCAGGCCGTTGAAATCGGGCCGCTTGCCCACGATGAGGTCTATCAAGCCCTGCAGCGCATCGGCGGTTTCGCCCGGCGTGAAGGCTTGGCGCACCATCAGGTAGCCGTGTTCTTTATAGAAGGCGATTTCCCGGGGCCCGATGTCCTCGAAGTGCTCGACGCCGTGGCCGGTGGCGACGGGCCGGTAGAGCTCGGGCGCGTGCATCTCGGAGCCGGGGTCAAACTGAATCTTTTCCTGGGTGGCGGTGCTCATGGGGTGGGGTGGTCATATTGGTATAAATCCGCTTTTGACGCCATGCACTCAAGCGGCATTACTTTGTGTTTATCCGCCATGATTACCTTGGGCCGGCATCAATTCGTCCCCCGCCTGCGCCAGCGGGGCCGCGTGCGTTGCGAGCCCGGCTGGCACCTCGGGCCGGGGTGGGCGCGGGGGCTGCGCGATTTCGATCTCTGGTTTGTGTGGGCCGGGCGGGGCCGGATGCGGCTCGACCGCGGTGAAATCGCCCTGCATCCCGGCGCCTGCATCTGGATGCGCCCCGGCCACCGCTACGAGGCGGAGCAGGATCCGGCCGATCCGCTCGGCGTGAACTACATCCATTTCGACCTGCAGCCGGCGGGCCGGGGCGCGACCGCCGCGGAGCCGCCGTTTGAGTGGCTGCAAACCCGGCAGCTTGAGCTGACGGACAGCCTGATGCGGCGGGTCATCGAGCTTGAGGCCGAGCCGGGGGCGGAAGCCGCGGCGACGCTGCTCTTCGGCGGGTTGCTGGTCGAGCTGGCCCGCGAGCACGCGACGGCCGGCGCCGCCGCGGCGGCGGGCACGGAGCGGCATCACCGCGATGTGATCCTGCGGGTGGCGGCGCAGATGAGCGAGAACCCCGGCCGCGTGCCTGAGGTGGCCGAGCTCGCCCGCAGCGCCGGCTACAGCGTGGACCACTTTTCGCGGCTTTTCCTCAAGGTGACCGGGCTGCGGCCGCAAAACTATGCGATCCGCGCGCGGATGGCGCGCGCCCGGCAATTGCTCGCCGAGTCCAACCTCACCATCGGCATGGTGGCGGAGGCGCTCGGCTTTCAGGACATCTTTTATTTTTCGCGCCAATTCCGACAACAGACGGGCCAGACGCCGACCGCTTACCGCCGCGGTCTCCCGCGCGCATAAGATTTTCAGCGTTATGCCATAAATTTCCCAAACTTGCTCTTGCCGGAGAGAAATCGCGCCCTATACCTTGCGCGACTTTTCAACCCTGCACACCGTCACCGCATGAACATCAAAGCCTATCTCAAGCCGCAATGCGGTTGGTCCCATGGCGTGCGCGCGGTCCTGCGCAAGCACGGTCTGGCCTACGAGGACATCGACATCATCAACGACCGCGCCAACTACGCGGAGATGGTGCAGAAGTCCGGCCAGCCCCTCTCGCCCTGCGTCGAGATCGACGGGGTGATGCTGGCCGACGTCTCCGGCGAGGAGGTGGAGAACTACCTGCTCAGCAACGACCTCGTGAAACCCACCGACACCCCGGCCGGCGTGCCCACCAACGCGGGCTGCTCCGACGAGGAGCACGCCAAAATGGCCACTAAAACGATCCGCTTCTTCTAACGCTGAGAGCTCTCCGCATTAACAACGCTCCGGGCCGGCTCTCGCAGATCGCGACCGGCCTTTTTTTTGTCCCTGCATCAACCGCCTGAATCCCGCCGCCGCCGCCCGTGGCACAAGACCAGCTTCCCTCAACCGTGATCCAACCGATGTCGAACGCTCCCCGGCCCACCGCCCAGACCAGCCAGCCCTCTTCCCGGCGCCCCGCTCCCGGCCGCCCCGGCAAACAGGGGCTTTACGATCCCTGGTTTGAGCATGATGCCTGCGGCGTCGGTTTCGTCGTGGATATGCACGGCCGCCGGTCGCACAAGACCCTACAGGATGCCCTGCAGGTGCTCACCAACCTCGACCACCGCGGCGCCGCCGGCAGCGAGCCCAACACCGGCGACGGTGCCGGCGTGCTCCTCCAGCTCCCGCACAAGTTTTTCGTCGAGGCCTGCAAGAAGGCCCGCATCACGCTCCCCGCCGAGGGCGAATACGGCGTCGGCGTCATCTTCCTGCCGCGCAACCCGACCGTCCGGCGCAAGATCGAGCAGACCTTCGAGCAGATCGTGCAGTCCGAGGGCCAGGTTTTCCTCGGCTGGCGCACCGTGCCGACCGACAACTCCTCGCTCGGCGAGACCGCGAAGTCCTGCGAGCCGTTCATGCGCCAGGCCATCATCGGCCGCGGCCCGGGCGTTTCGGATTTTCTCACCTTCGAGCGCAAGCTGTATGTCATCCGCAAGCGCGCCTACAGCGAGATCCGCGAGTCCACAATGGCCGGCGCGGAGTTCTGGTATGTGGCCAGCCTCTCGGCCCGCACCATAGTTTACAAAGGCATGCTGCTCACCGACCAGCTCGCCAAGTATTTCCCCGACCTCGGCAACCCGGCGATGGAGACGGCCATCGGCCTCGTGCACTCCCGCTTTTCCACCAACACCTTCCCGAGCTGGGATCGCGCGCACCCCTACCGCTACGTCGCGCACAACGGCGAGATCAACACCCTCCGCGGCAACATCAACTGGATGCACGCGCGCGAGGCGCTGTTTGAGTCGGAGGTATTCGGCGAGGACATGCCGAAGCTCCTGCCCATCGTTAATCCCAATGGCAGCGACTCGGCGATGTTCGACAACACCCTCGAGCTGCTCGTCCTCGCCGGCCGCCCGCTGGCGCATGCGATGATGATGATGGTGCCCGAGCCGTGGTCGGGCGACCAGCAGATGGACGACGCCCGCCGCGCCTTTTACCAATACCACGCGTGTCTGATGGAGCCGTGGGACGGCCCCGCCGCCATCGCGTTCACCGACGGCCGCCAGATCGGCGCCATCCTCGACCGCAACGGCCTGCGCCCCTCGCGCTTCTGCGTCACGAAGGACGGTTTTGTCGTCATGGCCTCCGAGTCCGGCGTGCTGCCGATTCCGCCGGAAAACATCCTGCGCCAGGGCCGCCTCCAGCCGGGGCGCGTCTTCCTCGTGGACACCGAGCAGGGCCGCATCATCGAGGACGAGGAGATCAAGTCCCAGCTCGCCAACGAGCGGCCCTACCGCCAGTGGCTCGACGAATACCTCGTCCACCTCGACGACCTGCCTTCCGCCCCCACCGTCGAGGTGCCGGACCACGAGACGCTGCTCCAGCGCCAGATCGCCTTCGGCTACACGCACGAGGACGAACGCATCATCATCAAGCCCATGGCGCGCGACGGCGTCGAGGCCATCGGCTCGATGGGCAACGATTCCGCGCTGGCCGTCCTGTCCAACAAGCCGCGCCTCCTCTACGATTATTTCAAGCAGCTCTTCGCGCAGGTCACCAATCCCCCCATCGACTCCATCCGCGAGGAGATCGTCATCTCCGCCGAGACGCGCCTCGGCTCCGAGGGCAACCTGCTCAACCCGCAGCCCACGGCCTGCCGCCGCGTCGAGCTGAAGTGGCCCATCCTCACCAACGAGGAGTTCGCCAAGATCCGCCGCACCGATTTGCCCGGCCTCAAGATCGGCTTGCTGCCCTCGCTCTTCCGCGTCGCCCGCGGCGAGAAGGGCCTCGCCAAGTCCATGGAGGAGATCTGCATGATCGCCCGGCGCATGATCGAGGAAGAGGAGACCAATGTCCTCATCCTCAGCGACCGCGGCGTGAACCGCGATTTCGCGCCCATCCCCGCGCTGCTCGCCGTCGCCGGCCTGCACCACTACCTCATCCGCGAGGGCCTGCGCACGCGCGTCAGCCTCGTCATCGAGACCGGCGAGGCGCGCGAGGTGCATCACTTCGCGCTGCTCATCGGCTACGGCGTCAGCGCCATCAATCCCTACGTCGCGTTCGAGACGATCGACGACATGATCCGCGGCGGCACGCTCACCGACATCGACCACGCCAAGGCCTGCAAGAACCTCGTGAAGGCCGCATCGAAGGGCGTCATCAAGGTCATGTCCAAGATGGGCATCTCCGCCATCCAGAGCTACCGCGGCGCACAGGTGTTCGAGGCGCTCGGCCTCCGGCAGGATGTCATCGACCACTACTTCACGTGGACCGCGTCCCGCGTCGGCGGCATCGGCCTCGATGTCATCGCGCAGGAAGTCCTCGCCCGGCACCGCGCCGCGTATCCCGACCGCCAGGTGGACGGCCACACGCTGCCCGTCGGCGGCCTCTACCAGTGGCGAGCGGAGGGCGAAGCGCATCTCTTCACGCCCGAGTCCATCCACTACCTGCAGAAGGCCACGCGCGCCGGCAGCTACGCCGCGTTCAAGAACTACTCCAAGCTCATCAACGAGCAGGGGAAGAATCTCTGCACCCTCCGCAGCCTGCTCGACTTCAAGCCCGGCACGCCCGTGCCCATCGAGGAAGTCGAGCCCGCGGAAAGCATCATGAAGCGCTTCAAGACCGGCGCCATGTCCTACGGCTCCATCTCGAAGGAAGCGCACGAGACGCTCGCCATCGCCATGAACCGCATCGGCGGCCGCTCCAACACCGGCGAGGGCGGCGAGGATGTCGAGCGCTTCACCTGGACCAATGAGCAGGGCGATTCCAAGAACTCCGCCATCAAGCAGGTCGCCTCCGGCCGCTTCGGCGTGACCAGCGAATACCTCGCCAGCGCCAAGGAGCTGCAGATCAAGATGGCGCAGGGCGCCAAGCCCGGCGAGGGCGGCCAGTTGCCCGGCTCCAAGGTTTATCCGTGGGTCGCCAAGACCCGCGGCACCACCGCCGGCGTCGGCCTCATCTCCCCGCCGCCGCACCACGACATCTACTCCATCGAGGACCTCGCGGAGCTGATCCACGACCTCAAGAACGCCAACCGCCACGCCCGCGTGAGCGTGAAGCTCGTCTCCGAGGTCGGCGTCGGCACCATCGCCGCCGGCGTCGCCAAGGCGCACGCCGATGTCGTCCTCATCTCCGGCTACGACGGCGGCACCGGTGCCTCGCCGATGACCTCGCTGCACCACGCGGGCCTCCCGTGGGAGCTCGGCCTTGCCGAGACGCACCAGACCCTCGTGCTCAACAATCTCCGCTCCCGCATCGCCGTGGAGACGGACGGCCAGCTCAAGACCGGCCGCGACGTCGTCATCGCCGCGCTGCTCGGCGCCGAGGAGTTCGGCTTCGCCACCGCGCCGCTCGTCGCCACCGGCTGCATCATGATGCGCGTGTGCCACCTCAACACCTGTCCCGCCGGCGTCGCCACGCAGGACCCGCGCCTCCGCGCCAAATACGCCGGCAAGCCCGAGCACGTCGTGAACTTCATGAAGTTCATCGCCGAAGAGATGCGCGAACTCATGGCGTCGCTTGGTTTCCGCACCGTCGAGGAGATGGTCGGCCAGGTTGGCGCGCTGGAGCCGCGCCACGCCGTGGACCACTGGAAGGCCAAGGGGCTCGACTTCTCCAACATCCTCTACGCGCCCGAGGTCGGCGCCGAGGTCGGCCGCTTCTGCTCCATCACGCAGGACCACGGCCTCGACAAGTCGCTCGACCTCACGACGCTCGTTGACCTCTGCCGCCCCGCCATCGAGCGCGGCGAGAAGGTCGTGGCCGAGCTGCCCATCCGCAACGTCAACCGCGTTGTCGGCACCATCACCAGCCACGAGGTCACCAAAAAGCACGGCGCCAAGGGCCTCCCGGAGGACACCATCCGCATCCGCTTCAAGGGCTCCGCCGGCCAGAGCTTCGGCGCCTTCATGACCCGCGGCATGACGTTCTCCATCGAGGGTGATGCCAACGACTACGTCGGCAAGGGTCTCTCCGGCGGCAAGATCATCATCGCCCCGTCGCCCGCGGCCACCTTCAAGGCCGAGGAAAACATGATCATCGGCAACGTTGCCCTCTACGGCGCCACCGCCGGTGAACTCTACATCCGCGGCATGGCCGGCGAACGCTTCGCCGTCCGCAACTCCGGCGTCAACGCCGTGGTCGAGGGCATCGGCGACAACGGCTGCGAATACATGACCGGCGGCCGCGTCGTCGTGCTCGGCGCCGCCGGCCGCAACTTTGCCGCCGGCATGTCGGGCGGCATTGCCTATGTCCTCGACGAGGCCGGCGACTTCCCCGCGCGCGTCAACCCGCAGATGGTCGGCATCGAGCAGCTCGAGTCGCCCAAGGAAATCGCCGAGGTCCGCGCCATGATCGAGCGCCACCTCGATTACACGAAGAGCACGCGCGCCCGCGCCGTGCTCGACCAGTGGGCCGCCATGGTCCCGAAATTCGTCAAGGTCATGCCCAAGGACTACAAGCGCATGCTCGCCTGCATCGAGCGCGCCGAGGCCCAGGGCCTGACCGGCGACGAAGCCATCATGGCCGCCTTCGAGGAAAACGCCCGCGACACAAGCCGCGTCGGCGGGAATTGAGCTGTCAGCCCTCAGCTTTCAGCACTCAGCCAATCCAAAGCACTCAACCCACTTCACACCGCAATCCAAGCTGACAGCTGATCGCTGAAAGCTGACCGCTTACCACCCATGGGCAAACCTACCGGCTTCATCGAATACCTCCGCGAACTTCCCGTTGACCGCGCACCGCTCGAGCGCGTCAAGGACTGGAAGGAATTTCACCACCACATGGAGGAGAAAAAGCTCCGCCAGCAGGGCGCGCGGTGCATGGATTGCGGCGTCCCCTTCTGCCACACCGGCAAGCTCATCAGCGGCATGGCCTCGGGTTGCCCGATCAACAACCTCATCCCCGAGTGGAACGATCTCGTTCACCGCGGCCAGTGGAAGGATGCGCTCGACCGCCTGCACAAGACGAACAACTTTCCCGAATTCACCGGCCGCGTGTGTCCCGCGCCCTGCGAAGGCTCCTGCGTCCTCGGCATCAACAACCCGCCCGTCACCATCAAGAACATCGAGGCCGCCATCACCGATCGCGGCTGGGACGAAGGCTGGGTCATCCCGCAGTCGCCCAAGGTCCGCACCGGCAAAAAGGTCGCCATCATCGGCTCCGGCCCCGCCGGCCTCTCCGCCGCCGCGCAGCTCAACGCCGCCGGCCACACCGTCACCGTCTTTGAGCGCGCCGACCGTCCCGGCGGCCTCCTCATGTATGGCATCCCCAACATGAAGCTCGACAAGCAGGAGGTTGTCCTCCGCCGCATCAAGCTGATGGAGCAGGAGGGCATCAAGTTCATCTGTAACGCCAACGTCGGCGACAACGTCGAGCCCGAGATCTTCCTCAAGGAATACGACGCCACCGTCATCTGCACCGGCGCCACCCAGCCGCGCGACCTGCCCATCGAGGGCCGCACGCTCAAGGGCGTGCACTTCGCGATGGAGTTTCTCACCGCCAACACCAAGGCCGTGCTCGCCAACCAGGCCGCGCCCATCAACGCCAAGGGCAAGGACGTCGTCGTCATCGGCGGCGGCGACACCGGCACCGACTGCGTGGGCACCTCCATGCGCCACGGCTGCAAGAGCCTCGTGCAGATCGAGATTCTCCCCAAGCCGCCTGCGGAGCGCACCGCCGACAACCCCTGGCCCGAATGGCCCAAGACCTACAAGATGGACTACGGCCAGGAAGAGGCCGCCGCCAAGTTCGGCGCCGATCCCCGCATCTACGTCACCACCGTGAAGAAGTTCATCGGCGACGAGGCCGGCAACGTGAAGGAACTCGTGACCGTCGAGATCAAGTGGGAGAAGAACGACAAGGGTCAGTTCGTCCCCAAGGAACAGCCCGGCACGGAAAAGACGCGCCCCGCGCAGCTCGTGCTGCTCGCGATGGGCTTCCTCGGACCGGAACAGGCGCTCCTCAAAGACCTCAAGCTCGAGACCGACCCCCGCAGCAACATCAAGGCGGACCACGGCAAGTTCACGACCAGTATCCCCGGTGTCTTCGCCGCGGGCGACTGCCGCCGCGGACAAAGCCTCGTGGTCTGGGCAATTAACGAGGGTCGCGGCGCCGCCAGGGAATGTGATAGGTATCTGATGGGTAGCACCGATCTTCCTTGATGGAAGCGAGTGTGCCTGTCCGCACGTAGCCTCGTGCGCCGGCGGAACCGCTACGCGATGGGTCAACCGACCTGACGTAAGCGGTCTCCTGATTCCTGTATTCATAGCAAGCGCACCACGCGGAGCGCCTTGTTATGTCATCCCCGTGACGCCCCTTCAGCTCGTTCGCGAAAGGGCCCGACTCCTGCTATTCTCCAGGCATGGCCTACAAGAAAATCGTCATGGAGTTGGACAAGAAGATCGCGCTGGTCGCGCACGACAACAAGAAGCGCGACCTCGTCGAGTGGGCGAAGTTCAACCGCGACCTGCTCGCGCACCATCGGGTCTATGCCACCGGCACCACCGGGCTGCTGCTCGAAAAAGAACTCGGTTTCCCCATCACCAAGCTCCAGAGCGGTCCGCTTGGCGGCGACCAGCAGATCGGCGCCAAGATCGTGGACGGCGAAATCGATTTCCTCATCTTCTTCTGGGACCCGCTCGAACCCCAGCCGCACGATCCCGACGTGAAGGTGCTGCTGCGCATGGCCGTCGTCTGGAACATCCCCATCGCCTGCGACCGCGCATCGGCCGATTTCATGATCTCCTCGCCGCTGATGGACCTGCCGTATTCGCGCATCGTGCCCGACTACGACATCTACTGCACGCGGCCGATCCCCACGGGTGAATCGGTGGACAAGCCTGGCGGCGAGGTCGCGGAAAAGAATGCGACCACCAAAAGTCCGGGTAAGTGAGGGTGTGGGGCACGAATTCCTGCGACGAACAACCAAGTCCCAAGTTTCCCGCGGATAACGCGGAAGATTGCGGATAGAATCACTACTCTCAACCAAGGACCGACATCCGTGTGGGTCGTGCAAATATGCGCGGACCGGACGGAGCCGATTCAGCCAAAGGCAGGCACGTCCACCAAGGCCCCGGAGCTTGCTCCGGGGCAATTCCTGGGAGTCGGAATTCGGATCAGCTGCGCAAATTCGCGTGATTCGCGAGCGAAACTGGGCTGAAATTCCCGCCAACGATGCCTTCCAAGCCCATTCCCGGTTCCAGTGGCGAGATTCTGACCTGCCTGCCGTCGGCCTACGTGCCGCACGCGGCCACCGGTCTGCTGCATCTGCCGCGGTTTCTCGCCAAGTGCCGCTACGTGAAAGCGCACGGGGCGCTGCCCGCGAGCTACGCCAAGAACTACAAGCGCGGCATGGACCGCTTCCTCTGCCTGCACCTTGGCATCGATCCCGCGGCCTTGGAGCAGATCGTCTTTGAGTCCGCAACCGACGCCGAGGTGGACGAAAAACTCCGGGCGCTTTTCCCCGCCGACGTGCGCGCGGCCAAGTGGAACCGCGACTACGTGCAGAAGGGCATGACGCCGAGCGGCCGCGAATTTCTCCGGCAAGCGCTCACGGCGATGGGCTGTGCGGATCGTGTGGAGCAGATCGTGAGCGTCGTGGACCTGATGGAATTTGACGAAGGCCGGATCGAATAAGGTCCCGGCCGCGTGCAAGCGGTCTCTGTCGGAGCTAGCGCTGGCTAGGTCGGGATGTAGGAGCCTGCTGGCAGGCGATGCCGCACATGCGCGGCAGGCACGCGCTCCGAATCGCCTGCAAGCAGGCTCCTACAAAGGCCCCGGAACCCGGCGCCGCCGGAGGCGGGTAAACTTGCTCCGGGGATGTTTACTTGAATCCCTTCGATTCACGGAATCCGGCGTTTTACCTCTGAAAATCGGCGATGGGGCGCAAAAAAGAGCCGCTCCCCAAAGGGAGCGGCTCATGATTTTTAACTGCGAAGACGCCTTACTTCTTCTTCTTGGCGGCTTTTTTCTTCGCGGGTTTCTTCTTGGCAGCTTTTTTAGCCATCGGTGTTTGCTCCGTTTTATTTTGGGTTAATTTTACTCACCACGGCTTTGGTGCCGTGCGCAAGTTACGTTCCGGTAAATCATCATTCTGAGCGCGGCGCGCAACACAAATGCGCGACAATTTTCATTTTCTGTTTTCGGCGAAAAATGCGGCGCGGGAAAATTTTCGCGCGGCGCGCGCAAATTTCGCGCGTGTTCACACCACCGCGCCAGGCGCTTTCGCGGGATCGCCGTGCGTCGTGAGCACGTGGCGCAGCGTCGCGAGATTCTCGCGCACGAGTTCGCCCATCGTCGCGCACGCGAGGTATTGCGGCCGCTCGTAGTGTTCCGCGAGGCTCGCGCGCAGCGCGTGCACTTTCTCCTCCGGCGCGAGCGGATCCTGCGCCATCTGCTCCAGCAGGTGGCCGAGGCGCACGGCGGCGAGCTCGGCGCGCTGGAGGATCAGCGTCTGCTCCTCGCGCTGGTATTGCAGCGCCGTCTGCACGTGCAGGTGCTTCGTGCAGTAGGCGACGAGGGGCGCGTTCTCCTTGAAGAACTGCGGGAGGTAGAAGTTTTTGCGCGCGTTGTAGGACTGCTGGTCGAAATCCATCGCGCGGATGCGCACCTGCGACTCCTCGAAGTCCGGCGTGATGACGAAGACGAAGTTGTAGGAGCGCATGTCGCCGAGCAGGCGCACGAAGCAGCGCTCGTTGAACTTCACCAGCTCCTTGGCGACGCGGATGGGCTTGAGTTCGCGGTTGGCCAGCCAGCGCTCGATGAAGACATCGCCCGGGATGCCCGCGATGTGCTCCTCGACCAGCGTGGCGCCGTGCGTGAGGTAGTTGAGGCGGTTGGGCGAGAGCAGGTGCTCCAGCTCCAGGCCGTAGATGCGCGAGGCATCGGCCTTCTTGAGGTAGAAATAGTCCTGGTTGTCGTTGTAGGCGCTGACGACACGCACGCGGAAGGGCGTGGAGTTGCCGAAGCTGCAGAAATCCACGCGGTCCACGTAGAGGTGGCGCACGACGGAGAAGTCGCCGTCCACCTTCAGGAGCGCGTAGATGCGCTTCAGGCCTTCGTAGAGGCCGGCCATCTCGTCGGCGCGGTAGATGACGGTGTCCCACAGCGTGGGCCGGCCGGCGGCGTCGGTGAGCGGGATCGCCTCCTGGAAGTCGCGCATCTGCTCATAGGTGACGGGCAGCTCGCGCTCGCGCCGGTAACGCATCAGGTAGCCGCGGAGACCGGTGCTCACCGGCAGGCTGGGCTTTTTCGGGGTCGGCGCGGACAGCAGCTCGTCGGCTTCCATGCGGGCACGCTACGCGGCGGTGTGGCGCTGGCAAGAATGGCCGCAAAAAGGCGCAGCAGGCGTAAAATGAAAACTGGGATTGGATCCGGTCGTGATGCCTGATCGCGGAAGTTGTCCACGTTGCGCTTATTAGCGCGCTGGCGAGTTTCGTGACCGGACCGACCTCTTGGGCCTTTTTGCGGCTAATTCTCCGATGATCATGCGCCGCCGCGCTCGAACCACCGGGCAACGGCGGGGGCGGGCGGGCGGACCTTCCTCAACGCGCCGCTGGCACGCAACGAATCGGTGGCCGCGCAACCGGCGGCGATGCTTTCGCGGGCGGCGAGCGGCGAGGTGTCGGTGTGGCCGCCCGTGCGCACGTAACGCAGGAACTCCGCGATGATTTTCGGATCGGCGCCACCGTGGGAGCCGCGCTCGAGCGGAATGCGGTAGGTGCGGTCGCCGCGGTCTTTCCAGCTGGCCCGGCGGTTCCACAGCCGCAGGTAGGTGCCCGGTTCGCCGTTGCCGAAGTTTTCCAGCCGGCCCTCCGTGCCGATGACGGTGTAGTTGCGCCAGTAGTCAGGAGTGTAGTGGCACTGCGCGTAGGTGGCGAAGACGCCGTTATCGAGCTGCATCTGCATCGTGCTCAGGTCCTCGACGTCGATGCGGTGGTTGAGCCCGCGCATTTTTGCCGGAGGGAAAAGTTGCCGTTCCATCTCCGCGGGCGTGACTTTGCGGGGGCCCTTCACGGCGGGTTTGCGGCCCGGCAAGCCGCCGTAGAGCGTGAGGCCGCCGAGGGCGTTGACCGTGCGGCTGTAGCCGCCGCAGAGCCAGTGGATGACGTCGATGTCGTGCGCGGCTTTCTGGAGCAGCAGCCCGTTGGTGTAGCGGCGCTCGGCATGCCAGTCGCGGAAGTAGAAGTCGCCGCCGTGGCCGACGAAGTGCCGGCACCAGCAGGCCTTCACGTCGCCGATGGCGCCGCCGTCGATGAGCGCCTTCATTTTCCGCACAAAGGCCATGTGCCGCATGTTGTGGCCCACGTAGAGCCGGGCGCGGTGTTTTTTGGCCGCGGCGAGGATGCGGTCGCAGCCCGCGGTGGTGATGGCCATCGGCTTCTCCAGATAGAGGGCGAGGCCGCGGGCGAGGGCGGCCAGCGCCTGTTCCTCGTGCAGAAAATCCGGCGTGCCGATGATGACCGCATCGAGGTCGCGCGCCAGCAGGGCGTTAATATCATGCGTGGTGAAGAGGTCCGCGCCGAAATCCGCGCGGTTGCGCGCGAGCGTATCGGCACTCACGTCGCAGCAGGCCGTGATGCGGGCGCCCCGGCCGGGTTGGTGCGCGATGTGGGCGAGATGGCCGCCGCGGCCACCGGAGCCGATGACGCCGATTTGGAGATCAGATTTTTTCATGGGGAAAGAGATCAGGCGGGTAGAGTGGTCCGATGCTGGCGGCGGTAGTCGAGCGGCCGCAGGCCGCGGGTGTGGGTGGCAAAGGCGGTGTAAAACGGGGCCACGGACGAAAATCCGCTCTCCATGGCGACGTCGAGCACCTTCATGTCCGTGGTAATGAGCAGCCGCTGGGCGTGCGACACGCGCAGCCGGGTGAGATATTCCCAGACGCTGACGCCGCACTGTTTCTTGAAGACGCGCATGAGGTATTTCGGGTGGAGTTTCACGTCGTCGGCGATGGTCTGCACCGTGAGCGGATCGCGGTAGTGCCGGGCAATGAAGTGGGTGACGCGCGCGATCTGGCCGGTGCCGCCTTCGCCGGTGCCGCTCCGCGACCGCACCGGCATGCCGAGGGCCAGCCGGTGAAAGCGGGCTTCCATCTCCAATTGCAAGACTCGGGCGCGTGCGGGATCGCCGCTGGCGGCGTCGGCCAGCCAGCGTTCGAGCATCGGGCGGTCGGCGTGGTCCGGCGCGCCGGCAATGATCTCGCTGCGCAGGAGCCGGTCGGAGAGGCCGTTGGGCAACTGCCATTGCAGGAACCAGCCGAGCGGGAGCGTGAGCCAGATGCCCTCGTCCCTGATGCCGGGCGCGAGCGTCTGGTGCGGCACGCCGCCCCACATCACGGTGAAGCGGCCGGCCTCGATCGGCACGACCGTGCCGCCGTGCAGGTAGGAAAAACTCCCGCGGAAGAGGTAGTTCACCTCGATGTCCGGGTGCGTGTGCGGCACGGCCATCACTCCTACCGGGGTCATCCGCCAAATGCGGAAACCGTGGGCCTGCTCGTGCCGGTCGGTAGAAGCGAGGACGGCGGGGCGGCGGGGCATGGTTACTATCAAAGAACAAATCGGGAATAAACGGAAAGAAGTTTCTGAATAGTTCGGCTAATCTGCCGCCCATGGATCAACCCCGATTTCACAACCACCTGCCCCTTCAGCCCCACGTCAACGTGCCCGACGCCCGCGTGCCTTCGGATCTCGAGGAGTATCTCTTCGATCTGAACGGCTTCGTCATCCTGCGCGGCGTGCTCTCCAAGGCGGAGGTGGCCGATGCCAACGCCCGCATCGCGCAGATCCCGCGCGCGCTCCCGCGCAGCGGCTGGCACGGCTGGGTGCAGCGCGAGGACCATCCCGAGCACCGCGGCATCAGCTACCAGCAGGTTTACGAGCTGGGCGGCACGTTTGAGCGGATGATCGACCACCCGAATTATATCAACTACATCACCCGCTTTGTCGGCGGCCACGAGACCTTCGATTACCACCACGGCCCGCTCTTCATTGACGAGAATTTCTACACCATCCGCGGCCCGGGCGAGGCCATCCCGTTGCACGCCGGCGGCCACGACCGTGCCAAGCGCATGTCTTTCGGCTACCACAACGGCCGTTTTCACTGCAACCAGATCAACGTGCTCATCGCTTTCAGCGACATCGGACCCGGCGACGGCGCGACCATGGTCATCCCGGGCTCGCACAAGTCCAACATCGTCCACCCCGCCTTTACGAGCCGCGACCGCGCGAAGGAATGGAGCGACGGTGGCGGCGGCTCGGTGGACGGCATCCCCGGCGCGATCGAGGTGCACATGCAGGCGGGCGACGCGATTGTGTTCGTGGACGCCACCTGCCACGGCTCGGCCAAGCGCGTGAATCCCGGCGAACGCCTGATCGCGGTCTATCGCTATGGCTCCTCTTGGAACCGCACCCGCTGGGGCTACCACGCCTCGCCCGAGCTGCTGGCCCGGGCGAATCCTTTCGCGCGGAAGATTATCAACCCGCAAGATTACGTCCGCCCGCCCGGCACCGCCGCCCGCTGGTAAGCGCGGAGTTGGGTGGATGGGCACGTCCCTGTGCCCATCTCACCCTGCCAGCAGCCGTTCGCAAAGCGCGACCAAGCGGGCGCGCAACGGCTCGCCGCGGAGCGCGAACGTGCGCTGGTGCCGTTCATATTCGGCGCGGCCCTCCGGCGTCTCGATCGCGATGGGCGGGAAACCCAGCGCCGCGAGGTCGTAGGGACTCGCCCGCATGTCCACCTCGCGGATGTCGCGGGCGAGCGCAAAGCAATCGGCGATGAGTTCGGCGGGCGTGAACGGGGCGAGTTTGAACGCCCACTTGTAGAGATCCATGTTGGCGTGCAGGCAGCCGCGCTGCTCGTGCTGCGGCACCGTGGTGCGCGTGGGCTGCAGGTTGTTGAGCGGTCGCGCCGGCGCGGTGAAGAAGCGGAACGCGTCGAAATGCGTGCAAGTCACGGGACCGGCCTCGACGATGCGGGCGATCTCCTCCGGCGAAAAACGCAGCGGCCAAGCGTTGTGCCGGACCTCGTCGGGGGTCTGCCGGTAAACCATTGCCCATTCGTGCAGCCCGAAGCAGCCGTAGAAAGCCGGGCGCGTCTGCATCGTGGTGAGCAGATCGCGCAGCCAGATCACAAATTCGCGGCGCGACGGCGGCAGCGCGGCGGGGTCGAGCATGACGCCGCCCGGAGTGGCCCGAGCATCCTGTCCGTGGTTTGAAGGGTGATTGTCCGACACGGGCAAGATGCCCGTGCCACTTGATACCTCGCGATATTCCGGCCAGCGTAAAAACTCGCGCGCCGCGTTGCCGGCGAGGATCACATCCGGCCCCGGATGCCAGCGCCGCAGCCACGCCGGCCGGAAAGCGTAGTAGCTGAATAGAAAATCATAAACCGGATGTTTCTCTCTCCGGGCCGCCCGCGCTTGGTGCGGATCGAGCCAAACCCGCACGCGCGCCTCATGGGCCGACCGGCGGGCGAGCCAGTCGGCTTCGGCGAGGAGTGTGGCGGTGGCAAGCGCGGACATATAATCCGGCCAGCAAGCGACAGACGGATGCAAACGTCAAAGCGCGGATAAGATTTGTTTGCCCCGCAGAGGCGGGAAGAACGCCGAGATTGGCGTGGCCGCAAATCAAACGGTGTCGTTGCACTGCGGCGCGGCCTGCCCGGAGGTCAGGCCCGACCTATCCGCAGCTACGACATTTTAAAACTGCTCTAACCTGATGGCTTGCTCTGCGGTGTGGCTTCTTGGAGCTACTCGAAGAAGCGACGAAAGACAGGGCATGATTGCCGTGACGGGCCGCTCGGTGATCGGCCCCTACCTCAATAAGTATCAGCGAGCGATTGAAACGTCAGCGCGCGGGCAATCGCGGACTTGGTGGTGGGTTTTGCGAACTCCACCAATATCTCCTTTTTCTCGTCCGGGTAGAGTTCGAAGTAATTGTCGCTGCTGTGATGAGCGAGGCCGGCGAGTTCGAAGGCGTAGCGGTGCTGAAAGGACGGCGACCGGAAGGTGAGCAGTGCTTTTTGCGGCGTGAGCAGGCGGATGGCGGTGGCGGTCTGGGTTTTGGGCAGCGCGACAAAACGCGGCGGGGTGAGAAACACGGATTCCTCGCTCACGCGCGCGCCGTCGATTTCGAGGGCGATGCGGAGATAGACGTGGTCGCGCCCGTGGGTGGCGAGCGGCTTGGCGAGATCGAGGGTTTGCTGGCGCACGCTATGGCCGTAGCGCAGGCGGACGTTTTTCCGACCACCCGAGAGGATGCGTCCGTCCACATGGAAAAGATCCCAGAGCAACACGCCGGCGGCGGGTTGAGGTGCATCGTAAACCGTGTGGAGGTGGACCTCCCGCACGGTGGTTCGGCGGTAGTTGCCGATGATGGCGGTCTCCGTGCCGGGCACGTGGGCGCTGACGAGTGCAGGCGCGAAGAATCGGCGGGCGATGTGCTGAAGGGCTTTCCAGCGGCCGGTGTGCTCGAGGGAGCTCCACGAGGCGACCGGCCAGTAATCGTTGAGCTGCCAGTAGAGCGCGCCCATGCAGCGAGGCATGATCCGGCGGTAGTGCTCGACGCCGGTCTGCATGCAGTGCGCCTGGTTGAGCTGCGAGAGGTAGATGAGCGCGTCCTGGCTCTTGGGGAATCGGTAGAGCCGCGAGACGTAGTCGAGGATGATCTGGTTGCCGGCGGTGTTCTTCTGGTGGTTCTCCATCACCGGGCCGAAGACGTTGTTGTCCGCGGCCGTGCTGAACGTGGCGTTGGTCGCGGGCGAGCTGTAGCTCTGCATGCCGAACTCGGAGACGAAGCGGAAATTCCACTTCTCGTAGTCCTTCACCGGGTGCCGCGCGTGCCACACGTCCCAGAAGTGCGTGTCGCCGCTGATCTCGCCGAGCGGTTTTACCGTGTAGTCGTTGCTGCGGTCATCGCCGCGATACGGCGAGGTCGGCCAGTAGGCGGTCACGCCGTCGTGCGCGGCGACGGCGGCGGGCAGCACGCGGTGGAAGACGGCGTCGTAGTGGCGGCGCAGCTTAGGATTTTTTTCGAGCGCGTCCCAGTTGAGCGTCTCGATCTCGTTGTTGCCGCACCAGAGCGCGAGCGACGCCCGGTGGCGGATGCGCCGGATGTTGTGCTCGGCCTCGGTTTGCACGCTGGCGAGGTAGGCGCGGTCGCCGGGGTAGAGCGTGCAGGCGAAGGTGAAGTCCTGCCACACGAGCAGCCCGAGCTCGTCGCACACGTCGTAGAACGCCTCGCTTTCGTAGAGCCCGCCGCCCCACACGCGCATCATGTTCATATTGGCGCGGGCCGCCGACGCGAGATCGCGCGCGTAGTCCGCGCGGGTGAGTCCGGCGACGAAGCTGTGCGCGGGGATCCAGTTGGCGCCCTTGGCGAAGATCGGCCGGCCGTTGACGACGAATCGGAACGATTCGCCCCACTTGTCCTTCGACCGGTCGAGCGCGATGGTGCGCAGGCCGATGCGGCGCGACCACGTGCCGAGTTCGCGGCCGGCGGCGTCACGCGCCGTGACTTCCACGGTGTAGAGCGGCTGCGCGCCGTGGCCATTGGGCCACCAGAGCGCCGGATTTTCGATTTTGGATTTTAGATTTTTGATTGGGCCGCTGACCTCGGCAACGACGGCACCATCCAAGGACAAAGTAACCCAATAGGTTACTTTGCGATCGGGCCGGGTGAGTTCGGGGGTGAAGGTCAGGGTGACGGCGCCGTTGCGGGCGTGGTCCTGTGTGATGCGCACGGAGTCGAGCCGGTTGCCGGTCCAGCCTTCGAGCCGCAGGTCGCGCCAGATGCCGGCGGTGACGAAGCGTGGACCCCAGTCCCAGCCGAATTGGCACTGCTCCTTGCGAAAGACGGAGCTGCGGCCGACGGAATCGTTGAACTCCTTCGGCTGATGTTCGGGCCGGGTTTTGGGCAGCGCGCGGCCGACGCTGGCGAAGACGATGCGCAGCTCGTTGCGCCCGCGCTGGAGCAGCGGCTTCACGTCCCATCGCCAGGTGATGAACATGTTGTCGGTGGCGGCGATCCTGCGGCCGTTGACATACACCGTCGCGAGCGTGTCGAGCCCGTCGCATACCAGTTCCACGACCTCCTCGGCCAGCAGCGCGGCGGAAACGTTGAACGTCGTGCGATACTCCCAATTGCGGTGCTCGATCCACTGCAGGTCGAGTTCGTTGGTGCCGAAAAACGGATCGGGAATCAGCCCGTGGCGGTGCAGGTCGCGGTGCACGCAGCCCGGCACGGTGGCGGCATGCCAGGAAGTTTTTTTGGTGGCATCGCGGAATTTCCACGATGCCGGGGCCAGGGGCAGGGTAATCATGAGTGGTTCAAAGCCGCGCCAGCAGGCGGCGAACGCCTTCGATGGGAGGATCGGTGAAGAAACGGAATTCCACTGGCCAGGGCGGCGTGGCAGCGAGGGCGCGGAGGGTGATCGCGGACACCTCGTGGTTGAGGATGGCGCCGCTCACACCGCAGACGACCGGCGTTTCGCTGAACAGCCGCGCAGCGACGCTGCGGGCGAGGGCGACGAAATCGGTGAGCGTGCCCGCCAAGGCGGTCTGTGCCGGCGCGTTGCCGGCCCGCGCGAGGTCGAGCACCGCCGGGGCGAAGGCGGCGAGGCGGGCGTTGGCGTCCTCCGTCGTGTAGAAGTAGCGCGAGTTGCCAGCGTAGTCGGCGATGCCGGTGTGTCGGACGACCGCCTCTGCCAGCGCGGTGCGCGGCGCCCAGCCTTGCAGTTCCAACAACCCCGCGGCGAGGGCGCGCCGGCCGAGGTCATGGCCGCTGCCGGGATCGCCGAAGCGCCAGCCCAGCCCGCCGGCGTAATGGAGCGAACCGTCAAAACCCCGCGCGGCCACAAACGAGCCGGTGCCGGCGTGCAGGACGAGGCCCGGTCCGCCGTCCGTCGCGAGTTCCAGCACGGGCAGCGAATCGTCGCCGGTGATCACGCGGCCGAAATTGTTCAGTTCGTCGCCGGTCTCGCGCCAGAATGCGGGCGCACCGGCCATGTAGAGCTGGGTGGCCGAAATCGTCACCTGACCCGGCTGCGCGAGCAGTTGCTGCAGTAATTCCAGCAATTTGTCGCGTGCGCCTTGGGGACCGAGCAGACTGGGATTGCAGCCGGGGCCGGTGTGCCGGGCGACGATGGCGCCCGCCGGATCGACCAGGATCAGCTCCGTCTTGGTGCCGCCGCCATCAACGCCGATTTTCATCCGGAACAACTCAGGCCAGCGGCTTGCTGAGGCGGTGCTTGTAGCGCTCGCCGACCTGCCGGTTGTGCTCGATCGCGCCCGGCAGGTTTTGGCTGCGGAGCACGGGCAGCGGGTGGCCCTGCGCCTGCATCCAGGCCATGACCTCGAGCATGAGCAGATTGAGCAGCATGCCGCCGACGAGCGTGGAGGTGGGTCCCGACATCAGGCCGCCGCCGAGGTCCACGAGCGTGTCGCCGGGCACGCCGAGGTTGTCGAGCACGTGGTCCGAAATCTCATGGAGTTTTTTCCCGCCGGGGTGAACGGTGGCGGCGGTGGAGGACATCGCCACCGAGGTGAGCCCGACGACATGGAGGTCTTTCTCCTTCGCGTAGAGCGCGACCTCGATCGGGGCGGAGTTTTTGCCGGAGTTGGAGATGACGATGATTGTCTCGCCGGGCCGCAGCTCGTGCTGGCGGTCGTAGCGGCCGGCGAGGGCCGCGCCGTAGCCGACGAGGTTTTCAATAAAACCGCCGGTGGGGTCGGTCACGCCGTTGACGCACACGAGTCCGCCGGCGCGGCCGATGATCTCGCGGGCGATGACCTCGCTGTGGCCGCTGCCGAAGACGTGCAGCATGCCGCCGGCGGCGAGGTTGGCGCCGATGATCGGCGCGAGCGCGGCGATGACCGGCCGGTTTTTTTCGCGGGCAGAGGCGATCAAAGTTGTGGCGCGGTTGTAAAACAGGTCGGCGGGGGAGGCCATGCCACAGGAGAAAAGCCTTCCCTTGGCGGAAGTCGCGGCAAAAGTGGCGGCCGCCGCATGATCCGCGCCATCGACCACATCAACATCGTCGTTGCCGACCTGGAGCGGTCGGTGCGGTTTTACACGGAGCTGCTCGGCTTCCGTCTCATGAAGGAGGCCGTGCTGTCCGGCGAATGGATCGACCGGATCGTGGGGCTGAAGGGCGTGAAGGGCCGCGTGGCCTATGTCGTGGCCCCGGACGGTGAGCCGCGGATCGAGCTGCTGCATTACGAAATGCCGGCGGGCGCGGCGGTGGCGGCCAATTCATCCGCCAACACCCGTGGCCTGCGGCACATCGCCCTGCGGGTGGACGACATCGCGGCCGTGACGGCCAGGCTGCGCGCCGCCGGCGTGGAGTTTTTCAGCGACCCGGTGCGCGTGCCGGCCGGCGTGGTGCAGCACGACCAAGGTGAAAAGACGCTCGTTTACTTCCTAGACCCCGACGGCGTGATCCTCGAACTGGCGCAGTATAAGTGAGCGGCCGGAGAGGGAATGTGGAAAGCAGGAAAGCAGGAATCAGATCCTGAATGTGACGTGATTTAGGCTACACCTGCCTCAAAACCCGTGTGCTTGGTGATCTATTCCAGCCTTCCTGATTTCCACATTAATTATTCCCATCTCACGCGGCCCAGCGGCCGTAGATGCCGCAGGGGAGGACTTTGCCGTCGCGCTGGATGGGCAGGCCGATTTCGCCGGCGGTGATCTGGCCGCCGCGGTGGCCGAGCAGGGCGGCGAGCAGGTTGGCGACGACGGTGGGGGAGAGCCGGGCGGTGTAGGCGTTGATGAGGAAGAAGAGCGGGTAGTCGCTCAGCAGCTGGCCACACTCGATCAGCAGCGGCCACAGGTGGTCCTCGAGTTTCCACATCTCGCCGGTGCTGCCGCGGCCGTAGGTGGGCGGGTCCATGATGATGGCGTCGTAGCGACGGCCGCGTTTCAGCTCGCGGCGGACGAATTTCAGGCAGTCGTCGGTGATGTAGCGGACGGGGGCGTCGGCAAGGCCGCTGAGGGCGGCGTTTTCGCGGCACCATTTCACCATGCCCTCGGCGGCGTCCACATGGCACACGCTGGCGCCGGCGGCGGCGGCGGCGCAGGTGGCAGCGCCGGTGTAGCCGAAGAGGTTGAGCACATTGACGGTGCGGCCGGCCGCGCGCGCGGCGCGGATTTTTTCCGAACACCACTCCCAGTTCACCGCTTGCTCCGGGAAGAGCCCGGTGTGCTTGAAGCTGGTGGGGTGGATTTTGAAGGTGAGCTTGAGCGGCGCGTAGCCGATCGTCCAGTGGTCGGGCAGGGGGCGGCGGTATTCCCATTTGCCGCCTCCTTTCTCGCTGCGGTGATAGAAGCCGTCCCACCCGGTCCACTTCGCGCCGGGCGCCACGCCCGCCCGTGGCCAGATGATCTGGGGGTCGGGCCGCACGAGGGTGTGCGCGCCCCAGCGCTCCTGCTTCAGGCCGTCGCCGCAGTCCAGCAACTGGTATTCCTGCCAGCGGTCGGCGACGATGAGGGCGGGACGTTCCGGTGTCATGCCGGCACCATGATGGGCGCAGCCGGACGCGTAAACCACGATTGCATGCGAAGAAAGGCGAAGGCCGTTTTTCACCGCAGATTTCGCGGATGAATCCGGATACTCGAATGACGCAAAGAAGACGCAGCGATCGACGGGGGTAGGGCGGGACTGCGGAGTCCTTGTTTGCGTCGCGCCCGCGGTCGCGCCCTGCCTTTTGCTGCTACGGGTGCCCCGGATCGACGCCGGGTTGCAAATCCTGTCTTTGGTCACCCTTTTCTCCCTAGCTATGCACCTAAAAAACACTCTCCGGGCGGTCGTCGCCCTCGTTTCCTTTGCCCTGATGACCGCGGCGCCGTTGGCGGCCGATGTGGTTGAGACCAAGAACGGCGCCCGTCTCGTCGGCAAGGTCACTAAGATCGAGGCCGGTAAGGTCCATCTGACCACCGATTTCGCGGGCGATCTCGTCATCAAGCAGAGCGAGGTCACCGCCATCAGCACCGATGCGCCGGTCTTCGTGCGCCTGGCCAGCGGCACTATGCTCGAGGGCACCGTGGCCGGCGAGGGCGACACCATCAAGATCGCCGGCGCCGACGGCGTGCTCACCACGCAGGTCGCCAAGGTCGCCGCTTCGTGGGGCCCCGGCGGCGAGGATCCGCAGGTCACCGCCATGAAGGCCGACATTGCCTCGCGTGAGCGCAAGTGGGCCATCCAGACGACCTTCGACCTCACCGGCCGCAGCGGCAACACCAACGCCACCGGCCTCGCCGCGGGCTTCGCCGCCACCCTCAAGGGCCAGCAGGACACCCTCAAATTCTACGGCACGACCAACTACGCTTCGTCCGAGGACGCCGCCGGCGTCGAGACCAAGACCGCCGACGAGCTGATCGTGGGCGTGGATTACTCCACCTTCTTCTCCGAGCACGCCGGCTGGTTCATGCGCCAGGAGCTGGAGCGCGATAACGTCGAGGGCGTGGACCTGCGCTCGACGACCGATGCCGGTTTCAAATACCGCGCCATCAAGAACGACTGCCAGGAGCTCAACGTCCGCGTGGGTGCCGGTTACCGCTTTGAGAGCTACAGCACCGGCGCCGACAACGGCGGCGCGGTGGCCTCGCTCGGCCTGAACAACGTCTTCAAGGTCGGCAGCTTCACCAACCTCGTCACCGACCTGCAATACCTGCCCTCGATCGACGACTTTGCGGACTACCGCTTCGTGCACGATTCCGCCTTCGAGATCCCGTTGTCCGCCGGCTTCTGGAAGCTGCGCGTCGGCCTGAACAACCAGTTCAACAGCCGCCCGCAGCCCGGCCGCAAGGACATGGACACCACCTACTACACCCGCCTCATCCTCAACTGGAAGTAAGCGGAGCAGTCAGTCCCTTTGCCCAAAGCCCCGGAGCCAAGTCCGGGGCTTTTTTGTGGACCAATCCCCGGGTTACGGCCCGTGCAACCGCACGAAACCAAACGAAGGGTGCGGACAATCCTGCACGAACTTACCGGGGCATAATTATCAATTTACGGCCTGACCACGGCGGCTATACGCCTTATTAGGCTCATTTTTCTTTCTATGATATATTGCTGAAGGCCGCTACAAATTCATCGATCTTAATAACAGCTCTCCAGCCTTCGGCTCTATGCTGGGTGGAATACATTGTAACTTCGGGACGTAGATACTGCCGGAATGGATTCCCTTGGTATCGCACCTTCGGCAATATCAGTGCTGCATGCAGAATCTTACTGCACGCTTCGAGAACATTAAGCGGCTTTGTGGTAGATATGGCTACATTCTCTTGAATAATGCCAACAATGTTCTTCGAAACTGCTTCTGCGTAGCCCTGTGCTCTGAGATCGCTACATATTTGCCTTCCGGCACTCGCAAGAACCAGAAGAATTCGAGCTATCTCACTCCCTTCGAAATCATCGCGAAGCGGCTGATATGGACACCAGTCTGAACCATCGGAGAGGTCCCGAAGTCTTTTGCTAGAATAGAAGATGCAGGCTAGCCGATATATCTCCAGTCGTATTGCTTGTTGCGGATAGAGGTGGCGGACGTCCTCCATTGCGGCCCGCAAATCCTTTTTTGAACGAATTTTCATTTCTTCTAACTAACAATGTTATTCGGCCTTGCCGGAAGGCCGAAGTAGAGTCGGGGTTTTTGGGCCTGAAGGTAGGGCTAAAGAATAGGCCACCAAAACGTGAAGATTTTGGGTAAAGCTTTTGGCGGGTTCGGTCTTTGTGCCCTTTGTGTTCTTTGTGGTTAAATCCTAAAACCCAACCCGGCTCAGGTCCCATACAGCCGGTCGCCGAAGTCGCCGAGGCCGGGGAGGATGTATTTTTTGGCGTTCAGCTCTCGGTCGTAGGCGGCGGTGTGGAGCGGCACGTCGGGGTGTTTGGCCTGCACGGCCGCGACGCCCTCGGGGCTGGACACGATGCTCACGAAGACGAGTTCCTGCGCTCCGGCCTGTTTCACGACGGTGAGCGCCTGCGCGGCGGAGCCGCCGGTGGCCAGCATGGGATCCACGACGACGACGCGCGTGCCGGCAAGCGGCGGGAGTTTGCAGTAATAGCTGCGGGCGACGGCGGTCGCGTGGTCGCGCTCAAGGCCGATGTAGCCCACGCTCACGTCGGGAAAGATGTCGAGGAAGGGCTGCACCATGCCGAGCCCGGCGCGGAGGATGGGCACGACGACGAGCGGCTTGGCCAGCACGCGGCCAGTGTGCGGCTCCAGCGGCGTGCGGATGGGCTTGTCCTTGGTGGCGAGGTCGCGGGTGGCCTCGACGGCGAGCAGCAGCCCGACCTGGTAGGCGAGCGTGCGGAAGGTGGCGGGCTTGGTGGTCTCGTCCCGCAGGTGGGTGATGATGTGCGCGGCGAGCGGATGCTGGAGGACGTGGAGCATGGGGGATTTTCGATTTTGGATTCTCGATTTTCGATTGGCTGGCGCGGTCTGCGTTTAAGGCCAATCAGCGCTTGATTTTAGATTTTCCAGAAATTTATGGCCTGATTTTTTGACCACGGATTACGCAGATAAAAACGGATTTATGCCATCTGTGCTCGTCCGTGAAATCCGCGGTTAAAGCCTGAAAGCAATATGTGAATGGTTTAAGGAAGGCCTAAAGTTTCCCGGGCCTGAGTTGGGGCTGAACCGAAGGGTGGTGGGCTGATTAGGAAATCGAAAATCGGGAATCCAAAATCGAAAATCACAACAGGTCTTTCTCCACTTTCCGTTCGAGGATGGCTTCGAGTTCTTTGCGCAGGGCCTTTTCCTTGCCGCGCAGGTCGGGCATGAGGGCGAGCCAGTGGTAAACTTCCTCGCGCAGGTGTTTCGGCATGACGGGCTCGATCGCGAGCACGCGGTCGAAGGCCCGCACGCAGGCGGCGGCAACCTGCTCGCACATCACCTGGGCATCGGCCGAGCTGTGCTGGCCGGCGAGGCGGATGACTTCGTCGAGCCGGCGGTGGCGGTGTTTCATCAGTGCCTGGTAGCTGCCGAGGCTGTCGGCCGACACCTGCACGCAGCGCGGGAAGAAACTCGACATGAGGTCCCAAGGATCGGGGCCGTCGCCGCCGCGGCGGATGTCGCTGCGCAGGATGACGGCCGGGATGTCGGCGAACTTCGCGAGCATGAACTCGACGACCGTGCCGGGATCGGGCTCGGCGCCGTCGTAGCAGAAGAGGCCGAGGTCGCAGTCGAGGAGGGCGCGGATGGCCTGGTCGCGCACGGTCCGGGCGGTTTTGCCGCGCGGTTCGAAGTCCTGCGGCAGGCGGCAGAGGTATTTGCCGTGGGACTTTTCGTAGATGGCTTCGGCGAGGTAGGCGTTGCCGATGAGGTGCTTCAGGTTGAAGAGCTCGCTGCCGAAATAAACCGTGTAGCTGTGCTGCTTTTTCTTCATCGGCGGGTGCATCAAGCCGGGAAGTGCCCGGTGGGACAATGGCAAATTAGCCCGGATGCTCGAGCCGCGGGCCGTTAAGGATAACGGCCCCTACCCGGGGAGCCCGCGGATCAATCTAATCAACGCGGTTCCGGCGTGAGCGTCAGCGTGTGTTGGGCGGGGCCGGGCAGGAAGGGCGTGGGTTCGCCGCGCACCCAGGCCTCGTGGCCGGCGCGGTAAAACGGTGACAGCGGATGACCACTCTGGCCGCCGGGCGTATGCAGCAGGCCCTGCTCCTCGTGGCCGGGTGAAACCACAAGACGGTTGCTCGCGCCGAAGCGCGGGCTTTGGGCGCGGGGCGTATAGGTGTCACCCGGCAGCGGATCGGTCGGCAGATCGAGCCAACCGGTGAGCCAGCGCGGCAGGAAGTGGCCGAGCGGGTGGCGGATATCAGCGGTGTTGCGCTTGCCCCACGTGGCCGTGGCGGGCGTGCGTTTTTCGCGCGCAAGGTCCGCGGTCACCGCATCGGCGGCGGCGAGCAGGAGCGCATCCCAATCCGCGAACTGCGGGTTGAGCAGGTGCTCCGGGCGCGCGGTGACGAGTTGCCAGAGCGGTTCCTCGTGGCGGAAGAAACGCCAGTTGAGCTGCGGCTCGCGCTGCTGCACGGGCGTGAACACCGGCGCGAGCACGAGGTTGGCGGCGTGTAGGCGGAAGGCCCGCACGAGCCGGTAGCTGGCCGAATCCACGGTGGCGCGGCCATCCCAGTTTTCGAGGGCGGCGCGCAATGCGGCGCGCGCAGGGGAGGCGGCGATGACCTCTGGCGTCAGCACGGCCTGCAGCAGCGCGTGCCAGCGCGTGAGGAAAAGAGCGCGGTCATCGAGCTGGATGCCGAACAGCTCGGCCGGCGTGGCGGCGTCGAGCGCAGCGAGGTTGTCGCGAATCTGCGCGGCGCGCCCCGGCAGGTAATAGCCGCCGTCGCCGAGGAGGGCGAGGGCTTCACCGCCGACGACCCGGTTGTTGGCGGTCCAGAGCCGACCGGTGGCGGGCTGGCGGATAACGGGAATCTCCGTTGCCGGGAGGAGGCCGGTCCAGCCGCGGTCGCCATAGGTCCAGGAGACGGGAAACCGGCCGTCGTGGCCGAAACGCTTGGGCAGGGTGCCGGCGATGGTCCACGCGATGTCCCCCGCGGTGTCGGCGAGCACGATGTTCTGTGCGGGAATGCCGGCGCGGTGGGCGATGGCGATACCCTCGTCCACGGTGCGGGCGGTTTCCATCGCCATGAGGTTGAAGTTGATCGCGCCCGGCTCGTGCATGACCCAGCGGTAGGCGTGGACGATGGTCTCGCTCACGTCGCGGATCACGGGGCCCCAGACGGTGGACTCAAATTCCGCGGTGACGGGCCGGCCGCCGCGAACGGCGATGGTTTCCTCCCAATGCTCGAACTCGAGATTTTCGGCGCCGCGACGGTAGAGCCGGCGCGAGATGCTGTTGACCTCGACCACGACGACGTCGGCGGTGTCGGCATAGCTGTTGGTGAAGCCCCACGCGACCCGGCCGTTGCTGCCGACGATGACGGCGGGCGTGCCGGGCAGGGTGAGGCCGGTGACGCGTTGACCGCCCCACACGAGGCTCGCGCGATACCAGGTGTTGGGCACGCCTAGCTCGAGGTGCATGTCGTTGCCGATCCACGCGCGGCCGTCGGCGGTGTGCGCGCCGGTGACGGCGAAATTGTTGCTGCCCACCGGGACGGGTTCGGCCGGCAGGGCCGCGGTCGCGGCGGGGGCGGCGCGGCGGCGCAGGTTGATGTGCCGCGGCTCCGGGAGCGGCGGCAGCGAGGCGGTTGAGCTGTCGAGTGCGGCATCGGCCGGGGTGAACAACGGGGCGAAGAAGGCCGCGACCTCGGAGCCGTAGTGATCGCGCACGGCGCCGAGGTCGCGCTCGAAGCGGCCTTCGCTCTCCTGCAGGTCGAGCGCCATGGCGAAGCCGACGAGGTAGCAATCCTCCGGCAGCCAGGGCTCGGGCCGGCTGCGCAGCACGAGGTATTCGAAAGGTTTTTGGCAGAGCGCGCCGAGGCCGGCGTTGACGCCGGCGGCGTAGGCTTCGACGAGCGCGCGGGCTTCCGGCGCTTCCAACGCGAGGGCTTCGCGCGCGCTCTCGCGGAAGCGGTGCAGCCGGGTGCGGCGGTCGAGCCCGACCGTGGCCTCGCCGATCAACGCGGAGAGTTCGCCGGCCGAGCGCCGGCGCATGAGGTCCATCTGGAAGAAACGCTCCTGCCCGTGGAGATAGCCGAGCGCACGGGCGAGGTCGCCGCGGTTTTCGCCGCGGATGACGGGAATGCCCAGCGCATCGCGCTCAATCGTCACGGTGGCGGCAAGGCCGGGCACGGCGGCGGCGCCGTCGAGCTGCGGCCGGCTGGTGCGGAGATGGAAATAAAGCCAGGCGACCAGCAGCACCGCGATGACCGCGGCGAGGCCGGCGAGGAGCGCGAGTCCGCGCAGGATGAGGCCGAAGATGCGTTTCATAGGTGCAGTTCCCGGCGGATGGCGGCGGCGAGGGCGGCCGGCGGCGGGGCGAGGTTGAGCGTGAGGGCGTTGGCCGGCGGCTCCAGCGCGGCGAGTTGGCTGTCGAGCATGGCCGGTTTCATGAAGTGATCTTGGCGCGCTGCGATGCGCGCCTGCAACTGTTCGCGCGTGCCTTGCAGATGGACGAGCCGGATACGGGCGTCGCCGGCGAGGAGCACGCGGCGGTAGGCGGCCTTGAGGGCGGAGCAGGTGACGACGCCGTTTTCGCCCCGGGCGAGGCGGGCCTCGATCCAGGCGCGGATGGCGGCGAGCCACGGTGCGCGGTCCTCGTCGGTGAGCGGTTGGCCCGCGCTCATCTTGGCGACATTGGCGGGCGGGTGAAAATCGTCGGCATCGGCGAAGGGCCAGCCGAGCGACTCCGCGAGCGTGCGGCCGACGGTGGTTTTGCCGCAGCCGGCCACGCCCATGATGACGATAACCTGCGGGTTCACTGTTCCCACGCGCGGGCGGAGACCGGTTCGCGGCCCTCGTCGAAGTCGAGGTAGTCGAACATCGTCATGACGGGCCGGTTCTCCAAGGCGGACTCGCGGATGCGGCGCGCGAGGGTGGGGGCGCCGGCATCGCGCCACCCGCGTTTCATCATGAAGACGTTCCAGACCTCGCACTCTTCGTCGGTGCGTTCGCCGCCTTGGGCGTGGCACCACGCGAGCAGCCCGGCGTCATCGAGGTCGCCGGCGAGAGCGCGGTCCCGCAGCGCGGTGTAGTCCACGCGGAGGAACCGGCAGCAGCGGCCGTCGAAGCCGGTGCCGAGATTTTCCACGTAGTCGGCGGGAAGCGCGCCGGTCGCGTGCAGGCGGATCTTGTCGAGCATACGGCCGAAGTAAACGAGCCGGCCGGTCTTGGCATAAGGGCTGCGGAGTCCGGGAATAGTGGGCATGGAAACTTATCCCGCGCGGCAGCCGGAAGCGGCGAGCGAAAAACCGCGGTTACCAGCGCCGCCAATAAGCGACGGTGGCGAGCAGGCCCAGCGCGAAGGTCGGGGCGTTGATCCAGAGCTGGTGGAACGGCACGGGCCAGCGCCAGCAGGCGTAGATGATGCCGGCGTGTTTCACCGCGATCAGCAGCCAGCAGACGAGCAGGAAGCGCATCATCCGTGGATCGCGGGCGGCCTCGCGCACGACGGTGACCTCGCGCACGAAGCCCTCATCGTAAACCGGGGCGGGCGGGCGGGAAAAAAGCTGGAGGAGATTCGCAAACATGACCGATACTTGAAACCTAGCCCAAAGCCGCCGAAAAGAAAGTCTCCCGTGTCCAATCCGTCCGTCCCGCCCTCCGCCCAGCCCCCCCTCGAACCAGCCGCGCCGCGGCTGGGCGCGCCCAGCAAGGCCGCCGCTGGCCTCACGGCCGTGTTCAAGACCAACAGCTTCGTCGTCAAGGGCGTGGGCCCGGTGCGCGGCACCCGGCTGTTGCTGGAGGTAAACAAAAAGGACGGCTTCGACTGCCAGTCCTGCGCGTGGCCCAGCCCCGATGGCGAACGGCACACCTTCGAATTCTGCGAAAACGGCGCCAAGGCCATCGCCGACGAAGCGATGCCGGAGCGCTGCACGCCGGAATTTTTCGCCCGCCACTCCGTGAGCGAACTCGCCGACCGGAGCGATTACTGGCTCAACCGCCAAGGCCGGCTCACGCACCCGATGGTCCTCCGCCCCGGCGCGACGCACTACGCGCCGATTACGTGGGACGAGGCCTTTGCCTTGGTCGCGCGCGAGTTGCAGGCGCTGGGTTCGCCGGACGAGGCGGCGTTCTACACCTCCGGCCGCACGAGCAACGAGGCGGCCTTCCTCTACCAGCTCTTCGTCCGCCGGTTCGGCACCAACAACCTGCCCGACTGCTCCAACATGTGCCACGAATCCAGCGGCACGGCGCTCGGCGAGGCCATCGGCATCGGCAAGGGCACGGTGAAGCTGGACGATTTTCCCAAGGCCGACCTCATCCTGATCGTCGGGCAAAATCCAGGCACCAACCATCCCCGCATGCTTTCCAGCCTGGAGGAGGCGAAGCGGCACGGGGCGACGATCGTCTCGATCAACCCGCTGCCCGAAGTGGGCACCGACCGGTTCAAGAACCCGCAGCATTTCATGAACCCGCTGAAAGCGCTACCCACGCTGCTGGGCGAAGGCGCGCGGCTGGCGGATATCTGGCTGCAGCCGCGGATTAACGGCGACCTCGCGCTTTTCAAGGGCCTCATGAAGGCGATGCTCGCGCGCGAGGAAGCGGCCACAGGCACGGTGTTCGACCACCACTTCATCCGCGAGCACACCCACGGCTACGAAGAACTGGCGGCGGATCTGCGCGCCGCCGACTGGGCGGAAATCACCGAATCGAGCGGCGTGGCGCGCGACCAGATCGAGACCGTGGCCGCGCTGGCCGCCCGCTCGAAGGCGACCATCGCCTGCTGGGCGATGGGCCTCACGCAGCAGCCCAACGCGGTCGAGACCATCCAGACCATCGTCAACCTGCTGCTGCTCGGCGGTCACATCGGCCGGACCGGCGCGGGTGCCTGTCCCGTGCGCGGGCACTCCAACGTGCAGGGCGACCGGACGATGGGTATCTTTGAGAAAATGCCCGACTGGTGGCTCGACCGGCTCGACGGGGCGTTTGGCTTCAAGTCGCCGCGCGCGCACGGCCTCGACACGGTGGACAGCATCAAGGCGATGCAGGCTGGCCGCGTGAAGGTGTTCTTCGCGATGGGCGGCAACTTCCTTTCGGCCACGCCCGACACCGAATACACCGCGACCGCACTGCGCCGCTGCGCGCTCACGGTGCAGGTCTCCACCAAGCTGAACCGCGCCCACCTCGTCACGGGCCGTGCTGCGCTCATCCTGCCCTGCCTCGGCCGCAGCGAGCGCGACCGGCAGGCGGCGGGTGAACAGTTCGTCACCGTCGAGGATTCGATGGGCATCATCAACCCCTCGCGCGGCCGGCTGGAGCCCGCGTCGCCGCAACTGCTCAGCGAGCCCGCCATCGTGTGCCGGCTCGCGCAGGCGGTGTGGGGCAACGCTTCCGGCATTCCGTGGGCGGAATACGAGGCCGACTACGACCGCATCCGCGAGGGCATTGCCGCCGTCGTGCCGGGCTTCGAGGATTTCAACCGCCGCATCCGCGAAGGCATCTTCTACCTGCCCAACGCCCCGCGCGACCGCCGCGAATGGCGCACCGCGACCAAGCGCGCCAACTTCACCGTCGCCCCGATCCCGCGTCATGCCCTCGCGCCCGGCGAATACGTGATGATGACCATCCGCACCCACGACCAGTTCAACACCACGGTCTATGGATTGGACGACCGCTACCGCGGTGTCTTTGGCGGTCGGCGGGTGATTTTCCTGCACGAGGAGGATATCCGGGCGGCCGGACTGCAGGCCGGGCAGATGGTGGACCTCACCAATCGCCACGGCGGCGTCGAGCGCGTGGCCAAGCACTTCATGGTCGCGCCTTACCGCATCCCGCGGGGCTGCGCTGCGACTTATTTTCCCGAGGCCAATGTGCTCGTGCCCATCGACAGCGTCGCAGCCAACAGCAACACCCCCACCAGCAAGTTTGTGATCATCACGATCGCGCCGGCGGCCGATCCGGCGGCCGGGCTGGCCGCCCTGCGGGCCGGCGCCGCCTGAGCGGGGATGGGAACCAAAAGGGGCCAACCTGTGTCCCATCCCTCCTGACCCACCCTCTTGCTATGAAAACCTACACTGCATTGTTCCTTTCGGCGGCCCTGTTGGCCGCCCCGTTCGCGACCGCGGCCGAAACGTCGGCCCAGGTTGAAGTCCTGTTTGCCAAGGCGCCCGACCAATACGCCGATGTGCGCGACAGTTGGTCCCCGAGTGAAAAGGGCCAGTTGGCCAACCTTGAGGCGCTCAAGCAGCATATCGAGCAGCGCGCCCCCGGCCATCTTGCTGCCGGCCAGAAGCTCACCGTTACGCTCACCGAGGTCGACCTCGCCGGCGATTTCGAGCCATGGCGTTCCCGCCAAGGGCTCGATGATGTGCGCATCGTGAAGGACATTTATCCGCCCCGCATCGATCTCGAGTTCAAGCTCACCGATGCCGCCGGCAACGTCGTCAGCGAGGGCAAGCGCGAACTCCGCGACCTCGCGTTCATGATGAAGCTCTCCATCGATCGCAACGACCCCTTCCGCCACGAGAAGGAGCTGCTAAACGACTGGCTTCGGCGCGACTTCAAGAAGGCCAAGTAACCGGCCGGTCCGCCCAACCCGTTCCCCGCGGCCGCGAGTGTTTCACGCTCGCGGCCGTGTTGTTTGCCAAACCCGCGGTGCGGCCGGCGCCAGGAATAAGGCCTGCAAACGGCCGCGGGCCGGTTCAGGCTTTGCCCGTTTCCATCCCCCAGACTGCCCATGAACGTTTATTCCAAGTTTGAGACCGAGCTCGCGGTGCGGCCCGATGACATCGACCTCTACCAGCACGTCCACAGCACACGCTACCTCGACTACGTGCTCGCGGCGCGTTTCGAACAGATGGAGAAATGCTACAAAATGCCGATGCAGGCCTTCGCGGCGATGGGGTTGGGGTGGTTCATGGCGGCGGCGACGATCCAGTTCAAACGGCCGCTGGGGTGGGGCGACCGGATGGTGGTGCGCACGTGGATCGAGCACTTCACCGACACCGGCTGCCGGGTGGCCTTCGAGATTGAGAAACTGCCCACCGGCAAGCGGATCTGCGACGGGCACTGCGATTACACCCTCGTCACGCTGGCCACCGGCCGGGCCACGCCCCTGCCGGCGGATATCCGCGCCAAATACTCCATCTGAGGCACCCGAAAAGCGGCTTGCGGGATTATCCTTGCTTAAATCACGCCACCGTATGTCCTACCTCGAATCGATAGTGATAGCGTTAGGCGACAGTATCTGGTGAGTCGTAGGCTGAGCGAGTGCTCAAGTGATGATTTCGAAACCCACGGTGGGAACGGACTGGCAGCAGACGAAGGATCTACGAGACATCACATGAGTAACTCCAAACTATACGTCGGCAATCTGTCGTTCAAGACCACCGAAGACGAGCTCCGCTCCGCTTTCGGCCAATTCGGCAGCGTGACCGACGTTTACGTCGCCATGGACAAGATGACCGGCCGCCCCCGCGGCTTCGCGTTCGTCACCATGGGCACCGATGACGAGGCCAAGCAAGCGGCGGAAAAGATGAACGGCACCGATCTCGGCGGCCGTCAACTGACCGTCAATGAGGCCCGTCCCAAGGAAGAGCGTCCGGCTGGCGGCGGCTTCGGCGGCGGCGGTCGTGGCTTCGGCGGCGGTGGCGGTGGCCGCGGCGGTTTCGGCGGTGGCCGCGATCGCGGCGAGCGTCGCTACTAATCCTATCGGTTTAATTAACTGATTTTCGAGGGACGGAGCTCCTTTGGGCTCCGTCCCTTTTTGTTTATCCGCCCCAAGGCGGTCCAATTTCGGGCGTGCGGGTCGCGCGCCCCGGCCGGTTTTGTCCGGCGCCAAGTTTCCCGACCCGTTTCAATTCATGCCCTTTAAAGCTCTCAATCTCTCTCCCGACATCCTGCGCGGTGTCCAGGCGGCCGGCTATGCCGAGCCCACGCCCATCCAGTTGCGCGCGATCCCGATCGTCCTCGGCGGCGGCGACGTCATCGGCTCCGCCCAGACTGGCACCGGCAAGACCGCGGCCTTCGCACTGCCCATCCTGACGCGCCTCGGCGCCCACGGCAAAACCCGCGTGCTCGTGCTCGAGCCCACGCGCGAACTCGCCGCGCAGGTCGAGACCGCCTTCCGCGATTTCGCCCGTTTCACCAACCTCCGCACCGTCGCCATTTACGGCGGCGTCGGCTACGGCAACCAGCGCGCCGAACTTCGGCGTGGCGTGGACATCATCGTCGCCACGCCCGGCCGCCTGATGGATTATCTCAAAGAGGGCACGCTCAACCTGCGCGACCTCAACACGCTCGTCCTCGACGAGGTGGACCACATGCTCGACATGGGCTTCCTGCCCGTGGTGAAGGACATCATCGGCCGCTGCCCGCGGGAGCGCCAGACGCTGCTCTTCTCCGCCACCGTGCCGCCCGAGATCCAGGCCATCGCCTCGTTCGCGCTGCGCAACCCGACCCGCATTGAGGTCGGCGTCAACCGCACCGTGAACCAGTCGGTCAACCATGCGCTCTACCCGGTGGGCTACGCGCAGAAATTCGACCTGCTGCTCGCGCTCCTCGAGAAGACCGACTTCGACAGCGTGCTCGTCTTTTCCCGCACCAAGCACGGCGCCGACAAAATCGCGCGCCGGCTCAAGGCCGCCAACCACTCAGTCGCCGTCCTGCACGCCAACCGCTCGCAGAACCAGCGCATGGAGGCCCTCGCCGGCTTCAAGTCCGGCAAATACGAGGTCATGGTGGCGACCGACATCGCCGCCCGCGGCATCGACGTCGCCGGCGTCTCGCACGTCATCAACTACGACGTGCCGGAAAAACCCGAGGACTACGTGCACCGCATCGGCCGCACCGGCCGTGCGCAGGCCGTGGGCGATGCGTTCACGCTCGTCACACCCGAAAACGCCGGCGACATCCGCGACATCCAGCGCTTCATCGGTGCGAAGATTCCCGAGCTGAAACTCGAAGGCTTTCCCTACGGTCCGTTCACCCCGCGGCCCGAGCAGCCGCCGCAGGCCCGCGAAAGCCGCCAACAGGCCGGCCAGCATCCGCGCGAGGAAAACCGCCGCGGCGGTTGGAACCGTTTCGGCGGCGGTGGTGGCGGCGGCCGTCGCGGTCGGCGGTAAGCCGCGCGCCGGTCATTTTCTTGTTTCCCAACGAGGCATCCAGTCCCATCCGTCTGAGCTGTGGCTGCTGCAACCGTTTCCGTCTCCGCCGTCGAAAAACATCTCGCCGCGCTGGGCGCGTGCAAGCGCTGCCCGGGCATGCACCGGCCCGTGGTCGTCGGCCGGCCGGTAGCGAGCCGGGTGTTACTCGTCGGGCAGGCGCCGGGCGACAAGGAGCCGAAGCTCGGCCGGCCCTTCGCGTGGACCGCCGGCAAGACGCTCTTCAAGTGGTTTAACGGTGCGCTTGGCTGGACGGAGGATGAGGTGCGCGACCGCATTTACTTTGCGGCGGTGTGCCGGTGTTTCCCCGGCAAGCGGCCCGAGGGCGGCGACCGCGTGCCTGCGCCCGACGAGATCGCCAACTGCGCGCACTGGCTGGAGCGGGAGTTCGTGCTGCTGCGTCCCACCCTGGTCCTGCCGGTGGGCAAGCTGGCCATCACGCAATTCCTCCCGCCCGCGCCGCTCAACGACACGATCGGCCGGCCGTTCCCTATTACCTACCGCGGCCATGCGGTGGACTGTATCCCGCTGCCGCATCCTTCGGGCGCCTCGCCCTGGCACCGGATGGAGCCGGGCAAAACCCTGCTCCACCGTGCGCTGGCACTGGTAGCGGCGCATCCTGCCATCAAAAAATCCGTGCCTTCCGGCGGTTCGTTGGTCTAAAACACCGGCATGTCTCGCCGTCTTTGTCTTGCCCTTTGTTTCTGTGTGCTGCCGCTTGCGCTTCAAGCCCAGCGGGAGAAGCTGCCGCCCGATGATCTGGAGTGGGTGGAGAAAAACTTCCCCGATGCGATCAAGACCGCCACGGGCATCCGTTACGTGGTGATCGAGTCAGGCGCCGGTGAGACTGCCAAGCCCGGCCAGATGGTGTCGGTGCTTTACGTGGGCCGGCTGGTGGATGGGCAGACTTTCGACCAAAAGCAGGACCCCAAGGATCCGCTGACCTTCCGGCTGGGCCGGAGCCATGTCATCCACGGCTGGGACCAGATCCTGCAGCGCATGCGGCCGGGCGACAAGTGGCTCGTCATCATCCCGCCGGAACTGGCCTATGGCTCACGGGGTCAGCCGCCGGTTATTCCGCGTAATGCCACGCTGGTGTTCATGATGCACCTGTTGGCGGCGAAATCCGATTGAGGGCGATGTGCCGCCGCTGCCGCCACAACGTGTCGGCGGTGTAGAGCACGAGTGCCGTCCAGATCAGTGCGAAGGACTGTGCCCGGGCGCGGTCGAAGGTTTCGCGATAAACCCAGACCCCGAGAGCCAGTTGCACGGTAGGCGCGGCATACTGCAGCAACCCCAGCGTGGTGAGCCGCAGCCGCCGCGCACCGTAGGCGAAAAGGAGCAGCGGCACGGTGGTGACCACCCCCGCGCAAAGAATCAGCGCCTGGGTGCTCCAAGGGGCGTGGCCCAAAGCACCGGTGCCGGCGGCGGTGCGCCAGAGCAGGAATCCCGCGGCGAGAGGGGCGAGCAGTAATGTCTCCACGGTGAGTCCGGTGAGCGGCCCCAGCGGGGACTGTTTGCGCAGCAATCCGTAGGTGCCGAATGAGGCCGCGAGCCCCAGTGCGATCCACGGCAACCGGCCGAGCTGCAGCAATTGCAGCGTCACCCCGGCGGTGGCGAGCAGGATGGCCAGCCACTGCACCGGGCGGAGCGGCTCGTGCAGCACCAGCCGGCCCAAGGCCACGTTTACCAACGGCACCAGAAAGTAGCCCAGACTCGATTCAATGACATGCCCGGCATTGACCGCCCAGACGTAGATGAGCCAGTTCGCCGTCAGCAGCAGCCCGCTCGTCAGGTTGAGGGCCAAGGCGCGCGGGGAGCGAATGGCGGCAACCACCTCGCGGAAACCGCCGAGCCAGCCGAGCACCGGCGCGAGAAAAAGAAAGGACCACAGTAGCCGGTGGGCGATGAGCTCATGGGCATCGACCGCCGCGAGCGGACGCCAGTAAAGCGGCACCAGCCCCCATATCAGGTAGCAGGCAAGGGCGGCGAGCAAGGCCCGCCACGGAACGGCGCTCACTGTCCGGCGGCGCGGGTGTAGCCGTAGTTGAGCCGGAACTCCTCGATTGCCTGCGCCCGGGCCAGATCGGGGGAGACTCCGCGGTTGACCAGCGCGACGGCGCGTTGCTCGATCCAGCGCTGCCGGAAGCCTTCTTCCACCTCGAGGGCGACATTCTTTTTGCGCTCGGCCCGGCCTTCCTTGGTCAGGCTGCTGCAGCTGGCAAGACCGAGGGTGGCGAGGACCAGGGTGAGCAGAACGGTGCGTTTGAAGTCGGGCATGATTGGAAGCATTGAAATTGTTACCGCGGTTACCGCGAGCGAATCTTTTTGGTTTCATGCTGGTTTCATGCCGGCCGAAAATCGCCAACAGTGGGCGCGATGAGTGAGGAGTCTCCTGCTCCGCTGCGCCTCAAGCCCCGTCTGCGCCCCGGAGGTGGAGAGACTCCGGCGACCCCCGATGCCCCTGTGTCCCCGGCCGGCGGAAGCGGGCTCGGCGACCGAAGTCGGGGCGGGCCGACTGCGGCTCAAACCAAAGCTGGTGGCCGGCCCCAGACCCAACCGGCACCGGAAAGCCCGGTTGCACCGGAAAAACCACGGCTCAAGCCCCGCTTAAATGCCGAACCCGAGGCAACCGCAAAGGTGGAAGAAAAGGTAAGCTCAGTGGCCGAACTTGCGGCGATGGCCCCGCCGGCAGAAGCCCCGCCACCATCACCGCCGGAGGCAGCAGCTCCGGCCGCCGAGGAAGTGCCCAAATTTAAACTGAAACCCAAGACGGCCGGTGCAGCCAGCCAGCCGCCGGTGACAGAGGCCGAGCCACTGCTTGCCACGGCTGCTGCCGCCCTTGGCCGTGGAAGAAGTTCCGGCGGGTGAAGTGCTGGGGCTCCGCCGCCGCCTCTGGTCAAGCGCCCGCTGCCACCGGCGGCCGCGCTCAAGAAAAAACTGATGGTGCTGGGCGGCATCGCCGCGGTGCTGCTGGTGGGTGGAGGACTTTATTTTGGCTGGTAAATGTATGGCCCCAAACCTGCCGCCGGTGTGCCGGTGGCGCCGAGCGCTCCGGTGGCCAAGCCGGCGGCCGTCACGCCTTCGGAAGCTCTCAACCAACTTGCCGCCATGCCCGGGGCGATGATCGACAAGGCCCAGAATGCAGTCACCGCCCGGCGCGACCGCGAACAGGACCTTATTGATGCGGTGGCCGCGGGCGAGGATATCCCGGAGCGCCGCTTACTCGATACGCCGCTGCCCGGGCAACTCGGCGAAAAGCCGGCCGAGCCGGTGAGCACCGAGTCGCAAATTGCACCAGGGGTTCAGGCCACGACTTGGGCTTCACCCGCGCAAATTGCCTCAAGGGCCCAAGCCAGCCAGGAGGTTTTCAACTATGTGGCCGGGCTGACCATCAGCGGAATCTTCTGGGGCACGCCCACGCGCGCGTTGATCAACGGCCGCACTTACCGGGCCGGCGATAACATCTACCCGGTGCAGGGGATTGTGCTGCTGGAGGCCGACAGCGCGGCCAAGGTGCTGATCTTCCAAGACCGCACCGGCGCCACGGTCTCGCGCAAATAGGCCAGCGACCTCAGTTTCCGCCGGGCAGCGTCCATTCGCACCGGCCGGTGATTTTTTCCGTCCGGCGACCCGGCAGGGAAACCGTGGCCGTGACGCCGCGCGGCAGTTTCAGCGAGACCCGGGTGACGGAACCTTCGCGGCGCCACGCGCTGACAATCAGTCCCTGCGGAGTTGGGTAGGTGGCGCCGCCGGAATGGCCGATGAACGTGGGCGCAAAGCCGACCTCCCGCCACGCCGGGGCCGTCTGACGCACGCCGCCGATGATCTGCATGAGATGAAACAGCGGGTGCGCCGACCAAGCGTGCGAGTGGCTGGCGGCAAAGGCCGCGGTGTCGCCGAAAATCTCGAAGGTGGAGCCGTAAGCGATCATCGGTGCCCAGCGCGGCAGGATGTGTGCCACGACTTGGGCGCCGTGTCCGCGGGCCGCGAGCAGCGAATACACGTAGGTGATCCAGTAGGCGCTCGGCCGGGCCCGGTAGCCCGATTCATCGCGCAGGTAATCGAGGAGGAATTGCACCATCACGGGCTCGGCCTTGGGCGCGAGGCCGGCCATCACCGCGAGCACCTGCGCGTGCGGCGAGGTGCTGCCAACGATGCGGCCCTGCCGGTTGCGGCCGTCGCGCATGAGACCGCGGCGATCCACGAGCTTGACCAAGCGTGCGCGCAACTGCTTTACCCAGCGTCCGCAGCGGCTTGCGGCCGTGGCATCGCGGTTGAGCCGGTGCAGCGCCGCGAGGCGTTCCAGCGCGAGCAGCAGCCAGAGGTTGAGGATGCTCGGCGCGCCGTCCTTGAAGAGTTCGGTCCAGTCGAGGAAGAGCCAGTAGCGCGGATCGTAGGTCACGAGCCCGTCCTTGCCGGTGTGGGCGGCAAAATAGGCGAGCGCGCGCTCGATGCCGGCGCTTTGGTCGCGGAAGGGCTGCAGGTCGCCGGTCTGCCAGTAGTAATCCCACTGCGTGAGGATCCAGATAAGCGTGAAATCTGGCAGCACGCAGTTGTGCGCCATGGTCGGGGCGTGGCCGTAGGTGAGGCCGTCGGCGGTGGTCTGCGCGCCGATCTGGGCGATACCGCGGCGCAAGAGGCGGGCGTCGCCGCTCAGGTGGAAGGTGTTCCACGCCTGCACCCGGGCGTCGCCCCACCACTGGGCCTGTTCGCGCCAAGGCGTGTCCACGTAGGCGTCGAGCATGCAGTTTTGCTGCGACCACGCACAGGTTTCCCAGATCTGCTCGAGCACGGGATCGGAACTCTGAAATCGGCCGAGGCGTTCCACCGGATAGCCGGTGCGGCGCAGGCAGAGCGACAGGTGCAGCGGCGCCGTGGTGTTGCGCACGGTCACGGTCACGTGCCGGAAACCATAGGGATGGTAAAACTGATGTTCGGTCCGCCCGGTGCGGCAGATCAGCCGGCCGCTGAAGGCGACGCTGCTGCCGTCAGGGAACCGCAGGTCTGGCTGCAGGGTGACGGGGTCAACGGTTTCGGTGTAGATGAAGTCCACCACCTCGCCGCCGTGCGCGCCGCTGGCCGTGACGGAGAAATTTCCAACCACGGGCCGGCCCACATCGATGAGGTAGCTCCGGAACCGGCCGGCCCCGGTTGCGGGCACCTCAAAGCCGGCGGCGAACAGGCCGACCGGCGCACCAGTGACGGCCGGAGCCTCGCCCAGCCCGGCGGTCACCGGCCGGTGGCCGTGGTCCTCGGTTTGCCGGAGCAGGTAGAGGTTGCGGCTGTCCTCCCAGCCGGGAGCGCAGTTGCCTTCGCCTTCGCCGATGATCCGGCTCGGCCGTTCCGCCACTTCGAAGAGAGTGGGAATGCCGCGAGGCTCGAGCGAAGCCCAGGGCAGATGGCCGAAGGCCGGGCCGTGGAGCGCAGAGACGCCCCACGAGGAGTCGTCGAAATCGGAGTTCATCCAGCCGGCGGGGCAGGCGCGGGCATCGAAATTTTCCTGCGGGAAAAGCTGCAGGCTGGCGTGCACCATGTCGCGCCGTATGCCCGGTTGGGGCAGGCATTTCCAAGTGCGGTCGGACTGGATCTTCACCCGGCCCCACCGGGCGGCGACGAGCAGACCGGCGTAGCCTTGGTGCAGGTATTGGAAATTACTGAAGCCCGGATTGTGCGCGCGCACGGCGATGACGTTGCGGCCGGGCACGAGCCAGCGGGCGACGTCAATCTCGTCGTAGGGCCAATTCGCCTGAAAGCCGCGCGCCGGTCCGCGGCCGATAAAAGCGCCGTTGATCCAGAGTTGGTAGGATTGGTCGGCCGTGATGTAGAGCGGCGCGCGGCGCGGCACGCGGTCGAGGGTGAAACCGTGGCGGAAGAGCGCGTAGGTGTTGTGGAGATCCCAGCGGTTGTCGTAGGGCCAGATCCAGAGGGAGCGTGCAAAAATGCGGGCTTCGCGCGTGGCGGCGGGACGATTCATGGGGCAGGCGGGACTAAGCCGCAGGGCGGGCATGTGGTCCAGCCCTGAGCGGCGGCGGTCAGCTCCCGATGGCGGCGGCGCGGATGGCGCGGATCAGGGCGGGGTCGGTGGCAATGCCGAGCAAGCCGTTGACGACAAACTGGATGCCGATGCAGAGGATCAGGAACCCCATCACCTTTGTCAGCGCGTTCATGCCGGTGGTGCCGATGACACGCACGATCTTGCCCGAGACCCGGAGCGTGGAGTAGATGATCGCGGCGACGATGAGGATGCCGATGATGATGGCGACGTAGTCGGTCCAGTCCGTGGCCAGCGAGGTGAAGCCCAGCGTGACGGCAATCGCGCCCGGCCCGCTGAGCATGGGCATGGCGAGCGGCGAGAAGGCGATGTCGCGCTTGGAGCGGGCGGCCTCGTTTTCCTTGTTGCTCTGCACGGGGTCGCGGGGGGCGGCCATGAGCATGCCCGAGCCGATGCCTGCCACCAGCAGCCCGCCGGCGATGCGCAGCCCGGGGATCGAGATGCCGAAGAAGCTCATAATGAAGGTGCCGCCGATCAGGAAGCTCACGAGTATCACCACCATATAGATGCAGGCCATGCGCAACTGCTGGTTGCGGCGGGCGGCGGTGTCGCCCTCGGTGATGGCGAGGAACGTGGGCGCGGCGGCGAGCGGGTTGATGAGCGGCAGCAGCGCGATGACGGTGCCGAGGATCAGTTCCCAGAAATTGCTGGCGGCGTTCATGAATGGTTCGTTCGCATTTTGGCTTCGAGGAGAACGAGAACGGGAAAGATTACGAGAACGATGGCAGGGCTACCAAACGTCCACCGGGCCCTTGGGCACGGGGATGGCGGTGCGGTTGAGGGCGGCGGGTTCGTCGGTGCGCATAAACGAGGCGACCATCGGCTCCAGCGCGAAGCGCGGCAGCAGTTCGCCGCGCTCATCGCAGAACTGCGCGCGCCAAGCGGTGTATTCGGCCAGCGCGGCCTCGAAATCGGTCCACGAGCGGATGGTAATGATGCGCTGCTTGAAGGGCTTGGCCGGCCCGAAGCGCCGGGCATACCACGGGGCGACCTTGCGGAAGAGCCGCGCGCCATGTTCTTCGCCGTAGAATTCACAGTAGCGCCCGAAGTGGCGCCGCATCACGCGCACGCGCTCGGCGAAGTCGGGCTCCGGGAGTAACTCACCGGTGGCGAGATAGTGCGCGGTGCGGCGAAAAATCCACGGGTCGTAGAACGCGCCGCGGCCGATGCTCACGCCCGCGCAGCCGGTCTCGTCGAGCATGTGTTTCGCGGCTTCGGGGGTGGTGACGTCGCCGTTGCCGATGACGGGGATGGACTTCACCGCCTGCACGACGGCGCGGATGCCGGCGAGGCTGACGGTGCCGGCGAAACCCTGGGCGCGGGTGCGGCCGTGGACAAAAATGGCGGCGATCCCGACGTCCTCCAGCACACGGGCGAGGTCGGGAGCGGTGAGATTGTCGTCATCCCAGCCGAGCCGCATCTTGGCTGTGACGGGGATTTTCACGGCGGCGATCATGCCGCGCACCAACGCGGCGGTTTTGTCGAGTTCGGTCATCATCGCCGAGCCGCCGCCGATTTTCACGACCTTCTTGACGGGGCAGCCCATATTGATGTCCACGGACTGGGCGCCCATTTCCTGGCACATCACGGCGGCATCGCGCATCTCCTCGGGCATGCTGCCGAAGAGCTGGATGGCGAGTGGCCGGTCATCCGGCGAGGATTCGACAAGCTTCAGCGCGGTGCGGTTGCGCTCCAGCAGCGAGCGGGCGTTGACGAGGTCCGTTGTGGCCCAACCGAGGCCGCCGAGTTCGCGCAGGGTGACGCGGAAAGGCAGGTTGGTGTAGCCCGCCAGCGGCGAGAGAAACAGGTTGGTCGGGAGTTCGTGCGGGCCGATACGCATGGTTCAACGCCCCGTCCCGGGTGGCCGCCGGAAGCGGAAGCGGAAGGCGATCACCAGCCCCATGATCAGCAAAAACTGACCGAGGATGAGCGGCATGAGTTCGAGTTCCAGCCGGCCGCCGGAAAGGTTGGCCCGGTGGACGTGATGAAACACGGACATGAAAAAACCGAGCGTGGCGCAGCCGATCACGCAAAGCAGGTCCGCCACCGCCCGGAGGGAGGCGGCGCGCCTGGCCGGGGCGAGCCAGTATTCCCGGTGGGGCACGTTGATGAAGCGCGCGGGCAGCCGGTCGATAAAGCGGGCCAGCCCGGCGAACACCCCGGCGACGAAGAGCGCGAGCCCGGCCTGAAAGGCGGCATGGGCCCCGCGGCTCATCCAATCGTCCGGCTCGCCGCGGGCATTGAAGTGCGTGGCCACCTGCTCCGGCAGGGTGGCATGGTGGCGGGCCGCCTGCGCGAGCGCGGCGGCGAGCACCAACAACAAAAGCAGCGGCAGGACGCGTGACATAACCCCACGATGGGGAAAATTCAGCGGTCCGCCACCGCAGTTTTCATCCGCCGCAGGCCTTCGGCCAGGGTGGCGCGCGGGCAGCCGAAGTTGATCCGGACGTGCCGGCCCTTGGGCGAGCCGAAGAAGGCGCCGTCGCTCAGGCCCACGCCGTGCTTTTCAAAGTGCGCGACGGGATCGGCCAAGTTCAACGCCGCGACATTGAGCCAGCCGAGGTAGGTGGCTTCGATCGGGGCCTCGATGATCACGCCGGGCAGTTCGCGCGCCACGAAGTCGGTCAAAAAATCCCGGTTGCCGCGCAGGTGGCTGAGCAACGCCTGCCGCCAGGGCTCGCCGTCGCGGTAGGCCGCTTCGCAGGCGGTGAAGCCGAGCGCCGTCACCTCGGCAACGACGCCGGCGGTGGCGCGGACAAATTGAGCCCGCAGCGCTGGGTCGGGAATAATGGCGAAGGCCGTGCCGAGCCCGGGGACGTTGTAGGTCTTGCTCGGCGCCATGAAGGTGACTGTGCGCTGGGCGATCTCGCCGCCCAGCCGGGCGGTCGGGATGTGCGGCAGCGTCGGATCGAGGATGAGGTCGCAGTGGATCTCATCGCTGCACAGCACGAGATTGTGGCGCACGCAGAATTCGCCGAGCCGCACGAGTTCGTCGCGCCGCCATACGCGGGCGAGCGGGTTGTGCGGATTGCAGAGATAAAAAATTTTCGTCCGCGGGGTGACGGCACGCTCCAGCGCCGCCCAATCGATGGTCCACCGGCCGTCCTGCAGCACGAAGTCCACCGTGGTTGAGACGCGCGCGCTGTTTTTTGGCGCGCTCATAAACGGCGGGTAAACCGGTGCGAGCGTGAGCACTTCCTCGCCGGTTTCGGCGAAAGCCTGCGCGATCACGTTGAGGCCCACGACGAGGCCGGGCAGCCACACGATCCAGGCGGGGTCCACCTTCCAGTCGTGGCGGGCTTCCAGCGCCGTCACGACGGCGTCCACGGTAGATTTTACCGGCCGGGCGTAGCCGAAGACGCCCTCGTCCACCCGGGCGTGCAGCGCCTGCATGATGGCGGGCGCGGACTTGAAATCCATGTCAGCCACCCACATCGGCAGCACGTCGCGGCCGGCGTATTTCTGCCATTTTTGCGAGTCGGTGCCGCGGCGTTCGGGCACGGTTTCAAAATCAAAGTTCATGGGCGGAGTCCGAAAACCAACCACGGATCGCGCCGCGGGGCACGGCTAATTTCCGGCATAACCGCCGCCGGGAAAACTTTTCCCGGTGAGACGGCGCAGGGTGGGATTTTTTTACCCGGTGGCGGCGGGCCGGCCGCAATAAGTGCCGGGCTTTTCGCGACTTGGCGCGGTCGCGGCTTCGGCATCCGGCCTGCATGAGGGTGGCATCTGATTCATCAACCTCAACCCATCATCACCATGACCCTCGTTCGTTATTCTTATCCCACCTATCGCAGCCCGCTGGCCTTTCGTGCTTCGCCGTGGGCCGGCCTTGAGACCGAAATCGACCGTCTGTTCTCTTCGGCGTTCGCCAATCTTGGCACCCCGGCGACGGACGCCCGGTTCCCGGTCGATCTCTACGAAGACAAGGACCACACCTTCGTCCGCGCGGAACTCCCGGGCGTGAACCGCGAGGATATCCACGTCGAGATCGTGGACGGCTACCTCACGATCAACGCCACCCGCAAATTCAAGGACGGCGACCAGGAGCAGAGCTTCGCGCTCAACCGCTCCGTCCAACTGCCCGATGCGGTCCAGGCCGACCGTATCACCGCCGCCTACGAAAACGGCGTGCTCACCGTCACCCTCCCCAAGCAGGAGGAGGCGAAGCCGCGCAAGATCACCGTCACGGTGAACTGAACCCGCCCGCCCAACCATCAGCATTATCCATCATGAACCTCCTCCACTCCCTCATCCCTTCCCTCAATCGCGTGAACGTGCAGCGCCGCCAGCCGGAATCCACGGCTGACTGCGGCCCGGTCGTGCAGCCCGCCTACCGGGTAAAGGAAACCGCCGACACCTTCGGCCTCACCGTGCATCTGCCCGGCGTCACCAAGGACGGCCTCGAACTCACCGTCGGCGACGGCGTCTTCACCGTGCGCGGCGCGCGCGGCTGGAAACAGCCCGAGGGCTGGACCGCGCTTTACCGCGAGTCCGCCGAGGCCGACTACGAGCTCGGTCTGACGCACGACAACACGATCGATGCGGACAAAATCCGCGCCGAGCTGAAGGACGGCGTCCTTCGGGTATCGCTGCCGAAGACCGAAGCCGTGAAGCCCCGCAAGATCGCGGTGGCCTGAGCCGCAGCCCAAGGCAATTCCAGCCGGACCCACGTTGGTCCGGCTTTTTTGTGCAGCCATAGATCGGGCTCGCGCGGCGCGGCTGGCCGGCTAGGTTGTAGGCATGGAGACTTTGTCCGTCCTGATGATGGTGGCCTTCTTTGTGGGGGTGCCGGTGCTGGCCGTCTGGGCGATGATCCACAGCACGCGGAAAATGCGCACTCAGTTCGAGCGGCTGGCCGCCAACCTGGGGCTTCGGATTGATCCGCCCGAGCCGCCGCGCGGATTTACGGCTGCGCCGCCGAGCCTGGTCGGGTCCATCCGCGGGAAGGCGGTGAAAATCCACACCTACAGCACCGGCAGCGGAAAGTCCCGGACGACGTGGACCGAGGTGGTCGTGACGCCCGTGCTGGCGGGCGACATGACGTTTGGGTTTACCCGCGAAGGGTTCGGCACGCGGGTCATGCAGCTTTTCGGCGCCAAGGAGATCAAGGTGGGCAACCGCGAGTTTGACGAAGCGTGGTTTGTGCAGACGAACCAGCCGGATTTCCTCCGTGCGGCGCTGCTGCCCGAGCTGCAGCAGAAATTCCGACCGTTCCGCGGCGCGTGCAAGCTGGAGAAGGGGCTCGTCACCTACACGGAGCGGGGTCTGCTCGCCAACGAGGCGACGCGCCACCGGTTTGAACAGGCAATGGAACTGGCCTGTGATCTCGCCGACCTAGCCGAGGTGCAGGCGCGGCACGCAGCCAAGGGCTGACCATGACGGCTGCTCCAATTCCCGCGATGACGGGACCGGTCCTGCTTTTCGACGGGGAGTGCGGTTTGTGCAACCGCTGCGTGCGGTTGCTGCTCCGGCTCGACCGCCACGCGCGGCTGCGATTTGCGCCGTTGCAGAGCCCGCCGGCCCAGGCTTACCTGCGCGCGCGGGGTCTGCCGGTGACAGATTTCGATTCGTTGGTTTTTGTGTCCGACTGGGCCGGCGCCGGCCCGCCTTTGCTGCGAACGGACGGCGTGCTGGCGGCCCTGCGTTTGTGTCCGGGGCCCGGCCGGATGTTGGCGGCCGCGTTGGGCATGGTGCCGGCCGGTTGGCGGGACCGCGCCTACAAGCTGATCGCCCGCTGGCGTTACCGCATCTGGGGCGAATGGCGGCCGCGGCCTCTGTCGCGGCCGGAGTGGCAGGACCGGTTTTTTGGCTGAAGCCGGGCGCCGGGTTATTTCCGCACGACCAACGGCTTCGATTTGTCCGGGATCAGCACCGAGAGGAGGACGGAGAGCGCGAGCACGCCGCCGATCACGCCGAGTGAGACGGCAATCGGAACTTTATACCAGCCTTCGATGAGCATCTTCACGCCGATGAAGACGAGGATCAGCGCGAGGCCGAGCTTCAGGTAGCGGAAGAGCTGCATGATGCCGCTCAGCGCAAAATACATCGCGCGCAGCCCGAGGATGGCGAAGACGTTTGAGGTGAGCGCAATGAACCCGTCGCGCGTGATGGCCAGCACGGCGGGCAGCGAATCCACGGCGAAGACCACGTCGGTGGACTCGATCACCAGCAGCACGACAAAGAGCGGGGTGGCCATGCGGCGGCCCTGGTGGACGGTGAAGAAGCGGCCGTTGTCGTCGTGCGGTGCCACCGGGTAGAAGCGGCGGAAGAGCCGCACGATCCAGTTGTGCTCGGGGTTTACGTCCACCTCGCTTTTGCCGGGCAGGGCCATCTTGATGCCGGTGAAGAGCAGGAAGGCGCCGAAGATGTAGATCACCCAGTGGAAGCGGGCCAGCACGCTCACGCCGACCAGGATGAACACCGCCCGCATGATCACCGCGCCGACCACGCCCCAGAACAGCACGCGGTGCTGGAAACGCGGCGGCACCCGGAAATAGGTGAAGACGAGGATGAAGACGAAGACGTTGTCCACGCTCAGGGCCTTCTCGACGATGTAGGCTGCGAAGAACTCCTTCGCCGGCACCGGGCCGCGCCACCACCACAGGAGGGCGTTGAAGGCGAGGGCTAGGCCGATCCAGACCGCGCACCAGCGCAGGGCCTCCTTCATCTTCACCTCGTGCGCTTCCCGGTGAAACACCCCGAGGTCCAGCGCCAGCATGGCGGTGATGAAGCCGAAGAAGGCCAGCCAGGCCCAGAGCGGCAGGGGCGGCAGTTCGTTGAGGACGGCGAAAAAGGTCGGCATCGGTGCGGCAGGATGGCCGGGCGCCCGGCCGGCGGGCAAGGCGGGATTGACCGCGCTTTCACCGGGCGGCAACTTGGGGTCATGATGAAGTTTTGGCGCTATTTTTCACTGGTTGCACTGAGCTTGGCCGCCGGCGGGGCGGTCCTGTTGGCGCAGGATGAAGCGGCGGCTCCCGCCGAGCCCACCACGTGGACCCAAGGCTGGGCGTGGACCAAGCAGGTGCTGATGCTCCAGGTGGGCGACAACGCTTTCGGCCGCGTGCTGCTTTCGCTGGGCGTGCTGTTGCTGACGGTGCTGTTGCGGCGGCTCATCCTGAGCCTGGTGTTCAAGGCCCTGCAGCGCATCGCGGCGCGCACGACATCCAAGCTGGACGACAAGATTTTCGCCGGCCTCCAGTCGCCGCTCTCGGTTTTCATCCTCGTCCTGGGAGTGTTCCTGTCCCTCGCCCTGCTCAGCCTCGACCCGCAGGTGGACCGGGTGGTGCTCTGGCTTTTCCAGATCACGGTGATGACCGTCATCTTCTGGGGTTTCCTGCGGCTGACGGACATCGTGGCCGACCACATTTACGAGCATGCGCGGGACAAGGGCCTGGGTATCACGCCCTTCATCCCGCTCATCAAGAAGACGCTCCGGGTGTTCTTCATCGTGATCGGCGTCATCCTGATCATCCAGAACATGGGCTACTCCGTGGGCTCGCTGCTGGCCGGTCTCGGCATCGGCGGCTTGGCGGTGGCCCTGGCCGCACAGGATTCGTTGTCCAACTTCTTCGGCTCGCTGGTCGTGGCGGTGGACCGGCCGTTCAAGGTCGGCGATTTTGTGCAGATCGGCTCCACCATGGGTTCGGTGGAGGAGATCGGCCTGCGTTCCTCCCGCCTGCGCACGCCGCAGCGCACGCTGGTCACGATTCCAAACAAGATGATGGCCAACGAGGTCATCACCAATTTTTCCGTCATGCCGCAACGGCGGGTGGACCAGACCATCGGCCTCACCTACGACACGACGCCGGAGCAGATGGAGGCCGTGCTCGGTGACTTCCGCGCGATCCTGAAAAACGATCCCGGGGTGCACCAGGACTTCCACGCGGTGAACTTCCTGGCCTACGGCGCCTCTTCGCTCGACATCCAGATCATCTACTTCTCCGCCGATCCCAACATCGTGAAGAGCTTCGAGCTGCGCGAGCGGATCAACCTCGCCCTCATGCGCGCGGTCAACGCCCGCGGCCTGTCCTTTGCCTTCCCCACGCAGACCGTGCACCTCGATGGCGCGGTGGCGAAGCAATTGGCCGCCCGCGGCGGTCCGCCGGCAGCTCCGCAAAAATAATCCGTGCACGCCGGGCGTCGGGGCCTAAGGTGGGCCGTCCATGGCCGAGCCCCCGCCTAGTCCCGCCGCCGCGCCGCTCCCGAACTGGGTGCTGGTCCGGCGGCTTTTCGGGCTCGCGTGGCGCTACCGGCTGCACTGCATCGGCGTCCTCCTGCTGCAGCTTGTGCTGCTGACGATGGGCATCGCCGGACTGAGCTTCACCGGCCTGGGCATCGATTACATCCGCTCGCAGGTGGAGGGCGTGCCGCTGGGCGACAACCCGCTGCACCTGGCGCCGCCGGCCGACTGGCCGCCGCTGCACGTGCTCGGGCTGCTGGCCGGGCTCATCCTCGTCTTTGCGCTCAGCCGGGCGGTGCTCAACTACGCCTACGCCGTTTCTATCAATAAGCTGGTGCAGCAAAAGCTCGTGGTGGATCTGCGCGCGCAGGTTTACGACAAGCTCCAGCGCCTGAGCTTCCGCTTTTTTGACGCCAACACCACCGGCTCCATCATCACGCGGGTAACCGGCGACGTGCAGGCGGTCCGCATGTTCGTGGACCAGGTCCTGATGCAGAGCGTCATCATGCTCATCTCGCTGTCTGTTTACGTGGTTTACATGATGAGCCTCCATCCGGGGCTCACGCTCGCGTGCTTGGCGACGACCCCGCTGCTTGCGGTCATCTCCATCTGGTTTTCGCACAAGATCCAGCCGGAGTATGCGCGCAACCGCACGCTGTTCGAGCGGATGGTGCAGTCGCTGGCGGAGAGCATCCAGGGCATCGCTGTCACGAAGGGCTTCGGCCGCGAGGACGAGGACCGGGCGAAATTCGACGCGTCCAACCAGGCGGTCTTCGACCAGCAGCGCGGCATCTTCTGGCGGGTGAGCCTGTTTTCCCCCGCGGTCGGCCTGCTCACGCGCATCAACATGCTGGTGCTGCTCGGCTACGGCGGCTGGCTGGTGATGCAGGGGCACCTGCCGCTCGGCACCGGCCTCATCGTCTTCGCCGGCCTGCTGGAGCAATTTTCCGGGCAGGTGAACAGCGTGGCCACGCTCGTCAACAGCGTGCAGCAGTCGCTCATCGGCGCCCGGCGCGTGTTCGAGATCCTCGACGCCCCGGTGGAGGTGCAGAGCGCGCCCAACGCCGTGCGCCGCCCGCGGCTGACTGGGGCGGTGCGTTTCGACCGGGTGAGTTTTGCCTACACCGGCATCACGCCGGTCCTGCGCGAAATTTCCCTCGAGGTGAAGCCGGGGCAATGCGTCGCCATTCTCGGTGCGACCGGCGCCGGCAAGAGCGTGCTCATGAGCCTCGTCCCGCGCTTTTACGATCCCACTGCCGGCTGCCTCCTGATCGACGGCCTCGACGCACGCCGGCTCCACCTCGACGACCTGCGGCGCAACATCGGCCTGGTATTCCAGGAGAGCTTCCTGTTCTCCAACACGGTCGGCGCCAACATCGCCTTCGGCCATCCCGAGGCCACACCGGAACAGATCATCAAGGCGGCCAAGATCGCCGCCGCGCACGACTTCATCATGGCGCTGCCCAAGGGCTACGACACCGTGTTGGGCGAAAGCGGCAGCGGCCTGTCGGGCGGGCAGCGGCAACGGCTCGCCATCGCCCGCGCCGTGCTGCTCGAGCCGGCCATCCTGCTGCTCGACGATTCGACGGCCGCGATCGACAGCGAGACCGAGCACGAAATCTTCGAGGCCTTGGAGCGGGCGATCAGCGGCCGCACCACCTTTATCGTGGCCCACCGGCTCAGCACGCTGCGTCGGGCGGACTTCATTATCGTGATGGAGGACGGCCGCATCGTGCAGCGCGGGACGCACGAGGAGCTCATGCGCGTGCCCGGGCCTTACCTTCGCGTGGCCCGGTTGCAGCTGGTGGACGGCCGCGAATTGCAGTCTCCGGCGCCGGACAAGGAGGTGAGCCCATGAGTCCGCCCACCGGCAAAGTCGGCCAGCTCACGCTGGCCGGCCAGCAACAGGACGAGGCCGATGAGATCCAGTTCAAGCCGCTGGAGTGGGGGCTCATCCGCCGGCTCTTCACCTACACGGAGCCGGTGAAGCGCAAGCTGTTCTGGCTGGTCGGGCTCACGCTCACCCGCGCCGTGCAACTGCCGCTCCTGGCCTGGGCGGTGGGCTTCATCATCAGCGGACCGGTCGCGGACCGGGATCTGCCGCTGCTCTTCTGGGCGCTCGGCGGCTACCTGCTCCTTGCGGTGAGCACCGACGGACTGTTTCATTTCCGCCAGCGGTATGCGCTCGAGATCGGCGAGACCGTGGTCAGCGCCCTCCGGGCCGAGATTTTTGCCAAGATGCAGCGGCAGCCGATGAGCTTTTTCCACCGCATCAAGCTGGGCCGGATCATCGGCCGCGTGACCAGCGACGTGGAATCGCTGCGCGTGGGCATCCAGGATGTGTTTTTCGTCAGCATGGTCCAGGGCGGGCAGATGATCGTCGCCGCCCTGGTGATGGCGTGGTGCGACTGGGTGCTCTTCCTCGTGGTGGTGGCGATGGCGCCCATCCTCTGGGGCGTCAACCGTCACTTCCGCGTGCGGCTCAGCCGGGAGTCGCGTGCGGCCACCGAGAGTTTCAGCCGGGTCACGGCCACGCTGGCCGAGTCCGTCAACGGCATCCGGGTCACGCAGGGCTTCGTGCGGCAGGAGACCAATGCCGGCCTGTTCCGCAACCTCCTCAACGCCCACTCGCGCTTCAACATCGCGCTGGCCCGCACCTCGGCGATCCTCGTGCCGCTGCTGGAGCTCAACAGCCAGTTTTTCATCGCGATCCTCCTCATGGTGGGCGGCTGGCGCACGTTCCACGACCTGATGACGATGGCCGATCTCATCCAGTTCTTCTTTCTCGCCAACCTGTTCTTCTCGCCCATCGCCACCCTCGGCACGCAATACAACAATGCGCTCATCGCGATGGCGGGCGCCGAGCGCGTCTTCCGGCTCATCGACGCCACGCCGGACTGGGTGGATGATCCCGCCGCGGTGGACCTACCCGACTCCGGCCGTGAGGGCGCGGCCCGCGGCGCGGCGGTGGAGTTTCGCAGCGTCACCTTCGGCTACGATCCCGCCCAGCCCGTGCTGCACGGGGTGAATTTCGCCGCGGCCCCGGGCCAGACGGTGGCGCTGGTCGGGCACACGGGCAGCGGCAAAAGCTCCATCATCAACCTCGTTGCCAAGTTCTACCTGCCCACGCACGGCGAGCTGCTCATCGACGGGCGCGAGGTGCGGACGATCACGAGCCGCTCCCTGCACCGGCAGATGGGAATGGTGCAGCAGCAAAACTTTCTCTTCACCGGCACCGTCCTCGACAACATCCGGATGAGCCGGCCCGAGGCGACCGATGAGGACGTGCGCGAAGCCGCGCGCCGGCTCGACTGCCTCGACCTGCTGGAAGCGCTGCCCCGCGGGCTGCTCACGGAAGTGGGCGAACGCGGGGCCGGCCTCTCCGTCGGCCAGCGCCAGTTGATCTGTTTCACCCGGGCCCTGCTGGCCGACCCGCGCATCGTAATCCTCGACGAGGCCACTAGTTCGATCGACGCGCTGACCGAGGCCCGCCTACAGAAGGCCCTCGTGGAGCTGCTGCGGGGCCGCACCAGCTTCATCGTGGCCCACCGGCTGAGCACGATCCGCCATGCCGACTGCGTCCTCGTGCTCGACCAAGGCCGCATCATCGAGCGCGGCACCCATGCGGAGCTGCTCGCGCGGGGCGGCCATTACGCCGAACTTTACGCCCAATTCGTGCAAATGGAGGACGCCGCCCGTCCGCCGTCCTTCTCCTGAAACCGCAAGATTCTCCTAGGCAAACCGGGCTTTCTCGCTCTATAAGTGCCTTGTCTTCACCCGAAGACACCCAAACAAATAATCAATATGGCTAAAAAATCCGCTCGCAAACCCAACGCTGCATTCATGAAACCGGTCACCCCCGACGACAAGCTCGCCGCGGTGGTTGGCTCCAACCCGCTCCCCCGCACGGAGCTCACCAAGAAGCTCTGGGCCTACATCAAGAAGAACGGCCTCCAGGACAAGAAGGTGAAGACCCAGATCAACGCCGACGACAAGCTGAAGGCGGTCTTCAACGGCAAGTCGAAGGTCAGCATGTTCGAGATGACCAAGCTCGTCTCGGGCCACGTCAAGTAAGCTGAATTTATCCTTTCAAAACCGCCGCGGATTCCGCGGCGGTTTTTTTGTGCCCGAGGATTCCGCTTCTGCATTGCGCGGAACGCCCCTGCCGGGATTGGCTCGGCCGCACTCAAATTCCCCGCATGCGCCTTCTCCAGAAATACCGCCTGCCCGCAGCGGTAACGGCCATTTTGCTCCTCGGCCTGCTCGCCGGACGCTGGGCTACCATGCCGTTGAGCAGGAGCTGCGGGGCGCGCTGCTGCGCGATGCGTAGGGTGCGGCCGCTTGGATTGCCAATGGACGATGGCCGACAACGGCCGCATCGCCCTCGATTAACTGGCCCGGCCGGATTACGATGTCGTCCTGATGGACCTGCACATGCCGGTCATGGACGGCCTGACGGCGATCGAGCATTTTCGGCGCGGCGAGCCTGGGAAAAGATGCGTGAGATCTGGATCATTGCGCTCACGGCCGATACGCGCGAGGACCAGCGGGCGCGGGTGCTGGCGGCCGGGGCCAATGATTTATTCCCTTTGGGTCTAATACCCCGGAGCTTGCTCCGGCTTGGAGGGTTGGGAAGATGAGGGATGGAGAGCCGATACAACCACAAGCCGCACAATGTGTCGGTGCTGATGTATCACTTGGTGTGTGCG